>Ga0308164_10005639_pt1 | contig 9993 bp, 4 predicted proteins | sample PhyTR2_FD_201031 | JGI IMG/M metagenome (GOLD analysis project Ga0308164, IMG submission 201031) | Phyllosphere microbial communities from UC Gill Tract Community Farm, Albany, California, United States - DLSLT.R2 | ecosystem: Host-associated > Plants > Phyllosphere > Unclassified | place: USA... | reverse complement strand
GTCTTCACGGGCGGCCAGATCGACTTCGAACCCGGGCAGTCGAAGGACATCGACCTCACGAAGCTCACGCGCTATCCCTACGCCGACGACCTGGACCAGCTCGCATTCAGTGTGCTCGACCCGCGCGCCACCGGTTTCGACGTCGCCCTGTCGGGCAGCACCCTGACGGTCACGGCCCGCGCCGATACGCCCAAGGGGTCGGCATCGAGTGCGCTCATCGGCGTGCGCGACGCCGCGAACCCCGGTCAGAACGGGCGTCTCGACCTGCGCGTCGTCGCCTCGACGCGCCCGCTCGCGCAGCCCGCCACCGATCAGGTCATCGCGCCCCGCGGCCAGACCACCACGGTCAACGTGCTGCAGAACGACCAGGCCACCAACCCCTTCCCGGGTGAACCCCTCACGGTCGTCGCGGTGCGCGGCGCCGACGGGCAGAACGTGCCGGCGGGGGTCAGCATCACGCCGTCGGCCGACCGCTCGACGCTCTCCATCCAGGTCTCGGGCGATGCGGCCGCACGCGACACCACCGTGCAATACCAGGTCGCGGATGCCACGGGTGATCCCGCCAGGCACACGTGGGGCACCGTGCGCATCAGCGTTCAGGACGCGCCCGACCCGGTGAGTGCCGTGCGCGTCACCGGGTTCGACGACCGCGGCATCACCGTCACGTGGGTGCCGGGCGCCGCCAACAACGCGAGCATCACCGGGTTCCGGGTGGGCGTGCGTCCCGCGGGTGGCGGGGCCGCGACGACGACGGCCTGCGCCGCGACGACGTGCCGCGTGGCGACCCCCGGCAACGGCAGCGACAACGCCGTCACGCTCGAGGTGGTGGCCGAGAACAGCATCGGGGCGTCGACGCCGACCGGGCTGGCCGAACGCGTCTGGTCCGACGTGATTCCGGCCGCACCCGCCGGCATCACCGCCGAACCCCTCGACGGGGGTCTCCGCATCGGCTGGGATGCCGTGAGCATGCCGTCCGGCGCGAGCCCCGTGCGCACCTACGTGGTCACAGTCGGCGGCCGCGAACGCAGCATCGCCGCGGCCGGAAGCTGTTCGGGCGGCCGGTGCACGACCGAGGTGCAGGGCCTGCCCAACGGCAGCCGCGTCGACCTCACCATCTCGGCGCGTAACGACGCGTATCCGGCCCTCTCGAAGTGGAACAGCGCCGCGGGCCAGGGCACACCCTTCGGCGCCCCGACCGGCGGTGGAGTGCGCGCCGACGGCGACTCCGGCAGCGGCAGCGTGACGGTGTCGTGGTCGGGCTTCGGCTCGAACGGCGACCCCATCGCCGGGTACTTCGTCGAGCGGCTCGCGAACGGACAGACCCCGACCGGCTCCGGCGCCTGCCGGGTGTCGAGTCCCGCGCCCGGCACCGTCACGCCGCCCGTCGCCGGGGGATCGGTCGTCGAGGTCCGCTCAGAAGGGGCGGGCGCATCATCCACCGTCTTCAGCGGCCTCGACGAGGCGAACAGGACGTACTACTTCGCCGTCTGGGCCTACAACCGCGCGGGCTGCGCCGTCTCGAACGTGACCGAGGTGCGCATCCGGCCGACGCCCGGCGACGCCCCGCACGCCGACGGGGTCATGGTCGAGACCGCGCGTTCCACCTACGACTACCGCGTCACCAACCTGCAGCCGCGGGCCGACCGCTATCAGATCGCAACGGTCGACGCGGCCGGCAACCGGGTCGGATCCTGGGTGTCGTTCGCCGCCGGATCGTTCCCGCGCGAGGTGCTCGAACTGCCCACCGGTCAGCGCGTGCAATTCGCGCTGCGGGCGTGCAACGTCTACGCCGTCGTCGAGGTGTGCGGCGACCCCGCGGTCATGACCGCGCCCGAGACATCCCTCGCCTTCCGGCCCGTCGACCTGCGCTACGACGGCGCGGCCGGTGCCTACAGCTGGACCGCGCTCCCCGTGAACGGGCCGGATTACCCGGCCGCCAGCGCGTGCGTCGACCAGGCCAACCCCGAGAACACGGGCACCAGCACGGCAACGGGATGCACGTTCCCCGCGCCGCCCGTCGACCCCGCGCTGTTCATCACCATCGGCGGCAAGAGGGTCCAGGTGACCCCGTGACGCGCGCCCCGGCATCCCACCCCCGAAAGGATCCCTCGTGACCCTCACCCCCGAAGAGGCGCGCTGGTTCGCCGGCACCTTCGACTCCCTCGTCGCGAACGTGGAGCAGGTGCTGCTCGGCAAGAGCCATGTCGTGCGGCTGGCATTCACCACCCTGATGAGCCGTGGCCACCTGCTGCTCGAAGACGTGCCCGGCACCGGCAAGACGTCGCTCGCGCGGGCCATCGCGGCGTCGATCGACGGCACGCATTCGCGTGTGCAGTTCACGCCAGACCTGCTGCCCGGTGACATCACGGGTGTGAGCATCTATGACCAGCGCAGCGGCGGCTTCGAGTTCCACCGCGGCCCGATCTTCGCGAACATCGTGCTCGCCGACGAGATCAACCGCGCGAGCCCCAAGACGCAGTCGGCGCTGCTCGAGGTGATGGAGGAGCTGACGGTGACGGTCGACGGCACCACGCACCCCGTGCATCCGCCGTTCATGGTGCTCGCCACACAGAACCCCATCGAACAGGCCGGAACCTACCGCCTGCCAGAGGCCCAGCTCGACCGGTTCCTGCTGAAGACATCGATCGGATACCCCGACCACCAGTCGACGATGCAGATCCTCGAGGGGGCCTCGGCTCCCGCGACCATCTCGCCCGTCGTGCCGGCGTCGACCATCCGCGACATGTTGGCCATCGCGCGCACCACCTTCGTCGACCCGACGATCAACGACTACATCGTGCGCATCGTCGAAGCCACGAGGCAGGCCGAGGAGGTGCGGCTGGGCGCGAGCGTGCGCGGGGCCCTGGCCCTGCTCGCCGCGGTGCGCACGTGGGCCGTGTCGCAGGGTCGCACGTTCGTCACCCCCGACGATGTGAAGGCGCTCGCCGAACCCGTGCTCGCGCACCGGCTCGTGCTCGACGCCGAGGCGGAATATGACGGGGTGACGCCCTCGAGCGTCATCTCGCAGGTGCTCATCGATGCGCCGCCGCCCGGAGACGGGGCTGGCCGTGCCGGCTAACGAACGGAAGACGGGGGAGGGGACGGAGCGGAACACGAGCGGCCGCGCGGGCGTGCCCGTCGTCACGCGCGCGAGCGCCGACTCGCGCTCGCGCACCAACGCGCGCACGAACGCGACCGAGAACGGGCGCACGCACGCGCGCACGAACGCGCGCGCATCGACCCGGACCTCGGCGCGCGGCGCGACAGGTCTGCGCGACCTGACGTCCACGTCCCTGCGAGCCGATGCCGCAGACGACGCGGGGCGGGCCGCTAGTGCTCGCCTGAGCGTAGCCCGCACGCTCCGTCGCGCTCGCCGATCGCTCGCGCGCGCCTGGTCGGCCGTCACGGCGGTCGTCACGCCCCTCGGCTGGGCCGTCGCCGCGCTCGCCGTCGCCGGGCTCGGCGCCGGCTACGCGCTCGGGTGGACCGAGTTCGTCGTCATCGGCTGGGCCGCCGTCATCGCGGCCGCGGTCGCCGCCCTGTTCCTCATCGGCCGCATCCGGCACCGGGTCACGCTGCACCTCGCCGACGACCGCGTCGTCGTGGGAGCCACGGCCGTCGGCCAGCTCACGATCGACAACCCCGGCCTCCGGCTGTTGCCGGCCATCACGGTCGACGTGCCCGTGGGCGAGGCGACCCTCGACGTGCCCGTCCCGCCACTGGCCCCCCGGCAGCAGATCGAAGAACTCTTCCGTGTGCCGGCGACCAGGCGGGGGGTTTTTCCCGTCGGGCCGGCTCGTGCCACCCGTCGCGACCCGCTCGGGCTCGTGCGGCGCGAACACGCCTGGACCGACGCATCCGCCCTGTACGTGCATCCGCTCACGGTGTCGGTGCCGAGCCTCAGCACGGGTTTCGTGCGCGACCTCGAGGGCAGCCCGACGCGCGACCTCACGAGCGACGATGTGTCGTTCCACGCGCTGCGGGAGTATGCGCCGGGCGACGAGAGGCGAAGCATCCATTGGCGGTCGACGGCGAAGACCGGGCGTTTCATGGTGCGCCAGTACGAGGAGACCCGCCGCAGCCACCTCATGGTGGCGCTCTCGGCCCGAGCCGACGAATACGCGAGCGACGAGGAATTCGAGCTGGCGGTGAGCGTCGCGGCATCGCTCGGCGTGCGCGCCATCCGAGACACGCGCACCGTCTCGGTCGTGACGGGTGAGGTCACCCCCGAGTTCTCGCGTCGCACCGTGCGGTCGGTGCGGGCCTTCGCCTCGGTCACGCCCACGCGTCTGCTCGACGACCTGGCCGCGGTCGAGCTCGAGGATCGCGCACTCGACCTCGCCGCCACGGCCCGTGCGGCCGCCGACACGATCGGCGGCATCTCGCTCGCGTTCCTCGTGTGCGGCAGCGCCACCGAGCCCGCCGCCATCCGCGAGGCGGCTCGCCAGCTTCCCCTCGGTGTGGATGTCGTCGCCATCGTGTGCGAATCGGAGGGCGTGCCTTCGCAACGTGTGTCGGCCGGCCTCACGGTCGTGACGATCGGATACCTCGACGACCTGCGCCCGGCCCTCAATCGGGCGGTGGCGCGATGAGCCGCCTGGACGCGCAGAAGGGCGCGCCGGGTCGGGCTCCCGCCGCGGGCGGCAGGTCGCGGTCGACCCCGCGATCAACCCGTCGTGCGCCCGCCGGACGCCCGGGCTGGACCAGGCTTCTCCTCGGCGTGCTCGCGCCCCTTCTCGCGACGGCCGTCGCCCTCGCCGCGTTCTGGCCCGTCTACCAGTCCATCGAGTTCGTGCGAATGGCCGCCGTCACCGTCGTCGTCGCGGGCGCTCTCGCGGTGCTGGGCGCCCGTTTCCGCTGGTCGCCCCTCCTCGTCGCGGCGCTCACGGCCGCGGTCGTCCTCATCGCGGGTGTGCCCCTCGCCATCCCCAGCGAGGCGACCGCGGGTGGATGGCTGCCCACCGGGCCGGCACTTCTGCACCTCCTTGAGGCCACGGCGCTCTCCTGGCGGCAACTCGTCACCATCGTGACCCCCGTCGGCGCTTACCAGGCCCTCCTCGTGCCGGCATTCCTCCTCGGCCTCGTGACGACCGTGCTGTCGGCCTCGCTGGCGTTGAGGTCGCGGCATCCTCGTCTGGCCCTCGTGCCCCCGTTCCTGCTCCTCGCGGCCGCCGTCGCCCTCGGGCCGACCGAGGTGGCGCCAGCCTGGACGATCGCCGTCGGTGCCCTTCTCGTGCTCGTGTCGGCCGTCTGGGCGGTCCTGGTGCCCGCCGGTCCGACCACGTCCGAGCTCCCCGGATCACGCCGCTCCCGGCAGCATGCCGACCGCGCCGCCGCAACACCCCTCATCGGCCACTCGGTGAGCCGCAGCCGCTCCCTCCGCCTCGCCATCACACGTGTCGCCGCCATCGCCGTCGTCCTCGCCGTCGCCCTCGCGGGCAGCACCGTCTTGGCCACGACTCTCGCCCCGGCCTCCGATCGGGATGTCATCAGGGCCCATGTCGAGCAGCCGTTCCTGCCGCGGGACTACCCGTCCCCGCTCGCCGGGTTCCGCTCCTATCTCGACCCCGCCACGCGCGACGAGACCCTGTTGACGGTCGAGGGGCTTCCGGCCGATGCGCGCCTGCGCCTCGCGACCGTCGACACCTACACGGGCGTGGTCTACGCGGTGGGTGACGCCTCGGCGGGCGCGGGCAACGCCTCCGGATCCGGCAACGCGTCTCAATCCGGAAACGCCTCTGGATCCGGCACCGACGCAGACGGTGAGAATGGTTCGTCCTCCTCGGCGGATGCCGCGGGCTCGGCGTCCGCGTCCGGCTCTGGCGTCTTCACGCGCGTCCCCTACCGCCTCACGCCGACCGCCACCGGAACCCGCGTCGACCTCACGGTGCGCGTCGACCGGTTCAGCGACGTCTGGGTTCCCGACGCCGGCGCACTCGAGCAACTCCGCTTTCACGGCCCCCGCGCCGACGCCCTGACCGACAGCTTCAGCTACAACGCCGCCACGGGAACGGCCGCGGTCTCGGCGGGCCTCCGGCCGGGAGACTCCTACCGCCTCACCGCCATCCTGCCGCCCGCGACAGACGATGTGGATGTCGCGAGCCTCCGCCCCGGCACCGCACCCCTACCCGAACCCGCAGCCGTGCCCGACGCGCTCACCGAGTGGCTGACGCGCAACGCCGCCGCTCCCGCTTCAGGCGCCGACCCCGCCGGCAGCGCGGACTCCGCCAGCTCGGGTTCCGGCGCCCCCGGCGCGTCCCTGCAGCGCGCCCTCGACGCCCTCGCCTCGACGGGCTACGTCAGCCACGGCATCGACCCCGACACCCCGCGCAGCGTCTCCGGTCACGGCATCGCCCGCCTCGAGACGCTCTTCACCGAGCAGCCCATGGTCGGCGATCAGGAACAGTACGCGACGGCCGCCGCCTTGATCGCGCGCCAGCTGGGGTTCCCGGCCCGCGTCGTCCTGGGTTTCCGTCCGGACGGCGCCGCCGCGGGCGATACCACCAGTCCCGTCGCCATCACGGGCGCCGATATCGACGCCTGGGTCGAGATCCAGGACTCCTCGGGCCGCTGGGTCACGATCGATCCCACGCCCGCCGTCCGCGACATCCCCGAGCGTGCCCCCGACGAACCGACGCCCATCTCGAAGCCGCAGACGGTCGTCCCCCCGCCCGTCGTCGAAGACCCGGAGGAGAGCACTCCCGCGGCCCCCGACAGCGAGGTCTCCGACCCGCCCGCCGAGCAGCCGTGGTGGCTCGCGGCGGTCCGCATCGTGCTGACCGTGGCGGGCTGGACGCTCCTCGTCGCAGCGATCCTTGCTGCCCCGTTCCTGGCGGTCATCGCCGCCAAGGCCCGTCGCCGCCGCACCCGGCGCCGGCGGGGGAGTGCCGACGCCCGCATCCGCGCCGGCTGGCTCGAAGCGCGCGATACGGCCGTCGACTATGGCATCGACATCCCGGCCTCGGCGACGCGTCGTGAAGCCGCGGCCCGCATCGGCAGCAAGACGGCCGTCACGCTGGCCTCGGTCGCCGATCGGGTGTCGTTCTCACCCGACCGCCCCGACGACGACGACGCCGACAAGGTCTGGCAGGGCGTCGACGAACTCCGCCGCCGCGTCGCCGAACGACACACGCGACGCGAACGCCTCCGCGCCCGCATCGCCCTCACGTCCCTCCGCCGCCCGCGCTAGCCCGCCCGCGCTAGCCCGCCGCGTAATACCGTCCGCGCAAACCCGCCCCGCGCAAAACGCCCGCCCACGCAAGACCCCCGCCCGCGCAAAACGCCCGCCCGCGCAAAACGCCCGCCCACGCAAAACGCCCGCCCGCACCTTTCGGCACGAACGGGCGTTCTCAGCGGGGCTGATGCGTCAGGCGCGACCGCGCATCACGGCCTGCTTCACTTCGGCGATGGCCTGCGTCACCTGGATGCCGCGGGGGCATGCGTCGGTGCAGTTGAAGGTGGTGCGGCAGCGCCACACGCCTTCCTTGTCGTTGAGGATGTCGAGGCGCACGTTCGAGGCATCGTCGCGCGAGTCGAAGATGAACCGGTGTGCGTTGACGATCGCGGCGGGACCGAAGTACTGCCCGTCGGTCCAGAACACGGGGCAGCTCGACGTGCACGCGGCGCACAGGATGCACTTGGTGGTGTCGTCGAAGCGCGCACGGTCGGCAACCGACTGGATGCGCTCCTTGCCGGCACCGGGCTTCGACGTGGCCTGCAGGAAGGGCTGGACTTCGCGGTAGGAGGCGAAGAACGGCTCCATGTCGACGACGAGGTCTTTCTCGAGAGGCAGACCCTTGATGGCCTCGACGTAGATCGGCTTCGAGATGTCGAGGTCTTTGATGAGGGTCTTACAAGCGAGACGGTTGCGGCCGTTGATGCGCATGGCGTCGGAACCGCAGATGCCGTGGGCGCACGAGCGACGGAACGTGAGCGAACCGTCCTGGTCCCACTTGATCTTGTGCAGCGCGTCGAGGATGCGGTCGGTCGCGAACATCTCGACGTCGTAGTCGACCCACTTGGGCTCTTCGTCGACCTCCGGGTTGAACCGGCGGATGATGAGGGTGACCGTGAAGGGTTTGAGGGCGTCGTCGGCGGGGGCGTCGGCGGGAGCGTCGAGTGTGGCGGTAGCCATGTCTAGTACTTCCTCTCCATCGGCTGGTAGCGCGTGATCGTGACGGGCTTCCAGTCGAGCGTGATGTGGTCTGCCGCGTCGGACGACAGGGGGTCGCCGGTCAAGTAGGCCATGGTGTGTTTCATGTAGTTCTCGTCGTCGCGCTTCGGGTAGTCGTCGCGCATGTGGCCGCCGCGGCTTTCCTTGCGGTTGCGGGCCGAGTAGACGACGACCTCGGCGAGGTCGAGCAGGAAGCCTAGTTCGATGGCCTCGAGCAGGTCGGTGTTGAACCGGCGACCCTTGTCCTGCACGGCGATGTTGCGGTAGCGGTCGCGCAGGTTGTGGATGGTCTCGGTGACTTCGGCGAGCGACTCGTCGGTGCGGAACACCTGCGCGTTGCGGTCCATGTGCTCTTGCAGCTCTTTACGGATGGTCGAGAGGCGCTCGGTTCCGTTGGAGTTGCGCGCATTCTCGACGAGCTCCTGCACGAACGCGGCCGGGTTCTCGGGCAGCGGCGTGAAGTCGACGTTCTGCACGTATTCGACGGCGTTGTTGCCGGCACGCTTGCCGAACACGTTGATGTCGAGCAGCGAGTTGGTGCCGAGACGGTTGGACCCGTGCACGGACACGCAGGCGCATTCGCCCGCGGCGTAGAGGCCGGGCACGACGGTGTCGTTGTCGCTCAGCACCTCGGCGCGCACATTGGTGGGGATGCCGCCCATGGCGTAGTGCGCCGTGGGCATGACGGGCACGGGCTCGACGACCGGGTCGACGCCCAGGTAGGTGCGTGCGAACTCGGTGATGTCGGGCAGCTTGGTCTCGAGCACCTCGGCACCGAGGTGCGTGCAGTCGAGGTAGACGTAGTCCTTGTGGGGGCCGGCGCCCCGACCCTCGGCCACCTCTTGCACCATGCAGCGCGCGACGATGTCACGCGGCGCGAGGTCTTTGATGGTGGGGGCGTAGCGCTCCATGAAGCGCTCACCCGAGGCGTTTCGAAGGATGGCTCCCTCACCGCGCGCACCCTCGGTGAGCAGGATGCCGAGGCCGGCCAAACCGGTCGGGTGGAACTGGAAGAACTCCATGTCCTCGAGCGGCAGGCCCTTGCGCCAGATGATTCCGACGCCGTCGCCCGTGAGGGTGTGCGCGTTGGAGGTGGTCTTGTAGATCTTGCCGAAACCGCCCGTGGCGAAGATGATCGCCTTGGCCTGGAAGACGTGGATGTCGCCCGTGGCGAGCTCGTAGGCCACGACACCCGACGGCTTCTTGACGCCGTCGACCTCGGTCATGATGAGGTCGAGCGCGTAGTACTCGTTGAAGAAGTTGATGCCGAGACGCACGCAGTTCTGGAACAGCGTCTGCAGGATCATGTGTCCCGTGCGGTCGGCGGCGTAGCAGGCGCGGCGCACGGGCGATTTGCCGTGGTCACGCGTGTGCCCGCCGAAGCGGCGCTGGTCGATCTTGCCCTCGGGCGTGCGGTTGAACGGCAGGCCCATGTTCTCGAGGTCGATGACGGCGTCGATGGCCTCTTTCGCGAGGATCTCGGCCGCGTCCTGGTCGACCAGGTAGTCGCCACCCTTGACGGTGTCGAACGTGTGCCACTCCCACGAGTCCTCTTCGACGTTGGCGAGGGCCGCCGCCATTCCACCCTGTGCCGCACCGGTGTGCGAACGCGTCGGGTAGAGCTTCGAGATCACGGCCGTCTTGGCGCCCGGGCCCGCCTCGATGGCGGCGCGCATTCCGGCGCCACCCGCTCCGACGATGACGATGTCGAATTGGTGGTAGTGGACTCCGTCGATGACGGTGGATTCAGCGGTCGTGTCGGCCGAGAATGATGAGGTCACAGGTACATCCGTAATTCTGGTGGGTGGTGAAGCGGGGCC
>Ga0308164_10005632_pt1 | contig 9999 bp, 11 predicted proteins | sample PhyTR2_FD_201031 | JGI IMG/M metagenome (GOLD analysis project Ga0308164, IMG submission 201031) | Phyllosphere microbial communities from UC Gill Tract Community Farm, Albany, California, United States - DLSLT.R2 | ecosystem: Host-associated > Plants > Phyllosphere > Unclassified | place: USA... | reverse complement strand
AACGTTTGCTCAAGCCTTGCAAGAACCCTTGCAAGGGCACCCCCTCGGAGGCTGACGATGGCGATCCACTGTGATGCCCTTGCAAGGGTTCTTGCAAGGCTTGAGCAAACGTTGGCGCAAGGGTTTACCCGCAGTTTTCTGCGGGTGTGCAAGGGTTGCAATCGTTGTGTGCAACCCTGCCTCACATACATGTGCGCACGCGCGCCTGTGCATGCGCGTTGGATTACTTCAAACCCTTGCAACTCTTGCAACCCTTGCTCTCCATTCTTCAGAATGGCGGTAATCCGCCATTCGCTGTCGACTGACCGTGCAAGGGTCGCGCAAGGGTGCGCCTGTTCGTGCAAGGGTCGGCATCCCCGGGGGGGGGGCGAAACCTTACAGGAGCGCCGCTCCCTAGACCGCTATCGTTCTCACTCAGGGGTTTTTTCTGCGTCGGGCGGTTTTTCGGGATTGGGTCATGCCGTGGGGCTGCCGTTCCGCGCCGTCAGTCCCCCGGACGCTTCGCAGACCTCCACGGGTCGTAGCGCTGCCCTGCGACCAGCTACGTCGGGCCACAGGCATGCTGCTTGTCGAGGATACGCTGTCGTCCCGAGGTCCGTCGTCACCGCCATTAATTTTCCTCACGTCCAGTTAGCCGCAATGTATCCAATCGATCGTATTGTGTGACGAGAAATCGTTTATCGGGTTCGCGTGCTTGATGATCCGCAACACGTTTTGGACGGAATGGACGCATCCATCACCGCCATCGATTTACAGGTGATTGGACGACGTCTGATTGAGCACGGCAGCAACGCAATAATGTCGGTCGCGTTTCCCGTGCCGGCAGGGTCGCGGCAGTTCCGCCGGCTGACAGGTGTCAACGCGAACGATATCTAAGGGTGCCGCCGTTCATCCATCGCAAACACCGCGTCGTCCATTGCCATTCGCTATCCAGTCCACGATGCTTGAGGAATGAACAGCAACTCTCCCATCGACCGTCTAATTCACGAGCTTCGTGCCTTTCGCGATGAGCGCGATTGGGCCCAGTTCCACTCTCCACGGAATTTGGCTGGATCAATATGCATCGAGGCCGCGGAACTTCTGGAGATATTCCAGTGGGCGGATCTCAAGCCCCCATTTAACGAGGAAATACGGACGCGCCTTCGAGATGAAATTGCAGACGTAGCCATTTATCTGCTGCTTCTCAGCGACCAAGTCGAAGTTGACTTGATCGAGGCGGTCAACGACAAAATCTCAAAAAACCGCGATCGATTTAAACCGTCGCATAAATAGGTATGGTCACGTGCAGTCATCAAACGACTTTTATGTTTTTGAGAAGTGGTTGAAAGCGCCTAGCGGAGCGTTTGGCATTGAAGGGGTAGCAGCGGTCGTTCCAGAGCAAGATCGCGAGGCGTATTGGCATATTTTTTCAGAAATTCTAGACACGGCGAATCAGGTTATTGAAAGCATTGGACCAAAAAAGCTCTATCTCCGGCCTAAAAACTATTCGAGGATACGCGGCTCCCGGGGGCATCGTCCTGTTGATTTGTGGGTATCGATCTGTGCCAATGGGGCCAATCTATTCGGACATATGCCTCAGGTTTACGCGATAGCTTCGGATCGCGGGCTGGAGGTCGGTTTTGCGGCATCGATCCCGGAAGATGATTATTTTGACCCAAATGTAAAAAGCAGGAATCGGGCAACTGTCCCGTTAATTAATGCTCGCTTACCGGAGCCGGATAGCCAAGCTGCGGCAACGCTTGAGGCTGCACTAGCCTCAGATGGAGGGTGGATTTTTTGTACCCAGACGCGGCTTAATCCCTTGGTCCAAGGATTCAAGCCATTCGCCTCGCTAGCGGAAATGCTTCACCATTTGAAGACGAATGGCGCTAGCGCGGGCGGCGGGTGCATCGCGCGTTACTACAGCCCGCAAGAGGTTCAGGCTCTTGATCTAAATGCAGAACTCAATCTCGCCTTAACTCGTTTTGCACCTCTCCTGTTCGCTGCTCGACCAACAGAGTGGGACGCGCGAGTTCTTGAAGATAAAGGGCAGGTTGCTAAAAATCTTGACGCTAGCCATTTCGACCCAAACTCAATCGAGGATGGCCGGAAATGGGTACTGGCGCAGCTCTCACTACGTCAGGGGCAGGCAAAATTTCGTGGGGCACTTATGAAGGCCTATGACGGCCGGTGCGCCGTTACAAAATGCGATACACCCGATGTACTTCAAGCCGCCCATATAATGCCTTACCGCGGGCCAGCCACCAATCACCCAACTAATGGCATTCTACTAAGGGGAGACATCCACACATTATTCGATTTGAACTTGCTGAAAATTGATCCAAAAGAAATGAGAGTGGTCCTTTCTCCAGCAATAATGTACTCGGATTATGCATCACTAGATGGTCAGCCGTTATATCTTCCTAGCAAATCGTCATTACATCCTAGCCGAGAAGCACTTGAGAGTCGTTGGGACTCAACAGCTGAGACGAAGCGTATCTAATCGAAGGCTCGGCTAGATATTGTTAAAGTAAGATTAGCTCGTGTCGACGCGAGGATAATTCAACTTAGCAAAGGTTTCGATGCTAACTTCCCGAAGATACGGGGGGGGGGGCATGCATAGTCTAATGCATGTCGGGAGAAACGGGATTTGCGTACAAAGCGGTCGATGTCGGCGACCTAAAAGTGCACCAGGCAAACGACCGGCATGGCGAAGTCGGCAGGAAGGACCTCGCTATTGTGGAACTGTTCCGGTCGAATGATGCTCAAATGCAAAACCTTGCGGCTCACATTGCCGCTGTCGGTGCAGTGTATGACCCACCCCTTATGATGCCAGCCGGCGATGGCTTTGTGGTTTTCGATGGGAATCGGCGAATTACTTGTCTTAAGCTCCTGCTTTATCCTGCGCGCGCGCCGACGGTGGATTTGCGGATGCACTTCTCTGGCTTGCGCGATGGGGTCGATGGAAACATTCCGGCTCGGCTGACCTGTCGGGTCGGAGACGACCGCAACCTAATCGATAGCATCCTATTCCGCCGACAGACCGGCTCGCAAAGGGGTGTCGGACCACTTGATTAAAATGACAGGGCAAAGCTTAACTTTGTGGAACGCACCGGCCAAGGCGGTGGTATCAATGGCGCAGCGGAAGTTGAGCGCTTGCTCGCGAAGGCCAATCGCCTTCCCGACGGGAACATTCCATGGTCAACGTTGACGAGATTGCTCTCTTCAGAAGAGTTCCGCAATAGTGCGGAATTTAGAACCGCCGGACGCCAGTTTCGCCTGATCCACGATCATGGAGCGGTCGCCGACGCCCGTAAGGTCGGAATGCTTGCCGCGCCGCTGATGCCGACCAAGCTTATCAGACCTACCGCAGAGGCTCGTGACATCGAAGGAACGGGATCCGGGCACTCGACTCAGTAGGCGCGACCGGAGTCTCGCTCGATGGGTCCGGCGTGCCCATGGCGGTGCTCGACACGGGCATCGACAAGGAACCCGACGCCTTCAGGGGCATGACGCTGATCCAAGATAACTTCGCCGGCGAAAGCGGAGGCGATCGACATGGCCACGGCACCCACTGCGCCGGAACGATCTTCGGCCGCGACATCGACGATAGACGCATAGGCGTCGCTCGTGGCGTGACCAACGCGCTCATCGGCAAGGTGCTGGACGGCGACGGCGCGGGAACCTCGGACCTGGTCTTCCGGGCCTTGCAGTGGACTCTCGACGGGCGGGCGAACGTCATATCGATGTCGCTGGGTTTTGACTTTGCCGGGATGGCGAAACGCTTGCAGGCGGATGGATGGCCAGACGACCTTGCGGTATCCGAAGCCCTGCAGGCCTACCGTGACAATCTGCGTGTGTTCGACGCCCTCAGCACCCCGACAATCCCTATTAGAGATCTCATTCCATTGTCTGCTCTTCGATGCCTCTCGGCGCGATCTCATCCGTTTCATATCGTAACGCAACCTGTCTTCCAGCGCCCACTGCGCGCCTAATGGAAGAGCCGTCGCGCAGCTCTTCGGTTGGGGGTCATCGGCTAGCCCGTAGGCGTACGACCGGGAGTTCGTCCAGGTCTCGATCGGCTCGACACGATGCGACGCGTCCGCGAGACCGCATGCCGCCGTTTCCGAAACGCTTGTCAGTCGAGCCCGGTGTTCCCGTCCAAGCCCACCTTGACGCCAAACACTACGCCGACTCGCGTGTCCGCAGGCTTGTCACTGCCGTCACGGTTGCTTCCGCCCCAGGTTTGGCCCAGCCGGATGCCGCCGGTGAACATCCCTTTGTCGTCGATTGCAAAGTAGAGCGGCGCGGCCAGCCCGTTTTCGCCACTGTCGAATGCGTGGGTGAGCCGCGGAGCGAAAAGGATCGGCGGCAGGACCCGCAGGTCGATGCCCTGGCGGATCTCGCCGCCGACGACGAAGCCCTCGGTGCGCACCGGGGAGGCGATGTTCAGCGTCGTGCACGTCTGGTCGGTAACGAAGGCCTGCCCGATGGGAGCGGGCGGACAGACCTGCACATCCTTGGCCGTCTTTTCGAACTGGTCGTTGCGGACGTAAGCGACCGAGCCCACGAAGGTGGTTCCAAGCGTCCATCCGGCCCAGCGGCGCAGCGGCGCTGCATGGCTTGCGAGCCAGTTCCAAGTGCGGCGGCGGCTGACATGGAGGAAGCCGCGCGCGCTCAGGCTGAAGTTCAGGGGCGCGTAGTCCTTGACGATCCGGGCGGCGAAGTCGGTCGGAAAGGTGACGGGATCGATTGTGAACTTGAACTCGCCGGGCTTGAACGGGTCCGGCACGCGCGCCAAGGCGAATGGAAAGTAGTCGAAGCTGGGACGCGACAGCTCGCCGCGAACAAGCCAGCCAAAGCGCGGCAGCGCGTCGCGCGGTGGTCCCCAGAACACGTCGTTGTAAAGCTTGATCTCGTCGGGATGCGAGAATTCAGCCGGCTCGTCGTCCTCGGCGCGCTTGGACGCAAATAGCCACCGCACGAGCGCCTTGCCCTCGCAATTCGCGCCTGCGGCCTTGCGGCAGGCCGCAGTGATCGCGTCGCGCGCTGCTAAGGCCTCGACGGAAACGAGGCTCGACCTGGTCTTCGTCCAGTCGCCGGCCGTACCGTCGCTCGAAATCCTGTCCCACGGCTCCGAGCTGGCGAGCGTGCGGCCGAACTGCGCCACCAGCGCCACGTCGGAAGTCAGCCGGTCGAGCGACCCGAAGGTTGCGATAGTCGCCAGCGACTTGTCGTTCTTGTCAACGTTGGCTCGCACGCCGATGTCGGCGGTCCACCGTGACACGCGCTGCTGTTCGACTTGCCGGTGAGGTCCGAAATCGTCGATCCTGGTTGAGCGGGTCGTCCAGCTGTGGCCAAGCATAAGCGACGCCGTCGCACCTTTGCTGTCGACCGCGAGTGCCGTGCCGAGCCCGGTTACCCGCCTAGAACTCGCGGCCGACACGTTATTCGCCACCTCCCCAATCACGACGCGTTCGCAGGGCGCAACGCGGCGAAAGTAGTCGACCGACGCGACGTCGGTGTCAGCTTCTCTGCAGGCCTTGTAGGCGTTGCGGTAGTCGTTGTTGGGCGGCGTGTAGGGCGCGCGCGCCTGCGCCACGGCGGGGACTGCGGGCTTAGCCGAACGCGAGTCGGCCAGCAGCTTCTCTAGCCGTGCGGCTGCCACCTCCGCTTTCGCGGCGGCCGCTTGAGCATCGCGTTGCGCCTCTCGCGCCGCCGCGACCGCTTGATCGATGTCGCTCGTTTGCGAGCGGGCCGCTGTCGCGGAGAGCAGTCCAAAGATGGCCAAGCCGAGCCGAAACATGGATTTGGGATGCAGTCGAGTCATGCGGGTGCCCCCTCGCGCAGATGGACAAGCATACGCTACGAACTCGGTACTGCAGCCAGACTAGCCCGAACTGTGTGATTAACAACGAGAGATGGATGCTGGCAAGCCTCGCACCGTTGGACCGGAGAGGCACGAATACAACTGTTGCGGACGACGGGCTGCCCTCGCAAGCAGGTAGCCTGCTATGGGGTAGGGATCAGGCAAGTCATGGGTTCAGCTCCGTGCGAATACTCCAGCCTCCGGACAAAGACCTTAGTGCTCTCTGGGTGGATGCGCTACCGCCCGAAGACGATCATTAAGCGGCTTGACCCAAAAGTTGCCATTCAACGTCCCCATCGACGTTCCCGGCTTTGGACACTTGTTCATCTCCACCGGGCGGCGTTCGATCACCGATCTGATCGGCACGCCGGCGGATTGAATTGGCCCCCATTTCCTACAAGGCGCCAACCTGCTACCTCGTCGGCATGGCGCTGCTGGTCACCACCGAGAGCGATGGAGGCAGACAACGATGAGCCGCAGGAAGCCGCCCGATCGGATCGACCTGCCGCGCAAGGAAAGTGTTAAGCGCAACCTTTCGCCCGAGCCGCCGAGTGAGGCAGCGCGCACGCACCTTGCCGGACGGGCCTGGTACAAGGGTTACGGCAAGCACAAACGCAATCCGTACATCTGGGACCTCGATCCTTGGCATGGCATCAGTGCCGACCGAACATTTTGCGAAGATGCAGGGTTCGAGCTTGCAGACAAGTCGCGGATCGACGGACTGCTTGAGCGCGGGATCGAAGCCGGATTGTTCGGCGATCTCGTTGACCAAGGCGACCCGACGATGCTTTGGACGATCGACGACAATGGCTGGATCTACGAGCTTCGCCTGACGACCGCGAGCCAGGCGGAATATCACGGTTATCCAATGCGGCCGTCGAATGTGTTCGGTCAGAAGGTCGTCGCACGCTACCGTGCTTGGCTCGAGACGCTGCCGTCGTCCCACCACAGGGCAGAACCCCAGCTACGCCGTGCGTTGCACGGCGCTAGCTCCCGCTATAGGTAAGAACTGACATGTCGTTCGATCTCCATCTCGACTTCCCGCAAAAGGACCTAGAGAACGACGACTGCGTCGCGGACGTCCGGATCTCTGCGCATGGGCATTTGTTGACCCAGATCCTCGAGGTTCCGGACCATCGCTACCGCGACAGTTTCCGCGCCTCGGCGGTCAGCCTTGCCTTTTGGTTCGCCGACAATTGGTTTCGGTTGCGCTACGAGCCGCTTGGCGCCCCGTCCCTCGCGACAATTGATTGGCGTCTGCGCCACGAAATGAGCTCGGGCTCGGCCGACGAACTGTGGCCGTCGATCATGATTTATGGCGGTGGTCCGCGCGTCATGCTGGCCTCATCCCTCGGCAAACCTAGGGACGAGCCGGGCATTCGTTATTTACCGTGGCAGCCGCTTAGCATGCCGGGCAAGGAATACGAGGACGGCGTCGATGAGCTGTTTGAGCAGGTGCTCGGTAACTGCGCGCTTCATGTCGATGCCGAAGCGTTTAAGGTCCTGATCGGACAGCTTAATACCGAGCGCAAGGACGACGAACTCGCCAGCTGGCGACGCCTTGAAGCCTGTCTCGGCTTCGACCCCGATAAGGCACCCGATCGCGTCGTCGAAGCGATGACTGCCTATGAAGACCTGTTCGGCGCGGAATCAATTGAGGAAGCGGCGATCGCCGCGCCCGGTCAAAGTGCGCCAGAGACGCTCCAAGCCGTGCTCGCCGCGGCGGACGCATCGAATCTCGAAGTGGATCTCTCGCTGATTGCAAAGGCTGCCGCCAAGATCGATGACCCCTATGGTCAGACGCCATGGCGAGCAGCAGAAGACGCAGCAATCGCGCTACGTGACGCGCTGGCGCTTCCCGATATCATCGGCAATGACACGCTCGGCTGCCTGCTCCAAACCCGCTGGGATGATCTCAAGACCGCGACCGCGACGGCGCGCGATCTCCCTTATGCTGTCAGCGCGCCTTCGACCCAGGATCGGTCTCAGTTGGCACTCAAGATGGTGCCGCAGGTTGATCGCCGGTTCGAACTAGCCCGCATCATCGGCGATAGCCTGTGGACCCGCGGCAGCGGCCTTGGCGTGGTAAGCCGGGCGCGATCGGATCGCCAAAAATATCAGCGGGCGTTCGCGCAGTCGCTTCTTTGCCCGATGCGCAGCCTTGCCAAGATGATCGATCTCGACAATCCGACCGAAGCGCAGATCTATCATGCCGCTAGGCGCCATAATGTCCGCGACAAGGTAATCGAGACGATCCTCGTCAATCGCGGCATCTTAGTGCGGGACAACTATAACGACCAGCTCGAAGCCGCCTAATCGGCTGGCTCTTTAAGGCCAGCAGCCGTGCGAGGATCTCGGCCAACGCCGCTAACTCAGTCCCGAGACCGACAGGCACACCCTCTTGCGGCAAGAAGTAGACGTTCTCGCGCAGGTCGGGGACGGCCTAAGCTGGTTGACACCTGCCTCCCCAATCTCCTCAGCAACAGGACCCAATCTCAGCCGCTCCCGTGAGCTTTCTAATTTCCTGATAATTGCCCGTTCACGTTAAAAAGATTCGCAGCTAAGCGCAGCGATCTGCGCGGCAGTGTCGCGAACACAGCAACGCTGCTGCCCAGAAACGGCGGTGGTCTGCTAATTGTTGAACCGAATCTTCTTATCATCATTTTCTCGCGAACTCGATCTCTAGCTTTGACTAGCGGAGCTTCGGGAGAGCACGCCAGCATATTAGCCATTCGCCTAGGAAGGCCTGATCGACAGGTTTGGTGGTGAGCGAGGAGGTTAATCGTTGCTGCGACTGGAGATGGTTCGGAGACGGCGGTATGGAGTGTGCATTGGTTTCCTGCCGCCTTATCAAAGGATACACTGACCAGAATGATTAGAGAGCCGTCAGACCAGTCTTTGCGCCGCGCCCGCGACGAGTTTGCCTCACTTATTGGACAAAGAACTCCTGAGCCTTTGTGGCAACGCTTTTTCGCCCATAACCCGTTCGTCCTTTCACGTGGGCTCCCCGTGCGATTGCTGCCGTGCGACATTCTTCCGCTGGGCCGACCTGGACGTTCTGAACCGGATTTCCTCCTGCATCCTGGCTCTGCGATGTCCGGCACGATCCATGGCCTCGTGGAGCTCAAAACCGATTATGCAAAAATCGCATCTCATCCAAGAAAAACAGAAATAATTCTGTCGCGCGACGCTGCTACTGCGATCAGCCAGCTCGACACCTATGATGCACTTTACGATAGCTTTGCGCCTACCAAGAGAATACTAACTCTCGACACCCTTTCACATCTTTTCGTTATCATGGGCTCGCAAAGTGAGCTCAATGCAATCGCAAGCACATTGCTACCTAAGTTATTCAATCAGATCCCCCCGGGGGTCAGATTTTTAACCTTCAACGATCTTTTTGATCGATTTTCAGGATCGGTACCGAAGCAGGTGGCACTCCTGCAGGCCGTCCCAACCTCCCTGCCGCCACTGTCGTGGACAACTGATACAAGAGATTTCGTGTCAGCCGGTCTGACCTTGTTTAGGTTGGTCAGCGAACCTTACTTCTTCGCAGGCGATACGAGCGCGAGCGGCTTTGCTCAACATGTGGACAGGCTATTTTCTCGTCCACCGGTCGCGGGTGGGCGCTTCTCGCCTCTTGACAGGTCAGTCCTTTATGCTGTCGAAAAATCTGACGACGCCTTGCAGGAGATGCAACGGCGCAGCCTGCCAAAGCTAGCAGCCTTTCGAGGGAGGCGGTTCGGTCAGATTGAATTTAAGTTCACGGGCCGAGTGCTTGATGTTCAACCTAACACCCTGACTGAGGCGGTCATGCAGTCGCGCGATCTTGACGCCGCCGCTACGATCGCTCGTGAGGCACAGACCTCTGGTTTCGCTGCGATCGCCTATCGTCCAGAGGCAACGACTGGCAGGCATTTTGCGATACTCGAGCGAGCCTCAATTGGCGCGCCGGTTAGCTTCCGCTCTTTCGAAGAATGACGATCAAGCAAGTCGAAAGGACCCATAAGTCGCTGTTCAGAGCCCTCCCCGGCTTTCCCAACTTCAGACGCTCGTTAATCTTAGCCAGACGGTCTCGATCGGCCACCAAAGCCGGCCTCGGAGAGCAAAAAGTGAGACAAAACCGTCGTCCGGGTAATCTGGCGTGAAAG
>Ga0308164_10005631_pt1 | contig 10000 bp, 13 predicted proteins | sample PhyTR2_FD_201031 | JGI IMG/M metagenome (GOLD analysis project Ga0308164, IMG submission 201031) | Phyllosphere microbial communities from UC Gill Tract Community Farm, Albany, California, United States - DLSLT.R2 | ecosystem: Host-associated > Plants > Phyllosphere > Unclassified | place: USA... | reverse complement strand
CAGGCCAGGACGACCGGCGTCCAGCGGCCTTTTACGAGAATGTTCTCCAAGGGACGCCGCACGCGCCGGCCCTTGCCGTTGCGCCAACATAGCCGGCCCCTGTCCCACCACCGTCCGTCGCCGAGGTGGAAGACCCGCTGCCCGTGCGGTCGCGCGCAATGTTCGCACCGCCCCTTTGCCCTACCGAAGCGCACATGCTGCGACAGCTGCGGCCAGTCGATCGGGTAGAGAAAGACGTGTTCGGGACGGATCGGCATCAGACGAGCCCCGGCGCAGCGGCTGTCAGTGCGCGATAGAGCGTGGCGTGGTGGCATTTGAGGAGCTTGGCTGCTTCGCGCACCGAGGTTCCCTCGGCGACCAAGCGCTGGACCAGAGCAATCTGTTCGGTTGTCAGCTTGGGCGGCCGTCCGAAGCGGACCCCTCGCGCCTTTGCCGCGATCCGTCCGCTGTTAGTGCGTTGGTGGATCAGTTCGCGCTCAAACTCGGCGATGCCGGCAAACACGGTTAGCACCATACGGCCCGCTGGCGATGTCGTATCTGCCCAAGGTTCAGCCAACGAACGTAGGCCGGCGCCGGCTTCCTTCAACTTTTCGGCAATATCGAGCAGGTCGCGGGTGGAGCGTGCCAGACGGTCGAGCCGCGTCACCACGACCGTGTCTTCATCGCGCAGCTGCTCGATCATCTTGATTAGCTGGGGCCGGTCACGTTTCACGCCCGAGATCTTCTCCTCGAACGTCCGCTTGCATCCGGCCTCTTTCAACGAGGCGCGTTGCAGCCGGAGATCTTGGTCATCGGTGGACACACGGGCGTAGCCAATCAGCATGTCGCACAACTGTATCGAAATAAAAGTATTATGCAAACGACTTTTGCGACACCAGAATATGAGAGAAGGCAAGCGCCTGACGCACTGTCGCGAAACTTAGGATATTAGCGACAAGATTGTTAGGCAGTCGCAGTTCCAGGTCGCGAGTGAGGAAGCGCGACCTGCTCAACGGCGTTGGCAAGGGATCCGACATAGCCATCTGCGCCTAGCGTCCGCTGTATATCTGCGTTGCTCAGTGCGGCTTCACCCTGCGGCCACATGCCAACTAGAATGCGAGCCTCCGGCGCACGCCCACGAAGCCGGCGAACGAGATATCGGAGCTGTGCAGGTGTCCCCGTCACCTCTAGATAGGAAATGGTAATCACGTCGATGCCAGTGACATCCAGCGTTGCGACCGTCTCCCTAGACACATCGGCATTGGGGACTCGCTTTGCCTCCAGGCCGCGTTGGCCGAGAAGCTGAGCCAGCATTGCCGTGACGGCATTATCGAAGGCGCCGTGGCCCGCGACGCACAGGACGTTCGGTGTCAAAGGCAACGCTTGCTCTGCCCCGGCCGGGGGGCGGAGATCGTCGATAACCGACAGCATCGATCGGGTCATCCGAACCGCGCCGGCTTTATCGATCGTCCCGCGCGCTTCATCCTCTACCGCCAATTTGAGACCTTCGAGCACGACACCGTCATAATAGTCCGTCAGCGAACGGTCGGCCAGCAAGGCCTCTGCCTGCGCAAGCGCTTCGTCCGGGTTGTTTGCGAGTATTCGCTGGTAAAAGCTTTCGACAGGCGTGAGGGCGGGCCGATCACCTAGCAGCACATCGAAGAATTCCAGGCTCTTCACGTGCCGGCCCATCACTACCAAACACAGGGTCAGCGGCGTCGACATGATGAGGCCGATAGGTCCCCATAACCAGGTCCAGAAGACTGCCGAGACGATTACTGATACAGGAGAAAGCCCGGTCGAATGGCCGTAAAGCAGCGGCTCCACGACGTAGCCAGTGACGGGTTCGACAACCGCAAAGAGCGCGACGACTTCGAGCGTCATCCCCCAGCCCGGATCGACGGCCGCACCGAGGGCTGCAGGTGCAACTGCAGCCAGAAGCGAGCCGATATAGGGGACAAAGCGCAGGAGGCCTGCCATGACGCCCCACATGGCCGGCGAGGGTACGCCGATCAGCCAAAGCCCCAATCCGATAACAAGGCCAAAACAGGTGTTCACCGCGAGTTGAGAGAGGAAGTATTTGCTCAAGCGCTGTCCGGCGTCGTCGAGCGCTCGGGTCGTGCGATGAAGGTCACTGGAGCCGAACACGCGGATAAAGCGGTCGCGCAAATCCTCCTTCTGCATAAGCACGAAGATCGCGACGATGAGAACGATGATCGTCGTCTCGAGCGGACCCAAGATTGGCTCAACAACGGTCTTAGCAATCGTGAAAGGTGACGTGCTTTCCTGAACGACCTCGACCGGTATCGGTCGGCGTTGGCCCGATGCTGGTCCAGCACCACTATTAAGCGTTGGGGCTGCCCCCTGTACGTTTCTGGTCTTGCCACCGCCAAGCGCCTTGGTGACCGACGCCATGCGCGTCAGAGCGAACCCCTGGATACCTTCGACCTTGGCCTCGATAGTCTTGGCATATTGCGGCGCGTTGGCGGTCAGCGAAGCGGCTTGGCTGCCGATCAGCGTGCCCGCCAACCCCAACACCCCGAGTGCTGCCAGCACAGTCAGAATGACAGCGGGTGCGCGCCAGAGGCGAAACTTCTGCAGGAAATTCACGACCGGTGACAGCACAAAGGAGAGCATCACGGCTAGCGTGATCGGTATCAGCACCTCCTGCCCGAAATAGAGTGCGGCGATGACGAGTGTGCCGACCGCAACCCCAGCCAGTGTCTTCAATTCGGGCGCGGAGGTCGGTGCGATCTGCAAAGCCCCAGGCGTATCTGCTGGCTCCTCACGGCTGCCTGTCAACACGTTCTTATAGCCAGCGACGTTGTCGAGGTTGTTCATGGAGTTGCTTTCGAAATAACGGGGCAGGCGTTAGCGTGCACGAGCATGTGCACGCCACGTCAGCAGGGCACCACCTGCCAGGCACAGTAATCCGCGTCCTGCAGACCTGCGCTGACCGATTAATGTGAGACCGCTCGCGATAAGGGTCATGGGGATCACGCCTACCTGAACATCGCCGACATGCCGGCTGACCCTTGACGCCAGAACGCCCGCTACCAACGGCGCCATTGCCGATGGTGGTGATGAGTCAGCCGTTTTAGGCGCCGAGGCCGCCTGGTCAAAAGACTGATCCGTAGACGTTGCAAGAGACCCCCTTGGCTTTGGCGCGTCAGCGGTCGTATCGGCCATTTTTGCGCCGCGCTCGCCCATCGGTGTTTCCGGACCCGTTGTCGTATCCTGCGCGGTCTGGCGCTCGATCTCGGCGTTCAGTTCCGCACCGAGAAGGACGACGAAGGCGGTGACGTACAACCACATCAAGAACGAAACGACTGCGCCAAGCGCGCCGTAGGTGGCGTTGTAACCGGCAAAGTTGCTGACGTAGAGACCGAACAGGAACGTGGCGAGTAGCGCGCCGACGCTCGCAAAAACCGCACCTGGCGTCAGCCAGGTCCATTTCGCGTCCTGACGGTCAGGACCATAGCGGTAGACCACGGCTATTAGCCCACTGGCGACCAGCGCGGTGCCGATCCACAGGCCACCTGTGATCAAGGGCGCGGCAAAGGCTGGCAAGTGGATCACGCTGCCGATCAGGCTCATCGCGCTGATCGCGATCATGGCAACGATCGCAGCGAGTACCGCACCGATGGTAAAGGCGAGCGAAAGACCTGTCGTTCGGAAGAAGTTGCGCGTCTCGCGTTCGCCGTAGGTGACGTTCAGCGCACCGATGACTGACGTTGCGCCGCGCATCGCTCCGTAAATTGCCAGCAAAGTTGCCATGATCAGACCGATCGTCGTCCGTGTGACTGGCGTTTCAGTCAGGCTTTTCAATTGCTCCGCGACAATCTTGGCAGCATCGGTCGGTAGGATCTTCATCAACGTCTGCAGATGGCCAGCGATGTCGCTGGGATCGGCGACGATGCCGTAGATCAGCACGATCGACGCCAGCATCGGTACGAACGCCAGAAAGCTGTAAAACGCTACCCCTGCTGCCAGGAGGCTTATGTTGTCCTCACCGGTTTCCGACCAGGTCCGAACCAGGATATCGCGCCAACCCGCCTTCGGAATATGCCAAAATTCACGCGCTGCCCGTCCACGACCTCGGGTGGGCATCGCGTCTGGTGCTTGGCCGTCGGCGGAAGAATGTGATACTGAGGACGAAGCCATTACTGGCGGACTGTCTTGGCGCGCGCGTCGATGGCGTCCGCACGCGTGTCGGCTTCGTTACGAATAACTTTTGCCTGCGCATCGAGTTTGTCGGCGCGGTCATCTGCTTCCTTGCGGATATTGCGTGCCTGCTGCTTCAGTTCAGCTGCTTGGGCATCACGGGCTTTTGTAGCAGCTGTCGTAGCGCGGTCTCGCGCTTCACCTAGTTTCTCGTTCGGGCCATGGCCTTCGTAAGGTAGCCCATTAGCCGCGGCCGCGGCCTTGTCCCGATCCTTGCCATCCTTTTCAGCGGGGCCATCACACGCGGCGAGCAAAGCCAATGTTACGAGAGCGAGAACGAAATGTTTCATAGTGAGGGCGCCGAGTTTTCGGTCTGCGTTTGCCTTGCTAGTAGCGGCAGGCGTCACAGATCCTTGGGTGTAAGATGAACTATAAACGCATCCTGCCTCACAAAGCCCAATTGCCCGGCTGGCAACGTTCGCGGAAGAACCAGATAGTCCGGATGTCAGGCAATGTCTGGCTGCTAACGCGCGGGTTGTACTTCGGGCGTGACTGGCTGAGCGGTCCCCTGTGCTGCTTGTGCAGGCATGGACTGACTTCCACGAGGAGGGCCGTGAGGCTCCTTCTGCAGGCCTTGAATGCCCGACCATATGACCACGCCTACCATCACCACGATTAGCAGAAAAATGATCTTCGCGGCGATGCCGACAGGTTTGTTTCCGCGTCTGCGCATCTCGTGCTCCTATTTTGGCCGGGCAAAGAGAAGTGCCGGAAGCTTGCTGGACGCTATGATCACGCGCGGCTCCGGTCGCATAGCGGGATACGGGTCTGAAGACCGCATCCCGCTAATGATTATCGCAGGTTCTTGTCGTCGCCAGACATTTGCGACTGCACGCTTTCCTTGCTCGCATCGGCCACCTCTTGCGCAGCCTGCTTGGCGTGGCTCAGAAGCTCGCCGCTTTTCAGTTCGCCGAGGAGGTCGCCGACCGGCTTGTCGGCGGTCAGGCCATGGGTCTGGGCGCTGTCTTTGAAGGCATCCAACGTATCTCCGGCCACCTGCGCACCACGATTGACGACATCCTGGGCAAGGTCACGTCCCTTTGCTTTCAAAGTGCCGGCAAAACTGCCCAGCGCTCGTTCCTCCTCGTCGCTGACCGGGATCAGTACGCCTGCGACAAGCCCAACCAGAGCTGCTGCCGTCCCGAGTACGACAGGATTGCTGATCGGTGATCCCGTGTGGCCACCCCCTTGCCCCTTACCGCGGATCCAGCCAGCGACACGGTTTACCGTCGAGCTAGTGCTGTTTTGCAGGTCGTGGGATGCCTCTACCAAGCTGTCGCCTGCAGACGCCACGGCATCCTTGATGCGCTGGGCATAGGAAGCGCTCGTATCCGAGGCGTTTCGTGCAACGCCGAGGACCTGTCCGCGAGCGTCGTCGAGCCGGCTGGCATGCACATCCGTATGCTCGTCGTGAAGCTGCACGACGTTTGCCTCGGCAGCACGTAACCGGCTCGACAGATCGTTGCCGGCCTTTGCCTGCCTGTCCTGACTGGACGCCATCAGCCATGCAATGCCGATCCCTGCTAACGCCGCAGGGACCGGGTTTGCTTTGGCCTTGGCGATCAGGGTTTGGGCAAAGTCCGCGCCGTCGCCACCCGTTACATGGGCAAGTGCGTCGTTCACCAGCTGGTTGGGCGCGAGACGGTCGCCGAGCTGATCGAGACGACGATCCATACGTGCACGGGTCTGCGCCAGATCCTGTTCGATCTGATCGGTGTCGTTCGTATCGTCAGCCATTAGAGATGCTCCTTGAGGATGCGACCGTCCTTTTTGAGGTTGGCGGCCGTGCGATCGGGGGTGAGGTTCTTTAGCGACAGCCGGGTCAGCCCCGCGCGTGCGATCAATCCGCCGACCAGGACAGTCACAAGTCCGACAATGAGCAGTGCAGCCCAGGCCGGTATCCACCTAGCAAGCACTGCTGCACCGCCTTCCAGCAGTACAACCAGGCCAGCAAATGCGACCAAAGCCCCGCCAATCAGTGATACCGCGCCACCGATCAGGCTGTGCAGCTTGTGATCGAACTCGGCACGAGCGAGTGCAAGCTCGCCGCGTACCAGATCCTGAACGTCGCCTGCCAGGCCGCCAGCGATATCTCCCAGGCTAGGAGCTGGGCGTGGTTCAGTGTTGGCCATGGCCGACCTCCGGTACGGTCGGCAGGTTTTCGCGCGAGACGTCGCCGGCTATGATCTTGCCGAGCCGGGCAACGGCAAACCCGGCGACAAGCGTAGCACCGATGAACAGCGCTGGCTGCCGTCTGGCAAAGGACTGAACTTCACGGGTAAGGTCGCCCAGATCCTTATCGCGTAGCGAGCCCGCCAGCGTATTCAACTCGGCTGCGCCGCGGCCGATGGCGCTGGCAATCCAGTCCTGTTGCCCCTCGAACTGCTCACCAGACTTTTGAACCGTCTTCGCCAGCTGCTCGACGAAATTGGCAGCCGTCCCTTTCTGGTCGTCCAGGTTGCTCACCAGCGTCTGCTTGGCCTGATTGGCCAGCGATGAAGCGGTCGCAGTAGGCGTTGCCTCATTTGTCGTAGCGCTGGCAGGCTGGGATGTGTTCACGCTCGGGCTGTCGTCAGAGGCTAGCGCAAATGCGGTAGTACCGCCGGGCATACCGCTTGTAGTCGGATCTTGCATGATTGTTCCTACCTTGTCGTTGGCAACGCCATGGTCGGGCCTCACATGCGGCGCGACGCGCGCGAGGCCCATTCCATGCTTAGCGGTCGGTGCGAGTGCCGAACGTCGAGCCCCGCGCTGCGTCGACGCCTTCGTCGCGGTCGACCTCAACGTCTGTGCGACGAACGGTATCGTCGATCTGCTCGACGCGCTCGTCGGCGGTCTTGGAGATCACCACTTCCTCGACCACATGCGCGGTCTTGCCGACCACGGCTTCTTCACCCGTGGCGGTCATGTCGATCGTGCGCTCGCGAAACGCATCGGCACCAGAGACTTCGCGGTCGACCGGACGGCGCTCGACGTTGACACGCTCGTTGCGCAAACGGATCTGCTCGTGAACGGGCGTCTCGGTAACGTAGGAGCGAACGCGGACACCGCCGCGGTCCACCTCACGCTTGCCAACGACCAGCTGCTCTTCAACAACCGGGATCACTTCCTCGTCACGGTTGTCTACTGCGCCGGTTGCGGTCGCCGAAGCGGTGTCGGAACGATCCTTATCGGCATATCCAGCGCTCATCGCACCAACTGCCGGCGAGCCTGCCCAGCCGGACGAACGCCACTGCTGCGAGCGATCGTCGATATCGACCGTCTCTGCCTCTTCGAGAACACGCACCGCGTCATCGACATGGTCTTCATCGACGTCGACGGTCAGAAGCACACCGCCGCGGCGAACGCCTTCCTCGTACGTATGGCGATCCTCGTCGGGGAGGAACGCGTTCTTGATCGAACCCCACAGGCCCGGCTCTCCTTGCGTGGAGTGGCCGCTCTCGTTGTAGCCAGCGCTGGACTTGTCTTGGATGCGGATATGGTCGGCATCGATATTGGCAGCCTGCAGGCGCTGCTTGGCAGCTTCGGCATCGGCACGGTGATCGAACAGAGCGGTGATGGTACGAGTCATGATAGTCTCTCCTGGTAGGTTCGGTAAAAGATCAGCGCGACGTTACGACTAGCTCGGTGCGACGGTTTTCAGCTTGGCCTGAAGCGGTCGCGTTCGTGCCGACAGGATCGCTTTCGCCGCCCGAGACGGTCTCGATGCGATCAGCGGCAATGCCCTGAGCGACCAGGCCCGCTTTGACAGCGTCAGCCCGCGCCTTGCCCAGTGCTGCATTGGCGGCATCGGATCCACGGGCATCCGCGTAGCCGGCAATGCGTACGTGGGTGTCGCCGTACTGCTTTAGGACCGCGGCGATCGTGCCGACTTCCTTGGCATCGTCAGGGCGCAGCGTGCTCTTGGCAGTGTCGAAGGTCAGTTTCTCGAATTGGAAGGTTCGCGGTGCCGCCTCGGTACCAGCAAGGTAGCCGCCCAAACCGGACGTGCCCGCCAGAGCCGTTGCCGATCCAGCGTTCGGTGTCGTAGCAACAACATCGGTTGTGTTGGTTGAGGCCACCTTCGTGACCGCAGATGCATCATCGCGACCGCAGCGGCTGAGAGCGAAGAGCAAGACTAGAATGCCGGCGAGCAGCGCAATCCAAGCGAGCCAGTTGGTGCCCTTCTTCTTGCCGATATGCATTTCGCGCGGCGGGGCGCCGCGGGTGTCCTTCGGATCTGCCATTATTCGTTCCCTGTTGGTGATAGGTCTGCAGCGTCTTGTTCGACGACTGCGCGCATGCGGCGCAGCGACACCGGGACGCTGACAGCCTCGGCATGCGACGACTGCGTGATGTGGACTTCTTCGATGAGAAACAGGCGCTTTACGAGGCGCTCCTCCACGATCGACACAATCAGGGTGTTGCCATCCTGCCGGGGCGCGGGTGCCTCCGCTACTTCCTGATCAAGCGGGATATGGCGGACATCAAGTCGGCCAGTTTGCAGGACCTGCTCGACGGTTTCGGAATGCTCGTCGACGATGGTTCGGACACGGACGCGATCGGTCTCAACCTCGACCTTTTCGATCTGAACCCGTTCCTCGACTAGAGGAACGCGGACCTCGTCAGTATCGGAAATCATTACCCGTCCCTTCAAGCGCTCAAACAAATAGCACTATCAGGTTGGCAGAATGACCTGCCGACATAGCCTGATCGATACAGCTAAGTGCCTGCCGAAGCACTGCGTTCCGTGGACATTTCAATGAGGGTCGAATGAGGTTTAGAACGCGACAGAACGAGTATTACTGGGTCGGTGCACTCGCTACATTCTTCGAGGTACACGGAGCAAATTTGCCGCGTTCATCTTTGCAGCGGTGCGATGCTTTGCGAACCTTAGGGCAATTAATGATTTTACCGGACCTATCCCGGCAAGGTTTGGGGCTGGCTGGTGCTTGCCCTGCGCAAACCAACGACATACCGGCAGCAAGTGCGAGTGCGGTACGCTTGTTCATTACGATGTCTCCGAACGTAAATGGTAAGTGACTCGAGCGCATCGCTGAGCGCAACGTTCCAAATATCGTTCCGCCTATAAACTATCAGTTCTGCGCATCGCTCGTGGCGAATGATCCCTTCATCCCGGTCGAGCCTATGCCGCCCGTTTATCTCCTGCCTTCTTTTCATGCCGTTGTCGCAAAAGCGGGGACATTCGAGACGTCCGAAACTTAGCATATACGCGACAGTGCTACATTCTTCTCCTAGCCCGGCTGTTTATGCGGTGGAGTGTTATACGAGCTAGCACTTTTCCCCATCGCGGTGGCGTTAACTCGCCGGTGAGGCATTAGACTGCATTAGGGGGCATGATACCCGCGCGACAGATTGCACTGGTGCAGGACAGCTTTGCACAGGTTCTGCCTATCACTGCCCAAGCGGCGTCCTTCTTTTACGAACGCCTCTTCGATCTGGCGCCTGACACTCGTCTGCTTTTTCGTGGCGACATGAGCTCGCAAGGGCGCAAGCTGTTCCAGACACTCGCTTTAGTCGTCGATGGGTTGGATAGGATCGAGGACGTGCTTCCTGTAGCCGGTGCCCTGGCTGTTCGGCATGTCGGCTATGGTGTCCATGAGGAGCATTATGGCGCGGTCGGCACAGCACTGATCGATACTCTTCGACATGGGCTTGGCCAGAGTTCGACGACGAAGTCGAATCCGCCTGGACGCTGGCTTATGGACTGCTCTCAGGTCACATGATGCTCGCGGCACGTGATGCTGTCCGGAGCGAAGTAGCCGCATGACGAACTCAGTAAGCTTGGATCAACCGG
>Ga0308164_10005630_pt1 | contig 10001 bp, 12 predicted proteins | sample PhyTR2_FD_201031 | JGI IMG/M metagenome (GOLD analysis project Ga0308164, IMG submission 201031) | Phyllosphere microbial communities from UC Gill Tract Community Farm, Albany, California, United States - DLSLT.R2 | ecosystem: Host-associated > Plants > Phyllosphere > Unclassified | place: USA... | reverse complement strand
AGATTAATGCAGCAGGCAGATTGCATTCGCGGGCAAGCGCGCTCCTACAGAAGAGTGGCTTGCCCGCGATTCTCGGTGAGTCAGCCGACATCGATGCAGCAGGCAGATCGCGTTCGCGGGCAAGCGCGCTCCTACAGATGAGTGGGATGCCTGCGATTCTCGGTGAGTCAGCCGACATTGATGCAGCAGGCAGATCGCATTCGCGGGCAAGCGCTCCTACAGAAGAGTGTCATGCCGCGAGCGCTCATTTGCGGTAGTTGAGAATCAGCAGCGTCAACACCCCCGCGACAATCCCCCAGAACGCCGAACCGATGGAAAACAGCGTCAGCCCTGACGCAGTGACCATGAAGGTGATCAGCGCGGCTTCGCGTTCCTTTGGCTCGTTCATGGCCACGGTCAGGCCGTTGATGATCGAGCCAAACAGCGCCAATGCCGCAATCGACAACACCAGTTCCCTGGGAAACGCGGCGAACAATGCCGCCAGCGTGGCGCCGAACACCCCCGCGATGGCGTAGAAAATCCCGCACCAGATCGCCGCTGTGTAGCGCTTGTCGCGGTCTTCGTGGGCGTGGGGGCCGGTGCAGATGGCGGCGCTAATCGCCGCGAGGTTGATGCCGTGGGCGCCAAAGGGTGCGGTGATCAGCGAGATGAGGCCGGTGGCGGTGATCAGGGGCGAGGCGGGGACCTGATAACCGTCTGCGCGCAACACCGCGACGCCCGGCATGTTCTGCGAGGTCATGGCGACGACGAACAGCGGAATGCCGATGCTGACGGTCGCAGCGATGGAGAACGAAGGCGTGGTCCATACCGGCATCGCCACTTCCAGGGCGAAGCCGCTGAAGTTCAGCAGGCCGAGCATGCCCGACAGTGCGACACCGACCAGCAAGGTCACCAGCACGGCGTAGCGCGGCGAATAGCGTTTGACGATCAGGTAAGTGAAGAACATGCCCAGCACCAGGCCGGTGCGGTGTTGCGCGGCGACGAAGATTTCGCTGCCGATCTTGAACAGAATCCCCGCCAGCAGGGCCGCTGCCAGTGAAGTCGGCAAGCGCTTGACCAGCCGTTCGAAGCTGCCGGTGACGCCGCAGATGATCACCAGCACCGCGCAGGTGATGAATGCTCCGATGGCTTCGGGATAGGCGACGCCGCCCAGGCTGGTGATCAGCAACGCCGCACCCGGTGTCGACCACGCCACGGTGATGGGCGAGCGATAACGCAGCGACAGGCCGATGCTGCACACCGCCATGCCCATGAACAGCGCCCAGATCCACGAGGAGATCTGCGCGGAGGTCAGCCCGGCGGCCTGACCGGCCTGAAACATCAGCACCAGCGAACTGGTGACACCGGTCATCATCGCGATGAAGCCGGCAACGATGGCGGAGGGCGAAGAGTCGGTCAGCGGTCGCAATGGCGCGAGGGGCACGTCAGTCATGCGGGTCTATCCTTGGCGCAGCGGTTGAACAGAGCTGCCAGCCTATACGCAGTGGTCGTGCCCCGTTGCAATACAGCCATCGGCGCAATGGTCGGCACAGTTTCGGCCGCAGCCTGCAACCTGGCAGTTCAGCCGCGGGTCATCGTATTGCCCAGCGCCTTATTCACCGCCAGCCAGCCATCCACCGCCTCGCGCCCGGCTTCGGCAAACACCCGTTGCAGCAGCTTGACCTGCTCGCGCCGCAGTGACTCTTCAAACGTGCGGCCCTCGGCGGTCAGCTCCAGCAGGCGCTTACGTTTGTCGTCCTCGGGCGCGACGCTGAGCACCAGCTCCATCTCGATCAACTGCCGCAGCGGCGTGTTCAGCGCCTGCTTGCTTACGCCCAACTTGCCGAGCAGTTCCTTCACGCTCAGGCCCGGATAGCGGGCGATGAAAAACACAATGCGCTGGTGCACCCGACTCAGACCACGACGGTCGAGCATTTCATCGGCCTTGGCGGTGAACGCCTGGTAGCCGAAGAAAAACGCTTCCATGGCAATTTGCTGGGTGGATGAATTTTTAAGGTCAAGCATATTGACGTATCCGTGCGCGGCATCGTAATTTCGGTCAACCAGTTTGACGTATTCCCCTTTCTTTCCGCCAGCGGTGATCCGATGCCATTTTCCGAACGCGTTACCCGTTTGAAGAGTTCACTGATTCGCGAAATCCTCGCCGCCGCCCAGCGCCCGGAGATGATGTCGTTCGCGGGCGGATTGCCGGCCGAAGCCATGTTGCCGAGGAGTGAATGGTCTGACATGCCGCGCAGCATCGGCCAGTACGGCATGAGCGAAGGCGAACCGCAGCTGCGTGAGGCGCTGGCCGCCCAGGCGCGGGCGTTGGGCATCGACTGCGACGCGAGTCAGGTGATGATCGTCAGCGGTTCCCAGCAGACGCTGGATCTGGCCGCCAAGCTGTACATCGACAAGGGCACCGAGATCCTGCTCGAAGCGCCGACCTATCTGGCCGCGCTGCAAATCTTTCAGCTGTTCGGCGCCGACTGCCTGACCGTGCCGCTGCTCGCCGAAGGCCCGGACCTCGACGCCCTGCGTCAGCGCCTGGAGAAGCATTCGCCGTCGTTTGCCTACCTAATCCCCACGTTCCAGAACCCGTCGGCGGTGCGTTACAGCGAAACCGCGCGGGATGCGGTGGCGGCGTTGCTCGATGAGTTCGGCGTCACCCTGATCGAAGACGAGCCGTACCGCGAGCTGACGTTCGACGGCGGCAGCGCGCGGCCCATCGTCAGCCGCCTGAAGAAAGCCAGCTGGATCTACACCGGTACCGTGTCGAAGACCCTGATGCCAGGGTTGCGCGTCGGCTACCTGATCGCCACGCCCGATCTGTTTCCGCATCTTCTCAAGCTCAAGCAGTCGGCGGATCTGCACACCAATCGCGTGGGGCAGTGGCAGGCGTTGCAGTGGATCGGCAGCGAGCACTACGAGCAGCATCTGCTGGAACTGCGCAGCTTCTATCGCACCCGGCGCGATGCGTTCGAGACCGCGCTGCAGCGGCACTTCGCCGATCTGGCGGAATGGAACAGCCCCCAAGGCGGCCTGTTCTTCTGGCTGACTCTCAAGCACAAGCTCGACACCCGCACCTTGCTCGACAGCGCCTTAGCGCAGAACGTGGCGTTCATGCCGGGCGAGCCGTTTTTTGCCGATCCGGACGCCAACCCGGGTTACCTGCGGCTGAACTTCAGCCACATCGACCCCGAGCGCCTGGACGAAGGTTTGAAGCGGCTTGCCGCCGTCATTCGGCAAACACAGCTTTCACAGGTGGCCTGATACATTACGCACACGCACGACCGGCACGACTGACGGCACACGATTGAAGGGAGAGGGTTGATGTACAAGGTTTACGGCGATTACAACTCGGGCAACTGCTACAAGATCAAGCTGATGCTCAACCTGCTCGGCGCGGAATACGAGTGGGTGCCGGTGGACATTCTCAAGGGCGAGACCGAAACCGAGGCGTTTCTGGCGAAGAACCCGAACGGCAAGATTCCGGTGCTTGAACTCGAAGACGGCACCTGCCTGTGGGAGTCCAACGCGATTCTCAACTTCCTCGCCGAAGGCACGCCTTACCTGCTGACTGAGCCGCGCCTGCGCACGCAAATGCTGCAGTGGCAGTTCTTCGAGCAGTACAGCCATGAGCCAACCCTGGCGGTGGCGCGCTTTATTCAGTTTTATTTGGGGCTGCCGGAGGAGCGGATGGAGGAATACCACTCGCTGCACCGGCGCGGTAACAAGGCGCTGAAAGTCATGGAGCAACAGTTGCTGCGCACGCCGTTTCTGGTGGGCGACAATTTCTCCATCGCCGACATCGCGCTGTACGCCTACACCCATGTTGCTGATCAGGGCGGCTTCGACCTGGCGCAGTTCCCGGCGATTCAAGCCTGGCTCGCGCGGGTCAAGCAGCAGCCGGGTTACGTCGGCATGCTGGATTGACGTTTGGCGTTGTTCACTGAAAGGAGATGAGACATGCAGTACAGGATGATCGCGGTCGGCATGCTGATGGCGCTGGGCATCGGTTGCTCGGCCCAGGCCCAGGACTGCGACGCCAATCAGGCGTCTATGAATCAATGCGCGAGCCAGGAATACAAGGCGCTGGACGCGGAATTGAACACCCAATACAACGCGCAGATGGGCTATCTGAAGACGCCGGCGCGCAAGAAAGCGCTGCAGGATGCGCAGAAGAAGTGGATCGCGTTTCGCGACGCCGATTGCCAGTATCAGGCCGGCAAACGGGAGGAGGGCGGGAGCATGTGGCCGTTGGTGCAGGCGCAATGCCTGTCCGCGCAGACCAAAGTGCGGGTTGAGCAATTGAAGGCGTATACGGCGTGTCGCGACGAAGGCTGCCCGAAGTAAAGGCAAGCTCTCCGTAGGAGCGCGCTTGCCCGCGAATGCGGTGGATCAGGCGCGTGGATGTCGCAGCTGATATTTTTCGCGGGCAAGCGCGCTCCTACAGGTGATCTCGACGATATCCGGAATCTTCGGCGTACGCAGATTCTGTGGGAGCCGGCTTGCTGGCGAATGCGGTAGGTCAGGCGCGAGGATGTCGCAGCTGATATTTTTCGCGGGCAAGCGCGCTCCTACAGGTAAATCCCGGCAATACCTAAGGCCTGCAGCGTGTGCGCAATCGTTCTCGACGATATCCGGAATCTTCGGCGTACGCAGATTCTGTGGGAGTCGGCTTGCTGGCGAATGCGGTAGGTCAGGCACGTGGATGTCGCAGCTGATATTTTTCGCGGGCAAGCGCGCTCCTACAGGTGGTATGACTCACACAGAGGAGAAGCGCTTCTCCAGGTAATCAACGATCACTTTGGATTCATACATCCACACCGTCTGACCTTCTTCCTCGATCCGCAGGCAAGGCACCTTGATACGGCCGCCGCCGCTGAGCAGTGCCTGGCGATCCGGCTCGTTGTTCTTTGCGTCACGAAGGGCCACGGGCACGTTCAAGCGGCGCAGCGCCCGGCGGGTTTTCACGCAGAACGGGCAGGCGTGAAACTGATACAGCGTCAGCGCTTTAGCCGACGCCTCGACGGCAGCCTGGGCTTCGGGAGAACGCTTCTTCTTGCTCGGCCGGGTCAGGAAATCGCCCGCGATCACGAGCTGGCCGAGGCCGACTCTCACTGCTTTCATCAACACGCTAAAACCTCACTCGGCGGCACGAACCGCCAGACAGCCGCAGCCAGATGCTGCGGCCTTCAGGACGCCGGGATCACTTGATCAGGCTGAGAAATTCGGTGCGGGTCGCGGCGTTTTCGCGGAATTCACCCAACATCACCGAGGTGATCATCGACGAATTCTGCTTCTCGACGCCGCGCATCATCATGCACATGTGCTTGGCTTCGATGACCACCGCCACGCCCAGCGCGCCGGTGACCTGCTGAATGGCTTCGGCGATCTGGCGGCTGAGGTTTTCCTGGATCTGCAGACGACGGGCGTACATGTCGACGATGCGCGCGACCTTCGACAGGCCCAGCACTTTGCCGCTCGGGATGTAGGCGACGTGGGCCTTGCCGATGAAGGGCAGCAGATGGTGTTCGCAGAGCGAATACAGCTCGATGTCCTTGACCACCACCATTTCGCTGTTGTCGGAGCTGAACAGCGCGCCGTTGGTGACTTCTTCGAGGGTTTGCTCATAGCCGCGGCAAAGGTACTGCATGGCTTTGGCTGCGCGTTTCGGGGTGTCGCGCAGGCCTTCGCGGGAGACGTCTTCGCCGAGTTGACCGAGGATGGCGGTGTAGTTCTGTTCCAGAGTCACAGGGGTGTGTTCCGTGTGGGTTCAAAAAACGCAGGGTTGCGGGCCTGCAAAGGCGCACATAGTAGCGTAGCTGGACGCGCAGGGGTACGGCAGGCGGCTGAGACGCCTGCGGCATGGCGCCGCCGTGGCAGTGTCAGTTGACCTTTACCCAACCTTTACCGAGGGGATATGTCGGAGTGTGTCGGCGTGATGTCTCAAGTAACGGGTGACAGATGCCCGGATGAAGAGAGTGCTTATGATGCTTAACCGAATCGCGAAAATCGCACTGGTGATTGCCTTGGCGTCGTCGGTTTCGGGGTGTTTTTTCGGACCGGGTTGGGGTCGCCACGGCGGTGGCTGGCATGAACACCGCTATTACGATGGTGGCCCATACGATGGCGGGCGGGGTGGTTATGGCCCTGGACCCGGACCGGGTTACTACCGCCGCTGATTGTTACTGATCAGTTGAACGCACCAAGCACAGGCCGCGACGGGAACACCCATCCCTCGCGGCCTTTTTGTGGGTGGCTTCGTATCGGGTTCGGTACCTGATCGGTACCAAACCACGACGCGGATTCACTGGCGCGCGCTGTCTGAAGCAGCAGGTGATGAATACCTGTGGTCAAGCCCGCTTTGAGAGAGAAACCGAAATGTTGAGTCGTATAGCGAAAGTCGCGATGGTCATCGCGGTGATGTCAGCCATGTCCGGATGCTGGCCATTCTGGGGCCCGGGTGGGGGAGGCCATGGCGGTCACGGAGGCGGTGGCGGCGGTGGACACTATGAAGGCGGTGGCCCGGGTGGCGGTGGCGGTGGCGGTGGTCCAGGTCCTCGTTGATGTGATGGCGCTCTTCAATCGGCTGGACAGCTGATTGAATGAACGCTGCAGAATCCGTAGGAGCCGGCTTGCTGGCGAACGCGTTGGGTCAGTCGATATTTGCGTTTCTGATTCACCGCGTTCGCCAGCAAGGCGGCTCCTGCAGGGGGAATTCGCTCGGGCAAGCCACCCGCGGCAACCTGAGCACAACGCCAAGGCCTGCCTTACTCGTCACGCCCTTCCATCATGGTCCGCTTGAGGATCACATACACCGCGCCCGCGCCGCCATGCTTGGCGATGCACGACGCAAATCCCAATACCTGCTGATGCTGACGCAACCAAGTATTGACGTGGCTCTTGATCATCGGCCGCTTGCCATCCAGGCGCACTGCCTTGCCGTGGGTGATGCGCACGCAACGCACTTCAAGTTTTGCCGCCTCGGCCAGGAATTCCCACATCGTCTCGCGCGCCATTTCGACGCTCATGCCGTGCAGGTCCAGGCTGCCTTCGAAGCTGATCTGCCCCAGCTTGAGCTTGCGCATCTGGCCTTCCTGCACCCCGTCACGGGCCCAGTACAGCGTGTCCTCGGGGCCTACATCGATCACGAACTGGTCTGACAAACCATCAACGGTGATCGTCGCGTCGGAGCGCACGGTGGCGGCCTGACGCAATTTGGCCAGGTTCTTACGGTCGGTTTTGGGTTTTCCTACGTCCGCATGTTCAGTCTTGATCGGCTTTACGCCGCGAATCTCGCTTCTGAACAGGGAAAAATCGTCGTCTTGCATGGTGGTCTCCGCGAAGGGGGCCAGTTTAACCGCGTCACGCCAGAATCGGCGCGACTATCGATGATTAAGACGATCGATGATTAAACGGCAGCGGATGACGCGAAGGTCAGTCGTGTTTCTTCATCAGATGGGGAGACATATTGAGTTCACCGGCACGACGACGGCGGCGGCGACTGCGGCGCCAGAACCAGACGCCGACATACAGCATCAGCAAACCGACAATCACCGTCACCACGGCGCCTGCCGGACTGGCGTTGAGTTCGCCCAGCGCGACCGGGTTGCCGATCAAACTGGCCACGCCGGCCATTGCCAGCAGTACGCCAGCGGTGGCCAGAACGGCCGAAAACGCAGCAATAATGCGCATCCGCCAGCTGCCCTGGCCCTTGGGGCGCAGGCGACGGGCATCAAAACCATCGGATATCTTCATTCCGATTTCCTCTATAGGTATCGGCGCTCTGACCAGCACAGGGTGAGGGGGGTTCCCGCCTGGCCAGGTTTCAGGGGCATCACGGGTCGATAACGGATAGGCGGTCAGGTGAACAAGATCACCTTGCCTGAAGACTGCATTTGTACGCCTTTTCTACAGGAACTGCCGGAAAATGATCCGCGCGAGGGGCATGCGCAGTCAGCTCGGTCGCAACAGCTCCTGTGGAGCGAGGAATCAGATCAGGTTTTCAGTCAGCGCCAGTTTGGCGAAGTTGTCGTTCATGATTGCCATCTCCGCCTGCTGCACCAGCTCGGCTTTGATCACGCCGCTCGGGGTCGGCAGGTCGCGGGTGGCGCAGGCGTCTTCAACCAGCGTACAGCGAAACCCGTAATCCTTGGCCGCGCGCACGGTGGTGCTGACGCTGGAGTGGCTCATGAACCCGCAGACCACCAGGTCCAGGCGGCCACGGCTTTCCAGCAGGCTGTGCAGGGTGGTGCGGTCGTCGGTGGAGACCGTGCCATTCAGCGCATTCGGCAGGCGTTTTTCGATGATGATTTCGTCACCCTGAGGCTGCAATTCGGGGACGAATTGCCCACGCTCGCCTTGGGGGTCGAACATGCCGCCGACGGTGCCCAGATGGCGCACGTGAATGATCGGCGACTTCGCTGCACGCGCTGCGGCAACCAGTTTGACGATGTTATTGATGGCGTCCTGAACGCCGGTCAGGGCCAGGGGGCCGCTGAGGTATTCCTTCTGCGCATCGATGATGATCAGGGTGGCATTACTCAATGTCGCCGCTGCGTATTCGCGGCCACTGAGTTGAAACATGGTCTTTGGACCAGTGTTTGAAACAGACATCGGGGGGGCTCCTTCGAGTGGGGCTTTTGCCACATTGTCCACTGGCAGAGCGATTCTGTGAATCGCCATGCTCACAGACCTCGCTTTTTGCCGGGCTTCAAGCCGTCGAGCAGGTCGCGGTTGCTGTCATAGTGCCTGCAAAACGAGTCAAAGACTGCGGAAAGTTTTGCGCATGGCCGCCGCGCCCGGTGCGGGATCGTTTGTTGCGTGGATGGCTGATAGAATCGCCCGTCGTTTTTTCAAGGAGTCTGCCGTGATCACTTCCCGCCTGCGCACCCTGCGCGATCATATCCGTTGGGCTGTCAGCCGTTTCCACGGGGAAGACCTGTTTTTCGGTCATGGCACCGACAACGCGTGGGACGAGGCTCGCCAATTGGTGCTCGGCGCACTGCACCTGCCGTGGGAAATCGCCGACAGTTACCTGGACTGCAACCTTGAAGAAGAAGAGCTGGTTGCGGTTCAACACCTGATCAAGCGACGTATCGAGGAACGCGTGCCCACCGCGTATCTGCTGGGTGAAGCCTGGTTCTGCGGGATGTCATTCATCGTCGACGAGCGCGTGCTGATTCCGCGCTCGCCCATCGGTGAACTGATCGAACAGCGTTTCACGCCCTGGCTGGCCAGCGATCCGGCACGCATTCTCGACCTCTGCACCGGCTCCGGCTGCATCGGCATCGCCTGCGCCGACGTGTTCCCCGACGCTGAAGTGGTGTTGGCCGATCTGTCGTTCGAGGCGCTGGAAGTGGCGAATCAGAACATCGAGCGCCATGGCGTGGATCAGCGCGTGTACACCGTGCAGGGCGATGGTTTCGACGGTCTGCCGGGTCAGCGTTTTGACCTGATCGTGTCCAACCCGCCGTACGTCGATGCCGAAGATTTCGCCGACATGCCCGACGAATACCAGCACGAACCGGAGTTGGCGCTGGCCTGCGGTGACGATGGCTTGAATCTGGTGCGGCGCATGCTGGCCCAGGCTGCGGATCATCTCAACGAGAAGGGCTTGTTGATCGTGGAAGTCGGCAACAGCCAGGTTCACGTCGAAGCGCTGTACCCGGAAGTGGATTTCGCCTGGCTGGAGTTCGAGCGTGGCGGCCACGGCGTGTTCATGCTGACGGCAGAGCAGTGCCGCAATCATCAAGACGTGTTTGCAGCGCGGATCTAATCAGATAGTCGGCGGGCCTCTTCCCGGCTAAAGCCGGTCCCACTATGGATACGCGGTCAAACAGTGAGACTGGCTTTAGCCAGGAAGGCCTCGGTCGTTACACCGCAAATCTGATGGCGAGCACACGGGCCTATTCCCGGCTAAAGCCGGTCCCACTATGGATACGCGGTCAAACAGTGAGACTGGCTTTAGCCAGGAAGGCGTCGGTCGTTACACCGCAAATCTGATGGCGAACACA
>Ga0308164_10005626_pt1 | contig 10005 bp, 8 predicted proteins | sample PhyTR2_FD_201031 | JGI IMG/M metagenome (GOLD analysis project Ga0308164, IMG submission 201031) | Phyllosphere microbial communities from UC Gill Tract Community Farm, Albany, California, United States - DLSLT.R2 | ecosystem: Host-associated > Plants > Phyllosphere > Unclassified | place: USA... | reverse complement strand
GTACTGGCGAAGGACGGCTTCCACCGTTGCGCGATTGACAGCGCTCATGGGTGACTCCCTATAAAGACTGACTAAAACAGGCGGCCATCCTACCTTGTATGCCTGATAAAGAACGCAACGACGTTTCCTTTCAAGCAGATCGGCAGATTCCGACATGCAGCGCGGGATGAAAAAAAACGCTCAGGCCTTTATAGTGGCCGACCTCCGTTTCACTTCAAGTAGCCGAGCCCAATGTCCGAGCCACGCAAGATTCTCGTCACCAGCGCCCTGCCCTATGCCAATGGTTCCATTCACCTTGGCCACATGCTCGAGTACATCCAGACCGACATGTGGGTGCGCTTTCAAAAGCACCGCGGCAACCAGTGCATTTACGTGTGCGCGGACGACGCCCATGGTTCGGCGATCATGCTGCGCGCCGAGAAGGAAGGCATAACGCCGGAGCAACTCATTGCCAACGTGCAGGCCGAGCACAGCGCCGACTTCGCTGACTTCCTGGTGGATTTCGACAACTTCCATTCGACCCACGCCGAAGAAAACCGCGAGTTGTCGAGCGAGATCTACAAGCGCCTTCGCGACGCCGGGCACATCGCTACGCGCTCCGTGACGCAATATTTCGACCCGGAAAAGAAAATGTTCCTGGCCGACCGCTTCATCAAAGGCACCTGCCCGAAATGCGGCACTGAAGACCAGTACGGCGACAACTGCGAGAAGTGCGGTGCGACCTACGCCCCGACTGACCTGAAAGACCCAAAGTCCGCGATTTCCGGTGCAACCCCGGTACTCCGGGATTCGAAGCATTTCTTCTTCGACCTGCCGGCGTTCGACGCCATGCTCAAGAGCTGGACGCGAAGCGGCACGTTGCAGGACGCCGTGGCTAACAAAATCGCCGAATGGCTCGATTCCGGCCTGCAGCAGTGGGACATCTCCCGCGATGCGCCGTATTTCGGCTTCGAGATCCCCGACGAGCCGGGCAAATATTTCTACGTGTGGCTGGATGCTCCCATCGGCTACATGGCGAGCTTCAAGAATCTGTGCGCGCGCCGCCCGGAACTGGACTTCGATGCGTTCTGGCGCAAGGATTCGACCACTGAGCTTTACCACTTCATCGGCAAGGACATCGTCAACTTCCATGCGCTGTTCTGGCCAGCGATGCTTGAAGGCTCAGGGTTCCGCAAGCCTACCGCCATCAACGTTCACGGCTACCTGACCGTCAATGGCCAGAAGATGTCGAAGTCCCGCGGCACCTTCATCAAGGCACGCACCTACCTTGAGCACCTGTCGCCTGAATACCTGCGCTATTACTACGCGGCCAAGCTGGGCCGTGGCGTCGACGATCTCGACCTGAACCTTGAAGACTTCGTGCAGAAGGTCAACTCTGACCTGATCGGCAAGGTGGTCAACATCGCCAGCCGTTGCGCGGGCTTCATCCAGAAGGGCAACGCAGGTTTGCTGGTGGCCGGCAATGCCGAGCCCGAACTGACCGACGCCTTCCACGCAGCAGCGCCAAGCATTGCCGACGCCTACGAGGCACGTGACTTTGCCCGGGCGATGCGCGAAATCATGGCGCTGGCCGACCGCGCCAATGCCTGGATCGCCGACAAGGCGCCCTGGTCGCTGGCCAAGCAGGAAGGTAAACAGGATGAGGTTCAGGCGATCTGCGCGCTGGGCATCAACCTGTTCCGTCAACTGGTGATCTTCCTCAAGCCTGTGCTGCCGAATCTGGCTGCGGACGCCGAGCAGTTCCTCAATGTCGCGCCACTGACCTGGGATGACCACCAGACGCTGCTGAGCAATCATCAGCTCAACCCGTTCCAACCGCTGATGACCCGCATCGACCCTGTAAAAGTGGAAGCCATGACCGACGCATCGAAAGAAGACCTGGCCGCCAGCGCCACCGACACTGGCGCGGCAACTCAAGGCAACGGCGAGCTGACGAAAGACCCGCTCTCGCCGGAGATCGACTTCGACGCCTTCGCGGCGATCGACCTGCGTGTCGCGCTGATCGAAAAAGCCGAGCACGTCGAAGGCGCCGACAAGCTGTTGCGCCTGACGCTGGATATCGGCGACGAGAAGCGCAATGTCTTCTCCGGCATCAAGAGCGCCTACCCGAAACCGGCGGAGCTGGAGGGTCGGTTGACCATGATGATCGCCAACCTGAAGCCGCGGAAAATGCGCTTCGGTATTTCCGAAGGCATGGTGATGGCAGCGGGCCCTGGCGGTGAAGAGATTTACCTGCTGAGCCCTGACAGCGGCGCCAAGCCCGGCCAGCGCATCAAGTAACCCGACCCCAAACGCAACATTCTGCACGTTATCGGCGGCCCGCTCGGGCCGTCGATCTGGTCCAAGCATGAGCCTGATTCAGCGCATCGACGCCCTGCTGCCGCAAACCCAGTGTGGGAAATGCGGCCACCCAGGCTGCCAGCCCTATGCCGAAGGCATTGCCAGCGGCGAAGCCATCAACAAGTGTCCACCCGGTGGCGTCGAGACCATCGCGGCACTGGCTCGACTGCTGAATGTGCCGGTCCTGCAACTGGACATCGAACGAGGCAGCGCGCCGGCGCAAGTTGCGTTTATTCGCGAGGCCGAGTGCATCGGTTGCACCAAATGCATCCAGGCCTGCCCGGTGGACGCGATCGTCGGCGCCGCCAAGCTGATGCACACCGTCATCGTTCAGGAATGCACCGGCTGTGACCTGTGCGTTGCCCCCTGCCCGGTCGACTGCATCGACATGCTGCCGCTGCCAGTGGCCTCGATTCCTTTCATTGGCGATTCTGCGATGGATGATGCACAGCGATCAGCGAGAGCCGTCAAACGCATTCGCGCACGGCAACGCTTTGACGCGCGCTCGGCCCGCCTGCAGCGCGATGAACAGCGACGGCAGGCTGAGCGCCAGGCTCGCCAGCTACGGGCTGCCACCCCTGCCGCTATCCAGCCGGATCCGGCGCAAGCCGCACTGGCCCGCATTCGCTCGGCACCTTCGACGGGCGGCGACGCTGCGTTGAAACAGGCACGCGCCCAGGTCGCCATGAGCAGAGCTCAACTGCTGAAGTCGCTGAAAGCCTTTGGTCACCCGCCGATTGCCGAACAAGCCGCACAACTTGTGCAGTTGCAACGCGGCCTCGACGAAGCAGAGCACGCGCTCGCCCAATTGCAGGACTCGGCGCCCCTGGCACCGTCTTCTCAGGAAACGTCTACCCCATGAACGCCGCCAAACGTCTTGAAATCTTTCGTCGTTTGCACGAAGACAATCCCGATCCGAAAACGGAACTGGCCTATACCACGCCGTTCGAGCTCCTGATCGCTGTGATTCTCTCGGCGCAAGCGACCGATGTCAGCGTCAACAAGGCCACGGCGCGTCTGTACCCTGTGGCCAATACGCCTGAGGCGATTTACGCGTTGGGCGTCGAGGGTTTGTCTGCCTATATCAGGACCATCGGCCTGTACAACAGCAAGGCGCGGAACGTGATCGAGACGTGCCGCCTGCTGATTGAACTGCACGGAGGGGATGTGCCGCAAACCCGAGAGGCCCTTGAAGCCCTTCCCGGCGTGGGCCGCAAAACCGCGAACGTGGTCCTGAACACCGCATTTCGCCAGTTGGCGATGGCGGTCGACACGCACATCTTCCGGGTGAGTAACCGCACCGGAATCGCGCCCGGGAAGAATGTGGTGGAAGTTGAAAACAAACTGATGAAGTTCGTGCCCAGGGACTACCTCATGGATGCACACCACTGGCTGATCCTTCACGGCCGTTACGTGTGTATCGCGCGCAAGCCCCGGTGTGGCAGCTGCCGGATCGAGGACCTGTGCGAGTACAAGGTGAAGACCTCTGACGATTGAACGATAGCTTCGCCAGGCTTTAATCGATTAAAAAAATCTTTTTTACCCGCGCGGGGTTTGTCGCTATAAGGAGCGCCAACGACTGTTCACGCCTGAGGCTGAATCATGAGCGATGAAAAAGACACCCTCGAAGTGGATGACGACTTCGTCACCGAAGAGCCGGAAGAAGCCCTGCCCGTCCCGGTAGAGACCGCCAAGACCAACCTCAGCAAGCGCCGCACCATCGATAACCTGCTGGAAGAGCGTCGCCTGCAAAGGCAGCTTGCAGACTACGATTTCGATTTCTGAACACTGCTTGAAATGCTCTGCCTCAAGGCCTCTCCCTGCAGAGAGGCCTTGGCAGAAAACGCATGAGCGGAAAACGCCGCCTGAAGCACCGTTGGCTCTCGGCCATCAAACCAGTCCATTACGCTGCGCGAGCTCAATGAGGTCGACCAGCGAATGCGCATTGAGCTTGAGCAACAGACGCGTTTTGTACGTGCTGACGGTCTTGTTGCTCAGAAACATGCCGTCGGCGATTTCCTTGTTGGTCTTGCCACGGGCCAACTGCTGCAACACCATCATTTCCCTCCCGGACAGACGATCCACCATCTCCGCCTCACTGGCATTGCCAAGACTGGAGCGCACCGTGTGCAGTGCCTGATTGGGGAAATAACTGTAGCCGGACAACACCGCCTTGATGGCGCTGAGCAATTCGGTCAAATCCTGCTGCTTACAGACATAACCCGCCGCCCCCGCCTGCATGCAGCGCATTGAAAAATGCCCCGGCGCCTGGGAGGTGAGGATCAGCACTTTGAAGGCCAGCGTCATAGCCGACAATCGAGCGATGACCTCCAGGCCATCGAGCTTGGGAATACCGATGTCCAGAATGACAATGTCCGGCAAATGCTCGCGCGCCAGTTGTAACGCATCCACGCCGTTATCCGTCTCGGCAATGACTTCGTAGCCATGGCGTTCCATCAACATGCGTACGGCGAGCCTAATGACTGGGTGATCATCCACGATCAACACTTTATTCATGAGCAGTCCATTTTTCGCTGTTCGAATTTTCAGAGCCCGCACAATAGCTTAGTCGTTTAGTGCTTTGCATGGCGCTCCTCCCTGCAGACCAGCAGGCAAAGACCTTTCTCACTCAACCAACAGAAAAATCCTACAAAACCTGCCCTATCCGCTCTGTTTTTTATGATGTGCAGTCCTGTCTCAGTACGTGACCGCATAATTTTCGAGATCGCAAGTGGTCATTTGTGAATCCTGAATACGCTGAGCATTTCTGACGATATGAACGCGGTTTAATAGCTCGCTTTGTCATAAGGTCCATCGGCGCCCCTTTGCTCCGCCCACCGGTTTGAATGTGCGGACATCCATGGCTTTGCGGGACGCCCATCAAAAAAGGCTTCCTCTTTGAAGCACTGCCCCAGGGTAGCGGGTGACAACCTACTCACCACGACCGTCATGACTTCAGCATATGCCCATCTGGCCAGGCTGCCAGTAAACAAAAATCATAAAATATTGCGGACCATGGGAGGCGTGGACGGCCGCACACATTTGCTTAAAACACAGGTGTGCGCCCGACGAGTTTTATTACATATTAAATACTCGAAAGGACCTACAGCGGGTTAAGAAATTTCTGAACAGCCTGAACTAACTTTCAACTGTTCTTACCCAGATACCGGGCGAGGAACGGGATAAAAAGTTCCGCCGCGTAACCTCCTCCACCGGGTGCCGCCCCATTTAATAAAGCCTGCGTCAGATCACCCTATTAAAACGGAGGGCTGCCCCGCCTTTCACGTAATACTATTCAGCCCATAACATCCAGCACCATCAAGTCATTCCAGAAAAATACTACATAACTAACGGACTATTATTACCGCCAAAAACATCACCCAAAGAGATTAAAAAACAAACTGCATATTTTTTGGCTTTTTACTTGCCAAACCTATTACCACTCGTTACTTTTTGATGAGCGAATGGTTCAGCCCACTGTTAGTTAGTGGCGTCTCTCACGATATAAGATTATTGCGCCTATAAAAGCTGGTGTTTCTTGTGCCAGCAGTCCGTGCGCAGGCCACTCTTCGGCATGAATAAGCCATTCAGTGTTTAAACACGCTTAAGCGTGAACGTCCCGGCAGTGCAGGCTGTTTAGTTGATATGTTCAAAGGAACCTACCATGACCAAGAAAATAAAATACTCCATTGGCGCGAGCAGCGACCCTCTTAAGCTGGCGGAAGCGGTAGAGCGCTACGTTTCAGAAGGCGGCGTCATCAATGTCATTGCAGAGGGAGAATCACGGGAGACCGAAGCATCGCGGCAAACCCGGGACGCCGATCCTGAGGCGGAGCTGTCCACCAAGGTCGACCTTCTCAAGGGGCTTGTTGCCAAGGGAGCGGGTGTCGCCGCGCTGCAATACTCGCTGCGCATGAACCAGAAGGACATCAAGCGCCTGGCCAGCGAGAACGGTCTGAAGATCCGCTACTGCCAGCCTGTTCGGCGGTCACGCACGTCCCGGCAAAGAGAGCCGGCAACCGTGGACGACGCCACCGCCGGGCATGCCATGCATTACTCGGCATTGGGCTATACGGTTCCCGAAATCGCTCAACTATTGGGCGTGGGAATCCGCGATATCTGGGACATTGGCAAAGCCTATCGCTTTGAGTTTCGAACAACTTCGCAGGGGGATACGGCTGAGAACATCGCTGATAAAGACACAGATTTGCCAACATGATGCAGGAGATGAGACGAAGCCCAGGCGCGTCTTTTACCGCCCGTAAACGGGGGCATTAACCGACGACCGAGGGAGCGGGAAAAGTTTCTGATGAACCGCCAGGGGCACAACGAGAACAGGCAGTGAGTGCAGCCCCGGACAGGGCTGCACGTCAATCACGACAGCGATCAGAACAACTTGCGGCCCTTGTTCGCGGCAATGCGCATGCGCAACGCGTTGAGCTTGATGAAGCCGGCAGCATCTGCCTGATTGTAGGCGCCGCCGTCTTCTTCGAACGTCGCGATGTTGGCATCGAACAGCGACTCGTCGGACTTGCGACCGGTCACGATTACGTTGCCCTTATAAAGCTTCAGGCGCACCACACCGTTCACGTGTGCCTGCGAAGCATCGATCATCTGTTGCAGCATAAGACGCTCAGGGCTCCACCAGTAACCGGTGTAGATCAGGCTGGCGTACTTGGGCATCAGCTCATCTTTAAGGTGCGCGACTTCGCGGTCCAGAGTGATCGATTCGATCGCACGGTGACCACGCAGCATGATTGTGCCGCCCGGGGTCTCGTAGCAGCCACGGGACTTCATGCCGACGTAGCGGTTTTCGACGATGTCCAGACGGCCGATCCCGTGCTCGCCGCCGATGCGGTTCAGGGTGGCAAGAACGGTGGCCGGGGTCATCTCGACGCCGTCCAGTGCAACGATGTCGCCATTGCGGTAGGTCAGCTCCAGATACTGCGCCTTGTCGGGCGCGTTTTCCGGCGACACTGTCCACCGCCACATGTCTTCTTCGTGCTCGGTCCAGGTGTCTTCCAGCACGCCGCCTTCATAGGAGATGTGCAGCAGGTTGGCATCCATCGAATACGGGGATTTTTTCTTGCCGTGGCGCTCGATCGGAATCGCGTGCTTCTCGGCGTAGTCCATGAGCTTCTCGCGGGACAGCAGGTCCCACTCACGCCAAGGCGCAATCACTTTCACGCCAGGCTTGAGCGCATAAGCGCCGAGTTCGAAACGAACCTGGTCGTTGCCTTTGCCGGTAGCGCCGTGGGAAATGGCGTCAGCGCCGGTTTCGTTGGCGATTTCGATGAGGCGTTTGGCGATCAGGGGACGCGCGATGGAAGTACCCAGCAGGTACTCGCCTTCGTAGACAGTGTTGGCGCGGAACATCGGAAACACGAAATCACGCACGAACTCTTCGCGCAGGTCGTCGATGTAGATTTCTTTGACGCCCATGGCTTGCGCCTTGGCGCGTGCTGGCTCGACTTCTTCGCCCTGACCCAGGTCAGCGGTGAAGGTCACCACCTCGCAGTTGTACGTGTCTTGCAGCCACTTGAGGATTACCGAAGTATCCAGGCCACCGGAATACGCGAGAACTACCTTGTTTACGTCCGCCATGCCATCACTCCAACGCGTTGTACGGAAAACCGACGAGTTTACCGTTCACGCGCGGGAATTTACAGTGTCGCGACAGCTTGTGACGACAAAGCGACAGATTCTTTCAGTCAGACGACTTGGTCGCCCATCATCAAGAGGCCTTGGCGGGCGTCGTACTTGCTGCTGTGGCAGGCGCAGCGCCAGGGGTTGGCGATGCCGCAGGCCCTGGCAACGGAGCCGGTACCGGAGCAGGTGCAGCGGATGGCGGCACGGCTGGGGTCTGCTGCGCCACACGCTCCAGGTGGATATTCACCCGACGGTTGCGCGCGCGATTGGCATTGTTGGTGTTCGGCGCCAGCGGATATTGCTCGCCGTGGAAACGCAGGGTGATCTGCTCTTCCGGGATGCCTTGGGCTTTGAGGTAGTCCATCACCGACAGCGCACGACGCCGCGACAGATCGCGGTTGGTCAACCGGTTGCCGCTGTTGTCGGAGTGGCCGTCGAGTTCGACGTGATTGACCGTCGGATCAGCCTTCATATAAGCCAGCACGGTGTCCAGCTTGCGCTTGGCCGTAGCGTCCAGCTCGATGCCGCCACCCGGGAAGCCGATCTCGGACTGTCGGACTTGCTCGAAATTCATCGGCAACAGCTTCGCGGTACAGACTTGGAAGTCACCGTAGGCCTTGCTGAATTTCACCGGTAACAGCCGCACTTCCATCGCACCGCCGCCATCGCGCAAGGTGTGACGAATGGTCGGGCTGCGCCCTTCCATCAAACCGGCGATCAGACGCGTCGCCTGGGCCTGATTGGTATTGAAGGGAATCTCGCCGCTGCCGACTTTCACCGCGCCAAGATTGAGATCACTGCGACCCGGCTGCCAAGGCGCCGCAGCGGCAATCAACATGGCCGAACCGGACGCCAGACTGTAGCCATTTGCTTTCAAGCGAAACGTCGGCTGCTCACCCGCGCGCCGCACGAACTCGCCGGCGCCGAAATCGGCGATCGGTTGAGTCAGTCTGCACTCGAACTGGTCGCCTTCCACCTTCCACTCAATATTCTCCAGACGGGTCTGGAAGGTGAGCGCCACGGCCGGCAGGCTGGCAAACACGCTGAGCAGGGCTAGATATCGCTGGCGCACGGGAGGCTCCACTAAATTCACGCGTAACAAGATTAATGACTTACACGTGGCTATCGGTAACTTCCCGCAAAACTTGATAGCGAGTGCCTGGAGGAGTCTTTTCCGGTAGCATTCCCAGCGAGTTTGACCCGCCTGGAATCCCCAATGTCCGAACGCCTGACCCTCCTGCGCCCCGACGACTGGCATATCCATCTTCGAGATGGCGCTGTTTTGCCCCACACCGTCGCCGACGTAGCGCGCACTTTTGGCCGCGCGATCATCATGCCGAACCTCGTGCCTCCGGTACGCAACGCGGAGCAAGCGGACGCCTATCGTCAGCGCATCCTCGCTGCGCGTCCGCACGGCAGCCGCTTCGAGCCGCTGATGGTGCTTTATCTCACCGACCTGACGCAGCCCGAAGAGATTCGCGCCGCGAAGGCAAGTGGCTTCGTGTATGCCGCCAAGTTGTACCCGGCAGGCGCGACTACCAATTCCGATTCGGGCGTGACCAGCGTCGACAAGATCTTTCCGGTGCTCGAGGCGATGGCTGAAGTGGGCCTGCCGCTGTTGATTCACGGCGAAGTGACCCGCGGCGACATCGACGTGTTCGACCGCGAAAAGATTTTCATCGATGAACACATGCGTCGTGTCGTCGAGCGTTTTCCGACGTTGAAAGTGGTGTTCGAACACATCACCACCGCCGACGCCGTGCAGTTCGTGAATGAAGCCTCGGCCAATGTCGGTGCGACCATCACTGCGCACCACTTGTTGTATAACCGCAACCACATGCTGGTGGGTGGCATCCGTCCCCACTTCTACTGCTTGCCGATTCTCAAGCGCAACACCCACCAGGTCGCCCTGCTCGATGCCGCCACCAGCGGCAGCAGCAAGTTCTTCCTCGGAACGGACTCCGCGCCCCACGCGCAGCACGCCAAAGAAGCGGCATGCGGTTGTGCCGGCTGCTA
>Ga0308164_10005625_pt1 | contig 10005 bp, 6 predicted proteins | sample PhyTR2_FD_201031 | JGI IMG/M metagenome (GOLD analysis project Ga0308164, IMG submission 201031) | Phyllosphere microbial communities from UC Gill Tract Community Farm, Albany, California, United States - DLSLT.R2 | ecosystem: Host-associated > Plants > Phyllosphere > Unclassified | place: USA... | reverse complement strand
ACCCAAGCAAGACAGCCCCAGCGACGGTCAGAGCTTGACCGATTGCAAGCGCATGCATGTTTGCGAAGTTGCCGTAACCGCTTGCTGATGGGTTGATCAGGAAGTAGAGCCCGACACCAAGGGCAATCAAGCCGAAGATCACACACGCAGCTGCGGAGCCACGCTCTTGCCCTTCCGTCACGCTGGCACGGTTCGATTCAACAATGGCTTTTGGCAGCTTTGCGTAGCACTTTGGACACGTTGCGGACGTCCGACCGGATGGGATCGGTGCCTCGCATGCAGGACATTGGTATGGGTTAGTTGCTTCATTGCTATCTTGCATCTTCATCTCTCCTTGTTGGGATGCACGCGCGCTAGAGAAGTCAGTGGGCGGATGGAGGAGTCGCCTGGGCGTCTCTGACTAGGTCGCGTAGCGCGGCCTGCTGCTCGTCGTGGAGCGTGTATTCGGTGTCGCATACCCGGACCTCAATCTTCTTGGCACCAGCGAAAGCCGATGCCTCCGCCAAGGTCATCTTCTTGCCGAAAGAGAGGATTGCGTACTCGTGTCGACTGAAGGTCGGCATGTCGCTGGGAAGCGAACTGGCATTTCCGTCTACAAGCAGGTCAAATCCTGTGCCTGCGCATCGAACGTCATAAGACATGTTGAAGGTCACAATAGCCGACACCGTAAAACTGTCGGACTTCATCACAGCGCGATCTCCGTCAACCACGCTGCTGAGGCTCAAAGAGACACCCCTACTCGTCCGGGAAACCTCTGAGAGCTTCACTTTGGCGTCGTAAGACGTTCGATTCTTGAAGCGGTCGTACGAGCGCTGCTGTGCAACAGCCTCCCCTGGGGCTACCGCCGTCAACACCAACGACACGGCCGCAGCAAGCGAAATCCAGTTCTTCATCCCAACGTCCCCGACTGAGCGCCGACGGGCCCAGCCACCCCTTGCGGCCGGTCACACCACGTGCAACGCTATTTACCACAATGGTAAATACTTCTACTGAATAGGTATATGGCCCATGCTCCAGCAGGTTCACTCACCGTTACCTCCGCGTGCCCTCACCCCTAGCCATTACCGCCACGTTTTCCAAACGGTTGTCCGAAGCTCGAGCTCTGCGCGGGCTGTCCCAGCGCGCGCTGGGGGCAATGGTGGATAAGGATCGGGACAAGAATCGGGGTGCCGTGCTGATCAACCGGTACGAGCGCGAAAGGAACCAAGCCGACATGACCAAGGCGGCTGAGCTCGCCAGCGCGCTGGACGTGCCGGTCGCCTACCTGTTCGCTGAAGATGATGACTTGGCTGCGGCAATCTTGGCTTTCGCCAAGCTGCCAGCTGATGAGCGCCAAAGAATGCGCGAGGAGCTTGAGCGCCTAGCAGGTCGGCAGCCGGGTTAATCGGCTCATGCCGCCAGCTTTGCGACAGCCGCCGCCAAGGTGTCCGGGGCCAGATGCGCATACCGCAGTGTCATAGTGATGTCTGCATGACCCAAGAGCTCGCGCACAGTGTTCAGGTCTACCCCTGCCCGCACCAAGCGCGATGCAAAGTGATGCCGTAGGTCATGGAACCGGAACTGTTCGATGCGGGCGTCAGTGATCAGCTTGCCCCACCCTTTTTTGATGTCGCTCACCTCGAATACCTTGCCCGCGCGTCGCTCGCCCGCTTGACTGGCCCAACGCTGCAGGACTTCCATGGCTTCGACGTTTAGCGGGATGTGACGCTGCCTACCGGACTTGGCGTTCTCGGCTCGAATGGTCAGCATCTTGGCTTCCCAGTTGATGTCAGCCCAGGTCATCGAAAGCAACTCACCCCGCCTCATGCCCGTATTCATTGCTGTAAGCACCACCGGGGTCAGGTGATCGACATAGCCATCCATTGGCAGATCAGGAAGTATCTCTTGCCGATACCGGCGACGAGTAGCGTTGGCATTTGCCCTCCCCTCAACCCCAGCTAGATCGCGCGCTGCGAGTGCAGCCCGGAGCATCGCTTCTTCGTCCGGGGACAGGAACCGAACCACCTTGCGGCTAGCTGCTGATCGTTGACGCATGCCCATGAGGGGGTTCGTCTCGATCAGCTTCCACTCAACGGCCCGAGACAGGGCAGAGCGCAGGCAAGCAAAATCGCGCGCTGCGGTAGCCTTGGTGACGGCATCAGGGCCAGTGATACGCCCACGCCACCAACGTTCCATCGTGGGCACATCAATGTCGATGATCTGACGGCGCAACAGCCACGGGAACACTGATCGGATGCGGTCTGGGTACTGACGACCGCCCTTGAGCTCAGCTATCGCCCACGGCTCGAAATGCTCGTTGAGCAGTGTTTCCAGCGTGCAGCTAACGGACTTTGTCTTAGCTAGTGCAGGCAAGCCGGACTGAACGTACTCAGCGACCGCTTGACGGGCTTGATCGCGGGCCTGATCAAGCGACAGGTGCTCTACAGAGCCTAGTGTGCGACGCTTGCCGTGCGCCCACGTCACGATCCAGGCTTTGTGACCCGAAGGCTGCACTCGGAGGATCAGCCCCCGAACCTGGGCGTCCCTGAGCTCATATGGGCGATCCCTGGCCTCAGCTGTAAGAACGATGCGCTTGGTGAGGGCGGATGACATTGCTCGATCTGTCCGTAAGTTGCGATAAAGACAACTTAGGACAGGATGCGAGGCGGTGTTTGGATGAGGAGCGTCCGCAATTTGCGTCTAACACGGGCTGGCAGGACACCTCGCCTCAGTGCCGGTCCCGCAGCAACACCGCCCGCAACCTCTCAATGCATACCCTGCCGATAGCGCAGCGGGCGACGCCATCGATGCACTTCTTGCGATCTGCGTGTCGCAGAAGGATGCTTTGTATCCCGGCTTCACGGCCAGCGGGCCTATGGAAATCGCACGATCATTGCGTCTACTCCTCCAGCACATCCGATTCAAAATCCTCGCCCATCATCATGCGATAATGGCCGCCCTGCTGAAGGTTCTCGAAGACCAGTCGAAAAACTCTGAGGTAAAGGCTATCCGCGCGCTCGCCCGGCACCATGTAAAGGTCATCATGGACCGCGTGAGACCCGTCGTTTGCCCAAGAAAGTAAGGCCCGGGCCGCAAGCCTCTCATCGCCGACGAGGCCGTCGCATGCTTGATCGACATCAAGTCCGCCGAGAAGCTTGAGGTAACTCTCGAAAATTCGACGCATGGTATTGGGAAGCGTCAGGGAGTGCCCGAGAGGATTGCGGATATCCTGCCACAAGAGCTGATAGCTGCTCTTGACAGGATTGCTATTTTGGTGAGCAATGAAACTTGTAACATCACCATTTTTCCGGCACACCCAAAAGGCTGATTGGGGAAGCCCCCCCTTGGCGAATGTAACTTCCTTATGGAAGTACACATTGTGCGTAAGAACCATAATTTGCCTGATGGGGCCCTTTCCACTTCGCGCCATGTCTGCCATCTCGCGGACAAGGGAAGACACGACAAACATGATATCGCTGTCGAGGCTTGAGATAGGGTCGTCAAGCACCACGACTCGCGCTTCATCGATACTGGTGGCGGTATTGGCCGCTTGAGAGAGATGGTAGAAATACAGGAAAGCGATAAACGTTTTCTCACCTTCACTCAAGCTATGGTGGGCCGACAATCCATTAGCGCGGACGAGACGATAGGCGTGCGGCTCCTCCGCCGGTGCCAGATAGAAACCGGTAAAGTGGAACGCCTTCAGAGTATGATTTATCTTTTCCACTGTTGGCTGCGTGCTTGTCGTTTTCTCCTCCAAGCCATTGAGCTCAGCTTTCAACACAGCCTGCTTAGCTTTAGATGCTATGACTTTCACCTGAAGGATTTCGATAGCGCGACCGATGGTTTTTTCCGAGTTATCCCACCGATCCAGATCGCCTTTGAGCTCGACATCAACCATGTAGCGCCAGAAGTCCGCAGACAGCGATGTTTTCTCGGACGCCGCATTCAGCACCATGCGATTATGTTCGCTGATACGAAGGTTGGCCGCTGCAACGAAGGTATTGATGTCGTCCAATGCGGACGTGACACCATGTAGGTCAACCACCAAACTCGGGAAGTCAGTCTTCCGCTCTACCAGAAGAAGTGCCACACCACGGCGTGCATCGAACACATCGATCAGTCGACTAAGCTCATCGCTATCGTGATGCTCGGTCGATGTTGCACCGAGTGCGTCCAGCGCCAAGGCGATGCGAGCTATCTCATCTGTGTAGTCGTCGACAACCTGCTTGAGCCGCGCCTTTTCCGTAGCAAACGACCCGTCGAAGAAGTCGGCGATGTCCTGTTCCAGCGTCACCGGCGCTAGCTGCTGGCAAAACGGGCACCTGGGCTTGCTCTCCTTGAAGAACGCAACCCCCTGTGACACCCAGTCAGAGTTTTTGAGATGATTGATAAGTTCGGCAATGCTAACGTCGGCTTTGCCGACGATGGCCGTCTTAAAGATGGGGTCGCATTCAAGCACCTCAAGACTTCCGGCGTTCGTCACCGGAAGAAGCGAGACCGTCGCAGGGTCTACTACAAACACGGTGCGCGCCCGTGCCTTCAAATCATCGAGGCTGCAGGTGACACCTTTGTTGTTATATCGCTCCTTCAATAGGCGAATGCGGAATACCTCGCTATCCCCCATAACGCCCTTGAGGGCAAGCTTAAATTCATCTTTGTGCTTTCGCGTTTGGGCTAGACACGCGTCTTTGAGTTCCTTGGCAGCAGCGGCCATTTCTGCTTGCTTGCCTCCCTTGCCGTCGCTTCCTTGCAATGTGGCCGTAAGCTGCTGTTCGTCCTTCTGCTCTTTAGCTATCTCATCGGTCAGTTCCGTGATACGGCCCTTGATGTCGTTATCCTCCGCGCCAAGGGTGAAGACGCCCTTGACCCTCCCATCCTCACTAAAGACGGACTGGAGGAATTCCTGGTTGTAAACAACGGTTCGCAGCACCCGGCCTCCTGCCCACGCTACCGAGCATGAGGCGAACTGGGCGCCTTGCTGGTTGGCTAGATATCGCGACAACGTTGTCTTGCCGGAGCCATTCGGGCCGTAAACAAAATTGCAGACGGCCAACGGGCCAACGTGGACGCCAGCAACCGGATATGTGGCGACGTCTGCCAGAATCAGAGATGTAATCATTGATTGCTCCACCTTCCCTGTTCAATCAACTATCGACCTGACTGCATTTGTCTTGAACTGGTTGCTTGCCGTCGATCCATCTATTCCTAGCAACATCCTTGACCTGGGATGGGGGGATACTTGTCACGCTAGTGGAGGCTCTTCGAGCGCCTCCCGCGCTTAGTAACTGGCTTAGTTCCACGCACCAGCATTAGATGGGTCTGAGCCCATGTATAGATGAGCGAGTGTGTGGGGGGTACTACCATATACCCCACCCTGACACCCAACGGTAACCCTGGCGAAATCCTATACGCTCCCCGATGCGAGTGGTCAAGACTTATCCGGGCGTAGGCGGAGATGTGCGAGCGGACCAGCCAATTCGCGGAGGGATCGAAGCTCAACAAGTGAGTGCTGTCTTAGCTAGCGACCGGTCGTGCTACGGAGGCCGTCATTCGCTGACTCTTACGGGGCTTAGCAGTAAGCGGCGTTGAAGCCGGTCGATCAGACAGATTTAGACTTGCCGCAAGGATAAGAAGCATCCGCAACCCGCTGTAAGGGAAGCGACAACATCAATCTGTCCCACCGCAACGCCTTGGTCATCAATGGATTACGAAGGCTCAGGCAAAAAAAAGCCCCAAACATAGGTGGGGGCGTTTAGTGCAACTGGTGCCGGAAATTGAACTTGCGCGGGTTACGAATGCGCCGCTCTACCAACTGAGCTATTCCGGCGAGGTCGTGAATTCTAGGGGGTGTCGACCACTTTGGTCAATCAGGGAAGCGCCCCACCATGGAAGCGCCCATGCCCCAATGGCCCGGCACGAGTCACTGCTGCCGCACCAGCCGTTGACGCGCCGGCCCTTAGAGTGGATTCCCCATCTCCGGAGGCATCCCATGCGCCCCTGTCCCCGCCTGGCCGGCCTGCTGCTGTCATCCCTGTTGTTGAGCGCCGCCGCGCAGGCACAAGGCACGGTGCCGGCGCCGCCGCCCCCGGACCAGCAGTGGCAGCCCCTGTTCCAGCAGGTCCAGGGCGCGCACCTGTTCAAGGATCAGAAGACCTTCGCCGATGCGGTGCCCCGCCAGCCGGCGGCGACCGTCCTGACCGAGTGGCAGCGCGCCAGGACGCAGCCCGGGTTCGACCTCGCCGGTTTCGCCTCCGAGCACTTCACCGTGCCCGGCGACACCCAACCCTACGTGCCACCCGCGGGCGAGACACTGCGCGCGCACATCGATGGGCTATGGCCGGTGCTGACCCGCACCACCGGCACCGTGGATCCGAACGGCTCGCTGCTGCCGCTGCCCAAGCCCTACGTGGTGCCCGGCGGCCGCTTCCGCGAGGTGTACTACTGGGACAGCTACTTCACCCTGCTCGGGCTGGCCTCCAGCGGCCGCTGGCAGCAGGTGCGCGACATGGTGGACAACTTCGCGTTCCAGCTCGACAGCTACGGCCATATCCCCAACGGCAACCGCAGCTATTACCTGAGCCGCTCGCAACCCCCCTTCTTCAGCCTGATGGTGGAACTGCTCGCCACGCATGAAGGCGATGAGGCCTACCGCCGCTATCTGCCGCAGTTGCGCATCGAGCATGCGTTCTGGATGCGCGGCGCGGAAAGCCTGGCACCTGGCGAGGCACACGAGCGGGTGGTCAGGCTGGCCGATGGTCAGCTGCTCAACCGCTACTGGGACGACCGCGCGGTGCCGCGCACCGAATCCTGGATGGACGACGTGGCCACGGCTGCGCAGGCACCGCAGCGCACGCCCTCACAGATCTATCGCGATCTGCGCGCCGGCGCGGAGTCCGGCTGGGATTTCAGCTCGCGCTGGCTGGCCGAGCCGTCTGCATTGGCGAGCATCCACACCACCGCGATCGTGCCGGTGGATCTGAACAGCCTGCTGTTCCATCTGGAAACGACCGTAGCCCGCGCCAGCAGGGCGGCCGGCGATCGCAGCGCTGCGCGCGCCTTCACCCGACTGGCGAAGGCACGTCAGCACGCCATCAACCAGCTGCTCTGGGATGACCAGCAAGGCTGGTACGTGGACCGCGACCTGGAGCGTGGCCAGACCCGCCCTGCCCTGACCGCGGCGGCGTTGTTTCCCTTGTGGCTGGACGTCGCCGGCCGCACGCAGGCCCGCCGTACCGCCCAGGCAGTCGATTCGCAGCTGCTCCGCGACGGCGGGCTGCTGACCACCACCGTGGCGACCGGTCAGCAATGGGATGCCCCGAATGGCTGGGCACCGTTGCAGTGGGTCGCGGTAGACGGGCTGCAGCGCTATGGGCAGGACACCCTCGCCCGCCTGATCGGCACGCGCTTCCTGCGCACGGTGCAGACGGTGTATGACCGCGAGGGCAAGCTGGTGGAGAAATATGTGGTGGACGGTTCGGCCACCGGCGGCGGTGGCGGCGAGTACCCGCTGCAGGACGGTTTCGGCTGGAGCAACGGCGTCACGTTGGCCCTGCTGGATCGGCTGTGCGCGCCGAAGCGGGTATGCAACAGTGCAGAGGAGGTGGAGACCGCAGACTGATCCGGCGGCCTCCACGCAGCGCACTCACCGCGCCTTCCACAACTCCGCCAGACGATCCGGCTTGCCTGCGATGCGCTCCAGCGAGGGGTACTTCAGCCCATCGTGGTAATCCAGCGTGACCGTATCGATGCGGTCGAAGCTCTTCACCAGCAGCGTCAGCGGCGCCTTGTCGGTCTTGGCTGCGGTGATCGCCTCCTTCAACTGCTCGGCCTTGAACACCCGGCCATTGAGCGCGACCACGCTCATGCCGGGCGTCAGGCCGGCATTGAAGGCCGGGCTGTCCCACAACACGTCGCCGATGTAGCCGGATTCGCTGACCGACATTCCGATGGAGTAGAGCAGGTTGCTGTTCTTGCCGCGGGTTTCCTGTGCCTTGAACGCCTCGTTCGGTGTATCGGTGTACACCAGTTTCCAGCCAGCCGCTTCCAGGCCCCCGGTGAGCGGACCATGCCCGTCCAGGCGCTCGCGCAGGAAGCTGGCCCAGTCGAACGGCACCACGCCGTTGAGCGTGCTCACCACCTCGTCGAAGGTGTAGGGATTTACATTCCAGTCGCCGTCGTTCATGCCGAAGAACGCCTTGGCGAAGTCGTCCAGGCCGCGCTTGTTACCCGTCAGCGCGCGCAGCTTGCCCTCCACCTCCAGCCAGACCATCTGGCCGCCGGAGTAGTAGTCCTCGCTCATCTGGTAGTTGCGGAAGGCCAATGCGCGGCGCTGGGCGATGGTCGGGTCGTTGGTGGTGTCCTGCAGGTTGCGCCAGGCCAGGCCCGGGCGACCACGATCGTAGGTGCCCGCCACATTGGCCAGCACGTCACGCGTCTGCTGCTGGCTCCACAGCCCGGAACGCGCGGCCAGCACCTGGCCCCAGAACTGGGTCTGGCCTTCATACAACCACAGCAGGCTGTCGCCCATGGGCACGTTGAAGTTGGCGGTGGTCAGATCGGCGCCACGACGGTACTTGCCGTTCCAGGAGTGGTTGAACTCGTGCGGCAGCAGATCGCGGCCCAGCCAGGTCTTGTCCCACTCGGTGAAGTAACCCGTGTCACCGCTGTTCTCACTGGAGCGCTGATGCTCCAGGCCGATGCCACCAAGCTTGTCGGTCAACGCCAGCAGGAACTCGTAGCGGTCGAAATGGCGTGCGCCGTAGAGCTTGTACATCTGCTGCACCAGCGCGCGATGCGCCTGGATCTGCTCGGGCTTGGCGGCCAGCGATTTGGCCTCATCGGCGAAGACATTCAGGTGCACCGGCACCTTCGCACCGGGATCCAGATCAAAGCGCTGGAAGTGGCGCCCGGCGAACAGGGGCGAGTCGACGAGGTGGTCATAGCTGATCGGCTTGAACACCACCGTGTCCCCCTCGCGGCGCTCGGTATCCAGCGCGGTGGCATATGACCAGCCCGGCGGAAGAGTGACGGTGGCCTGCGCCTGGATGTTGCGGGTGATCACCCCGGCCGGGTACAGCGAATTGGCATTCCACTGCAGGTTGAGCATGTCCGGGGTCATCACCACGCGGCCCTGGGCGCCCTGCGAAGAGAGGAACTTGAACTCGGCCACCACTTCGCTGGCGCCCTGCGGCACCTGCACGGTGAAGGCATAGACGTCGTACGGATCACGCGTCCACTGCAGCGGCGTGCCGTTGGCGGTGACGACCAGGCCGGCGAGCTTGTCGATCGGGCCGCTCGGTGAATGCGCGCCGGGCAGCCACTGCGGGTACAGCAGGGTCAGCGGGCCGGGCTTGGCCGGCACCGTGGCCTTGACCTTGAAGATGCGTCGCCCGATGTCGCGCGCGTCCACGTCGATGCGCAGCAGGCCCGGGAAGGCCACGTCCTGCGGCGGCGGTGTCTGCGCCTGCACGCCGGTGGCGGACACGGCCAGCAACACGGACAGGGCAATGGCACGCATCTTCATCAGGCAGGCTCCAGCGGGGGAAGCTCTTGATCCTAGCCCTCCGCCTGCGCCCTGCCCCATGGCCAAAGGTCATGCGTCGCGTTGCGGCCATGATTGGCACAGCGGCGCGCAGTGACGTTCTGTCTGCCGGACGGGATCAGGACCAACCGGGGTGCGCTGCCGGCCAGCGGCCGGCACTACCGGGCAGCGCCACGGCATGCGTGGCGGAATGCTGCGGGTCAGTCGACCAGCCGCAGCCGCAGTTCCTTCGGCAGCGCGAACACCATCGATTCGGGCTCGCCCTCCAGTTCACCGACGCCGGTAGCGCCGAGCTCCTTCAGGCGCGCGATCACACCATCCACCAGGACCTGCGGTGCCGAGGCGCCCGCGGTCAGGCCGATGTGCTTCTTGCCGGCCACCCACGCCGGGTCGATCTCGTCGGCACCGTCGATCAGGTAGGACTCCACGCCATCACGGCGCGCCAGTTCACTCAGGCGGTTGGAGTTGGAGCTGTTCGGCGA
>Ga0308164_10005623_pt1 | contig 10007 bp, 8 predicted proteins | sample PhyTR2_FD_201031 | JGI IMG/M metagenome (GOLD analysis project Ga0308164, IMG submission 201031) | Phyllosphere microbial communities from UC Gill Tract Community Farm, Albany, California, United States - DLSLT.R2 | ecosystem: Host-associated > Plants > Phyllosphere > Unclassified | place: USA... | reverse complement strand
GGTCCTCGTTGCGGATGCCGCTCGTTGTAGAAGTAGGTGTGGTCGTAGTTGTGCGAGGGAGGAGAGGTCGAGGAGAGGGGCGGCGAGAGGGGAAGGCGGGGAGGAGGTGGTGGTGCTGCGGGTCGTCGAGACGGTGCTCGAGTTCGCGAGTCGGCTCGACCTGACAGGGCCCAGCTGCCGACGCAGTACCCGTACGGTATCGAGGAAGGCGCGCGCGGCGACGAGGCGAAAGGAGGAGGGCGAAAGGCGGACGAGCTGTCGAGAGGACGAGGAGGAGGCGGTCGGAGGTCGAGTGCGCCGTGCAGTTCGAGCAGCGGCCGTATGCTCGGCAGACGAGGTCGCGCTCGTCGGTCGAGCTCTTCTGGTGCGTCGCGAGGCGCCATGACTGCAGGAGAGCAGAGGCGAGTCAGCAAGACGCGCGAGTTCGAGGCGGAGGAGGAGGAGGAGGAGGGAGCGGATGCCCGCTCGAGGTGAGAGGAGGGGACGCACTGATGTGGAGCCACAAAGACCTTCTGAATCGAACTTGACGAGGTGGACAGCAAGGCTGGGGAGCCAGTGCTCCTCGCCCTCGAGAGCCCCAAGTCAGTCGACGAGGCGGCGCAAGCCCAAGGTCCGTCTCGGGCGAAACGTGCGCGTGCGCCCCCTGTTCCACCGACACCGAGACTCTCGCGATCGACCGTGGAGCGGGCACCGTCGCCGACTCGGCGCCAACTCAGCGCTCGAGGACAAATGCTGCGGCGAGCGGCAGGCGGGGGAGCGGCAGCGAGAGCTCGCTTCCTCCGCTCGCAGCGAGCAGCAGCAGCACCGCAGCGGTGCAGGCTATAGCCGTGAAGCTCCTGAGCGTGTCAGGGTGAGCCCTCGCTCGTCCTGGGAGCGCGCCGTCGCTGCCGGCCGACCCGCTCGACGATCTCTTCGAGCCGCCCTTGTCCTCGACGACGGCGCGCGAGACCGTGCAGACTGGTGCAGGAGCGCAGCAGAGCACGATATGCAGCTCGGCAGAAGCAGAGGACTGCAATCGAGAGCCGTCCTGGACGAGAAGCGGCTCGCCTCGCTCGTCGAGGTCGACGAGCGCAAGGACAAGTGCGCTGATCTGCTCGAGCCGAGCTGGTCCGGCGCGAGAGCTCGAGCGTCCACGACGGAGCGGCTGCGCTGCGCGACGGGACCGGCGAGAGGGCGCCGGTGGGCGCGACGGACATTGCGCTGGGCGGACGGCGAGTCGAGGAGGGAGAGGGGGAGCGGCGCATTGTCCCTCGCTCTTGCTGCGGCTGAACTGCTCGCTTGAGCTACTGTGCTCGTCGCACTGGGCGATGCGCTGCTCGGCGACGTGTGCGATGCGGCGGGGCGAGGGCGGAGCGGGGTCCGGGTCGGCGGTGGGCGAGCGAGGTGGGTGAGGCGTGCTGGCAGAGGGGCGGGTCTGCTGGCGGGCGCTGTCGGTCGAGGGCACGCTCTATTGAAGTCGCAGGCAAGACTGAGCCGTCGAGGGCGAGGGAGAGCGGCGAACTGATGAAAGGGAGGACCAAGAGGAGAGGGTCCGACGGAGGTGCCGACGAGAGCTCTGACGGCGTCGTGGTGCGCTCGCCGGGTCGTCGGTCGCCGCAGAGCACCGTACAGAGTAAGCTGTGCGAATACGAGGCGCTGCAAGCGATGTCGAGAGCAGGAGAGGGCGTCTGCGACCGAACGACCGCTCGCACCTTCGTCCGCCGCCTCCCTCTCACGACCAGGCAGCAAGGACAGGACAGGAGCACCAGCTACGCCGCACAACAAGTCGCATCTACACACCTGCCGCGCCCCACGCCGCCTCGACCTCCATCGCCTGCGCCGTCTCGTCGGCCATCTCCTCGTCCTCGCCGCGCTCGTCCTCGTCCTCGAGCCCGACAAACCTCCCTCGCCCCTCGCCCAGCTCGAGCACGAACGTGTCGGTCACGACGATGTCCTCGTCGCTGCCCTCGACCTCGGCGTCGTCCGACCTGGCGCGCGCAAAGAAGCGGTACCGCTTGGGCGGCGGCGGCGGGCAGGCGTGCGGCGCGAGGTCGTCGTGGTGGTCGTCGGGCGCGTGCAGGTGCGGGTACGCCGAGCGGTGCAGGTCGGCGATCTGGTGGGCGCAGGCGGCGGCGCGAGGCTTGCGCAGGCGAGTCGCTCGAGGAGGGGGAACGTCCTGCAGGCAAGTCGAGTCGCCGTCAGCGGGCGCTCCTTCAGCGTGCCGAGAAAGAGCAGAGAGAGAGAGGGACGCACGTCGAGCGAGAGCACGTCCTCGACGCGCAGGCTGACGCCGTCGTGCCCGTTGCCCCAGCTGCGGCTCCTGATCCCCTGCCGCTCGATCCCCTCGTACCGCACGAGCGCCGGCACGACGCCGAGCCGCACGAGCAGCGCCGTCGGCACCTTGTCCTGCTCGCCCTCTGCGTCTCGCCCGGGCGCCGTGATGCGCTCCTCGCCGACCGTCTTGGCGCGCCGGACCGCATCGGCGCCCGCGCCCTTCTCGCCCGCGCGCAGCCGGCGGTCCCGCCTCGTGACACGGAGCCAGCCCGAGTGCAGCAGGACGAGGAGCACGTCCGAGTCGTCGGTGTAGACGTCGGTGCCCCACACTTGGCGCTGCCGGACCGTCGGGAGGTCGGCGAGGTGCGAGGGGAGGACGAGCGGCGTCGTGGGCGAGGTGAGCGGGAGAGGGGCGCCCGTGTAGGCGGAGGGAGGACCAAACGAGAGGGCGACCGGGTGCGCGTCGACAGGAGGGACCGAGCACGACGAGCGGATCTCGTCGTCGGCGCGCTCGCTCGGCGAGGACGACGACAACGACGGCGGCGAGTGCGGGCCCGTGATCCACGACGTCGGCACAACGACCTCAACGTACCCACCGACGTTGTGCGCGAGCGTCGCGCCGTCGAGGAGCTCGGCAGGCGGCGTCAGGGCGTTGTACGTGACGCGCCCGAGGTACTTGCGCTTGCCGTCGCCCTTGGCCGAGCCGTGCTTCTTGGCCCAGGCGTCGACGGCGTCGTTGAGCACCTCGACGATAGGCGGGCGCACCATGGCCTTGCGCCACTCGTCGTAGGTGAAGAGCGGCGTCGTGTTGACGGGCGCCGGCGTCTCGGGCGGCGCGACGGGCGCGCGCTCGACTGCTGCAGCTGGCGGAGCGGGCTTGGCGCGCTGCATAGGCTGCTGCTGCTGTGACTGCTCGGCGGCGTCGGACCGGCGGCGCTTGAAGCCCGACTGGGCCGACGCCGTCGCAGGAGCCGCCGACTGCTGCGCCGCCGACGGAGCGACAGCGCTCGCCGCCTGCTGCGCCTGCACCGACGCGCGATGCGGGTCGACGGTGCCGAGCGTCGGCGGAAAGCGGTTCTGGTACTGCGGCTGCGCAGGAGCTTTCGTCGCCGCCGCCGCTGCCGACGCCGGCTGACCGAGCGGCTGACCCGGCCTTGCCGCCGCGCCGAGCGCTGGGGCCGCGCCCTGCGCGCCCTTGCCCTGCTGCGCCGCCTGCCCGGCGCCGTTCTGCTGCCCGAACCGCTGCGCCTGCTGCTGCTGCTGGACCTGCTGCGCCTGCTGCGCGGCCTGCGCCTGCCACTGGTACGGCGTCGACGCGCTCGTGCTCGTGCTCGACGGCGTCGACTGCTGCTGAGGGCGCGCCGGAGGCTGCGTCGGCGAGCCGGCGGGGCGGTACGAGCCGAGGTTGGGGAAGAGCGAGTTCTTGAGCGCGGCGGCGCTCGCCTGCTGCTGCTGCTGCTGCTGTTGTTGTTGGTGCTGCGAGTGCTGGTGGTGCTGATGCGAATGCTGGTGCGGATGCTGAGGCGTGCCTGCGCCGGACGGCGGGGCAGAAGCCGCCGGCGCGGGCGAGTACGGGCTCTCGCGAGCAAAGGCCGACGGCAGCGGCGGGTAGCTCGACCGAGCGGCCGTGCTCGACGCCGCGGTCGCCGTCACCGTCGACGAGGCGCTCGCCGGCGCCACCGCAGGCTGGTGCGGCTGCTCGACGGCCGCCTTGGGCTTGGCCGCGGCGGCGGCGGTCGGCGCGATGAGCGACGACGCGTACGCTGGGAGCGTCGCACCCGGCTGCGTGCGGGGCGCCGACGACGGCTTGTGCTCGCCCGCTGCGGCTGCCGTCGTGCGGTTGTCGGGCGGGAGGACGGGCGGCTGAGGCGTCGCCGCGCTTGACGGGGTCGGGGTCGACGCGCCCGGGGTCGGCGAGTAGGCCGAGATGGGCTGCGCCCGAGGCGGGCCCGACAGCATCGACGAGACCGACATCGGATTGGAGCGCGAGAGGAGGCCCGACGTGCTCGACGGCTGGGCCGAGAGCGCCGACGGCTTCTGCTGCTGCTGCTGCTGCTGCTGAGGCACGGCGGGCTGAGGCGAGGGCGCTGGAGGGTTCGCCGCCTGGCTCGCGAAAGGCGAGCGGAAGGTCGGTGCCGTGCTCGGGCTCTGAGCGGGCGGCGGGAGGATAGGTGGGGTCGGGGTCGGTCTGGCGGTCGGTGCGGCGGGGGAGGCTGCGGCGGGAGGCGAGCCGGCGGCGGCGCCGGGGAGAGACGGAAGGCCGCCGAACGGAGCTCCTGCGACGACGTTTCCTTCGACGCATCAGCTGACTTGCTCGAAGAGCGGAGCGCGAGGTGAACGAGGAGGGAGTGCGACGCACCTGCTGCACCACCGAAGCGCTTCTGATCGGCGCCGACACTGACCCTGCGCCCTTGTAGAGGCGGCGACCCTGCACCTGCGCTCGCGCTCGAGGGTGGAGGCGGCGAGCCGGCTTGACCTGCCGCGGTGGTTGACGAGGGCGGGGCGGGCGAGGGCGAGAACGAGTGGATGCCCGGGAGCTGCCGCACGGGCATCGAGTTGGGGAAGAGCGACTTCTCGGCGGAAGTCATGGGCGGACCGGGCATGTCTGTTGCGGCGAGAGCGAGCGCCGTCAGTGCATGCGGGTGGGAGGAGGGCGGGTGAGGGGAGGAGGACAGCGAGCTCACAAGGGCGTGCAGGATGCTGCGGCGGCGGTTGCTGGGCGTGTGCGGTGGCTGTAGAAGTCGTTCGATCAGCTCTCTGCGCCGCGGGGAGGGCGCTCGAGGAGGTGGGACGCGGGCTCACCGTTTGGCGGGGAGGCTGCCGAGGCGACGGGCGGCGCGGGCGAAGGGCGCGATTGGGCGTGCGGTGGCCGTGGTGACCGAGAGTCGCGGGATGGCACCATGCGCGGTGCACGAGCGAGTGTCGACGGCGGAGAGCTGGACCGGCTTCCGCTCGCCTCGAGCTCCTCGTCGTCCCCGCGGAAGCGGTCGACCGTGTCTCGCACTTTCCTCGCTCTCGCGCACACAGCGAATGGAGTCAAGGCTACATAGAGTGCATGGACTAAAGGCACAGCTTATAGCTACAAGGACCAGTAAAGGGGGTCGACCAGATCCAGCTCGCCCGCGCACGGCTCCGCTCCTCCTTCGCTCCTTCCTCCACCGCTTGCTCCCAGCGCGGACGGACTAGCTCGCCCGACGACTCCACCGCTCTCGCTCGAGCGCGCGCACCCGCTGCCGCCCATCCCTGCGGCTCCTCGGCCGCCCGCTCACGCCGACCCGCGCCTCCTCTCCGCGTACACCCTCTCCTGCTCAGCGAGCGCGACCGCCCGCTGGGCGCTCGAGTCGACAGGGACGTACCCTTGCCGGCGCGCCTCGCGGTGCGCGATCGCGACGCGCTGCATCCGCGCGAGCTGCGCCTCGCGCTCGTGGTACGCCGCTCGCTGCGCCGCTGCGATCGCCTCGGGGCTCTCGGGCCTGCGGTACGTCGGCGAGTCGAACGTGTCGTTCGTCTCGACGTCGGCGCCGAACGACGAGGAGGAGGGAGAGCCCGCACCGGCTGCGGCGGCGGCGGCGGCGAGGGGTGCTTGGCCCTTGCTCGACGACGACGACGACGAGCCGCGCCGGACCGGGTGCGACCCTCGCGCGAGCGCCTCCGGGTGCGCACGCCAAAACTCGCCGTCCTGGCTCTCGGCGACGGCAGCGGCCGTCGCAGCCGCAGCCGCAGCAACCACCTCGTCGTACTCGCGCCGCCCGGGCACGGACCTCGCTGCGCCTGCGCCCGGCGGGATCCGCCGAGCGAGCGCCTCGCGATACTCGACGCGCTGCTTGAGCGACGATGCCGGGCTCGCGACCTTGCGCGGCGCCTGGGCGCGAGCGTACGTCGGCGCGGCAGGCGGGACGTAGCCCTGCGGCTTCTGGAAGTGCGGCGGGTGCGCTCGGCGAAGGGCCGCGGGGATCGGGAGGAACGAGGCAATGTAGGTCGCGCTCAGAACGATGAGAAAGAGGGTGAGCGCCTTAGAGGGCGTGAGGATGATGCCGCCGGACGGTGGTCGAGAGCGGCTCGCGCCGGCCATGGCCATGCGCAGGATCGTCGCCGTCGACGTGCGGCGGTGGTGCGCGTACGCCTTGGACGGGGGACGACGGTGACCGGTGCCGGGAGGCGGCGGCGGCGCGGCCGTCCTCTCGTGCGTAGCGAGACGCGCTTTGGCCGCCTCGGCGGCGGTCGCTCGCTCGGGCGTCGCAGGCGGCGAGGGCGGGAAGCTCGTCTGGGCGTGCTTGGTCGAAGGAGGCGTCGTCGACCGTGACGGCAGGTCCGGGAAGCAGCCGTCGATGGGCGTGCCCGGCGGGCTTGGCGGAGTCGAAGGACGGCGACGGTGAGGCGCGGGCGACTGCATGAAGGCCGGCGCGAGCTGGGACGTGCTCGGCAAAGGAGCAGACATGTTGCGCGCTGCTGTACGACGACGAAGACAGGTGAGCAGGCGCAGATCCTCGTCGTGAGCGGGAGCGAGCCGGACGAGTCGAGACGCACCGAGGCTTTGACTTCGCGCGGCTCGAGTCTCGGGAGTTGAGGGCGGTGGTCGCAGGTAGCGTGGCTCGTCGAGACGTACGCGTCGACGTGTAGCAGCAGACGAGCAGTAGTAGGTGAGAGGGAGAGCGAGCAATGACCAAGTTGGCCGGCCACCGTCCGCCGGCGGGCGGCGGGACCCCTCTCGTCTGACCCGACCGCAAGCGGCTGGTCCCTCTTCGAGCGCTCCAGATGCACTCATGGACCAGGTGGGCAGCCTGTGCACCAAACGACGTTGGCGGGCCAGCCCATGCAAGCGTTCTGCGCGGTCTGGCCGGAGGCGGGAAGGTCAACTTGGCGAACGGGCCGCTTCAGGAAGGCGGCTGGCTCGTCCTCGTCAGCGCCGACGTCGGGCAAGCCTCAATTGAACGAGGGGTCTCGAAGCTTGCGCTCGTGTCTGGCGTCGCTCAGACTCACTGCGAGAGCACTGCGAAACGAGCCCGGGCGAGCTGAAGCTGGGCGACAAAGTGCAGGACGACCGTGGACCAGGCGGTTTCGCCTTCACGCTGCCGCATCCAGCTCACTTTGCCTCGAGACGGGCGCGAGAAGAGTATCGGTGCACGTTGGCAGCGAAAGCAGGGCACCGAAGCGTCCCCACGACGAGGTGCGAGGTCGGCCGCAACTTGAGAAGGCCAACTCGCGCGCGCGCTCGAGCCCATTCTCGTTTAGACAGCGCTGTACATTCTCAACAAGTAGCGCTACAGCACAGGTCGATGAATCGCCCTCAGTACTCGCCGCTGCCGACGCTGCTCCCGTCGTCGTCGTCGATGAAAGGCCGGCTCTCGCGCTCGTACCGCCGAGCGACGCTCGTCTCGATCCAGCCGCCGTCCGAGTCTTGCGTCGTGAGAGCGTAGCCTGCATCAAGAGAGCATCGTCAGCGACTGCTGTGAGAGCGGCGGGCGAGGGTGCGGTGACAGAGGGAGAGGGAGACGAGGGACGCACCGACACGGCCGCCGAAGAGGCTGAGCAGGACGGGCAGGAGGACGAGTCCGTGCAGCGCGCTCGACACGATGAGGGCGAGCCACATCTTGAAGTAGTACGTCTGTGAGGGAGAGGCGGGGAGAGGATCAGCGAGAGGTCCGAGCGCGAAAGACGTGAGAGCGCCTGACGACGATGACGGCGACGAGCGAGAGAGAGGAGGGACTCACCCTGAGTAAGGCCGACTTGGTCAAGCCGAGGACGGCGATGCCGATGAGCTTGGTCGCGCCGATGCCGCTCACGACGCTCGCGCCGACGTCGTCGAGCGCCGCAACGGCGCGCTCGTCTCGGTCCCTTGCGACGCCGCCGCCGGCGCCGACAAACGCCCTCGCGAGGTGAGCGCAGAACTCGACCGAGATGCCGACGGCGATGACAAGGTTGACGAGCGAGAGCGGGTTGAGCGAGACGCCCCACGCGCCCATCGAGCCGAGGACCGACACGAGCGAGAGGAAGACGGTGAAGGCGACGACGGCGCCCGTGCGGAACGACCCGAGGAGGAGCGACGTGATGAGGAAGACGGCGGCGAGGGCGAACGTGAGGACCGCGCGAGCCGTCGCCCACATCTTGTCGTCTGCGAGGCAGGAAAGACCGGCAGCTCGTCAGCGACGGCCGACGCCGAGCGAGGCTCGAGGAGCTGCGAGGAGCGAAAGGAAAACGTACACGATGCGAAGAAGACGTAGAAGAGCGAGTAGGGGAAGACGTGCGCGCCGGTGCGCCGAGACAGGTCGCTCGCGATCCTCCTCGCGGCGGCGAGCGCCTCGATGAAGTCGCCCTGCGTCTTGAGCGGCGTGTGGTACGTGCGGAAGTGCGAGAGGGCGACGCCGTCCTTGATGCCATCGGCGTCCTCGTGCAGAGCGAGCGCAGACGAGTAGGCCGCCTTGCCGCCTAGCGGGCACGACTCGTCGGTCGGCGACTCGAGCCAGTGCTCGAGGTAGCGCATGAACTCGCCATCCTGCGGGAAGCCCTCGACTGCAGAGTGAAGGACGTCAGCGGTGGGCTCAGTCGAGACGAGGGACGAGGAGGAAGAGGGACGTACGAGTCGTGCTCCAGGGCGGCTCGCGATCCTCGAAGCACGGCTCGCACGCGCCGTCCGGGTCGGTCGGCCCGCAGAACTCGGTATCATTGCGGCGCTTGACCCGGCAGCAGTCCTCGAGGATCGGGTTGGTCCACGAGATGAAGTCGTCGAGCCAGACGGCGCTGCGGGCGCAGGACGAGAAGGGTCGGCACGGCGCCGACGACGAGCGCGCCGAGCCGGAGAGAAGCTCGAGGAGAAAGGACGCACGGTGGCTCAGCGAGGTACGAGCTCTCGGGCCGCTTGCGCTCGGCCTCGAGGACGTTGGCGAGCGAGAACTCGTCGCAGGTCGAGAAGCGCGAGCACAGGTGCCGCACATTCGAGAGGGCGGTCGTGTTGATCTTCTCGGCGACGAAGTAAACGGGCGGGCCAACGTCGAGGTAGGCGTCGATGCTGTTGAAGTAGTCGACGAGGTAGGACGAGGAGGGGAGGGCGAGACGTTGATCTGCAAGAAGAGGCTCGTGCGCCGTCAGCGAGGGGGTTCGGACGAGCCGAGCCAAGTCAGGTAGATGCGACGCACCGAGTCCAAGGTCGACATGGCGTGCACCAATGCAGCTCAGGACGAACAAGCCCGAGAAGAGCGTGAGGACGAGGAACTTGACGGGCTTGCGGACGAGGTTGGGCGCGTAGACGTGTCGGACGAAGCGGGCGAGGAGGCTCTCGCGAGGACCGGGACTGACGGCGAGGGAAGGCGTAGGCGGAAGCTTGAGGCAGGGGAAGCTGCGCGGGAGGAAGAGGGTCAGCCATGAGCTCGAGCTGGCCGAGGGGAAGTGGGGCGGGGAGGGCAACTCACCAGTCGACCCGGTTCGCCTGCAGGGTGACAGTGACCCCATCAGCTACGCAATCGAGGACGTCGAGAGAGAGAAAGAGAGGAAGAGAGACGCACCTCGACTCGATGCAGGTCGAGCGCCATGAGGCTGACGAAGACGGTGACCTGGAGGATCGTGTTGACGACGACCGCGCCCGCTGCGTAGATCGCAAAGTTCGTGACGGCGGGCATGCCGACGAGGGCGCCGAGCGCGAACGCGACCGTCTCGCAGCTCGCGCTGAGGAGGATGCTCGGGCCGACTCGGGCGAGCGTGCGCGCGACCCGCTCCTCGACCTCGAGGTACAGCTCCGAGTCGTCGTCGTCGTCGCCCGG
>Ga0308164_10005622_pt1 | contig 10011 bp, 8 predicted proteins | sample PhyTR2_FD_201031 | JGI IMG/M metagenome (GOLD analysis project Ga0308164, IMG submission 201031) | Phyllosphere microbial communities from UC Gill Tract Community Farm, Albany, California, United States - DLSLT.R2 | ecosystem: Host-associated > Plants > Phyllosphere > Unclassified | place: USA... | reverse complement strand
CGCCGTTTCGCAGCACGCTGCAGGCGACCGAGAACGCGCTGGTGCGCGGCCAGGTGACGATCATCAGTCCGCAACTGAGCGGCTACGTGACCGAGGTCCGCGTGCAGGATTTCCAGACCGTCAAGAAGGGCGAGCTGCTGCTGCGCATCGATGACCGGATCCCGATCCAGCGCCTGGCGCAGGCACGGGCCGAACTGGCCAACCGCAAGGCGGCGCTGGCCAATTTCGCGCAGACGAACGCCAGCGCCCGCGCCACCATCGCCCAGAACCAGGCGCTGCTGGCATCGAACGAAGCGCAGGCCCGGCGCAGCAGCGCCGACCTGCGCCGCGTGGAAGAGCTGGCGGCCGACGGTTCGCTGTCGGCGCGCGAACTCGACGCCGCGCGCGCTACCCGCGCCCAGTCCGCCGCCAGCCGCGACCAGGCGCGCGCCTCGGTCGAGATCGCCCGCCAGAACCTGGCGTCCGTCGGCGTCAACCGCGCCGCCCTCGAGGCAGCGGTTGCCAGCGCCGAAGCGGCGGTCAAGCTGGCCGAGATCGACCTGGCCAACACCAACATCACCGCGCCGCGCGACGGTCAGCTGGGGCAGGTGACCGTGCGTCAGGGCGCCTTCGTCAACGCGGGCGCGCAGCTCACTGCACTGGTGCCGAACCAGATGTGGATCATCGCGAACATGAAGGAAACGCAGATGGCAGGGGTGGCCGTCGGCCAGCCGGTCAGTTTCAGTGTCGATGCGCTGGGCGGCGCCAAGCTGCGTGGCCACGTCGAGCGCATCGCGCCCGCCACCGGCTCGGAGTTTTCGGTGATCGCGCCGGACAACGCCACCGGCAACTACGTCAAGATCGCCCAGCGCATTCCGGTGCGCATCAGCATCGACCCGAACCAGCCGCTGGCCAACCGCCTGCGGCCCGGGATGTCGGTGGTGACGACGATCGATACGGCCGCTGCCACCACGGCGAACGCGGGGCAGCGATGAAGCGGCGCTTGGTGGTTCTGGCGGCGCCACTCCTGTTGGCCGCCTGCGCGATGGCGCCGCAGCCGGCACCGCCGTCCTCGGTGACGGTGCCGGTAGCATGGCGCACGACCTTGCCCGGCGCGAATGCCAGCGTCGAGCGTGACTGGTGGCGCGCGTTCGGCGATCCGGCGCTGGACGCCCTCGTGCAACAGGCGCAGGCGAACAACGGCGACCTCAAGGTGGCCCGCGCGCGGCTGCAGGAATACCAGGCGCGCATTCGCGTGGCCGACAGCGCGCGTCTGCCGGCACTGAACCTGTCGCTGGCGCCGACCCGGGCGCGCGCCATCGGCCCGCAAGGCACGCCGGTCGAATCGACGTCGCTCGTGGGCGCGGTGCAGGCCAGCTACGAGCTGGACCTGTTCGGCCGCGTGGCAAACACGGTCGAGGCGGCGCGGTTCGAGGCGCTGTCGCAAGAGGCGGCGCTGGAAGCAGCGGCGCTGGCAGTGGCGGCCAATACGGCGTCGGGCTACCTGAACCTGCTGGGCCTGGACGCCCAGCTGGCGCTGGCCAAGGCCACGCTGGCCTCGCGCGAGCGCTCGTACAACCTGGCGCGGCACCAGTTCGAGGTGGGTTACAGCTCGCGCCTGGAAATGTCGCAGGCCGAGGCCGAATTGCACGCGACGGCCGGCACCGTGCCACAGCTGGAGCGGCAGGTGGCGCAGCAGGAGCAGGCATTGAATCTGCTGCTGGGCGCGAGCCCGGGCGCGATTGCGCGTGGTACCGATTTGCTGTCGCTGCGTGAGCCGACCCCGGGCGCCGGCTTGCCGTCCGAACTGCTGCGGCGCCGGCCCGACATCGCCCAGGCCGAGCAGGCCATCGCGGCGGCCGATGCCAGCCTGGCCGTGGCGCGCGATGCGCTGCTGCCGTCGATTCGGTTGACGGCATCGCTCGGGGCAGGGGCGGGCGGCATCACGCAATTGCTGCGTTCGCCAACGGAGCTGTGGAGCATCGGCGGTAGCGTGCTTGCGCCTTTGTTCGACGCGGGCCGCCTGCGTGCGCAGGCGGAGATCGCCGGCACGGTGCGCGATCGCGCCATCTATGGCTATGAGACCGTGGTGCGCACGGCGTTTGCCGAGACCGAGAATGCGCTGGCGTCGATCGATGGCTTACAGCGGCAGCTGGTGGAAGCCGAGGCACGCCGCGCGGCGGCCGGTGAAGTGCTGCGCGTGGCACACAACCGCTACACGAATGGTTATGCGTCGTATCTGGAAGAGCTCGACGCGCAGCGTACGGCGTTCAGTGCCGATCTCGCCGCGCTGCAGCTGCGTACGAGTTTGCTGGCGGCGCACGTCGATCTGTACCGGGCGCTGGGCGGTGGCTGGACGCCGGCGCCGTGAACAATGCGTCTGGCTTGAAGCGCGCTGTCTGTGAGAGGTGCTTGCGGGCGCAGTCGGCCTGCATCTGTCGCTGGATCACACCGGTGCAGGCGCAGACGAACCTGCTGATCCTGCAGCATCCGCTGGAAGTGGGCAATGCCAAGAACAGCGCGCGCTTGCTGCACCTGTGTGTCACCGGCAGTGTGATGGCGACCGGCGAAGCCTTCGATGCCGGGGTTCTCGACAGCCTGCTGCATGCGGACGGGCGCACGCCCGTGCTGCTCTATCCGGCCACGCCAGATGATGCCGGCCTGCCCGCGCCGCCGCCAATGCCGGCGCTGCCTGTCGAAGCACTGCGGCTGGTGCTGCTCGACGCCACCTGGCGCAAGAGCCGCAAGATGCTGTACTTGAACCCGGCGCTGCAACGGCTGCCGCGCTTGGGTCTGACGGACGTGGCGCCATCGAACTACCGCATCCGCAAGGCGCACGCGCCGCATCAGCTGTCGAGCCTGGAGGCGGCGGCGCAGGCGCTGGGTCAGCTGGAAGGCGCGCCCGGGCGCTTCAGCCCGCTGCTCGACGCCTTCGACGGGTTTGTCGCACAACAGGCAGCCTATGTACGCGCTTGCGCTGCCGGATCACTCGCAGGCAACGCAAGTCAATCTGATGAACAGGACGTGAACCGTTTAGTAGGTCGTTAGACCGAAACACCCGTGGCGGTGAACCGCATTTTGACCTGTTTCCTGTATGATCGAATCATGCAAGAACAATCCTCAACCTCCCCCACGGTGTACTACGACGGCGGCTGCCCGGTGTGCACCCGCGAGATCGCCCTCTATCAGCGTCAGGACGGCGCAGACCAGGTCTGCTGGGTCGACGTCGCCCACTGCGCGCCCGAAGCGCTTGGCCCGGGACTGAACCGCGAGGCCGCCATGGCGCGCCTGCACATGCGTCGTCCCGATGGCACCCTGGTCAGTGGCGCAGAGGCATTCACCCTGATGTGGCGGTCCTTGCCGCGCTGGGCCTGGCTCGGGCGCCTGCTGGGGTCCAGGCTCGCATTGGCCTTGCTGGAGCCGGCCTATCGCCTGTTCCTGGTCATGAGGCCGCTGTGGCGCGGCCGCGGCAGCAAGCGATGAGTGGCACGAGCCTACGGGTGGCAGTGGTAGGGGCAGGCATTGCCGGGGCCACCTGCGCGCGCACGCTGGCCGATGCCGGGCATGCGGTGCAGGTGTTCGACAAGTCGCGCGGGGTTGGCGGGAGGATGTCCACCAGGCGTGTGACGCTCGATGGCGCCGATGCCGTGCTTGGTCTGGATCACGGAACGCCGTGCTTTGCTGCCACGGGCGCCGACTTCGTGGATTTCCTGGAGCAGGGGCAGCGCGCCGGGCTGCTGGCGCGCTGGACGCCGCGGCTGGCCCCGCACAGCGCAGCCCTGCCTGGCGGCGCAATGTGGGTGGCCACCCCCGACATGCCGGCCCTGTGCCGCGCGCTGTTGAAGGACCTGCCGTTGCATACCCTGTGCACGGTCGATGGCGTGCGCCGCAGCGGCGCGACGTGGTCTCTGGAGAGCGCTGGTGCGACCCTGGCCGATGGCTTCGATGCCGTGGCGTTGGCGATCCCGCCGCAACAGGCTGCCGCGCTGTTGGGCGTGCATCGCCCGGACTGGGCCGCGCGCGCGCAGGCCGTGCCGATGTTGCCCGTCTGGGTCCTGATGGGCACGACCGACGCGCCCGCAACGGGCTGTGACTGGGACCTGGCGCGGCCCGCATCGGGCCCGCTGGCGCTGGTGGTGCGCAACGATGCCAAGCCGGCGCGCACAGTGCTGGCGGGGCAGGCCCAGTGGGTGGTGCACGCAACGCCCGACTGGACCGGTGCGCAGTTGGACACGCCAGCCGACCAGGTGCAGGCGATGCTGCAGACGACGCTTGCCGATTGTGTCGGCGGCGCTCTGGCCTGGCGCTTCGCTGCCGTGCATCGCTGGCTGTATGCAACGCTGGCAGCGGCGCCAGGTGACGGACAGGCCGCTGGCGCCTGGTGGGACGCGGGCATGGGACTTGGCGTGTGCGGCGATGCCCTTGCCGGCGGCGGTGTGGAAGGCGCCTGGCGCTCCGGCCGCGCATTGGCAGCGCTGGTGACCGCTGCTGCGAGCGGGGACCAAGCATGAGCGCGCTTGCAGACGAAATCGCCCGCTTCGACCGACTCGGCGCCACCTGGTGGGACCCGAACGGACCAATGCGGCCGCTGCATGTCACGAACGCGCTGCGCCAGGCCTATCTGCTGGCGTGCATGGCGTCGCATTTCGGTCGCGCCGATACGTCGCTGGCGGGCCTGCGCATCCTCGACGTCGGCTGCGGCGGCGGGCTGTTGTCCGAACCGCTGGCACTGCGTGGCGCGCAGGTGGTCGGCATCGATGCCTCGCGTGGCAACCTGGCGGCGGCGCAACGCCACGCCGACGCCAGCGGCGCGGTAGTCGATTATCGCCTGGGCGAACTGGAGTCCGTGCTGCAGCCCGACGAATGCTTCGACGTCGTATTGGCGCTCGAAGTGGCCGAGCATGTGGCCGACCCCGACGCCTTCATCGAAGAGGTGGCTCGGCGCGTTGCGCCCGGTGGCCTGCTGCTGGCGTCGACGATCGACCGCAGCTGGAAGAGCTATCTGTTGGCCATCGTGGCAGCAGAGTACGTAATGCGCGTGCTGCCGCGCGGCACGCACCAGTGGCACCGCTTTGTCAAACCCGACGAGATGCTGGCTGCAGCCACCGGAGCCGGGCTGCAGCGGATCGACTTGCGCGGCATGCGTTACCTGCCGGTGTTGCATCGCGCCTCATGGTGCGGCGATACGAGCGTGAACTATCTGGCGACCTTTGCCCGTCCGCACAACTAGCGGCTTGTGTGCGCGCTTGAATTTGATAGGGTAGCGGCGTAATATACTGTATAAAAATACAGTATGGAGCAGCGGCCATGATCGACACTGATGAGCCCATCCGCCGCGAGCGGGTTGAAGAACACATCATGCTGGTGCCGCCGCGCGTTGCACGCAAGGGGCGTGGTGCGGTGTCGAATATGCAAGGACGCTATGAGGTCAACGGTCGCGAGCGTTTCGACGACGGCTGGTCTGATGCCGATTCCGAATCGGCTGCCGGGTCGACCGGTGAATCGGCCGCGTTCAAGACCGTGGTCACCGACGAGTTCGCCAAGACCATCCTGTCGCGCAACACGTCGCCCGATATTCCGTTCAGCGTGTCGCTCAATCCCTACCGCGGCTGTGAGCACGGCTGCATTTATTGCTTCGCGCGGCCCACGCACAGCTATCTCGGCCTGTCGCCGGGTCTCGATTTTGAATCCCGGCTCTTCGCCAAGGTGAATGCTCCCGAACTGCTGCGGCGCGAACTCGCCAAGCCTGGCTACGTCCCCGAACACATCGCCATTGGCGTCAACACCGACGCCTACCAGCCGTGTGAGCGTGAGCGTCAAATTACGCGCCAGGTATTGGAGGTATTGTCCGAATGCCGCCACCCGCTTGGCCTGATCACCAAGTCGTCGCTGATCGAGCGCGACATCGACCTGCTTGCACCGATGGCGGCCAACAACCTGGCCTGCGCGGCGGTGACGCTCACGACACTCGATGCCCAGATTTCGCGCACGCTCGAGCCGCGCGCGGCCGCGCCGATGCGCCGCCTGCGCACGATCCGTACGCTGACCGACGCTGGCATTCCCGTCAGCGTGAGCGTGGCGCCGATCATCCCGTTCGTGACCGAGCCCGAGATCGAACGCATCCTCGAAGCCGCGCGCGATGCCGGCGCGGTCGGCGCACACTACACGGTGCTGCGCTTGCCGCACGAAGTCAATCCGCTGTTTCAAGAGTGGTTGCAGGCGCATTTCCCGGACCGCGCGCAGCGGGTGATGAACCGCATCCGCGAGATGCGAGGCGGCAAGGATTACGATGCCGACTTTGCACAGCGCATGCATGGTGACGGCGTGTGGGCCGACCTGATCCGGCAACGCTTTGAAAAAGCGGTCGAGCGCCTTGGCTTCAAGTCATTGCGCGGGCGCTTCGGGCGGCTCGATCGCTCGCAATTCCGGCGTCCGGTGGTGGTACCCGCAACGACACGCCGCGGCAGTGCGCAGGGGGCAGGGCAGCTGGACCTGTTCTGAGAATGCAGCGGATGCGCCAGCGCTGAACGCAGCTCTGCGCAGCCCTGCTTACACCTGCTTACAAGCGCTTAACCGCACACAACACCTGGTCAGCAGAGAATCGGTCGATCATCAAGGACACCGACTCATGAAACGACTTCGCGCCACCATTCTTTGCCTTCTCTTTCCCATTATCGCCGCAAGCACCTGCCGGGCAGGCGAGCCGGTCGTGGTGCCCGCTGCCGAATTCCAGGCCTTGCTCTCGGCCTATGCGCTGGTAAAAACGCGGTACGTCGAAGCGCCGGACGACAAGAAGCTGCTCGAAGGAGCGATCGCCGGCATGCTCGCCTCGCTCGACCCGCACTCGGGCTTTCTGGACAAGGACGAACTGGATGCCGTCCGCAAGGACGAGGCTGGCGAGTACACCGGTATCGGCATCAGTGTCGACTTCGCTGCCGCAGACATGGTGGTAACGGCGGTCACCGCAGACTCACCGGCGTACCTGGCCGGCATCGAACCGGGCGATACGGTCGCGTCGATCGATGGTGCGACGCTCTCTGGGATGCGCTCGCCCGAGATTGCACGACGCATGCGCGGCGTGCCCGGCAGCGCGCTGGACATCGGGTACCGGCGGGGCGGCAGCGGCGCCGTTCGTACCGCCAGGCTGCACCGGGCCGCGTTGCTGGCGCAAACCGTCACGACACGTGCGATGCCAAACGGCGTCGCGTGGATCCAGGTGTCCGCATTCGAAGGGCGCACCGCGCAGGATCTGGTGGCGGCCTTGAAAACGCTCGATGCAAACGGCGCGCCACGCGGCATCGTGCTCGACGTGCGCAATGATCCAGGCGGCCTGGTGTCGGCCGCGGTCGGCGTGGCAGGGGCATTCCTGCCGGCGGGGACGCCGTTGTTTTCGGCGCGCGGGCGTGCCACCGCTGCCGATCCTGCTGTCCCTGCCGCTGCCGCTGCCGAAGCCACCGTCACGGTCGATCCGCGGTTCTACCAGCGGCCAGGCGAGCCGGACGTGCTGGCCGACCTGCCCGCCTGGGCGCGCACGGTGCCGCTGGCGGTACTGGTCAACGGCGCGTCGGCATCGTCCGCCGAATTGCTGGCCGGCGCATTGCAGGACCACCGCCGTGCCACCGTGCTTGGCTCGCGCACGTTCGGCAAGGGCTCGATCCAGAGCATCTTTCCGCTGACCGGCGACAGTGCCGTCAAGATCACGGTGGCGCGCTACTTCACGCCCAATGGCCACGAAATCCAGGCGCGCGGCATCACGCCGGACGTGATCGTGGCGCCGGATCCCGCTCGTCACGATGCGTCGGGACTGGCATTGCGCGAGGAAGACCTGGCACAGCACCTCGCCGCGATCCTGCCTGCACCGGATGACACGCCGCCGGCAACACGCGCCGGGGTGGAAAGCACGCGCATGTTCGGCACGCGCGACGACAAGGCACTGGCGGTCGCCGTCAGATTGCTGGGGCCGGGGCCCGAGTTGGGGAAGGTTCGCCGTGTCGACAGCGTGCTGGGTGCACTGTCCCCAGGCCTGAAGCAGCTTGGCGCAGCGCTGAAACGATGGTGACGCGCCGGGTAAGTTTGGGTAAAGCAGCACGACAGCCATCTGCCGTGCCCTTATATTCGTGATCGTTCTTCGCTGACCATGGGTGTCATATGCCGGTTCAAACCACGTCCTCACGCTTGCCTTGCTGGCTGCGCGCCTGCCTGCTGTCACTGGCTCTGGCCACGGCATGCGCCGGCACGGCGCATGCGGTACCGCTGACCGATCTGCGCGCCGAAGACCTGCTGCCGATGGCGGGCGACCTGAAACAGTCGCTCGGCCTGAGTCCCAACCAGCACACCCTGTGGAACAAGGCCGAAGCCGCATCGCGCACGATCCTGCGCGATCGCACCCGGCGCCGCGCTGCACTCCAGGAATGGGCCAGGACCTTGCTCGCCAGTCCGGACGCCGACCTGCGCAAACTCGATGCAGCCACTGACGCCGAAAGCGCGACAGCAAACGCCGAGGACCGGCAACTGCGCGCGCTGTGGCTCGATGTGAACGATGGCCTCGACGACGACCAGCGCCGCCGGGTCGCGGGCCGGCTGGGCGAGCAGTTACTGCGCGTGGTGCCCGACGGCGGCCAGCGCAGTAGCGCACCGGCTGGGCCGCGTGATGAGCAAAACCGGCGCGGCGGGCCTGGCAACGGGCGCGGCCCGGGTGCCGGTTCGGGCCCGGGCGGGCCGGGCGGCGCGTCGCTGAACTTCGGCGGCTGATCACGCGCCGACCATGGGTAAAACGTTACTGACGAGTGCGTTTTATTCTAAGATGCGGCATTGACAGGCGCGCCGATGCGCGCGCCGTCCAGTCGCCTCGATAAGAATCCATGACCACACCAGTGACACCAGGGCAGCCCGGCTTTCCCGGCAGCCGCCCGAACGAGGCCGGCGCTGCCGCCGTGACGATGGAGCAGGGCTTGCAGGCCGCCGGCGTCGGCCGGTTCCAGTACCGGATCTTCCTGATCTTCGGCCTCGTCTGGCTGGCCGATGCAATGCAGGTACTGTCGATCGGCTTTTCTGCACCGTCGATCGCGAAAACCTTCGGCCTCTCGATGCCGCAGGCCTTGCAGACAGGGACCGTGTTCTTCGTCGGCATGCTGATCGGCGCGTTTGTCTTCGGGCGCCTGGCCGACCGCATTGGCCGCCGGCCCGTGCTCTTGATGGCGGTGGTGATCGACGCCTGCTTCGGCGTGGCGTCCGCCTTCGCGCCCGATTTCACGTGGCTGCTCGCGCTGCGCCTGATGACGGGCATCGGCGTGGGCGCGACGCTGCCCGTCGACTACACGATGATGGCCGAATTCCTGCCCAGCGACCGGCGCGGCCGCTGGCTGGTGCTGCTTGAATCGTTCTGGGCATTGGGCACGATCGCCCTGGCCGTGCTGGCCTTGTGGGCGGTCGGTTGGGGTGACGATGCGTGGCGCGTGATTTTCCTGGTTACCGGCATCCCGGCGCTCATCGGCGTCGTGCTGCGCTGGTACATCCCCGAGTCGCCGATGTACCTGCACCGCAGCGGCAAACCGGACGAGGTGCGCGCCGTGCTGGAACGCGTGGCCAGGACGAACGGGCGTACGCTGACGATCCCACCGTTGCTGCCCGAGCCTCAGGTCAAAACGACACTGCTGTCGTTGTTCTCGGGCGGGCTGCGCCGGCGCAGCGTCGCGCTGTTCGTCGCCTGGGGCCTGATCTCGATTGCGTATTACGGCGTGTTCGTCTACCTGCCGATCCGGTTGAGCGCGGAAGGCTTCGGCTTCATGCGTGGCCAGGAATTTTTGATCGTGCTGGCGCTGGTCCAGTTGCCTGGCTTCGCGCTGGCTGCGTACGGCGTCGAACGCTGGGGCCGCAAGCCGACGCTCGTTGGTTTTCTCTTGCTCAGCAGTGTCGGTTGCCTCGGCTACAGCCTGGGCAGCTCGACCGTGCTGGTCGTCGGTTCGACGCTGTTGATGAGCTTTGCGCTGCTGGGCACGTGGGGCGCGCTGTATGCGTTCACGCCCGAGGTGT
>Ga0308164_10005621_pt1 | contig 10011 bp, 11 predicted proteins | sample PhyTR2_FD_201031 | JGI IMG/M metagenome (GOLD analysis project Ga0308164, IMG submission 201031) | Phyllosphere microbial communities from UC Gill Tract Community Farm, Albany, California, United States - DLSLT.R2 | ecosystem: Host-associated > Plants > Phyllosphere > Unclassified | place: USA... | reverse complement strand
CGTAAATCGTCAGCAACGCGACAGCGACCACCAGTACCAGTGAGGTACGTTTCGCTAACGCCACGGCAACCCGTGGCGTTTCGACTTTATCGGTGTGCGGATCGCGTGACAGTGAGAACTGCGCCAGAGTCGTCAGCACCTGATACTGAGAACGATGCCGGTCGGTCAGCGAAGCAAACCAGGCGGGCAGCGCTTTTTCGCCATGACCCAGCAGGGCGTAAGCCACACCCGCCAGCCGCACCGGGATCCAGTCGAGAAGATGCAGAATGGCATCCACGCCAGATTGTGAACGCGCCATCGGTGTTCCGTGCTTTGCCAGCCAGCCTTGCCAGGCCCGCAGAAAAGCGTAACCCACCAGCAGCACCGGCCCCCACGGACCGCCCACTACCAGCCAGAACATCGGCGCAAGGTAGAAACGGAAGTTTATCCAGATCAGGGCATTCTGCAATTCACGCAGGAACTCGCGCTCGCTGCATTCCACCGGCACGCCATGAATCAGCGTCAGTTCAGCCGCCATCGCCTGATGCGCAGCGTCGTCATCATGACTGGCCGCTTTCAGGTAGCTGTGGTAGTGCTGCCGCACCGAACCGGCACCGATACAGAGCAGTCCGGCAACAATCCAGAAGAGCAGTTGCAGCACGCCAAACAGCAGCCCTTTCAGACTCCAGATCACCAGTGCGGTCAGCGCCATCGCCAGCACGGTCATCAGCAGGGTGCGCATCATTGAGAAATGGTGGCGCTGGCGAAAGATCGGCTCCAGCCGGTGTTCGAGCTGCCAGTGCTCGCCCAGTTTAAACAGGCGCTCCCAGCCTAAAACCAACAACAAGGTAAACAACGTCATACTGACTCCGCAAAAATCAGGATTTTTGCTGCGTTAACAGCTGTTTGTAGTAGTCCCAGTCAAAAGCAGGTCCGGGATCGGTTTTGCGTACCGGTGCGATGTCACTGTGCCCCGTGATACGTGCAGGCGTTAACGGGTAGTGTTGCAGCAGTAATTGCGTCACCTGCTGCAAGGCCCGATATTGCGCCTCGCTATAAGGCTCACTGTCTGTCCCTTCCAGTTCGATGCCTATGGAGAAGTCGTTGCAGTTCTCACGTCCTTCGAACTGCGAAATGCCTGCATGCCAGGCGCGTTTATCAAAGGGGACATACTGCACGATCTCCCCGTCACGGCGAATCAGGCAGTGTGCCGCCACTTTCAGCGCGGCGATATCCGCAAAATAGGGATGGGCATCGGGCGGTAAGGTGCCGGTGAACAGTTTATCGATCCATGGCCCGCCAAATTCACCGGGTGGCAGGCTGATATTGTGGATAACCAGCAGTGAAGGTGCCTCATTATCAGGGCGTTCGTTGCAATGCGGCGACGGCACATGACGCACGCGGGTCAGCCAGCCCTGTTTGATTTTCATAGCGGTTTTCCTTATTTCACCCGGCTGAGAATAGCATGAATAATAAAGGATTCTTGTTTCTTAGTGTGCCGGTCTGATGACATTCACGCACTGCGTGTTAAGGATACTAAACAAAATGCGACCAGTGGCTGGAATCGAATGGCGGTTCAGGCTATTGTGACCGCCTCTGTCATTCCCCTTTCTGGAGAAAACGCCTATGTCATCCCGTGGTTATGATCCTGACAGCCGTCGTCAGGCATTGATTAAACGCATTGAAAGTGACATCCCTGATGCCGTTGCGCTGGCGTTAAAAGAGGATCTTGGTGGTGATATTGATGCTGACCGCGATATTACCGCACAGCTGTTACCCGCCGATACCCAGGCCGATGCGCAGGTCATCACCCGCGAAGCCGGTGTTTTCTGTGGTAAACGCTGGGTTGAAGAGGTGTTTATTCAGCTCGGTTCGCATGCAATCCTGATCTGGCATGTCGAAGATGGTGATCAGATCGAGGCTGACCAGCTGCTGTTTGAAATCGAGGGGCCTGCCCGGCTACTGCTGACCGCCGAGCGAACGGCGCTTAATTTTGTGCAGACGCTCTCAGGCGTTGCTACCGAAGTCAGCCGCTATGTCGCGCTGCTGGCGGGAAGCCAGACGCAACTGCTGGACACGCGTAAAACCCTGCCCGGACTGCGGACTGCGCTGAAATATGCCGTGTTGTGCGGCGGTGGCAGTAATCATCGGCTGGGCCTCTCTGACGCTTACCTCATCAAAGAGAACCATATTATTGCCAGCGGCTCGATTCGGCAGGCAGTGGAAAGAGCGCAATGGCTGCAGCCCGATGTGCCGGTTGAAGTTGAGGTGGAATCGCTGGAGGAGTTACGTCAGGCGCTGGAAGCGGAAGCCGATATCGTGATGCTGGATAACTTCAGCCTGGAAGCGATGCGTGCCGCCGTCGAACTTAACCAGGGTCGGGCGTTGCTGGAGGTCTCCGGTAACGTCACCGAAACCACCCTGCCACAGATCGCCCTGACCGGCGTGGACTATGTTTCGGTTGGCGCGCTGACCAAGCATGTGCGGGCGCTGGATCTCTCGATGCGCTTTAAACAAAAATAGCCTGCCTCGCCGTCACTCAGCACGGCGATTTTGCGACCCTGCTTCCGGCGCAGTTTCGACTGCGCCGTAAGTCTGAAATCTGTTCACATCATACTTTCCAGTTTGCCCATCTCTGCCTGTCTTTCACTGCTCCCGATTTTTAACCTGTCGCCTTCTTAATACGGAGACGATGTGATGAATTATCAACGTGGATTTACGCTGGTTGAACTGATGATTGTGGTGGGTATTGTGGCAATCTTAAGTGCCATCGGCCTGCCCGCTTATCAAAATTATCTGCAGCGTGCTGCCCTTACCGACATGCTGCAAACCATGGTGCCCTATAAAACCGCTGTTGAGCTTTGCGCCATGGAGCGCGGCGGCCCGACGCAGTGCCAGGCCGGAGAAGCGGGTATTCCTGCTGCCAGGGGATCGCGCTATGTCTCGGCACTGAGCGTGACCAACGGGGTCATTACGCTGACCGGCCAGGAGAGCCTGAATGGGCTGAGCGTTGAAATGCTGCCGCTCTGGGACAGCACCGAGGGCGGCATCAGCTGGCAACGCAGCTGCACCAGCAGCAACAATAGCCTGCGCGACAATTGCCTGCAGCAGTTCCGCTTTGCGGATAAAGGAGCCAGCGATGAGCAAGCCTGATGAGGCGATCGCGGCATTATGTCAGCGCTATCGTGCCCTGGTTTTGCACCATGATGCCAGCCAGTTGCGTGTTGCCGTCGCGGAAAGCGTGCCGCCAGGGCTGGCTGAAGCCCTCCATTTTGCCAGCCAGTGTCAGATTGAAATCGAGTGCTGGCCGCAGGCCCGGTTCGACCAGCTTCAGCACGCTGACACTCCGCTGGTGGCGCGCGAAGAGGCGCCCACAGAATCAGCGATCGAAGCGACACAGCTGATCCTGCGTCAGGCGCTGGAGCGTCGCGCCTCTGATGTACATATCGAACCCGGCCGTGATGGCCTGCGTGTGCGTCTGCGTATCGATGGTGTATTGCACCCTCTATCTTCCCTGCCCGCCACCCAGCCTGCTGCGCTGCTGGCGCGACTGAAGATCCTCGGCGGACTGGATATCGCCGAACGCCGGTTACCGCAGGATGGTCAGTTCAGCCTGGAGATCGCCGGTAAACCTGCCTCTTTTCGCCTGGCGACCTTACCCATCTACGGTGGTGAGAAAGCGGTGGTCCGGCTGTTGCAGAGTGAAAGCGCGGCGCTGTCGCTGGATAAGCTAGGCTTACCTACCGCACAGTTACGCCTGTTCTGCGCCGCGCTGGCGCAGCCGCAGGGGCTGATTCTGGTCACCGGGCCTACCGGCAGCGGCAAGACGTTTACGCTGTATAGCGGACTCAGTGCCCTGAATACGCCGGAAAAAAATCTGTGCAGCGTTGAAGATCCAATTGAGATCCCGCTGCCCGGCATTAACCAGACGCAGATCCATGCTAAAAACGGTCTCGATTTTAACCGCGTGCTGCGGGCGCTGCTGAGACAGGATCCAGACGTGATCATGGTCGGGGAGATCCGCGATGCTGAAACGGCGGAGATTGCGGTTAAAGCGGCACAGACCGGACATCTGGTGCTTTCGACTCTGCACACCAACTCCACCGCCGAGACTCTGACCCGTCTGCGACAGATGGGCATTCCCGGTTATCTTCTGGGGTCGGCGCTGAAACTGATTGTTGCTCAGCGTCTGGTTCGACGCCTCTGTCCGCATTGCCGTCAGCCCGCTCAGGCGGTGGCGCACTATCCTGCGGAACTCTGGCCCGGTACCTTGCAAACCTGGCGGGCACCCGGCTGCGACCACTGTTTTTCCGGCTATTTTGGCCGGCTGGCGCTGTTTGAACTGCTGCCGATCAATGCCAGGCTGCAAAATGCGATCGCCGCCGAAATGCCGCTGGAGAATTTGCTCAGCCTGGCGAAACAGCAGGGATTACGCACCCTACTGGTGTCCGGCCTGGAGGCAGTAAGCCGGGGCGATACCTCGCTGGAAGAGATGCAACGGGTGATTGGGCTGGACGATGGCTGATGCGTCTTTATTTCGCTGGCAGGCGGTCGATAGCCAGGGCCAGTTAGTCAGTGGCCAGCTACTGGCTATCGACAGTGATAACCTGCTGCTGATGCTGGCGCAGCGCGATCTTCTGCCGGTGAGCTGGAAGCGAGAAAAAGTGTGGCGTCAGAGGGAGTGGAAGTGGCAGCACAAAACCGATCTGATTCGTCAGCTGGCAACCCTGCTCAAAGCGGGACTGCCGCTGGCAGAGAGTCTGGCTTTGCTGGCTGAGGGCCATCCGCATGCAGGCTGGCGTGCTCTGATGCTCGCCCTGCATCATCGGGTACTCAGCGGTGCCCCTTTTTCTCAGGCTTTACGTGAATGGCCGCAGATTTTTCCGGCGCTCTATCCGGCCCTGATGGAGGTGGGCGAACTGACCGGTCAGCTGGATACCTGTTGCAGTGAACTGGCCCGGCAGCAGATCCGGCAGCAGCAGTTATGGCATCAGGTGGCGAAGGCGCTGCGTTATCCTCTGTTCATTCTGCTGGTGGCGATTGCGGTCACCTGCGGCATGCTGCTGTTCGTTCTGCCAGAGTTCGTTGCCGTCTATGACTCCTTTGATGCCCCTCTGCCCGCCTTTACGGCAGCGGTAATACAGTTATCTGCCGCGCTTCAGGAGTGGGGAACGGTGTTAGCCATCGGCGTATCGCTGATGCTGGCAGCCTGGCACCAGTGACGACGACGCTCTGCGGGCTGGCAACGCCGTGAGCAGGCGATTTTCCTGCGCATCCCGCTGCTTTCCGGGTTATGGCGTGGCACGCAGCTGACGCAGATCTATACCATTCTGAATCTGACACAGCGCGCCGGATTAACTCTTCTACAGGGACTGGCTGCCGTTGAAGTGACGCTCTCATCATTGCTATGGCGGGAAGCAATGGCCGGACTGCAGCAGCACATTGCTCAGGGGAACCCTCTGCATCAGGCGTTGATGCATCATCCGCTTTTCACACCATTATGCGGTCAGCTGGTTCGCGTCGGCGAAGAGGCGGGCGCGCTGGATTTAATGCTGGCTCGTCTGGCGGAATGGCATGAGGCAGAAACCCGTGAGCGCGCTGACACACTGGCTGCTTCGCTGGAACCGATGATGATGGTGGTGATTGGCGGCATTGTCGGCACGCTGGTGATTGCGATGTACCTGCCGGTGTTCGGGCTGGGTGATGCGATGCATTAAGGGGCGCAGGCTGCGCCCCGGATAACTATCGGTTGAAAACCCGGTTTTCCTGCTCATTTACCCGAATAAATGTGGTGCGCTTGGTCAGCTCTTTCAGCCGCTCCGCTCCCACATAAGTGCAGGCAGAACGCAGTCCACCCAGAATATCGCGTGCGGTGTCAGCAACCGGGCCACGTAATGGCAGCTTCACCGTTTTACCTTCTGCTGCGCGATATTGCGCGACACCGCCAACGTGACGCTTCATCGCCGATTCGGAACTCATGCCGTAAAACAGCATAAAGCTTTCGCCATTCTCTTCGACCACCTGCCCTTCACACTCATCATGTGCCGCCAGCATGCCACCCAGCATCACGAAGTCGGCACCACCGCCAAACGCTTTCGCAATATCGCCAGGCACTGAACAGCCGCCATCACTGACAATCTGTCCGCTTAAGCCATGCGCTGCATCGGCACATTCAATGACAGCGGAAAGCTGCGGATAACCCACGCCGGTTTTCACCCGGGTTGTACAGACCGAACCCGGACCAATGCCGACTTTGACGATATCCGCGCCAGAGAGAATCAGCTCCTCCACCATTTCGCCCGTTACGACATTACCAGCACAGATGGTTTTAGCCGGGAAGGTTTCACGGGCGCGCTGCAGAAAATCAACAAAATGCTGAGAGTAGCCGTTGGCCACGTCGATGCAGATAAACTGCAGATCGTCTGACAGCGCCATAATCGCGACCATTTTATTGAGATCGGCTTCCGAGGTGCCGGTTGAAACCATCACATGTTGCAATACCGTCGCGGGAACGCGCTGAATAAACGCACGCCACTCATCTACGCTGTAATGCTTATGGACAGCTGTAAGGATATTGAAGCTGGCCAGCGCCTCAGCCATTGAAAATGTGCCGACGGTATCCATGTTGGCGGCGATAATCGGTACGCCGCTCCAGCTCAGGCCCGAATGTCTGAAGGCAAAGCTGCGTTCCAGCTCAACCTGTGAGCGACTTTGCAGCGTGGAGCGTTTGGGGCGGATTAAGACATCTTTAAAGCCCAGTTTTAAATCTTCTTCAATACGCATAAACAGTGTCCTGGTAAGTGGCAATGAATCGTCGTTCACGAAGTAAGCACAGCTCCAGTGACGTTATGATACGCGCCTCTCGCTGCGCGACAAGACTGCGAATTTCACTTTATTTACGCTACAATCCGTTAAATTTAATTGTGCTTTATCGGTGTGATCTGACGCGCATTTTTGCGTTTTTTATTCAGATCATTACCCTGAAGCCCTGTCTAAAAGAGAAGTCAGGTGAGAAACATGCCCTATATCGTCGCGCTTACAGGGGGGATCGGCAGTGGTAAAAGTACGATTGCCCAGGCATTCGCAGCGTCTGGTGTGGAAATTATTGATGCTGACCTGATAGCACGTGAAGTTGTCGAACCCGGCACACCCGCTTTGCAGGCCATTCAGGCGCGCTATGGCACCTCGATAGTGACTGATGAGGGGAAGCTTGATCGTAGCCGACTTCGCGACATTATTTTTCAGCAGCCAGAAGAGAAAAGCTGGTTAAACGCGCTGCTGCATCCACTGATTAATGCCCGGACGCATCAATTGATCGCCGAAGCCACCACACCTTATGTGCTCTGGGTGGTGCCGCTACTGGTGGAAAATCAGTTACAGCACCAGGCTGATCGGGTACTGGTGGTGGATGTTGATGAGGCAACGCAGTTAGCGCGCACCCGGCAGCGTGATCATCTTTCCGTCGCGCAGGCGAAACGCATTCTTGCCGCACAGGCGACGCGCCAGCAGCGCCTCGCCTGTGCCGATGACATTATTGATAACAGTGGCGAGCCCGACGACGCCTTGCCGCAGGTTGCCGAACTCCATCAGCGCTATCTCAGGCTGGCGGCAACGAAACAGGATTAATACCATGAGCACACCCGTTCTGTTTGAACACCCACTGAATGAAAAAATGCGAACCTGGTTACGGGTTGAGTTTTTGATCAATCAGTTAGATGAAATTGTCCCACTGGATAAAACCGTTAATGCGCTGACCTTTTTTCGCCTGATTAGCGAGCTGCTCGACATTTTTGAGCGGGGCGATATGCGTACTGAATTGTTAAAAGAGCTGGAGCGTCAGCAGCAAAAGTTACGTGCATGGGCTGATGTGCCAGGTGTTGATATGACGCTGGTTAATGCCCTGCGCGATAAACTCAAAATTCAGTCGACGCAGTTAATGAATGCCCCACGTATGGGCCAGCAACTCCGCGAGGACCGTCTGATTGCCCTGGTGCGGCAGCGCCTGAGCATCCCTGGTGGATGCTGCAGCTTTGATTTGCCGGGCCTGCACATCTGGCTCCATCTGCCGCAGGAAGCACGCGATGCGCAGGTCGAAGCCTGGATGCAGACGCTGGAGCCACTGCATCATGCGCTGGCGATGATACTGGACCTGATCCGCCAGTCCGGCGCGTTTCATGTGCAGACCAGCCTTAATGGTTTTTATCAGGATAATGCCGAAGGCGCCGATCTGCTGCGACTGCAGTTGTCGCTGGAGGATGCGCTCTATCCACAGGTGTCCGGACATAAAAGCCGCTACGCCATTCGTTTTATGCCGCTTGATAGCGAGCGCGGTGAAGTTCCGGCTCGCCTTAATTTTCAACTGTCCTGTTGTTAGAGGTAAAAAATGCAGCAAGAAGTGATGACCGTTGCCTGTCCGCAGTGCGGCAAAGATGTGATCTGGGATGAGCTCAGCCCGTGGCGCCCCTTTTGCAGTAAGCGCTGCCAGCTCATCGATTTAGGTGAGTGGGCCGCAGAAGAGAAACGTATTCCCAGCCGCGACGATATGAACGACAGTGACAACTGGAGTGAAGAGGATCGCTGATAGCCGAACCGGATGGGGCGCGCAGCCCCATCCGATCAGAGTTCGCCAGCAATCAGACGCGCAATCAGCTGATGATTCGCGGGCGGAAACTCCTCCGCGACCAGCGCATGCTGATCCACCCAACGCTGCGGCTGGCCCTCTTTGCCCCACGGCTCTCCTTTCCACCCTTCAACCAGAAAGAAATGCAGCGTCACCCGCAGATCGTCATAGCTATGGTCTGCATGACCAATCGGGCGTGCCTGGGTGACTTCAATTCCGGTCTCTTCCTGAAGTTCCCTTATCAATCCCTGTTCGGCGCTTTCGCCCGCTTCAATTTTACCGCCAGGAAACTCCCACTTGTTCGCCATGTAAGAGGTCGCCGCGCGCTGGGCAAGGAAAATTTGTTTACTGGCATTGCGAATGATGCCAACTGCAACCTGCAGGTGCTTCATGGAGACTATCCGGTAGTAATGGGTGAATGAAGCCTGATTTTAGAGCATGCCGTAGCGGATGTTAACCGCTTTAGCTCAGCGGAGTCGCAGTTGCCTGGATGGCAGAGACCATAAAAAAAGGAGCCAGCGGCTCCTTTTTTATCAGCATTCAGTCTCAGGCGATACGGCCATGACATTGCTTGTACTTTTTACCGGAACCACATGGGCAGGGATCGTTGCGGCCGACTTTGCGTTCACCACTCTGCTCCGCCACAGGCTCTGCTGCTGCCAGCAGATCCTCTTCAACATGGCTCAGCTGCTGTTGCTGTGCAAGACGTTCAGCTTCTTCGCGACGTTGTTGCTCCATCGCTTCAACTTCTTCTGGCATGCGCACCTGGACTTTGCTCAGCGTACTGATCACTTCATATTTCAGTGATTCAAGCATCGCGGCAAACATGGCGAAGGATTCACGCTTGTACTCCTGCTTCGGATCTTTCTGCGCATAGCCGCGCAGATGGATGCCCTGACGCAGATAGTCCATCGCGGCCAGATGCTCTTTCCACAGCGAATCCAGCGTCTGAAGCATCACGCCTTTTTCGAAGTTGCGCATCATCTCTGCGCCAACGATCTCTTCTTTCTCAGCGTAGCTTTCCATAGCATGGGTCATGATGCGCTCACGCAGCACTTCTTCATGCAGGTCAGGCTCTTTATCCAGCCACTCTGCAATCGGCAGGTTCAGATCGAAGTCAGTACGCAGACGCTCTTCCAGGCCTGGCACATCCCACATCTCCTCCAGCGACTGCGGCGGAATATAAGTATCGATGGTGACTTTGTAGACATCGTGGCGAATGCTGTTGATGGTTTCGCTAACGTCAGACACATCCAGCAGCTCATTACGCTGACTGTAGATGGCGCGACGCTGGTCATTAGCCACATCATCATATTCCAGCAGCTGCTTACGAATATCGAAGTTACGGCTTTCAACTTTGCGCTGGGCATTGGCAATCGCTTTGGTGACCCACGGATGCTCAATCGCTTCGC
>Ga0308164_10005620_pt1 | contig 10013 bp, 10 predicted proteins | sample PhyTR2_FD_201031 | JGI IMG/M metagenome (GOLD analysis project Ga0308164, IMG submission 201031) | Phyllosphere microbial communities from UC Gill Tract Community Farm, Albany, California, United States - DLSLT.R2 | ecosystem: Host-associated > Plants > Phyllosphere > Unclassified | place: USA... | reverse complement strand
GTAGCGCCGGAAGCGCCGCGTGGCCGGCTCGAAGCTCGTCACGCCCGAGCGGCTGCCGATCCACAAGAGGCCAGCGCGATCGCGCACGATGGCCGCTGCCGGCACGTCGATCAGGCTATTGGGATTGTCCTTCTGGTGCCGGTACACGTCGGCCTTGCCGGTGGCCGGATCGAACCGGTGCAGCGCGGTGGACGACCCGAGCCACAGATGGTCGCCGTCCTGCAGCAGCGCGCGGATCTTGTTGTCGGCCAGCGAATGGGGCTCGCCGGGACGCCCGACGATGCGGGCGAAACCGCCGCCGCCCAGGTCGACGCGCGAGACGCCGCCATACCAGGTGCCGGCCCAGAACGTGCCGACGTCGTCGCGGTACAGCGCCGAGACATAATTGTCGCCCAGGCTGTGGCGATCGGCGACTTCATGGCGGAACGTGTCGAAGCGGTCACCCTGCGCACGCCAGCGATACAGGCCATCGTCATGCGTGCCCACCCACACCGTGCCATCGGCATCCTGGCGCAGGGTCGTGATCCATTCGTTGCCGACGCCGTCACCCGCCCCGAAGCGGCGCAGCGCGCCCTTGCCCGGCCCGCCCTGGCCGTGGCGTTCGAGCCCGCCGTAACGGCCTACCCACAGCCGCTGCTGGCTGTCGACCAGCAGCGCATGCACCGGGAGTGCACGCCCGGCCAGATCCGACCCATGGTGCTCGATGCGCTGGCGGTCCGCGCTCAAACTGTCCAGGCCTGCCGCGCTGCCGATCCAGAGGCGCCCGTCACCGCCCAGCGCCAGCGCCTGGATCCCGTCGTCGCGCAGCGTGCGCGGATCGTTCGGGACGTGGTGCCAGACGGTGAACTTGCCGGTGTCGATGTCGAAATACTGCAAGCCATCGGCGGTACCAATCCACAGACCGTCCTGGCCATCGCTGATCATCGTCTTGATCTGGCGGTTGCCGGCGCCGCGCCGCGCCGGCTCGTTGGGCGCAAACAGCGTGAAGCTGCGGGTGGCCGGGTCGTAGCGATTCAGGCCGCCGTCGGTGCCGACCCACATGCGCCCGTGGCGATCGAGCAGCATCGCGCGCACCCAGTTGCTGGCCAGGCTGCGCGGGTTGCCGATCTCGGTGCGGTAATTGACGAAACGGTAACCATCGTAGCGCGACAGGCCGGACTGGGTGCCGAACCACATGAAGCCGTCGCCGTCCTGCAGGATCGACAGCACCGACTCCTGCGCCAGGCCGTGCTGCACCGACAGGTGCTCGAAACGCAGCGTCGGCTCGGGCGCGGCCGCGCGCGCGAAGGGTGCGCACAGCGCGGTCAACGCCAGCAGCGCCAGGAGCAGGAACGCGCGCACCATCGTCACGCTGCGAACAAGGCCAGCACGTCGCCGCGCCACGCGGCGTGCAGAATCCCGCCCCGGCAGGCGTCGTGCGCACCATCTCCTGTCACGCCCGGTCTGGTTTTCTGTTTGTTGGTCACGCCAGCAGGTTAGCAAATTCTGCTTGTCTTGAGGCAAATATGGGATGGAAATGGCAAGAATTTGTCGCAGATTGTCGCTTGTGTGCCCCAGTCGCGCTGGATCGCTGCCTCCTGACGCCTGGTCTTGCGAAACGCCAACATCGTGACGCCTGTAACGGTCGAGAATCCCGTCTTTCATCCAACCTTGGAGTGGGATGGACGAATCTGGATCTCGGACTTCAAGCAGCGCGATTTCTGGTCAGGTCCAACTTACCGCATCAAGAGGCCACCTCATGCGTTCTACCGTCCTTAAGCAGCTCATCGCCGTCGCATTGCTCAGCAGCACGAGCGGTATTCTATTTGCACAGTCGCCGCCACGAATCCTTCACGACCCGCTCCTTGAACTGGGTTATGAACAGGCAAAGATACGTTTCGAGCCGCTACCATTGCAGGCCATCGCCGGGTGCGACACGTTATCTGACAATGAATACAGTGTCGGTGTACATTTCGTCTTCGCCAAAGCAAGCGACAACGCGGGCCGAATCTTTTATCTGCTACATGGGTACGAAATCCGGAACAACCCCGAGCCTCCTCATTCCCCCAAGTATTCAACTGGTGGCCATGGATTGATCGTGATGGTTCGGGGTCCGGAATGCCTGATCATCGATAACGATGCCAGAGAAACATTCAGGAGTCCGGTTTTCAATGACGAATATCCGCAGGATATCCACCAGAGGCTGGCAATCGACTTCGCTGCTCGGCTTTCCTCGGCCTTCGGCGGCAAAGAGAAGCTTCGGGCGCAAATCCTGAAGCAGCGCGTGGATCTCGACACGCTGCCAAACGAGCTTCGCCATACATTCAGGGACTTGCGCCTGCCGAAATAAAGGTCGCCAACTCGTCGGCGCTCGCGCGCGTTTCCATGCCCGTCAAATGCTCGATCAGATCCGGAATCACCGAATAGCGAGGCTGCTGCCATGTCGTCCAACACGCTCAAGCCACTTGTTTGCGCCATCCTGTTCAGTACCTTGAGCGGATTGCCGTGCGCCCAACCCCTGCCACGCATTCTGCAAGATCCCGTTCTTCGCCTGCGGTATGAACCCGCCACAACCCATTTCGCGCCCTTCCCGTCAACCTTACGCAAGGAGTGCCCGGCGCTGGACGAGGGCGGAAATCCACATCGCACCTTCTTCATTTTTGCCAGCGCAAGCGACGCCTCCGGCCGGGTCTACTACCTGCTCAACAGCTCTGAGGTTCGGCACCACGTCGACGATATGCGCTTCCCACGCAACATCACCGATGAATATGCGCCGATCATCATGCTGCAACATCAAGCGTGCGTCATCATCGATCACGAAGGCCCCTACCGACTGGCCGATGACGACTTCACCGAGGACTACTCGCGCGACATTCAGCAGCGCCTCATGATCGACTATGTGAACCGGCTTGTTGCTGCGTATGGCGGCAAGAAAAAGCTCCGGATCGAACTCCTGAATCAATACGTCGACATGGACACGCTGCCGGAAGCACTTCGCTACGCATTCCGGAATCTGCATCTCATAAAATAAAAAAGCCGGCCCATTCGAGCCGGCTTTTTCTGGAGCGCTACGTCAATCGCCCCGGGCAACACCTTCGCGCCGCGGATCGGCGCCGCCGAACCACATCGGCACGCCTTTTACCATCACACGTTCGATGCCGTGCAGGCCCGACGTCTGCTCGCTGACCCGGATCGCGTGGCCCCGTGCGCGCAGCACGTCGAGCGTGGCGTCGGGGAAGCGGCCCCGTTCCAGTTCGGTCGGACCGTTACGGCTGCCGAAGTTCGGCAGCGCGATGGCCTGCTGCACGTTCAGGTCCCAGTCGAGCGTGCCCACCAGCACCTTGGCCACATAATTGATGATGGCCGGACCGCCCGGCGAGCCGATGGCGAGCACCAGCTTGCCGCTGGCGCGGTCGAACACGATCGTCGGCGACATCGCGCTGCGTGGGCGCTTGTTCGCTTCGACGCGGTTGGCCACCGGGCCATCGGCGTCGCGCGCGCTGAACGAGAAATCGGTCAACTGGTTATTCAGCATGAAGCCGTCGACCATCTGGCGCGAACCGAACGCGTCTTCGATCGTCGTCGTCATGGCCAGGCCGGCGCCATTGCCGTCCACAACCGACATGTGCGAGGTCGATGGCGTCTCGATCGCGTTATCGGTGCCCCACGCAACCTCCATCCCGGGCGGCGTACCGGCCTTGGCCTCGCCCATCGAACGCGCACCGACCAACCTGGCGCGCGCGGTCAGGTAGCCCTTGTCGATCAGGCTCGGGATGCCACGGCCCGGCAGCGGCACGAAATCAGCGTCGGCGGCGTAGCGGTTGCGGTCGGCGTAGGCCAGGCGCCCCACTTCCGAGAACACGTGCACGGCGTCTGCGCCCGGCACGCCGTCTTTCGGCGCGAGCGCCTTCATGTCGAAGGTCTCGAACATGCCCAGCATCTGCGCCACGGCGATCCCGCCCGACGACGGCGGCGGCATGCCGCACACGGTGTAGGCGCGGTAGTCGCTGCAGACGGGCGTGCGGACCTTGGGGCGGTAATCGGCGATGTCCTTGGCCGTCAACAGCCCCGGATTGGTCGGATGCGCGGCCACTTTGGCCGCGATGTCGCGCGCGAAGCGGCCCGTGTAGAACACGTCGGCGCCGCCGGCAGCGATCTCGCGCAGCGTGGCAGCCAGCGCCGGGTTCTTCAGGACGTGGCCAACCGGCCATGGTTTGCCGGCAGCGTCATAAAAATAGGCGGCGGCAACCGGGTCCTTGATCAGGAACGTTTCGCCAGCGAGCATCTTGTGCATGCGCGGGCTGACCTTGAAGCCCTGCTCCGACAAGCGGATCGCCGGGGCGAACAGCGTCTTCCACGGCAGCTTGCCGTGCTGGCGGTGCGCCAGTTCGAGCATGCGGAGCACGCCCGGCGCACCGACCGAGCGGCCGCCGACCACGCCTTCGGTGCGCGACAGCGGCGTCCCGTCAGGCCGTTCGAACAGGTGCTCGTCGGCCTTGCTCGGCGCGGTTTCGCGGCCATCGAACGCCTGCGTCTGCTTGCCGTCGTAATGGACCATGAACGCGCCACCGCCGATGCCCGACGATTGCGGCTCGACCAGCGTCAGCACCAATTGGGTGGCAATGGCCGCGTCGATGGCGGCCCCGCCCTGGCGCAGGATCTGGTAGCCGGCCTCGACCGCCAGTGGATTGGCGGCGGTGACCATGTACTTCTTGGCCTGCCAGCCATTTTTCGCGGTGTAGCCAGTCGCCGCTTCGGGCGCGGCCTGCAGTGAATCCTGGGCCCACAGGGGCGTGGTCGTCGCGCCGGCCAATGCCAGGGCGAGCGCAAGCTTGCTGAGTGTGTTCAAACGGTTCTCCAAAATAGCAAACGGGCGCGTGGACTTAGACCAGGCGCCCGACATCGAAGACATGCTACAGCATCTTCGAAATGCTTTCAGGACACGTCCCTGAAGAACTACTTTGGCTGCATGCGGATCGCGCCATCCAGACGGATCGTCTCGCCGTTGAGCATCACGTTTTCGATGATGGCGCGGGCCAGGTGGGCGAACTCCGTCGGCAGGCCCAGGCGCGGCGGGAACGGCACCATCTTGCCCAGCGAATCACGGACCTCTTGCGGCATGTTCATCAGCATCGGCGTCTCGAAAATGCCCGGCGCGATGGTCATGACGCGGATGCCGTTGCGCGACAAGTCGCGCGCCATCGGCAGCGTGAGGCCGGCCACGGCCGCCTTGGACGACGCGTAGGCCGCCTGCCCCATCTGGCCATCGAAAGCAGCGACCGATGCGGTGTTGATGATGATGCCGCGCTCGCCGTGCTCGGCCGGCTCGGTCTTGCCCATGGCCTCGGCGGCCAGGCGCGCCATATTGAAGGTGCCGACCAGATTGATGTTCACGGCGCGCTGGAACACGTCCAGCGGGTGCGCGCCATCCTTGCCGACGGTCTTGACGGCCGGCGCGACGCCGGCGCAGTTGACCAGGCCGCGCAGCGTGCCCAGCCCAACTGCCGCATCGACGACGGCTTGTGCGTCGGCTTCCTGGGTGACGTCACAGCGAACAAATTGACCCTTCAACTCTTCGGCCAGAGCCTGGCCTGCTTCGGCCTGGACGTCAGCGATGACGACGGTCGCGCCATTCGCGGCGAGCATGCGCGCGGTGGCCGCGCCAAGACCGGACGCGCCGCCGGTGACAATGAAAACGTTATCCTGGATGTGCATGGTTGTCCCTTGTGAAAATTCTTGTACCGCTATTTTGCCCGGCTTTAACGTTTACGTAAACGTAAAGTAGGCGCATCAAGAACGTTCGGGACGACGCGCGGTCAGTTCAGAAGCACTGCACCGTGGTACCACTGCGGTTGCACAGGCGACCGGCGCTGTTCACGCTCGAGCTGCCCACGGCACCGGCGGTGGTGGCGCCAGTCGTGTCGGTGCAGGTTGCGCCGATGCACGGCGCAACCTGGCTGGTCGTTGGCACGACTGGCGTCGGCGCGCTCGTGGCTGGAGCGACAACCGTTGGGGCATTTGGCGACGCCAGGCGACCTGCACTATCGATCTGCTGCTGGACCGAACGGCGCGCGACCGGTTGCACGCTTTGCTCTCGCTGCGTCTTCGGTGCTGGCGTTGTCTGTGGACGCACGTTCTGCGGCGCTGGATGCGTGGCCGGGTCGATGTCCTTCAGCCGCGATGGCTCCTGGCGGCCCGTGGCTTTTTCTTCCTGGGTTTTCGGCTGCATGTCGATCGGCGCGGCCGGCGTCGAGGTTTGCTGGCCATCGAGGGATGGACGGTATGTCTCGCCCGTGGCGGGTTGACCCTGGGTCGCACCTGTCGTCTGGGCGCCGGCACTGGCAGCGGCAAGTGCCAGGAGCATGGCGAGGATGGTGTTGTTCTTGTTCATGGGAGACCTCTCAGGGTTGTAGACAGATAACTTATTATCGTCTTGCCAACCCGCACACGGCGCACGGGAAACAATTGCTCACAATTGTACGGCGTAATGACGATCACAGGCCCGGAATGCAGCGATCCCGCGCAGGCAGGGCCGGCGCGGGATCGCTGGGGTGGTACTGGATGGACGAGTTATTCGGCCAGCGCGGCAAACGCGTTGTCACGCACCTGCTCGACCGGGCCGACGCCCGAGATGCGGCGGTATTTCGGCGCGCCTGGCAGGCCCGACTCGGCCCACTTGCCGTAGTAACCGAGCAGCACCTTGGTCTGGTTGTGGTACACCTCGAGGCGCTTCGAGACGGTTTCTGCCTTGTCGTCGTCGCGCTGGATCAGCGGCTCGCCCGTGATGTCATCGGTATCGTCGACTTTTGGCGGATTGAACTTGACGTGGTACACGCGGCCCGACGCAGCGTGCGAGCGGCGGCCGGTCATGCGTTCAAGGATCATGTCGTCAGGGACATCGATCTCAAGCACGTAATCGATGTTCACGCCGCTGTCCTTCATCGCTTCGGCTTGCGCGATGGTGCGCGGGAAGCCGTCGAACAGATAGCCGTTCTGGCAGTCTGCGTCCTTCAGGCGCTCTTTGACCAGGCCGATGATGATGTCGTCCGACACGAGTTGGCCGGCATCCATCACTTTTTTGGCGGCCAGGCCCAGTTCAGTCCCTGCCTTGATCGCGGCGCGCAGCATGTCGCCGGTCGAGATTTGGGGGATGCCGAACTTTTCCTTGATGAAGTTGGCCTGGGTGCCCTTGCCGGCACCGGGTGCTCCTAACAGAATGAGACGCATGAGTTTCCTGAGATTCTAGAAAATAGAGAAAAGTAAAATGGCGAATACGGTGATCTTTTTGATATGGCGCAGACTTCGTTGAGACGGAAGTTACCACAAAAGTTGGCGTAAAAGCCAGCCGCAAGCCGTTGCAGTGAGGATATTTGATCCTGCGCAGACGGCCCGGCTATACCTTTGTGGCGTGCATCAAGACGTGTAGTGCAGGCGTACCCGCGCCAGATCGTCGGGCGTGTCGACGCCCGCTGGCGGTGCGCTGTCCGTGATGTGCACGGCGATCGGGATACCGTGCCACAGCACGCGCAGCTGCTCCAGCGCCTCGATCGACTCGAGCGGCGAGACCGCCATGGCCGGATACGCCTGCAAGAACGCATTGCTGTAGGCATACAGGCCAATGTGACGCAGCGGCGCATAGCCGGCAGGCAGCGACTCGAGCGTCTGGGCAAATGCATCGCGGTGCCAGGGGATCGTGGCGCGCGAGAAATACAGTGCGCGCCCGTGCTTGTCGAGCACGACCTTGACGACGTTCGGGTTGAACACGTCGGCCGCATCGAGAATCGGATGCGCGCAGGTGGCCATCGGCACGTCGGCGCTGATCCGGGCGGCGCAGGCCGCCAGCAGGCGCGGGTCGATCAGCGGTTCGTCGCCCTGCAGGTTGACGACGACGTCATCCGGCGCCAGGCCCAGCACGTGCGCGACTTCGGCAATGCGGTCGGTGCCCGATGGGTGATCGGCGCGCGTGAGCACGGCGCTCACGCCATGCTCGGCGCAGGCGGCGGCAATGTCGGCGTGGTCGGTCGCGACGATGATCCGGGTCGCGCCCGATTCACGCGCCCGCTCGGCCACGCGCACCACCATCGGCTTGCCGCCCAGGTCGGCCAGCGGCTTGTTCGGCAGGCGGGTCGACGCCAGGCGCGCCGGGATGATGACGGTAAAGTTCATGCAGGCCGATCAGACAGGCTCGATCTTGCGCGCCTGGTCGGCCCACATGATCGGGATGCCGTCGCGGATCGGATAAGCGAGGCGGTCGGCGCGGCAGGTCAGCTCCTGCGCCTTCTTGTCGAGTTCAAGCGGACCCTTGCACAACGGGCAGACCAGGATATCAAGCAGGCGAGCGTCCACGACATTTCTCCACGATTTGTTCAGCCAGCGCAGGGTCGAGCTGCGCCGTCACAGGCACGACCCACAAGCGCGGATCGTCCTTCAGATGTTCAATTTGCCGACATTTTACTGCATCCTTCTCCGTGATCAGAATGATCTCGGCGTCCAGAGCGGCGAACGGGTTGTCCAGGAAGTCGTGATGGTCGGGCAAGGCCAGTTCGCCAGGGGCCAGGCCGGCCGTGCGCAGCATCGAGAAGAAGCGCCCCGGATTGCCGATGCCGGCTGCGGCAACAATGCGTTTGGCGCGCAGATCGGCCAGCGGCACACGCGCGCCGCCATGCAGCGGTTCGGCATACTGGCCCGACAGCAGCATGCGGTACGGAGCGCCGCCGACGGCCCGTGCCAGCGCGGGCGTGATCTCGGGAACATTGACCACGGTGAAATCCCGGCGCCGCGACGGCGGCTCGCGCAGCGGCCCGGCCGGCAGCAGCCAGCCATTGCCCACGCCGCGGCCGTCGAACAGGACGATCTCGATGTCGCGCGCCAGCGCGTAGTGCTGCAAGCCATCGTCGGTGATGAGCACGTCCACGTCCGGGTGCGCCGCCAGCAACGCCCTGCCCGCCTCGGCGCGCTGGCGGCCGATGACAACCGGGCAGCCGGTACGCTGGGCAATCAGGAGCGGCTCGTCGCCCACGACGCGCGGATCGGACCCGGGCGTGACAGCGCGCGGCGCGCCATCCTTGCCAGCATCGCCACCGTGACCGCGCGAGATGATGCCCGGCCGCATGCCGGCCGCGCGCAGGGCCTCGGCCAGCCAGATCGTCAGCGGCGTCTTGCCAGTGCCGCCAATGAAGATGTTGCCGACAACGATGACGGGCACGGGCAAGCGCTTTGATGCCTTGAGGCCGGACTGAAACAACTGGCGGCGCACGGCGGCCAGCGTCCCGAACAGCAGCGCCACCGGCAATAGCGCGATGGCAAGCGGGCCGCGCCGCAGCCACGCGCGGGTCAGGGTTGTTTCAAGGGAAGAAGCCATGCGGGAGGATGCCGGCCCGCTTGACGCGGGCCGGTGAGGTTACTTGCCAGTGCCGGTCTGGGCAGCGAAGGTCAGCTTGTCGTAGCCGGCCACACGCGCTGCTTCGAGCACATTGATCACCATCTGGTGCATCGCGAACTGGTCGGCATTGACGATAACGACCGGGCTGGCCACCACCTGCCCGTCCGGCGTACGCGCCGCCGTCCGCATGTCCTGCGCCAGGCCGGCCACGCTGGTGAACGCCACGGGCGTGTTATTGACCGTGTAGTTGCCCTTGGCGTCGACCGTGACATTGATCTCGAACGGCTTTTGCGCCTGCTTCTCGGCCTCGGCCGTCGGCAAGGTGATCTGCAGCTCGGTGAACTTGCTGTAGGTGGTCGAGACCATCAAGAAGATCAGGACCACGAGCAGCACGTCGATGAACGGGATCAGGTTGATCTCCGGATCCTCGCGCTTGCGGCCACGGCGAAAATCCATCATTTGCGGGCACCGTGGACGACGTCGACAAATTTCACGGCCTGCAGTTCCATGTCGACGATATAGGTGTCGACCAGGTTGCGGAAGTGACGGTAGGCGACCAGTGCCGGCATGGCGATGGCCAGGCCGAAACCGGTGTTGTACAGCGCCACCGAGATACCGTGCGCCAGTTGCGCCGGGTTATTGCCACCGGTCG
>Ga0308164_10005619_pt1 | contig 10015 bp, 11 predicted proteins | sample PhyTR2_FD_201031 | JGI IMG/M metagenome (GOLD analysis project Ga0308164, IMG submission 201031) | Phyllosphere microbial communities from UC Gill Tract Community Farm, Albany, California, United States - DLSLT.R2 | ecosystem: Host-associated > Plants > Phyllosphere > Unclassified | place: USA... | reverse complement strand
AATAAGATAAAGATGAAGCTTAACATTAGCCCGATGAAGCTGGATGTGGCGCAAGCGGTTCCCTTGGGACTAATTCTTAACGAAGCCATCAGCAACTCAATTAAATATGCGTTTAAAAAAATGACAAACGGCATAATAACTATCACGTTAACCTTGGTTGATGAGGAACGTTACTCACTATCTATCGCTGATAATGGTATAGGTTTGCCTGCAGGTTTTGACCTGTCAAATACAAACTCTTTAGGCATGCGATTGATGCATGGCCTAAGTGACCAGCTTGAGGCAGACTTGTTTCTCGAGAACGATATCGGACTGCGTGTTTCTATAACTTTTAAACCTCTTTTCCTTGAATAAACAGCGCATTTTCGTGCTATGTGGCGAAGGCGACCTGCATTATTGTTCCATATCCCATCCAAACCATGATGGCCACCACACCAACACCCGCAAGGGTTAACCAAAGCGGCTGCTTGTAGTCTGCAATGATTTTGCTGCGGTAAGCTGCAACTAACATCACGCCCAAAGCGATTGGGAGTATCAGCCCATTGATTGCCCCCACGGCCAGCAGTATTCTAACTGGTTTGCCGATGAGAATAAAAATAAAGCAGGAAACCAGGATAAATACAATGGTAATCGCTTTATTGAATTCCATAATTTTAGGATGGAAACTTTTGATGAACGAGATGGAGGTATAAGCCGATCCAACAACCGACGAAATTCCCGCCGCCCAGATAACCACACCAAATATCTTATAGCCAAATTGGCCCGCTGCGAGTTGAAATACGGATGCAGCTGGATTTTCCGGGTTGAGCGCCACACCTTTACTAACCACACCCAGCGCGGCAACAAAAAGCAACAATCTCATTAGCGAGGCCAGGCCGATAGCACTGAGGGCACCCTTATTCACCGATCCGAGATTTTGAATTCCTGTTTGCCGTGCATCAAGTAAGCGGTGTGCGCCTGAAAATGTAATGTACCCACCAACAGTTCCGCCCACAATAGTTAATACGGCGCCAAAACTGAAATGTGTAGGGTTCACCGACCTGATTACGGCTTCTGCAATGGGTGGGTCGCTCACATAGGCGATAAAAAGCGCCAGTGCAATTTTGAGTAGGCCCATCGTTTTAGCGAAAGCATCCATTGCTTTGCCAGCTTCTTTATAGACAAAAATTGCAACCGCAATTACAGCACTGATCATTGCACCCTGAGCAATGCTGATACCAAAGAGAACATTTAACCCAAGTCCTGCACCGGCAATATTCCCGATGTTGAACGCCATTCCGCCCAGAAATACAAGAAAAGAAAGAAAATAGCCTGCACCTGGGAATACCTTGTTGGCAATATCCTGTGCAGGTTTGTCTGCAACAGCTATTATCCTCCAGATATTGAGTTGTGCTATTGCATCAAGGATAATAGAAAGCAGGATCACGAATGCGAAACTAGCACCCAGTTGCTCGGTAAACACGGCAGTCTGCGTTAAAAAACCCGGGCCAATTGCCGAGGATGCCATTAAAAAAGCTGCGCCAATAAGGACGCTCCAATTATGCTTTTGCTTCATTCACCGGGGCTTTTAAAGTTATTCCTTCATTTCTTAATGCACCGGAGACCATTTTTGCAAAACTTAGTGCATGTTCGCCATCGCCATGCAGGCACACGGTATCTGCTACCAGCGGGATATTTGTTTTATTGACGGTCTTTACCACACCAAGCTTTACCATCATCAGTAATTGTTCTTTTACGGCTACTTCAGTACTAAGTACAGCGTTCGGCTGGTTCCGGGGGGTAAGTGTTCCATCATCCTGATAACTCCGGTCAGCAAATACTTCTGCGGCTGTTGTAATACCGGCTTCCTCCGCCGCGATAATCATCTCGCTTCCTGAAAGTGCGTAGAGGACTAATGTGGGATCGAAATCTTTGATCGCTTGTACGATTGCTTTGGCAAGGACAGCATCTTTTGCGGCCATATTGTATAAAGCGCCATGTGGCTTTACATGGTTCAACCGGCCATGTGCTGCTTTCACGAAACCCTGTAACGCACCAATCTGGTACATCGTGATCTGGTAAGCTTCAGCGGGGCTGATTTTAATTTCTCTTCTTCCAAATCCTTGTAAATCTGGTAGCCCCGGATGCGCCCCGATGGCTATTCCTTTACGCACGGCCAGCTCAACGGTTTGTTGCATCACACCATAATCTCCGGCATGAAACCCGCATGCGATGTTGGCGGAGGTGATATAGTCCATCAGTTTTTCATCATTTGGCATTTGATAATTGCCAAACGCTTCGCCCATATCGCAATTCAGATCTATAGTTTGCATCTAATCAGTTTATAGTTTAATATGTACAGCACCAGTTTTATAGTTTAATATGTATAGCGCGGTTGAGTTTTTTCAATTCAACCTCCTGTTCGTGAAATAAATTTTCGGCTTCATAATGATCAATCAGGCTGAAGGAGATTTCTTCCATGGGCTTCAGTTGTGCACACAATGGAATATCAACCGAGGCTACCTGTGCAATCCTGGGATAGCCACCGGTAGTTTGGCAATCAGCCATTAGAAGGATGATCTCTCCATTTCCTGTCACCTGCACTGTTCCGGGGCAAACTGCAGTACTCAACAGTTCTCTTTTAACGGCCCTTTCCATTTCCGGACCCTTAAGTGAGATGCCCATCCTGTTGCTTTTGAGATCAATCATGAAGGGTTCTGCAAGAAGATCAATAACCGAACGGCCCTCAAACCATGTGATTTCCCTGCCAGCAAATATCCGCACTGTATTTGCATTTTCAGATCGTAAAAAATTATGCGGTATTCCCCACGAAGCATGCTTCACCGATTCGCCCCGTAGTTTAGCCAATAAGCTGCTAGTTGAAGTGGCCAGGGAGGAACAGCTGCGGAGTAAATCGCCTTTTTTCAATAGCCGGCCATGATGCCCGCCGAACCCCGCAGGCAGATAAGTGCTCCTGCTGCCAAGAACATTCTCAACATCCCATCCGCCAGCTACCGATAAATAAGTTCGCACACCATGTTCATTATTGACGAGGTCTACTACTGTGCCAGCGGGGAAAAAGATGGCGCGTCTGGAAGGAAGTATTTCTCCTAAAGCTACAAGGTTGGAACCTCCTCCTGCATAGGCAAGCAAAGTATCCGTCTCGCACTTAAATGCAGCATTCCCATAGGTAAATTCTAAAAGCGCATCGGTCTCCGCATTGCCAATTGCCAGGTTGGCTATCCTTGCCGACAATGGATCCATGGCACCTGAAACCGGCACTGCCTGCGATAAAAACTTATGCCTACCTAAATCCTGTATGCTGGTGTGTAATCCTGCCCTTAATATTTTGATCTGCATGTTAATAGGATAGGGAGTGGAATTCGTCAATAGTTACAGGTTTGAAACGGACGGTGTCGCCGGCTTTTAAATACGAGGGTTCCGGCCGTCTCGCGTTAAAAAGTTGTAATGGGGTCTGGCCTATGATTTGCCACCCTCCTGGGATATCGAGTGGGTAGATTCCAGTTTGATTAGCCGCAATCCCGACCGAACCGGCATTAACTTTAATCCTGGGTTGTTTTTTTCTTGGGGTGCTAAGCCGTGTATCCATTCCGCCCATATAAGCAAATCCGGGAATGAAACCGATCATGTATACAGTGTAAGCCGCCGAGGCGTGCAATGTAATAACTTCTTCAGTGGTAAGCTTGCAATGTCTGGCAACCAGTTCTAAATCTGGCCCATATGTGCCGCCGTAACACACGGGAACGGTGATCTGGGGGGTGGTATGTTCTTTTGATAATCTACCCACTGGTAATGCAGATAGATATCCTGAAACCTTCTGATAAGCCGATTCACCTGCCAGCCCGGAATGGATAACTTTCTCCGGGTCATAATACAAAGTAAGCGTAGCGTATGCAGGAATGGTAGTGATTAATCCCTGGAATGGCGCATTGCGGATGGCAGTATTAAATGCCGAAACCTTTTCTGCCATCTGGCTACTAATCTCGTCTCCAAAAACAACAGTCACAGAACTTTCGCTCAGGGCATAAATTTCGGTCTCCTGATCTATCATCGTTTTTGTTGTGTTGGTTTTAAAAGTAAGGAACTATTGTAGTAGCCCAATTTCAACAACATTGACGATAAAAACAAGAGACCGATAATCTCATTTCAATTTGTTTTGAAATTTCTCGTCCCCTGCCAGTAGATCAAGCCTAAATTCGGTTGGTCCATGTAATTCTAGTTCCCCGTCTTTTTTAATCATTATGCAGAGCCCATCGTCGAAAACCAAGGTGCCGGTTATCTCGGCTGCTTTAATTATAAAATCATACATATAAAAAATTTGTACGTTTATTTTTACCAGATCCTGAACCATCGTTAGCGACCGCGTTTGCTCCACAAGTTCTAACTCACGTTTATTAACAGCAATTGTCAATTCAGCTTCATCCAGTACCTCACCCATGTCTTCCAATACTGCTTCAACTTCTCTTTTTGCAAAATAAATTGCCAATTCCTCGAGTTCTTCCTCTGTCGGCCTTCTCCAAGAGGCGCCAAGGTGTCTTTCAGCCTCAACGTTTGAAGCGATGTTACCAGCGGGTTCTGGTTCGTCATTTAAGTATTCCAACATATTTGTGATAAAATTAATAATTCAATAAATAGATACTAGGTTAAATTGTCTGCCATAAAAATAATAATAATTTTTAACAACAAATAAATTTTAGTTATTTTCCTTGCATGAAAGTATTGACGTGTATCTAACAATTAAGAACATCAGCAAAAGCTGCGATGGTGTCCCGTTGGTTGAGCCGTCGTCTAAGACAACAATGTAAATCTTATCATAGATCATCTTTCCTTTCCACATGGTACCGTAACTTTGGTTTTAGCGACGACAAAGTTTAAACAGAATATTATGGAAATTGGAATAGATAGTTTTGCATCGGCAATGTATGGCAGCAACGCCCTCAGTAGCGTTGATGCGATGGAACAATTACTGGACAGAATCTCAATGGCCGATGAGGCAGGGCTGGATGTTTTTGGAATTGGAGAGCACCATAAGAAGGAGTTTTTGGATTCGGCCCCAGCGGTCATCCTGGCTGCTGCTGCTGCGAGGACGAAACGCATCAGGCTCACGAGTGCCGTGACTGTGCTGAGCACATCTGATCCGGTAAGGGTATACCAAAGTTTTGCAACATTAGACCTGATCTCGAAAGGTCGGGCAGAATTGGTAGTGGGGCGGGGATCTGCAACAGAAGCTTACCCGCTATTTGGATTTGACCTGAACGACTACGATGCACTTTTCCAGGAAAAACTTGATTTGCTTTTACGCATTCGCGACGAGGAAGTTGTTACCTGGTCGGGCAGGTTCAGGCCTGCTTTACGCAACCAGCCTGTTTACCCCAGGTCGCTCCAGGAAAAACTTCCGGTTTGGCTTGGCGTGGGCGGTACTCCCGCTTCATTTGCCCGTGCGGGATCACTAGGATTGCCATTGATGGTAGCTATTATAGGTGGCGAAACCGAACGCTTCCGTCCATTAGTAAACCTCTACCGCGAGGCAGGCCGCAAGGCTGGGTTTACACCCGACCAATTAAAGGTCGGCTTACATTCCCCTGGTTATGTTGGTGCTACTACCGAAGAAGCCATTGCCGATTATTATCCGGGGTATGCTGAGCTATGGACTAAATTAGGTAGGGAACGTGGTTGGCCACCAGTAACACAATCACAATTTAACCAGCTGATTGGCCCAAGAGGAGTGTTAGTTGTAGGAGGGCCGGAATTGGTAGCTGAGAAGTTATTACGCCACAGTGATGCACTAGGAGGTGTAGACCGATTTACTTTTCAAATGGACAATGCCGGGCTTACGCATCAGCAATTATTGCAGTCAATAGAGCTGATCGGCACAAAGGTGATGCCTCTGCTAAAGGAAAGTAAACAACACGCCGGTTAGTAACTTAAGGAAAAAAAGTTTAGTATTAGATATCGAATATCATTTAAAAAAATAGGCCTGGACTTAAATCCGGGCCTGTTTTATTTACGGCTTATTTTTTAAAGCTAATTCTTCAACTTTTATTTACTGTCAGCCTTAATTTCTTCAAAATACGCTGTAGTTTCTTCAAGTATAGCGTTCATTAGTGCTGCAGCTTTCCTGTGTTTGAGTATCGGCGCAATCTGCCCGCCCCAGAACAAGATCATATCCCATTTTTCCTGTGCAATAGCTTCTTTCCTTAAGTGCGACATAAACTGGGTTTGCAGTGGAAATGGCAGAAAGCCCTTTTCCTGCTGAAGTAAATCTGTTGCTAGGCGACTAGTAATGCCCCTTCCCAGCCGACCGGTAAAGGCCCGCGATAGGGTGGTGTATCTGGCGGCATCTGAAAACAGCATGTCTTTATGTACAGCAGTTGCATTTGATTCATCGGTGACGAGAAAAGCTGTTCCAATTTGCGCGGCATCAGCGCCGAGTGCCAATGCAGCGGCTACTCCTTTACCGTTGGCAATACCTCCTGCGGCAATCACTGGTGTACGTACTTTTTCACTGATCAGTTGCAACAATACAAAGGTTCCTATCGTAGAAGATTCGGCTGATGCCAGGAAGGAAGGACGATGGCCCCCGGCTTCAAAACCTGATGCAATAATAAGATCTACACCAGCAGACTCCAAAACAATAGCCTCATCCAGTGTAGTTGCAGCACCAATGGTTATAATGCCCAGTCTGCGGCATTGCTCCAGGATATCTGCTGACGGGGTGCCAAACATAAAGCTAAATACCGGTGGCCGCTGGTGTAATATCACTTCAACCTGATTCTCAAAACGATTTTTGAATGTTTCAGGTTTTCCGGGCATTCCTATTCCAAGCTCGTCAAAATACGGCTTGAATAAGTCCTGCGCACGCTGAAAATGCTGATCCGAAACGCTGCCATCCAACGTATCACTATCAGAAACCCACAGGTTAATATTGTAGGGTTTATTGGTAGCCTGTTTGATTTGCTTATCTACTTCGATAATTTCCTGAGGGCTTAAGGTATAGGCTCCGTATCCCCCAAGTCCACCTAAGTTTGATACGGTTGATACCAAGTCAACCGATGACAGGTTGCCGCCAAACGGGCCCTGTAGAATAGGATACTGAATGCCTAATATTTCTGATGCTTTTGTTTGATACCACATCGCTTTTTTACTTAAGATTATGACCGGCCCCAATACCGCCGTCTACGTTAACAATGGCGCCAGTGATAAAGGTACTCTTTGCAATGGTATAAACCATTTCTGCCACATCACTTGCTTCACCAACACGGTTTAACAAATGTAAAGCCGCACTTGCATCTGCGCTATCGCCATGCATTGGGGTACGGATCACACCGGGAGCCACAATGTTTACCCTGATGTTGGATTTCCCATATTCGGCTGCCAGCTGTACAGTCAATGCCTGGATAGCCCCTTTTGATGATATTGGTGCAGTTGAAGGAGCGCCGCCAAGGCCGTGGTTTACCAGGGGCGTTCCAATATTTATAATCACACCATCATGTTGTTTTAGCATTTGTGGAATAATGGCCTGTGTGGTAAAAAACGTACCTTTAAAGTTAGTGTTGAGGAACCTGTCCAGGTAAGTCTCATCTACTTCAAGAAACGGCTTCGTTTCAAAAATTCCCGCGTTGTTTACCAATACATCCGCCGAACCAAATTCTTCTACGGCGGTAGCTACCAATTTCTCGCCTGTACTTTTCTCGCTCACATTACCAGCGACCCTGGCAAGGTTTTTACCTGCACCGAGTTCCTGATATACCTTTTCAAGTTTGTCTGCGTTTGATGAATTGATGACTACATTATCTCCTTTTTCAAGGAAGTATCTTGCTATTTCCTTACCGATGCCAGAAGAGGCACCGGTAACGAGTACGGTTTGTTGTTTCATTTTTATAATTTTTTATCGGCAGTAATGCCTTTTTCCCTTAATACTGATACCTGCTCGCCGGCATAGCCCCAATCATCAAGATCTATTTCCTGTATCACAACATGTGTTAAATGGGGATCCTTATTTAAAACCCCGGTGATCAGGTCAGTTATACCTTTTATCAGCGTTTGTTTTTGTTCTCTTGTAACGCCTTCGCGCGTTACTTCTATTTTAACGTATGGCATATCGGTGAATTTTGTGCCATGGCTGCTTTTTAGGCAGCCTTAGCTGTTAGACTTACATTAAGTTCAAAATCGTTGTAGATAAGGTTATCGCCCAAATTCTTAAAATAGTTTGCTGAGCGGAACTTCATTCCATATTTGGTACGGTCAATAATAATTTTGCCCGTAGCTGTCAGCACTTCGCCATTTAATTGAAGCTTTATATCGAAGTCAACGGGATGTGTTGTCCCTTTAATGGTGAGGTCGCCATTTACATGCTCACCTGAAACAGAGGTAATGTTTAATGTTGCTTCAGGATATTTATCTAAAGAGAAGAAGTCATCGGATGCAAGGTGTCCCCAAAATTGTGCATTGGTTTCAGGATCGGTTACGTCGAGTATCTTTATGGAGGTAGTGTCAATGATAAAAGTACCACTATCAAGTTTACCGTCATTCAGGATAACTTCACCCTCTTTAACATCAATTGTTCCGTTATGGGCACCAGTTACTTTTTTTCCTACCCAATCAACATTACTTTCTGCTGCTACCACTTCAAATTTTTGTGTTTTCATTTCTTTTTGTTTTTAAATTGTACAACAAAGTTCGGTAGCTTTTTGACAGCGGTAACGTGATCTGGATCACTTTCACAGCAGCCTGTGCTTAGGTGATGCAGATCACATTTAATTATCCCAATTGGTCATTCTATTTCTGTGCCATTTGTAAGATTCAGGTGGTCAGCTGTTTGTCTTAAGTGAATGGTGGTATGCCCTTTAAATATCGTAAAATAGGAAAGGAGGCCGTGAGATATCGTGGTAGCAAAGACAATTTATACCTGAAAAATAGTCTTTGCGCTTTTATTTTTGATAAAAAAACACGAAATTGATCTAGATTTTGATGTTTCTATCAAAACCAATGCTGTCCGTACCTGCCGAAACCATTGATTAAGTCTGACTATTAAACATATTATTAACGCTGCCTTTTCGAGAAGTTTTCTAAGCCCCGATGACGGTACTAAGTTAAATCCGTGTGCAAACGATTTGCTTAATAAAGTTAGCGTTGGAAACAGAGTTCTCTCCGAGGGCTCAACACGTGCCAGCAATTGAGCGTTGTAAACAGATACTTTTCAGAAGGCGGCAATATCCAACTTAAAGGCATATAGATATGAATACCAGGATACTAATTGTAGAGGATCATATTACTGAAGCCAATAACCTCGCTATAATTCTGAGAAGGGCTGACTATACCGTTTGCACTATTTCACGTTCCGTCAGTAAAGGTTTGAAAGTTTTTGAATGCGAGAAACCTGACCTTGTATTGCTCAATATACATTTGAACGGCGAGTTAACGGGAATTGATTTTGCTCAAATGTTACGAAGTAAAAACGTGGCTTTTGTGTTTTTATCAGCGGATTCGAACCCCCGCTTTCTGGATGCAGCCAATGCCACCCGGCCTTATGGCTTCCTGTTAAAGCCATTTCGTGAAAAGGATGTATTGGTGACGGTGAATGTTGCCTGGTATTTACATTGCAAAAACGGGGTAGTAATGCGAAATGGGCGGCAATCCATGGATGACTTACCGGGTAGTGGGGCCAGAGAAATCATAGGGGCCAGCGAAAGCATGAGGGAGGTAATGGCTGATGTTAAAATAGTGGGGGCATCAGATATTGCAGTGCTGATTCTTGGCGAAAGCGGCACAGGGAAAGAATTGATTGCTCAAAGTATACATCATAGCTCCTCAAGGAAATTGAAGCCGTTTATAGCTGTAGACTGCGCCGCGTTACCTGCAACCTTAATAGAATCGGAGTTGTTTGGCCATGAACGGGGGTCGTTCACTGGTGCTACAGATAAAAGGATTGGGAAATTTGAGCTGGGAAATGAAGGAACAGTATTTTTGGACGAAGTAGGAGAGCTGCCGTTGGAACTACAGGTAAAATTGCTAA
>Ga0308164_10005617_pt1 | contig 10019 bp, 8 predicted proteins | sample PhyTR2_FD_201031 | JGI IMG/M metagenome (GOLD analysis project Ga0308164, IMG submission 201031) | Phyllosphere microbial communities from UC Gill Tract Community Farm, Albany, California, United States - DLSLT.R2 | ecosystem: Host-associated > Plants > Phyllosphere > Unclassified | place: USA... | reverse complement strand
TCCAGTCTGTGTTAAGGCCAAAGCGGAAAGGCAGAGACATCAAATTATTTTCAATATCGGTTTGACGAATTTTTCCAAAATCAGATGCAAGCCTTGAATGTTGTTTCTTTTTTTCAAGAAAAAGAAAAAAGCCTGTCTGGCTAAGACAAAATACACTCCGCCCTGCGGGCACCCCTGTGGAAGAGGGAATTCTGCCGAAACCCTAAGACTGCAACATTTCCATTAACATCTCCTCTCCCATCCCCAAATTCCTTAAATTAGCCTATCAATTAAGCAAACTGAAATGAATAAAAAACTACTATTTCCTACTTTACTCCTATTTACATCTTCTTTTGTCTTTGCACAAGACAAAAAACTTATCGATAACATCGTTAAGGAGGTTAATGAGAACTCCCAACTAGAAAAACTTGCTCATGAGCTGTTAGACGTTGTCGGACCGCGTTTGGTAGGTTCACCGCAAATGAAACAAGCTAACGACTGGGCTGTAAAAAAATACAGCGACTGGGGCATTTCTGCAAAGAACGAAAAATGGGGAGAATGGCGTGGCTGGGAAAGAGGAATTACACATATAGACCTAATTAGTCCCCGCTTAAGAACGTTAGAAGGTACACAGCTATCCTGGAGCCCGTCAACGAATGGAAAAGCTATTAACGCTGAAGCCATTGTTCTCCCTGCCATTACCGATTCTGTTTCCTTTCAGAAATGGTTGCCAAGCGTTAAAGGCAAATTGGTTTTAATCTCTATGAATCAAATCAGCGGTCGCCCGGAAAAAAACTGGGAAGAATTTGCTACTAAAGATTTGTTCGAAAAATATAAAAAAGAAAAAGCTGATGCGGCGAAGGCTTGGGCAGCAGGAATATCAAAAACAGGCTTAAATGCGAAGAACCTGGCTTTAGCAATCGAGAATGCAGGCGCAGCGGGAATCATCATCAACAATTGGTCGCAAGGTTTTGGAGTTGATAAAGTTTTTGGCGCAAATACAACTAAAATCCCAACAGTAGATTTATCAGTAGAAGATTATGGTTTAGTTTACCGCTTAGCCACAAGCGGTAACAAACCGACATTAAAAATTGAATCTGAATCTAAAGAATTGGGTGTAGTACCAACTTTTAACACCATCGCCGAAATTAAAGGCAAACAAAAGCCAAAAGAATATGTGATGCTTTCAGCTCATTTTGATTCGTGGGACGCCGCAAGTGGCGCAACTGATAACGGCTCCGGTACTATTTTAATGATGGAAGCTATGCGTATTCTGAAGAAATTTTACCCTAATCCGAAGCGCACAATTTTAGTTGGTCATTGGGGAAGTGAAGAACAGGGTTTAAATGGTTCAAGAGCCTTTGTTGAGGATCACCCGGAAATTGTAAGCAACTTACAGGCTTTGTTTAACCAAGACAATGGAACAGGAAGAATCGTAAACATTGGCGGGCAAGGATTTGCAAAATCGAAGGATTACATTACTCGTTGGTTAGCTGCAGTTCCGGATACCATTAAAAATCAAGTTAAAACCAGTTTTCCGGGCATGCCTGGTGCCGGAGGCTCTGACTTTGCTTCTTTCGTTGCTGCAGGCGCTTTGGGTTACTCATTAGGAGCAACAAGTTGGGATTATGGCACATATACCTGGCATACCAATCGGGATACCTACGACAAGCTTGTTTTTGACGAAATAAGAAGCAACGTGATTTTAACAGCAATTATGGTTTACATGGCTTGCGAAGATGCGGAGAAAACTTCGACAGAGAAGGCAACTGATTTACCTGTAAATCCTCGTACAGGTAAGCCTACAGAATGGCCTGTTCAAACAAAATCGAATAGAAAAGGCGGTTTGTAATTAGAAAAATAGAATTTAAAGAAGAGGCTGTCTCAAAAGTAAAATTTGGCAATAAGCAACGAAATTTTATTTCGTTTTCCCGTCATTCCCGCGAAGGCGGGAATCTTAAAGTGCCATATTAACAGCTTTAGGATTCTCAATTAAATTGGGAATGACGACCGTTCAAAATATAATTTGCCTAAAATAGCAAAACAAATCTTTTTGAGACAGCCTCTTCTTTTTTTATCTGTGCCCAAGTTTTTCGTGCAGTCTTTTCAATTCTAAAACCGATAAAGTGGAAATACTTTTTTTGTAGCCCGAACTCAAACTATTGCTTCATCATTTTCCCGTAGCATTAAAGAATGGTTGCAAGCTGGCAGAAGTTAAAAAAGATTGAAACGACAGCGGGACTTTCGGAACCGAAGAAATACTACAAGTGCTTTCCAAATTAAATCGTTAGAAAAAAATTTCTACATAGTAATGGAGAGACAATCACTACTCCTCCTTCTTTTTAAACTTATAAAACAAATACCCGAGAAAAGGCAAAATTAAAATGCTACCTAACAATAAAGCTACGCCCAGACTATAAATCGTTTTTGGCGGGCCAATCGCCTCAAACAACGAAATAGCGTCACCATTTTTCAGGAGTATAAAATTTGGAAAGTGTGCGTAACTAATGGCCAACAAAATCATGGTCACCTGAAAGCCGGCTAAAATTCTCAACGTCTTTGTTTCTCCTTTTATCAGAAGATACCATAATAAAATGAGTGATAGACTTGCCAAAATGATAGACGCAAGACCAACCGTATTTCTGAACAACCAATCGATTAATGGAATACCATCAAACTGGGCTGCAATGAAAACCATTGCCCCAAATACAACGGCGGCAATATTCATGTATTCTGCTTTTTTGATGAAACGACGTTTATCGTCCTGGCTATCCGTTTCGCCGATAAGATACACGGCGGCAAGAAAACCGCAAAGCGAAACCGTGAACAAGCCTACCGAAATGGAAAACCAGTTTAACCAACTGTAAATATATGCGGAAAGGAAATCTTTTGCGTCTGGATCAATGTGACCGGAAATCAGGCTGCCGGCAATAATACCGAGAAATAAGGGTGTTATGAAGCTAGAGTATGTAAAAATTCGACTGTAAAGCCATTGCATGTCATCTTTAACGGCATCATAATGGCGGAAAACAAAAGCCGTTCCACGAGCGATAATTCCGATGAGCATGATGAGTAATGGTATGTGAAGGTGAATCGACATCGTGGTATAAATGTGTGGAAAACCCACAAAAAGAATAACGATAGCAATAATCAGCCACATGTGGTTCGCCTCCCAAACCGGGCCGATGGCTTGATACATTGTTTTACGAGTTCGGCTTCTATTTTTCGAAGAGGTGAACAGTTCAATGATCCCTGCACCAAAATCAGCCCCACCTAGAAGAAAGTAAAGCAATATTCCCAAACATAAAAAAGCAATTACAACGTATTCCATAAGCTAATTTTTTACCGTAGATTCAGACAAATAAACACCATTTTTTTTTATATAGCCTTAGCCTGGCGTATCCGTTCTCATCCTTTTCATCTATGGTTAATTATTTTTCAGTTTCCGTTTTATCGTAAACGAAAGGAACCATTTTTATCTGTCGGTAAAGTAAAAAGGTAACAATACAGCTTAGCGACAAATAAATAGCTGAGAAAATATAAAATGAATAGGCAATTCCGGGCATTGGCGTCACGGCATCTTCAGTATGCATAATGCCGTAAATTATCCATGGTTGTCGACCAACTTCCGTTACCACCCAACCAGCTTCGAGCGCTACATATCCTAGTGGAACTGCCAAAACGAATAATTTCAACAACCAGCGTTTCTCCAAAAGCGATTTCCTTCTTACAAGGTTTATGAAATATATCAGCGAGATTAAAGCCAACAATGCTCCTATTCCAACCATAATCTGAAAAGCATAATGCATGATTGCAACAGGAGGATGTTCATTTTCAGGGATTTGATCCAGACCCTTTACTTCAGCTTTGAAATCGCCATGCGCTAAATAACTGAGGGCACCCGGAATTTTGATTGCACCTTTAACCGTTTTGTCTTTTTCATTAACAATTCCGCCGATGAGCAAAGGTGCCGGTTTTTCTGTTTTGTACAGCGCTTCCATTGCGGCAAGTTTCGCAGGTTGCCGCTTAGCAACATCCTTTGCAGAAATATCGCCACTTAAAGGTTGCAATAGCGCACCAATGCAAGCAAATACAGCAGCTATTTTAAATGCTTTCAAATGAAAATCCTTATTTTGATTTCTTAAAATCATGAGCGCATGCACCCCCGCAACTGCAAAGCCTGTGGCTGTAAATGCAGCCAGGCACATGTGTAGGGCTTGAGAAAACCATGCCTTATTAAACATCGCTTGCATTGGATCGATGTTTAGGTATTTTCCGTTTACAAAATCAAAACCAGCAGGACTGTTCATCCATGCATTTGCAGCAACAACCAAAATCCCCGAAGCTAGTCCGCTTACGCCAACAACCATTCCCGTAAACCAATGGAACCATTTATTGAGCTTATTCCAACCATAAAGGAAAAATCCTAAAGCGATTGCTTCAATAAAGAAGGCGGTACCCTCAAGCGAAAAAGGCATGCCAAAAATCGGACCTGCATGCTCCATAAATTTTGGCCACAATAACCCTAATTCAAAAGATAACATTGTACCTGAAACAGCACCCGTGGCGAAAAAAATAGCGACACCCTTACTCCATGCCTTCGTTAAGTTTCTATAAACTTCCTCGTTGGTTTTTAACCACTTGTAATGGGAAACAGCCATAAAGAACGGCATAACCATACCAATGCAAGAAAAAACAATGTGAAAGCCTAATGATAAGGCCATTTGGGAGCGGGCTGCTAAAAAATCATCCATATCTGATATTGGATTTGTGTAACACAAATATAGCAGATTAGGGTTATGATAAAGTTCTATAAGCGTGTTTGTTCAGATTTATTTCAAATATAGAACGTTTATAAATTGAATAAAGATTTGTACAAGATTTCACCTTACATTTTCACATGCAGAATTGCCTTTGCTGTTTTCTTGATCGAAAACAAACCCTCCACAAAGGCTGCTAACCTTTGTAGAAAGCAGGCGCATTAAAGTCTAAGCACCTTTCAGCTCCTCATATGCTGCTGTCAAACTTCTTTGAATTCCATCGCCCTGCCATTCAGGAGCATTTGGAATCATGGTTGCTTTTAAAATGTCTTCTTTGGATTTTCCGGCTTTAATTTCGCCACCAACATAAGCCATAAGATTTTTTAGATATTCCTGATAAGCTTTAACGTCCGCTTTTGTTCCTGTTACCTTTTCCGGGTCAAAACTATGGCCCCAAATGAACATGGTATCATTGTCAAACTGATTTTGAATTTTATCCAAAGCGGTAATCCAGTTGCCTATATGTGCACCATTTTCCCTGTCGATGTATGGAAACCTGCGATTGAAAACTAAATCTCCAACATGAACGATGTTTGCATTCTCGAAATGATAAACAGCATCGCCGTTTGTATGGCCCGAACCATAATAATAAGCACTTATTTTCTCGTCGCCAACAGGCGCCTTCCAGCCAGTCCCGAAAGTAGTGTCGGGCAGTAATTGTTTATCCAAATTATTGGCCTTCTCCGCTCCTCTTTTCTGATTTACAAGCGAGTTTTGATGGGCCACTACTTTTTCTGCCAAACCTTTAAAGGCAATATTGCCTGCGGTATGGTCGCCGTGGTGATGAGTATTAATTAAATATTTAAAAGGCTTTTCTCCAAGTTTCTTTAATTCTTCGATTACATGCGGCGCCGAAGTTGGAAATTGCGCATCGACAACTACAAATCCGTTCGAAGAATTTAGCCAGCCAATAGTTCCGCCTTGCTCGGTAAAAATGCCCACATTGTTCCTTAATGGTTTGAAATTATAAGCCCGTAGTATTTCTTGTTGAGCAAAAACATCTGTTTTATAAATTGAGAGCAAAGCCATTGCCAATGCCGAATTCTTGATAAAATTTCTTCTTTCCATTTTAAAATTAACTTAAAAAGCCACAACAAATGCTGTGGCTTAAATCTAATAATTTTTGCTCGTAATTTATACGGGCTTATATACCCGATCCAGGTGTTGTTCCCGGTTCGTGGCCCGGTCCGAAAGAATTATTCTTGCGACCGTTATCTTTGTTAAATAAATTTGTTCCTACTTTAGATGATTTGTTCTCATCAAGCGTTCTATCATCTTTGATATCTTCAGCGGTTGTATCTAGTAATTCGTTCTCAACGACTTTACCTTTTTCTTTATTATTTTCCATTGTTTTTCAATTTGATGTATTAAAAGAACAAGCGAAAAATTATATTGTTTTTGATAGTTGTTTTAGGAATGATTTTATAGACCAGGATCTGCTGATTTAATTAACAAGATCTTTTGCACCCTCAAAGCCAGAATTTACAGCATTGAACCGGATAGTTTTCTTAGATCATGAATGCAACCAAATGAATTAAATTTTCTTTTGTGAATCTTATTAAAATGATGTGATGATTCAAATGAAAAGGGCAATAAAATGAACCTGTAAAGGTGTTTTTTGCTTACAGGCAATGTTCCACGCTCAAGATTTGTTGATTGTGGATTTTTTTCTTGATTTTCCATAACGATAATTTTTATAAAAGCGCTGTGGCTTTTTTTGTATTGATTAAATTTTAAAACAAAAGAACATGATACTCCAAACGGGAGAATTCTTAAAAACGGTTTTGAAATTTGGCTTAACCTTATACCATGGGATTTTGATAAGGTTTCGTTAAGGAACTATATGTTATTGGCTTTGGATAGCCTTTATCTTATTTAAATTTAAGTTTTTGTTTTGGATTTTGCAAGTGTTTTTAAATCTCCTGTAAATGAGGTTCACGGCGATGAAATGCAATTGCCGGCGTGCTCAAGAAAATGGATTAGAAATTTGTTTGCTATTACTAAGCGCCACAAACTTTTTAACCATAACCTGATTGCCGTGGAAACCAAAAGCTCTTTCTGCTTTTGTTGAAACAGAAAGCAGGACTAACCTTAAGAAATGAGCTGCAATTGCTTTAAAAAAAAATCGCCACAAAAAAAGTCCCGAATTGCTCCGGGACGGTTCCTATTTGGTTAATGAATATTTTAAGCCAAAGCATTTTGCTTAACCACCATTTTTACTTTTTCAATTACATAATCCAGTTCTTCTTTTGTGGTGTATTTACTGAACGAAAAACGAACAGATGGACGATTCGGATCGGCATTAATACCATTTAACACATGTGAACCGATGTTTGACCCCGACGAACAAGCGCTACCACCAGAGGCACATATTCCGTTAATATCTAAATTAAACAACAACATATCGGCCATATCCATCTCCGGAAAAGAAACGTTTAACACGGTATAAAGGCTTTTATCTGCTTCAGTTTCGCCATTAAAAGCAATACCCGGAATCTCTGCAATTAAAGCATCTTTTAAATAATTTTTCAAGCCTTGAATGTGGTTTTGGTGTTCCTGCATTTCGGCATAAGCAATCTCCAAAGCTTTGGCCAAGCCAACAATTCCGTAAACATTCTCAGTTCCGCCACGCATGTTACGCTCCTGTGCGCCCCCATAAATCATCGGTGGAATTTTGATATTGCTGTTTACATACAAGAAACCAACCCCCTTTGGACCATGAAGTTTATGTGCTGCGCAAACAATAAAGTGAGCTTTCAGTTCGCGTACATTATGGGTATAATGCCCCATGGTTTGCACCGTATCGGCATGATAAATGGCATTGTACTTTTCGCAGATATCACCAACCTTAATCATGTCGGTTAATGTGCCCAATTCGTTATTTGCATGCATCAACGATACAAAAGTACGGTCGTTATTTTGCAATAACTCCTCTAAATGAGCATAGTCAACATTCCCTTTCTCATCAATATTAACGAAACTTAATTTATCAATCTCGCCATTTTTAAGCATCATATTTAAGGTATGCTCAACGGCATGATGCTCTATTTTCGATGTGATGGCATGTTTAATTCCGTAAGCAGAAATACCGCAACGAATGGCTGTGTTATCGGCTTCGGTACCGCCGGAAGTGAAAAATATTTCTGACGGAGATGCACCCAAAAGGCCGGCAACCGTTTTACGGGCTTTTTCAACCAAAGTTCTCACCTCGCGACCAAGCGCATGAATAGCCGACGGATTACCAAAATAGTTCTCCATCACGTTTGTCATTTCTGCAATTACCTCCTTATCTAAAGGCGTTGTAGCTGCATTATCTAAATAAACTCTCTTCATGTGCTAATTCAATTTAAGTATTTCTTTAATATCAGAAATGATTTTGTTAGCCAAGCTTTCGGCAACAGTTTCATTTTCGGCCTCGCTGTAAATGCGGATAATCGGCTCGGTATTAGAACGACGTAAATGGACCCACGTTTTATCGAACTCGATTTTTAAACCATCTATTGTGCTGTAAGGCTGATTTTTGTACTTTTCTTCTACCTGCTTCAATAAATTATCGATGTCCATTTCAGGCGTAAGTGTAATTTTATTTTTCGAAATGTGGTATTGCGGATAACTACTTCTTAACAGAGAAACAGATTTGCCGAATTTAGCCAAATGCGTTAAAAACAGAGCAATGCCAACTAAAGCATCTCTGCCGTAATGCGATTCCGGGTAAATGATTCCACCGTTACCCTCGCCGCCAATAATGGCGTTGGTTTCTTTCATTTTGTTAACCACATTTACCTCGCCAACTGCCGATGCATAATACTCGGATCCGGCTTTTTCGGTAACATCTCGTAACGCCCTGGTCGAAGAAAGGTTAGAAACCGTATTTCCGGGCGTATTTTTCAAAACGTAATCTGCAACGGCAACTAAAGTGTATTCCTCGCCAAACATGCTTCCATCTTCATTTACAAAACATAAACGATCAACATCGGGATCAACCACGATACCTAAATCGGCATTTTGCTTCTGCACCTCTTTCGAAATTTCAGTTAAATTTTCTGGAAGCGGCTCAGGGTTGTGTGGAAAGTTACCATTAGGCTCGCAATATAATTCGGTAACTCTTGTTACGCCCAAAGCCTTTAACAACGCAGGAATAAAAATACCACCCGTTGAATTTACACAATCGATAACCACTTTAAAATCAGCATTTCTAATGGCCTCAACATCAACTAAAGGCAATGCTAAAACTTTATCGATGTGTTTTTGCAGGTAAGTTTCATTCTTAATAACCTTACCCAATTTATCTACTTCAGCAAATTCGAAATTTGCGCTTTCTGCTAAATCCAGGACCTCTTTGCCATCTAAATCGCTAATAAACTCGCCCGCTGAATTTAATAATTTTAAGGCGTTCCATTGCTTCGGGTTGTGGCTTGCCGTTAAAATAATTCCGCCACCGGCATGTTCATCAGGCACGGCAATTTCTACAGTTGGCGTGGTGGATAAACCCAGATCGATTACTTCGATACCCAAACCTTGCAAGGTTCCAATAACCAAATTGTTAACCATTTCGCCGGAAATACGTGCGTCGCGACCTAAAACAATTCTCTTATTGCCTGTTTTTTGTACTACCCAGCTACCAAATGCCGCAGTAAATTTTACTATATCTACCGGCGTTAGTCCGTTTCCGGCTTTCCCGCCAATGGTTCCCCGTATTCCTGAAATCGATTTTATTAAAGTCACTATGTGTATTTTATTTGAACCTCAAAAATAAGAAAAAAAACAAGATAGCCGCTATTATACGCAGGTGGGGCTTGTTAATTTACATTGTTTTTATATCTATTTATACGATATATTTAATAGAAATTCGGTTAAGGTTTTAGTCAAATGTATGATTGGTTTTTATTTTTTTTTGGAAAGCAAGAGCAGTAGTGCATCGGTTTCTGCAGTCCCGCCCCCGTTGCAAATCCGCTCCCGATGAAAAATCGGGATTGCGGGTTTTCCACTAAGTCGGGTTTAGATAGATTATTCGGTAATCCTAAAGTTAGTTTTAACCAGCCATTGCCCCTGCTAAATTACGAGCGGTCGCCAAAATAGGGCAAGTTTGAGGCAATTTTTAAAGCATATACGTTTAACCCGAAACCTAATTCTGTACCAACTTTATTTGCACAACCCAGCTCCCTCCATAACTCCAAGGAAGGTTGCGGGTGGTTTCAGGCCAAAAGCTTAAGCCTTTGT
>Ga0308164_10005616_pt1 | contig 10021 bp, 9 predicted proteins | sample PhyTR2_FD_201031 | JGI IMG/M metagenome (GOLD analysis project Ga0308164, IMG submission 201031) | Phyllosphere microbial communities from UC Gill Tract Community Farm, Albany, California, United States - DLSLT.R2 | ecosystem: Host-associated > Plants > Phyllosphere > Unclassified | place: USA... | reverse complement strand
AAAAGGGAAAATAAAATGATTAAATTGGTTAACTATTATTTAGTGGATCCATTAGGGCTTTACGTGCGACGCAGAAGATTCTTCTATAGCGTCATGTGATCTGGTGCAGGCACGAAATTTGTGTGATCAGACCCAATGGGACGCGGAGCGTCCCGGGCTGCATGTCCACGCGGAGCGTGGGCACGATCGGTGTCGAGCAGACTTATGGTGATCGTTCACCCAGGACGCTTCGCGTCCGCTCTCGAGTGCGAAGCGATGCGTGGGTGTGATCAGTGCGCTTGAGATCCCTGATCGTTACTACGCTCCAGCGTGGTAACGCCTCTCAGGACGCTCCGCGTCCGCTCTCGAATGCGACGCGGTGCGTGGATAAGATCAGTGGATCTGAATCAGGGCTGCAAGGCATCGCGCAGCAGGGGCGCGAGTTCGTCCAGCAGGGTCTGTACGGAGCGCAGGGCGCGGCAGTCGGGGCGGGTCAGGAGCCAGAGGTCGGTGCTGCAGCCTTCCAGTGGCGCGCTCAGTTTCTCGACGCCTGAAAGCCGGCGAGCGGTGAAGTCTGTCAGGGCCGCGACGCCGAGCCCGGCAGCGACCAACTGCGACACAGCGGACATGCTGCTGCATCGATAACGTGGCACGACGTCCGGAAATGCCTGGTTGCGCCAGATCACGGAAGTGTGGTCCGGCATCGAGTCGTCAGGGCTGATCCACGGCACAGACGATGGCGCTGTTTCCAGCGCATCACGAAAGCCGGGCACTCCGCAGATCGCATATTCGGCCGTACCGATGCGTCGGCCCACCAAGTGTTCCGGTGGCGTGTTGGTCAGGCGCAACGCGATATCAGCGTCCCGACGGCTGAGGTTGGCGAAGGAATTGGAAGTTGCCAGCTCCAGTGTGAGCGCCGGGTAGTTGGGCATGAAGAGGGCGAGGGCGGGCAGCAGCAGGTTGTGCAGCACAGCGTCGGTGCAGGTCAGGCGCACGGTCCCGCTCACCACGTTCTCGCCTTGCTGCAAGGCGATACGCGCTGCGTTCAACGCAAGCTCCGCGCGTTCTGCCTGTTCGGCCATGGCACTGGCGGTATCGGTGGGGATGTAACCGCGTCGGTTCTTTTCGAACAGGGCGATGCCCAGCGCAGCCTCAAGGCGTTTGATTGAACGGAATGCCGTGGAAATATCGACGTTCAGCAGCTCTGCAGCACGGGCGAGGGTGCGGCCTCTGACCAGTGCGAGCACCAAAGAAAGATCCGAATGGCTGACTTCATATTGCATCGCTGCACAGTTTCCTTGCTTGAGTGCCCATGTAGATTGCGTAGCTGACTATCCTAGACTGGTTTCAATTGCACTGGATAGCGTCTTATTCATCTCAAACCCAGTGCGCAACCTTTCAAATCAGGACCTGAATCATGTCTCGACTCCCCTTGATCGGCGTCACCGCCTGCCGTCAGCAACTGGGCAAATACTCTTCCCACACAGCCGGCGACAAATATGTCGAAGCGGCCGGTTTTGCAGGCATCCCTGTAATCCTGCCAGCACTCAACGTACCGACCGAGCCAGCGCAGATACTCGAGCATCTGGACGGCCTGCTGTTCACCGGATCACCTTCCAATGTGGAGCCTCATCATTACAACGGCACGCCGAGTATCGAAGGCACTGCGCATGATGTGTTCCGTGATCGCAACACACTGCCGCTGCTCAGGGCCGCCATCGCCCAGGGCGTTCCGGTGCTGTGCATCTGCCGCGGGTTTCAGGAACTGAACGTAGCGTTGGGCGGCAGCCTGCACCAGCGGGTTCAGGATTTAACCGGCTATCTGGATCATCGCGAGCCGCAGAGCGATGTGGTGGCCGAGCAATACGTGCCGCAACATGATGTCTCGGTGCAGCCGGGTGGCATTCTCGAGTCTCTGGGACTTGCTCCTGGCTTTGCAGTAAACAGCCTGCACAGTCAGGGAATTGATCGCCTTGCGTCCGACTTGCGCGCTGAAGCGCTTGCACCCGATGGCCTGGTGGAAGCTGTTTCCCTGCCCGGTGCACCGGGTTTTGTGCTGGGCGTGCAGTGGCATCCCGAATGGGCGCTGATGGAGAATCCGGTGTCACTGAAAATGTTCGAAGCGTTTCGCAATGCATGTCAGGTCTATGCTCGCGCTCGTTCAGCGATCAACTACTGAGCCTTACCGACAAACATGATTTAATATCCGGCCTCATGGCTCCTGGCGCACCGCCGCGTCGGAGCCGAGTTTCTTCACCGGATATTTTTCGCATAAGGCCATTATGGATACGGGAGCACGACTCAAGCTGGTGCGTGAAAGCTACAAGCTGTCGCAACGCGAACTCGCCAGACGCAGTGGTGTGACCAATGCCACGATTTCCCTGATCGAACAGAACCGCGTGAGCCCCTCCATCAGTTCGCTCAAGAAGCTGCTGGAAGGCATTCCGATGTCGCTGGCCGATTTTTTCACGTTCGACCAGCCGCCGGGGCAGGACCAATACGTGTTTCGAGGCGGCGATCAGCCCGATCTGGGCCGCAACGGCGTGCGCCTGTTGCTGGTAGGCGCGACACTGCCGACCCGTCAGATGCGCTTTCTGCGCGAGCAGTACGCACCGGGTGCCGATTCGGGTGAAGAGCCTATCGTGCACAGCGAAGGTGAGGAGTGCGGTATGGTCACCCGTGGCACGGTTGAACTGACCATCAATGGCCAGATCAATATTCTCGGTCCCGGCGATGGCTACTATTTCCCGACAACCTTGCCGCATCGTTTCCGCAACATTGGCCAGGATGAGGCCGAAATCATCAGCGCCAACACCCCCGCCAACTTTTGATCATCTTCGCTGACTGCGTCTTAACGCAGACTCCAGGAAACGCCCGCATAGACGCCCATACCGTCGCCGGGCGTCGAGCGCGCCACGTCACGCCCGCCATCGTCGTAGCCCGGCGTCACCGTATTGGCATAGCGTCGATTGGTCAGATTGCGCAGGTCCAGCCAGGTTTGCCAGTCGTCCTTGGGCGAGGCGTACCCGAAAGTCGCTCCCAGCAAGGTGTACTGATCGGCATAAAAGGAGTTCGCGTAATCGACGGCGATCTTCGAGGCATGTTCTGTATTCAATCCTGCGTAAAACCCGGTCGGATGGCTGTAACGCAATTCAGCCTGGTAATAATGCCGTGGAATGCCGGGGAGGGCGTTGTCGCCAAACCGGTCATCGTCCCGATAGTGAAAGTCGCTGAATGTGTACGCCTGACGCAGATCCAGCTTGCCAGCGGCACCGCCTTGCCACAGCGGGCTGTCGAGGCTCAGTTCGACGCCGGTGTGCACCGTCGGGCTGGCGTTGGATTCGGCAATCACCTGCGAAGAGGTGGCGCTGGCGGCCTGTGTTTCGACGCTCAATAGCTCGTGCCTGACCTGCGAGTAATACCACCCCGCTTTCCAGTCGCCCATCCATCCCCGGCCGCGCCCTCCGAGTTCCAGAGTAGTCGCGGTCTGGTTTTCAAGTTTCACGCCAACTCGTTGCAGACCTGTCGCCGGGCCGCTTCCAGCGGGAAAGAACTGGTTCGAGCCCCAGATCATCGACCACGCGTGAGGCGGCTCGACCGAGCGGCTCAGGTTGCCGTAGACCTGCAGTTGCGGAGTGAAGTCATAACGCAATCCAAGACGTGACGCATAGTCCCAGTCGTGGGTGCTTACCGCTCGCTGGGTAGCGGGGTAGGTGACCCCGGTTTCGCGGCGGGTGTAAATCGCAGCAACGCCTGTGGTCAACCACAGGTCGGGGACCAACTCCAGGTCGTTGCTCAGTTGCAGAACGCTGTCCGAGCCCAGATAGCTGTAATCGCGGGTTCTGGTGCCTGGCGTATAGCTGGCGGTGTTGCCGGCGGTTATGCGCACGAATTCTGAAGCGCCATTGTTCGGCAAGCCCTTGGTGGTACGCAGGCCCAGGGTCGTGTTGCTCTGGCGGCCGAACACGGTGTCCTGTCGAATGTAATTCAGCGTACCGCTGATGTCGGTGTACGCGACCTTCAGGCGATTGGTGCCTTCACGCAGGTCCATCGGATAGTCGTGATAGACCAGACCGGTTTCGATTCTGGAACTGTCATCCAGGTAGAGCGTGGTCTTGTTACCCAGCCAGGTGCTGCCCGGCTGCAGGCGCTTGGAATCACGCGCTGCGTTGAGCGTGTTGGCGGCACGCGGATCGTGACGAATCTGATCGCGTGTCAGCCGACCTGGCGAGTCGTTGTCGGTTTCCCGATAACGAAAGAAGAAGCGGGTTTCCAGATCAGGGCTGAAACGATAGCCGACGTTTGCGGCGATGCCTTTGCTGCCGCCAGCGCTGTGATCCTGAAAACCGTCGTAGCTGGAATCGGTCAGGGCGACGTAGTAATCCAGATCGCCGAGCACATCGCCGGAGCTGACTTGCCTTTTGGTGTAACCGTGACTTCCGGCTTCATAGCGTACTTGCAGGCGCGGCGCATCGTAGCCGGTGTGGGTGACGTAGTTGACCGCGCCGCCGAGTGCCAGCGATCCCAGCTCAAAACCGTTCGCGCCACGACGCACTTCGACATGACTCAGCCACAATGGCTCCTTGAGCTCATACGGTGTGCCGCCGGGGCCGGTGAGTGGCAATCCGTCGAGCATTTCAAACAGCCCCGAGGCGTGCGCGCCGGGTGCCCGATTCAGCCCGGAACCACGAATGGAAATCTTCGCACCTTCGTTGTTGGCGGCTTTTGCGTAGATGCCAGCCTGATAGCGGAACACGTCTTCGTTGGTGGCCACGCGCCCCTGATCAACTCGATTCAGGTCCACAACGTTGGTGCCGCCGGGCACGCTGCGCAAGGCGTCAAGAGCTGTGTCTGCAGGGCTTTGCACAGCGCTGCCATCCACTTCGATACTGGAGAGGTTCACGGTCTGTTCGGCGCGTACCTGAGTGGCGCAGGCAAGCGCCGTGGTCACGCCAAGCAGTTTCAGCACTGCAGCGAGCGTGAAAGGGGGAGTGTGTTGCACGTAAAGAGGCCTCTTGGCTGGGGCCGTTACGCACTACAGAAGGTGACGGCCATCGCAGAGCCGGTGGCCATGCGTGTTCTGGGGACAGAGGGTTCGATGCCGGATTTCTCCAGCACGTCACGTCTGGAGAGGTGTCAGTCACCGCTGGTCGGTGTCCGGGCAGATTCCGACAACTATCCAGGCTGGCCTGTTTCGAAAATGACAGGCGCTGAATCAGGCGCTTCTTTAAATCAGGAGAGCTTTATGACTGATAACACCTGTGCTTGTCCGCAATGTGAATGTGCAATCAACGCAGACACTGCAGTGGAACGCGACGGTCAGCAATTTTGCTGCGAGGCCTGCGCAAACCACCATGTGAACCACGAGAAATGCCAGTCACCGGGCCGCCATTGCGAAGAGGCGGCGGAGGACAAACTGGATGAGGCAATCGAGGAAACCTTCCCGGCCAGTGACCCGATTTCGCCCTGAGACCGCGTTGTGCCAACACCATTTTCAAGGGACAGAATCGTGACTTTCTCAACTGCCTACTGCCACCTGTATCGTCTGAAGCACTTGCAGGTGAGCAAACGTATTGCGCTGTTGGCGACGCTCACAGCGCTCTCGGCCTGCAACGGTACTGATACACGTCCGCCGGTATCGTCTCCAGGTGCTGACAAGCAGGCCTCGACTGCGGTGCTTGAGACCGGTGCCGCCATGCTTCAATCACACCCGCCGCTCGATGCATTGAATACCTACCTGGATGGCTTTCACTTCTACAACGGCACCATCGAATCGCAGATGGAAGCGCACCATTACTGTTCGATTCTCAACGAAGAGGTCATCCAGTGCGTGATCTACGACGGCAACGTCAAGGATGCGCACTTGATGGGCGTCGAGTACATCATCAGCGCCAGGTTGTTCGAAGGCCTGCCAACTGAAGAAAAAGCCTATTGGCACAGTCATTCCCATGAAGTGACGTCGGGCCAGCTGGTTGCTCCCGGTATTCCAGAACCTGCCGAGCACGCGCTCATGGAAAAGCTGGTCAATACCTACGGCAAGACCTGGCATACGTGGCACACCGACAAGGACAAATCGCTGCCCCTGGGTGTGCCTCAGTTGATGATGGGCTTTACCCGGGACGGACAGGCCGATCCGCAGATGGTCAAGGCGCGTGACGAACGGATGGGGCTGGACAGCGTCGCCGAACGCGAGGCGCGCAAGGACATCAAGCCTCAGCCCGTGTTGCCGGGTGCAAACGCCTGGATGGATGGCAAGGTCATCCAGTTGCCCGATCCGAGCGGTACGGCGTCCCATCACCCAGCCCCGAGGGCACAGGATAAAGGCACCAACAGCCGGTCTCCTGCACCTTGAGTGTGGGATACCCGCGTAAGTGCGGTTCGACAAAGGAGTGATTGCATGAACAGCTTGAATGAGGAGTTTCCCTACCAGGAGCTTTCACTGCTGGTGCCGCATGTCCTGTTCTTCGAAGACGACGGCGCCACGCCCAACAGCCGGTTTCCGGTGCTTGTTTATGAACTGGCGATTAACCCGGACATGGATGTGGCGGCGGCTTTCGAGCGCCTGTTCGAAAGCAACGAGTGGTCGCCACTCTGGCGGGACGGCGTATTCGATTACCACCATTACCACTCCACGGCCCATGAGGTGCTGGGCGTCGCCAGCGGGCACGCCACACTGCGGCTGGGTGGTGAACATGGCAGCGATCACAGGGTCAAGGTCGGCGATGTGCTGGTTCTTCCAGCCGGGACCGGTCATTGTCGCCTTGAGCAGAGTGAAGACTTTCTGGTGGTCGGTGCCTATCCGCGAGGCCAGGAAGACTATGACATTCAACGCGTCGATCCTGCGGTGCATGATCAGGCGGTGGCTCGCATCGCCAAGGTGCCGACCCCGCTTACCGATCCGGTCACAGGGCAGGGCGGATCGCTGATCGATACCTGGATCGATGACGAGCACGACGGGGGCTGACCCCGTCGTGGTTGATGCAGCTGGCGGTCAGGGTTCGAAGACTGCCCGCAGGCAGTGATCGGTCTTTTCCTTGAACATGGCGTAGCCCTTCGGCGAATCTTCCAGACTCATGCGATGGGTCAACAGGAACGAAGGATCCAGTTCGCCATTGCGGATATGGTTGAATAGCGTCGAGGCATAGCGTTGGCCCGGCTGTTGGCCGGAACGCAAGGTCAGTGCCTTGTTGACGATGGCACCCATTGGAAACTTGTCCAGCAGCCCGCCATAAACGCCGACCACCGACACCGTGCCACCCTTGCGACAGGCGCGTATGGCCTGGCGCAGCACGGTGCCGCGTTCCGTGTGCAGGCGCAGCATCTGCTTGGCCTTGTCGTAGGCGTAATCGATTTCCGTGCCATGGGCTTCCATGCCAACGCAGTCGATACAGCGATCAGGGCCACGTCCCCCGGTCAACTCCAGCAGCGCTTCGTGCACATTGGTGGTTTCGTAGTTGATCACCGTTGCGCCGACCTTTTGTTGCGCCAGACGTAACCGGTCCGGATACCGGTCAATGGCGATCACCTGCTCGGCGCCCAGCAGAAACGCGCTGCGTATCGCCATCAGACCGACGCCACCGCAGCCCCAGACCGCGACGATATCGCCGGGCTCGATGTCGGCGTTATCCGCTGCGAAGTAGCCCGTGGGAGCAGCATCGGAAACGAACAGCGCCTGATCGTCGTTCACCCCGTCCGGCACCGTGAACAGGTTCACGTCGGCAAAAGGCACGCGAATGTAAGTGGCGTGGCTGCCTGCGTATCCACCGAAGGCATGGCTGTAGCCGATGATGCCGCAGCACGGCTGGCCGTAAGCAATGTCAGTGGTCGAGGGGTTGGGGTTCGAGTTGTCGCAGCAGGAGAAGTCACTGCGTTTGCAGGGCTCGCACTGCCCGCAACCGATGATTGAAATGGTGATGACCCTGTCGCCTTTCTTGACGGTTTTCACCGCCGAGCCGGTCTCGACCACTTCGCCGAGAAATTCATGGCCAATGATATCGCCCGGTTTCATTGCCGGAACGTAACCGCCCAGCAGGTGCAGGTCCGAACCGCAGACCGAGGACAGGGTCACGCGAATGATCGCGTCACGGGGGTTGAGGATCGCAGGATCGGGAACCGTATCGACTTGCAGTTTGTTGGGGGCTTGCCAGGTCAGCGCGCGCATCAGGCATTCCCCCGTTCCAGCAGCGGTTGCGGACGCGGCAGGGCCGCCACTTCGGGCTGTTCATGCGCAGGCTCGGGCGTGTCGGTTGTCTGGCCGTGCAGGAACAGGAAGTCACGCACTTCGCTGGCTCGCATCTGGTTGGTGCTCACTTCGCCGGTCTCCAGGTGCTGCTTGATATTGCTCAAAAGATTGAGCAGCGCCTTGTCGCTGAACGTACTGATGGCCCTTGCCAGTGCATGACCCAGGCTTCCTGCGCCGGGCTCGCAGACGGCAACGACTTTCAGCTCGGTGCCGCGGTTACCTGGTGCAGGTTTGAGGTACGCCGAGATGTCGTGCTGCCATTTGCCCCCGGGCCGGGTACGCCAGTGAAGGCTGTCGTCGATGTTCGACGGCTGTCGTTGCACGGTCCAGCTCAGCTTGCGACCCAGCGGGCCGCGCACGGTCCATCGACTGGTATCTGCGTCAACGGCTTCGATGCTGTCGACCCATGGAATCAGGGGACCAATGTTCTGTGGCTGCTCCAGAAAGTCGCGCACCTCGCTGAGGGGCTTGCCAATAGTGACGCTGCGGGAAACGGCTTCACTGGCCTTCCAGCCGTGAGCGTTCTGAAATTGATGTTCGAACGGAGTCGGGGCCAGGCTGCGCTTTATTGCGCAACGTCCCGTGGCGCCGCGAAACACGCAGTAAGCGCCAGCGGCTGCTCCCAGCAAGCCGACGACACCGCCGCGGCGCAGGGCGGTGAACAGCAGCAGGCTGCCAGCGGTAATGGACAAGGCACGTTCGGTTGGTTTCAGATCGGGGTGGTTGACGCGCCAGATGGTGGACCTGGCTGCAACCAGTGGCAGTTGATTCATGAGTCACTCCTCGTCGAATCAATGACAGCGGGATCGTCGAGCGGCAACTGCAGTGATACGCGCCCGACCACTGTCTGGTCTTTAGGGAATCGTTATCAGCGCTTGGCCTCGACGTTCGGCGATTCCGAGCGATTCAGGAACGCTCTGGTGATTTCAGGCAAGTGCTCGCGCAGCCAGTCCGCCATGGCGACTTCCTGCTTCAGTATCTGCTCGCAATCCTTGCGGATCTGAGGTTCGCCCGCAGCCTCCGCGGCCTCGATGAGTACGGTGTACGTAGCGATTTCAATGTTCTCGAACACATAACCGCTCATCGCACCTTTAACGACTTCATCGGACATCAACATGCCGCCCAGTCCCTGACCGACTGCCATCAGCTTTCCGCCAATGTTTTTTATTGTCGAGGGGCTGCTGTCCAGACGCGTGAGGCATGCCTCGACTTTCTGCTGTTGACCCCGTGTTTCTTCGATGTGCTGTTCGATCCGCTTTTTGAGCACCGGATAATGCTTCAGTCTCTCCGCCTGGGCCGTCAGCATCTTTTCCGCCTGTTGCTCCATGGCGTGTGCATCGCGCAGCCAGTCGATAAGGTTGTCCTGTTTTGTCGTCGTGCTCATGGTGCGTACCTTTTCTGAGTGAGTGGTAAAAAGTAGAAAAATGCTGCGTTGAACCGGTTCCGAGGTTTGTAAGGCAGGGTGACGAATGGCTCTGAAACAGGCATCAGCCCACCAATACCTCGAGCTCCAGGCCCTGAGGGTTCATGCATTGCCAGCGCCAGGCATCGGTCAGCATGGCTTCAAGGTCATGTCGGGCCTGCCAGTTCAGTTCACGCTGCGCCTTGCCCGGATCCGACCAGCACGCGGCCACGTCGCCTGCGCGCCGAGGCTCGAAGACGAGGGGCACCTTTACGCCCGAGATTCGCTCGAAGGTCTTCACCACTTCGAGCACCGAATACCCTCGACCGGTGCCCAGATTCCAGATAGACACGCCGCGCTGGGTGCCTATGCGGGCCAATGCTTGCAAATGGCCCTCG
>Ga0308164_10005615_pt1 | contig 10022 bp, 8 predicted proteins | sample PhyTR2_FD_201031 | JGI IMG/M metagenome (GOLD analysis project Ga0308164, IMG submission 201031) | Phyllosphere microbial communities from UC Gill Tract Community Farm, Albany, California, United States - DLSLT.R2 | ecosystem: Host-associated > Plants > Phyllosphere > Unclassified | place: USA... | reverse complement strand
GCTCTGCCTTGAGGCGCAGGTACTGCTGCATCATGGGTGTGTGGGAAGTGATATTTTCTAATGTACTCATTGTGTTGAGATGTCCATTATCATAAAAATTAGAGGGTTAAGTGATTTTATGATTATCAATTTTTCTCACGTTTTCTCTCTGGATCTCATGAAATTGTGTTCTTTTCACGAGTACGTGGGGACTATGATAACGAACTCCTTATGGCAGTAAAACAAGCAGAAAAGCCACTTTCTTCGAAGGCGCTCGAAACAATGAAATCTGGCGATAGTGATAAAGCCGATGTCGGTGAAAACAGAGGTCTGCGCGTATCATGCGGGAAAACTGGCGTTAAGTCCTTTTTCTATCGTTACACTAGCCCAGTCACTGGCAAGCTGGTTCAAGTCAAAATCGGTAACTTCCCTCCAGTTAGTCTTGCAATCGCTCGTACTTAGTTGCACGAACTAAAGTTGCTGCGTCAGGAAGAGCGATGCCCTGCGGCTGAAGGTAAAGCAGCAAAGGCGAAGCTTATAGAAGAATCTAACAAGGCTATTATCCCTGAAATAATAGTTGAAAGATTAGTTGAGCTTTACCTCACTCAAAGTATTGAAGATCGCAAAATAGCAGATGGGAAGATTGTTGCTGGAGCCAGAAAGAAAAAAGGTCAGAGTGAGGTGCGCCGTACACTGTATGGTGGTGCAGTCAAACACTTGGGTACTCGGATCGCCAAGGAGATTACGCGAAAAGACGTAATAGATTTGGTTAAAAGTATTGTTGCCCGAGGTGCCAATGTTCAAGCTGGTAATGTGTTGCGGGAACTCTCGCTTGCCTATGAGTTTGCAATAGATTTTGGGGGGCTGATGATTTTGCCAACCCTGCATTGCTTGCTAAATCAAGCCTTAAACAAACCCGTATCAAGCTTACCAATGGACGTGGAACACGCGTGCTGAGTGAATCCGAGCTTGCAAAGTTTCTAAAGTGGTTACCGGGTTCAGCCTATACACCAACAATCAAAAACGTCCTTAGACTCACTCTCTAGACGGGGGGCGTACTGGCGAAGTTTGCAATATGGAATGGAAGGACGTTGATCTTGATAAGGGCACCATCCATCTGCAAGAAACTAAGACAGGGGGTGAACGCTACGTTCAGTTGTCGGATCAGGCTATAGACTTTCTAAAGGTATTACGACTCACCTACAACAAATATCTGTTTCCTTCGCAAGCCACTAAAAAACCTATCCAGTAGAAGTACCTTACTGAAAACTCATGGTGATTACGTGAAAGCGGTCAAATGCTTGGTATACCTCATTGGACGCCCCACGATTTGCGTCGTACAGTGCGTACAGTGCGTACAGTGCGTACAGTGCGTACAGTGCGTACAGTGCGTACAGGGCTATCACGTTTGCAATGTCCCAATGAAGTTGCAGAGGCTGTGCTGGGTCATACGCGCGGTGGTGTTGAGGGTATTTATAACCTGTATATGTATGATGCCGAGTGCAGGAAATGGCTGCAATTATGGGCTTATCACTTGGGAAACTTACAATCATTTAGTTTTAACTAATTTTAATGTTAAATTCTTAGAGATCTTTTGTTATCTAATGTCATAGGCTGACTAATGAGCGTTGGTCATCTGGTATATCATATTAACGTTGGTGACTATGGAAAAGTACCAACAAAATTATTTTTTATTGGGGCTAGTGATGAAAGTAACTAATTTATTATTGAGATAATCGCCAATTGAAACTGCTTAGGCAGAAAAGGCTAGTAAAAAAATTTTATGTGGGGTGGCGTGAAGTGGCTGAAGATATTAAAAGCGCATTACATGATGCAACACCGTCATGGAACGGATTCAATTACCAAGGACGAGTTGGCCTATATGTTTGCTTGAAAAATATAAAAAGAATGGTAGATATTCATTCTATTGATAGCGAATGCTTTAAGGATTTTTTGAGTTCACACTCGATTGAGTATGAATGGATCGAGGATTTTTCAATAAAAAATGGTAGAGACTACGTTTCTCTACATCAGGTTAAGCATAAAGCAGGTACTAATTTTAGTGAGCACATCAGTGCTATTGTGACAATTTTAAACCGAAAGATTGGTCGATTATCAGAAACTGATTTTGTTAAGTATATTTCTCTAGGTATTGATTATAGTGGTTGTGAAACATCGCAACAGAGAGCTGAAAAGAAATTAAATGCAATTCAAACTAAAATTCAGCTACTCATAGAACATCAATACCTTAACCCTAATTACACACTTCATGAAAATTGGGAAAATAACGAACGAAACATTCCAGGGATGAATAGTGATGAGATAAAATTGTTACTTAGTGATTTCAGTTCTTTTTCAAGTCGTACTTTTGGAAGTTCAAAGATTTATTTTCACACTTCAGAGGATGTACTGCCTCCTATAAAAGTCATTAATGATTACGCTGGTATTCCGGCATATTTATATGAGTCCGTTCTTTCATTAAAAACATTGGCGAGTCTAAATATATTTTTAGCATATGATAATCCCGAAGATTATGAGCTTAAGTTGAGTGATGAAGTTCTAAATTTAAAAATACGTGGTTTACTGGCTGAGTTGCTTGGGCTGATTCACCCGCACGAGAGCTTTTCGGATGAAGATTTGTCTTTGTATTTTACCGCACTAATTGATGTCATTGATAAACATATTCTAAAAAGACACTCAAATATAAGAGGTAAGTCTCATGTCGGAGATGGATTTCAAGAGCTAAGAGAACAACTTCTATTTAGCTCTATATTTCAACCGCTAAATGATATAATAAGGAATCAAAATGAAAAGTATTGGGATGTTTTTTGTAAAAAATCCTTTGAGGCTGTTTATTCTGAATATATGGAATACCTAAGCGAAAATATTGAAGCAATACCTGAGGCTAAAGATAAGTTCATTTTACGAAGGAATAATTTAGATAAATACAGGAAGGATGTACTGAGTAAATACTCTTGCTCAGATTTGCTATCTATGCTTTCGCCTCATCAGCTAAAGAATAACTCATTAGCTTTATTCTACTCAAATATATGCAGCCAACATTTATTAAAAACTGTTTTTCTAAAATTTGTTCAGGAGTTAGCGGAGACTGGTAGTGATTTTATTATTAAAGATAAGTCATCACTAGCATATCATCCATCGACTATAACTTTCATATCTGATGATGATGATGAGTTTCATGTTAATATCCAACGAGTGAAGTATAATATAAATAATAACAATAAATTACCCATGTTATTTAATTCATCTCATTTGGTTGTCCAAACAAAAGACGGGCAAGATGTTAGTAAGCAGTCTGTAGGACTTTTAAGTATAGTTGAAACTATAAATAAAGAGCAAACTATCGATTATCAGTATAAATTGAATAATGTTGTTTCTTTAAAGTTCATATCGATTGATGATGCTATAAGGGCGATAAATGATGACTAGTGTTCAAGAGTTAACCAAAAGGATTGCCGTTGAACATCAACATAAAATCTATGAGATTCCAAATTTTGAGCTTGACATTAACAATAGTATTAGATTGTGTGTGACCACGAAGGATTTTTTTGATTATTTTATTTTTATTGACATTCCTTACAATATGTTAAATGAAGTTAACGGATTTATTCAAATAAAATTACATGAAAGCCTAATTAACAACATTAAGGAAAAAAGTGAAAGTGAAAGTCAGAATTTTGATCTTCATTTTGATAAAAACACCACCTTGATAATTACAAGCTTGATTCCTTCTAATGTTTCTACAGAGAGCCTTTACAGGGTTGTTTCATCGCTTGAAGAAGATGTCTATTTCTTTAAGAAACAGGTCATATATTATTCTGAATATGAAGAGAATATAATAAATAGTATTTTAGCAAATGGTGAGAACTGTAGTGGTTATTGCAATAAAAAAATATCAGATATAAAAAAATATGAATTGTTTATAAAGGGTGAAGATGATGAATACAGCTTAATAGCCAGGTTGTTTGAAAAAATACCTTTCCTTTCTTTAACCGTAAATCAAATGGAACTATTGGATTTACAGGAAATGATATTAAGTAAATTGTCAAAGAATGAAAATGAAATGCTACCTGAATTATTGGATCTTGATGGCGATGATGCGATAGATAGCTGGATTCTATCTTTGGAGTCTAAAAATGATTAAACTTGGCAAATTACGTATTAATAACTTCAAATCATTCAAGAATGATTTTACTATTAACCTAGGATTAACTGATCTGTTTATCTTAGATGGTCCCAATGGATTTGGGAAAACGACTTTGTTCGATGCTATAGAATTATGTTTTACTGGGAAAATTGGCCGTGTATCGAATACAGATAAAAAGCAAAAGAATAATCATCTTTTAAAATATAACGATAAAAAAAGTGCTTCTGTTTTTCTTGAGTTATTAGAGGGGAATGAAACGAAAGTTGTAGTTTATGCGTATATACCTCCAAGTACTTCAAAAGAGGAAAATAAACCAGATAAATGTACTGTCGCTACAAAATTGTTAAAGAATTGGCCATCTGATTTTGAAAAAGAAGATGAGTTTTTGTTACTCGATGGTGATTCACTTGAGAGCATTATTGATAATAAAGAACTTAAGAATACCTACAATATATTTAATTACATTCAACAGGAAGAAACTTGCCATTTCCTAAAGAATACAGAAAGCGAACGTCACAATAAAGTTAGCTACCTTTTTGGAACAAATCGTCATAATTCAGAAAAGGAGAGATTGAAAGCAATAAGAAATAAATTAACCAATAGGATTTCGTCTATTACAGTGGAATTTGATAATCTTGATTTGGAAAGGAAAAATCTCGAATTAAGCATTCAAAGCGAATTTGGTTACAAAGACTTTATTGAAGTAGTTAAGCCGTCAGGGAAGTTAGATGTAATTAGTAATTTCCAACCGCAAAATTTGGAGCAAGTTAATATACATAGAGTGTTCATTGAGGAAGTACATTGGGTTGCTAATAACAAGCATGTATTTTCATTAATGGAGTTCAATCATTACATTAACTACATGTGCGAAAATAGAAAGCAGGAAATTCAAGACGTTCTTCTTGTGGGACATTTAAGTAACTATAAAGAAATCGAAAAAATCTCATCCCACATTGACTGGTTAAGCGTACTTTCCAGAAAGTTAGAACATTACCGAGAATTAAATTATTTAAAGCCAGAAGCATCGGAAAAAATAAGTTGGGAGATTTTAGAGGAATTTGTTTCAGCCTTTCCAATATTAGCCTTGCAATATGATAGTATAATAAATCGCTTTAAAAATTTAAGTGATGAAATAAACGGCAATCAAAAGATACTTGAATCTTTATTGAATCACAGAGATGAACTTAAAAATAAGTTCACCTTACTAAAAGTTTCCGAACATGATCACGAAAAGACAAAGTGTCCATTTTGTGGTGATTTTAAACCCTCCTTCGATATTCTGATATCTGAATATGATCAGCAGTCAATTTTTTTTGACTCACTTAAATCCGATGGTTTAAAGTTGCTTGGTGAAGTAGCAGAAGATATTTTGTCAAATTTCATTTCCGACTGTATTTCTAAAATAGATAGATTTGAATTAAAGTACTCTAAATATAGTAAATTGTTAAATTCCTATTCCGAGATGAACATTTCAAGAGAGCGTTGGAATAAAATGAAGACTTTGAAGGATTGGCTAATTGAAAATAATATTGACATATCATCGGTAACTAAAAAAAGTAATGATATTTTTATTGGGAGAAATTTGACTATCAAGAATAGTGAGTTTATTAATTTGATAAAGAGTTATGTTAAAGAAGACACTATTGATAAAGATTATTCCAGCATCAAAAATGCAATGAAAACATACAATTTGTCAATGCGGCTGGGTGAAATAATAAACAAGAATAATGAAGTTGTCACACTTGAAGACATTAAAATTGATTCTGATTTTGTTAATTTATTAGGTATGAAATTTAACTCATCGAGATTACAACAGATTTCTTTGCTTCTTAATTCATTGACTAAAAGTAAAGAATCCCTTGATAAGGTTTATAAAATAGTCAGTGCTGTATATAATAAATACAATGGCTGCATCAAGGATTTTGAAAAAACTGTTGCAAAACAAATTTCAATCCCTTTTTATATATATTCTAGTAAGGTTCTGCAAACCAGGCCGGACGGTAATGGTGCTTACCTGCAATCTGCTGAGAATATCAAGGATAATGCATATATCCGATTCGTATCAAAAATAAATGACGATCATGATGCCTGGAATACAATGAGTTCTGGTCAGTTGTCAGGGTTAATTATTTCATTTATGCTGTCCATGAATAAGGTTTACCCTACTAGATTGTCAGCTTTGTTAATTGATGATCCTGTGCAAACAATGGATGAAATTAATTTGGCATCTTTTGTTCAGCTATTGAAAAATGAATTTTCTGATTATCAAATCATTATGTCAACACATGAAAAAAGAAATTCAAACTTTTTTGCATATAAATTTCAAAATCAAACAGTACCTCGCATTGAAAATATGAAAGAAATTAGACTTGGAATGGTGTAAAGGGGCGACTGCTAGAATTTAGCAACAAAAAAATAAAGTGGGTTTGTAGAGGGTTTTTCTAATATTTGATGTGGAGTGTGTGTCATTCATACCTTTAAGATTTGAATGGCACAGCTTTACAATATGAAGTGAGCTATTGTACGGAGGTAAATTATAGCGTTGCAATTCGAATAAGTTAATGTAAATCTCTCCACGGTCACCATCTATTTCCTGAATATTATATACAATCAGTATCTTATTTTATCGAACAAACCATTTTAAATCGACAGGGCAGATTTAGGCGGCTAATGAAGATTCATGTTTTACAGTTCTGATATTAATAAAATTTAATTGAATTTTACCTGTATTCTTAGGCACCATTCCTGTTATCTGTGAGTTCCTGAGTTGATTAAATTTTTTCTTAGTGTGCTTTTTATAATTATCAACTGCAAGGTGTTTAGCATCATCACTATTACATTTTGGTGTACTATCATTGCAATTAACTAACAGGCTTGCGGGTATAAATAATAAAAAAATTTTAATTTAATTTGAACAGTGATTGTTAATTTCATTTTTAATTTTTCCCATGCTAAGATGTTCAACTATTCTGGCTAATCGGTTTTGATTTTAATTTCCGCAACCCCATTATGCATCATTAGCCGAAGTGTTAAATCGTTAAGTTTTGCATCCATTTTATAGTTAAGGTCATCTCGTTCCTGTTTGTTCACAATCCATCTTATTGAATTTTATCACTATTTTATTCGGTAAATCCGATCCTTAGCTCCAGCGGCGCTGATGCCGCAATAACCTTCACACCCTTTTGTCTTTACCGTAACTTTGCCAGTCTTTTGCTCCCTAATGACTGCTACGCATTGGCTCGAGTTGTCGTTATAAATCCAGCGATGCTTCCGATGCTCAGTAAAACGGGCTTTACGCATAGCGATCTCCTCCGTTGGCAGATTGATTATGCCGGATGATCTCTAAATATGAATGGCACGATTATACGGGATACTTACAATGAGCCTGAATATGAAGGTGTTCTTGATGCTTTATATATGAATGATGAGTGCTAATGTCTCCCTCTTTTTTAAGGGGGAGTATTATGAATTTTTAGCCATAGCTATCTAGTATATGAATTAATCAGGATGGCGTTAATTTATAAAGACGTTTCAAGTAGGTCTGGTACATTAAGCGAATGAAAATATTTTGATTTTTTTATTGGTTTTATAAATTGATTTAAATTAAATTTTTGTTGTTGATAGATGTTTATACTTCTTACTCAAGGGGGGGTTACACACTTTCGTTAATTTTCTAGCTTGTTAAAAATTGCGAATGCCATCCTTGGCTTGTTAGCGTGTTTTGAATGAAGGAAACCCTATTTTTTAGAGCAAATTAACCTCACTCAGGTCGAAATCATCGGTGTTGATTAAATGGACGCTTTCCCAAGCCTTTTTAATAATTGTTGGTCATGAAGTTAATAAATTTCTATCAACGTAGGTTCGACTTCTTCTGTGACTGTGAGATCCGAATGTTCTTTCAAAATATTTAATAAAAATTGCTGGCAGCAGGATTTTTACGGATATGCAACGGAACCAAATTAGCTAGTCGGTGTGTCCCGCCATCTCATTCATCATCGTCAGGGAACCAATTCATCCATTTTGAATTAAGTGGCGGATTTTGCGGAAGCATATGCTCTAGGGATAGATGGTCGAAAACCATTTTTTACTTCCATCGCTAACCATTCCTTCAAGGCGTAAAAATAATCTCATCCGGGCTTTTGTGAGTTTGCGATATATGTCACCATCAAGAGAAGTAATGTATTCTCTCTTTTGTAAATTGGTAAGCTTTAGTATCTTAAGTTCGTAAATTTCTCCATAATATCCCTCTGTTTCAATCTCCTTTATCAATGCGGCGTATGTCTCGATTCGCTCATTAATACCTACCTTGATTACTAACAGGAAAAACGTGAGACGCTCTAAAGCCTGCAAAAATTTTGCGAGATTATGAAGAGTTTGTCTAAAACGCTTGAAATAAACTAATGCCGGAGGAACCTAATCTTTGAAGTCAATTCGATTTAACCAAGAGAGTGATTCATTTATAATCTCCGCATATTCAGTTGCTTCAAAATTGGCGTTTATTATATGATTCTATACATCAGCATAAGGCTTAATAACATTGTCGATTAAATATATAGATTTTTTATATTCCGTAAGATAATCTTGAACTTCTTTTACTAATATTGATTTTTGTTTTTTCTTAGCATAAATACTGCGGATGTGGCAAAAAAGCTCACCAAAGGCATCACGTCCTAACGAAAATTCAATTTGGCTCCATAATTTAGCATAAGTACGGCTTAATATTTTTCCTTCAACTGAACGAATTAACCCAAGTACTTGTGCTTTTAAAATATCTATTGGAGCTAAATCAAGACTTCTGTTATTAAGTACAGAGAAGATGCGATATGCAGCATCAAGATCTGGAGTGGATATAACAACTAAGGAGCAATCATTAGCTAGAAACTTCCATAACGCGATAAGTTCGTCCTGAGGAAGTGCTCTAGTTTTTTCTATGAGTAAAGCTGCATTCTCTCGATATCTTATGCGGCTATCATCGAGTTTGTCTGTGCTTTTTACAAGCTTCATAATGCCATTCAATTCTTGAATGTTAGCACGAAAGAAACCAGTATCTTCTTCTCTTGCAATCAACCTATACTCGTTTTTTCCCCAAAGCTGGTCTTCCCCTTCTTATAGAGAAAATCGGTGATGTCATCTGAAGCCTCTGGCATCACTGCACGCAGTACAGCAAATAAAATAGTGAGTGTTGATAGACGTTGTTGCCCGTCAACTACAAATAACTTAGGCTCCCGATCATTTTTGATCAGAACGATACTACCCAGAAAATATTGGCTATTTGTCCCAGAAATTCGCGTGTCTTGCATTGCCGAATACAAATCATCGAACAATTCTGAAGCCTGCTCAGTTGTCCATGCTTAGGGGTGTTGATAATCTGGTGTTTCGAATTTATAGCCACCTTAAAATATTTCACGAGTTAATTTATCATGAGCTTCAAGAGTTTTTGCTATTCAATTTTTTCTAATTTCTATACTCGTTTTAGAGCACTAAATTAAGTGCTTTTCAGGTTAAATTAATGTTGGCACAAGTTGAAGTTAATATTTCGTTTGGATGAATTGAAAATTTTTAGTGATCTTGGATGCTAAATGTAATAATGACTTTATACCGCTATCTCTAATCTTTCAGAGATGAAAATGCGACAGGATCGTCACTAGAAAACGACTAGCTAAGTTAGTGTAGGTTAAAGTGTTGCTTTTGTTGATGGTGGTAAATAAATTTATATTTTTCATGGTCAACACACCAATGCATCATTGGGGTGTGAGAAGGAAAGTCCTTTTCGGTTGGCTCTTGCATAAGGTTTTAGCTCATCTTTAATGCGGTAAATTTCTGGCGATCAACGCCCATGAAACCGAAAGGATTCCAGGCGCGCTGGATGATCAGA
>Ga0308164_10005612_pt1 | contig 10030 bp, 7 predicted proteins | sample PhyTR2_FD_201031 | JGI IMG/M metagenome (GOLD analysis project Ga0308164, IMG submission 201031) | Phyllosphere microbial communities from UC Gill Tract Community Farm, Albany, California, United States - DLSLT.R2 | ecosystem: Host-associated > Plants > Phyllosphere > Unclassified | place: USA... | reverse complement strand
AAGACGTGAAAGAATTTCAGGAGGCCAGCACTAAAGCCGGCGACCCCGAGGTGAAAGCCTTTGCCGCCAAAACGCTGCCCGTGCTGCAAATGCACCTGACGATGATTAAGAAAATTCAGGCCGGTATAGACGCGAAAAAGTAAGGTTCGCCAGGGTTGCTACCTACCAAAAAGCCCCGGCGCACTGCTGCGCCGGGGCTTTTTGGTGGATTGGCTAGGGCCTACTTGGCAGCCAGCGCCTCGCCGGCTTCGCTGAGGCGGATGCCCATGTGCGAGGCGTGGTAGCGCACCTCGCCATTTTGGAGCAGCAAGAGCTGCGGCGACTGGTGCTCGACGCCCAACTCGCTGGCAATCTGGCCCGAGATGGGGCGGTAGCGCAGCAAATCGAGGTAATAAATGGCGGCATCGGCGGGCAGCGACGCCTCGGGCCACTGGCGCTCGACCTTAGCCTTGGCCGCCGCGCTGATGGAGCAGGTAGTGCTGTGCTTGAAGATGAGCACCGGGTGCTCGTGCGATTCCTGCACAATGTCGCGCAGCTGCTCGGGTTGGGTAAGCGGAATCCAGGGGGTAGCCATAGGTAAGAAGTAAGTAAAAATCAGTGAATTATCGACCAGGCAAGCAGGTGCGGCCAGCGCGCCAGGCCTATTAACTACGTAGCCCCGGCTAGGGTTCGTTTCGGGGCCAGCGGTGCTGGGCCGGCCGCTACGGGCCCGGCGCGGGCTGGGTAGGGTCGGGCTTGGGCACGGGCGTTTTGGGAGTCTTTTGCCTGGCTTTGGCGGGAGCCGGCTGCGTGGGGTCGGGCTTGGGCGCGGGCGTCTGGCGCGGGGCGGGCGCCGCCGCTGGCTCGGCAGCTGCCGGGGGGCTGGCGGGAGCCGGGCTAGGGTCGGGCGTTGGGGCGGGGGCGGGGGCGGCGCGCTCGCGGGGGGTGGCATCTTTGCCGTGGTCGGTGTGGCCTTTTTTGCGCAGCTTACGGTTTTCGCGGCTGGCTTCGCGCGGGGTGAGGGGCCGGGTATCGTAGTGGTGCAGCTTGTGGCCGTTGTTGGCCATGCGGTCGAGCATACTCTTTTTTACTAGCCCCTGCTTGTCGTACTTGATGCGGGTGCCTTCAGGCAGCTCGCCGTACGACATGGTCTTTTTCTTGTCCTCGCTGGCACCCACGGAGGGCGCCGAGGGGTCGCCGCCATCGGTAGCGGTGGCGCTGGTGGCGGGCTCGTCGGTTTTAATCGACAAGCCTTTATGACGCGCTTTTTCGGCCGCCCGCACCTTGGCCTTGGTGGCCGCATCCATTTTGGGCGTGGGCAGCCGGTGCGGGTGAAACACGGTATCGTAGACCGCGCAGCCGCTCAGCAGCCCGAGCAGCAGCAGCGGCAGGGCCGCCCGAAGGAATAGCGTCGGTATAAACTTCACAATAAGAGTAGTGAGCTGGACTATCCGCAAGATACAAGCCGCCCGGCGGGGCTAGTAGTTGCGCAGCGCCAGCAATTGCTCGCGCAGGCGCTGCTGCGGCAAAAACCCTGCCTCAAGCGGCGGCGCGAAGGGCACGGCCGTATCGAGCGAGGCCACGCGGCGCACCGGCGCATCGAGCTGGCTAAAGCAGTTTTCGGCAATCCAAGCCGCGATTTCGCCGCCCAGGCCACCCGTGAGCGTGTCTTCGTGCAGGATGAGCACGCGGCCGTTTTTGCGCACCGAGCGGCCCACGGCCTCCGTGTCCCAGGGCAGCAGCGTGCGCAGGTCCAGAATATCGGCTTTGATATTCAGCTCTTTGCAGGCACTTAGCGCCCAGTGCACCCCTAGCCCGTAGGTCACGATGGTCACCTCGTCGCCCTCCTGGGCCAGTGCCGCTTGGCCGATGGGCGTGGTGTAGTACGCCTCGGGCACCGGCCCGCTCAGCGAGCGGTAGAGCAGCTTGTGCTCGAAGTACAGCACCGGGTTGGGGTCTTCGAAGGCGGCGCAGAGCAGGCCCTTGGCGTCGTGCGGGTTGCTGGGGTACACCACTTTCAGGCCCGGCACGTGCGTAAACCACGCCTCGGTGCTTTGGCTGTGGAAGGGGCCCGCGGCCGTGCCGGCGCCGGTGGGCATGCGCACTACCACGTCGGCGTTCTGACCCCAGCGGTAGTGGCTCTTGGCCAGGTTGTTCACAATCTGGTTGAAGCCACAGGTCACGAAATCGGCGAATTGCATCTCGACCATCGACTTCTTGCCCCGGATACTGAGGCCCAGCCCCGCGCCCACAATGGCCGACTCGCAGAGCGGCGTGTTGCGCACGCGCCCCTTGCCAAACTCGGCCACGAAACCCTCGGTAATCTTGAATACGCCGCCGTATTCGGCGATGTCCTGGCCCATGAGCACCAGCTCGGGGTAGCGCTGCATACTCTGGCGCATGCCCTCCTGAATGGCGTCGATGAAGCGCTTTTCGGGGGCTGGGCTGTCGGCCGGGGGGCTAGCCACGGGCTGCGTAAACGGCTGATACATATCGGCTAGCTCCTGCGCAGCATCGGCCACGGGGGTAGGGGCCGCCTCGGTTTCCTGCCAGCCTTTGTCTATCTCTTGCTTAATGGTTTCGCGAATTTGCGCCTTGGCAGTTTCGCTCAGAATACCCTCGGCGAGCAACCACTTTTCGTAGTTCTCGACCGGGTCTTTGGTAGCCCACTCTTGCATCAGCTCGGCGGGCACGTACTTGGTGCCGCTCGCCTCCTCGTGGCCGCGCATGCGGAAGGTGAGCGCCTCGACCAGTACCGGGCGCGGGTTTGGGCGCAGGTCCTGGGCTAGGGTGTTGATTTTGTCGTAGACCTCCAGCACGTTGTTGCCGTCGATTTGCACGGCCTCCATGCCGTAGGCGGGGCCTTTATCAACGAACGACTTGAACCGAAACTGCTCGTTGCTGGGCGTGCTGAGGCCGTAGCCGTTGTTTTCGATGAGGAAAATAACCGGCAGCTGCCACACCGCCGCCACGTTCAGGGCCTCGTGAAAATCACCCTCGCTAGCCCCGCCATCGCCTGAATAGGTGAGCGTGACGCGCGGCTGCTTATCGAGCACATCGGCCAGGGCAATGCCGTCGGCCACGGCCAGCTGGGGGCCGAGGTGCGAAATCATGCCCACAATGTGGTGCTCGTTGGTGCCGAAGTGGAAACTGCGGTCGCGGCCCTTGGTGTAGCCAGTGGCCTTGCCCTGCCACTGCGCAAACAGGCGCCCCAGCGGCACGCCGCGCCCCGTAAACACGCCCAGGTTGCGGTGCAGCGGCAAAATGTACTCGTCGGGGTTCAGCGCCAGCGTGCTGCCCACCGAAATGGCTTCCTGCCCGATACCCGAAAACCACTTGCTCACCTTGCCCTGGCGCAGCAGAATCAGCATTTTTTCCTCGATGAGGCGCGGCTTCAGCAGCTCGCGGTAGAGGCGCAGCAGCAGGTCGTTGGAGTAGTCTTTGCGGTCGAACAGCATGGGAAGCTAGGGGCGGGTTGGGGGTGGCAAAGGTAGGGGCGGCGTTTTCACTGCGGGGCCGGGGCGGATGTGGCTCCGCAGTAGCGCGGACTTTCAGTCCGCAAGTAGGGGCGTGGGCTACTGCCGGACTGAAAGTCTGGGTTACCCTCCTGGCCGCAACTGCCCTTCATCGACGCTATAAAGCACCTTAATGTAGCTTTGAGCGGCTTCATTACCTGTTCATTGCATGGTGAATTATTACCTTCCTTTTCTCCTATTACTAGGCCTGCCAGCGGAGGCCCAAACCCCGGAATCCGCTGCTACCCTGGCGCCGCCCGACACCGTGCGGACTTTTCCGGGCACGCTGCGCTTGCAAGGGCAGGCGCAGCCAGCGCGGGCGTTTCTTACCATTCAGGACCAGCTGCGCACGGTGGCCGGCGTGCAGGTAACGCCCTACGACGGCAGCCCCGGCAGCGGCCAGGTGGTGCGCATAAGGGGGGCTAGCCTGGTGCAGCGCCAAGCTCAGCCGCTCTACATTATCGATGGCCTGCCCGCCCTCAACGATGCCCTGGAGCCCGACCAGCTGTTCGGCACCCCACCGCCACCGCCGCCCTACCAGGCCTACCTCAATGCGCCAGTCGATGCCCCGGTGGCCGAGCAGCACGCCGAGGCCGGGGCTAGCCCCCTGCACCTGCTGCCGCCCGAGAGCGTGGAAAGCATTGAGGTGCTGGCCGGCCCGGCGGCGGTGGCGCGCTACGGCGCGCTGGGCGCCAATGGCGTCATCAGCATTCGCACGCGGCGCGGGGCGGTGGCGGCGGGCCAGCCGCTGCGGCTGCACTACGCGGGCTACGGCGGAGTGCAGCAGGTGCGCCACCGCTACGACCTGCTGGGCGCCGGCGAGTACGCGGGCATTGCCAACCAGGCGGCGCGCAACGCGGGCTTTCCAGCCAATCAGCTGCCTTACCCTAGCCCTGACCTGGGCGCCGGCACCGACTGGCAGGCCGAAACCTACCGCGCGGCGGGCTTGCAGCAGCACCAGCTCAGCCTGGAAGGCCGCGCCCGCAGCACGGCGTTTTTGGTGAGTGCCGACTACCGCCAGCAAGGCGGCGTGCTGCGCGGCACCAGCCTCGACCGCTACGGCCTGCGCCTGGCCCTTGACCAACGCCTGGGCGAGCGCCTGACGCTGCGCGCCACCGCCCACCTGGGCCAAACCACCCAACGCCTGCCTTACACTACCGGCGCTAACGGGGCCACGCGCGCGGCGCTGCTAGCCCCGCCCACGGCGGCGGTGCGCACCGCCACCGGCGCCTACAATTTTACCGAGCCCGTGCGGGGCGCGAGCGCCACCAACTACAGTTTCATCAACCCGCTATCTGTCAGCGATAATGTTTACCGCCAGCCTACCACGCGGCGCCTGCTAGCCCAGCTGGCGGCCGACTACCGGCTGGCGCCGGGCCTTACGGCCCAGGCTAGTGGCAACTTTCAGCGCACTTTGCTTGCTGCCGACAGCTTCTGGCAAGTGGTATACCCCGGCACCACGGTAAGCTACCAGCCGCAGTACGGCACCCAAACGCTGCAGGCCAGCCAGTGGGCGGCGCGGCTGGCCCTACACTACCAGCGCCAGCAGGGGCGGCACCAGGTGGGGGCCGAAGTCGATTATCAGTACCAGGCCAAAGACTACGCCACGGCCAGCGCCTCGCGGTTTGAGTTTACGCCGCCAGGCAGCTCGGCGCCGGTCATCGCCGGCAATTCAGCGCGCTACGAAGCGCAGTACCGCCTGCACCGGCCCTGGGCCCGCGTGCACTACGCCCTCGACAGCGCCCTGCGCGTGGAGGCCAGCCTGAGCTACGCCCACTTCAAGGAAGATAAACAGACCCAGTACTACCCGGCGGCGCAGCTGAGCTGGCAGCCGCAGCTGGCCGCCCTGGCCGGGCGCGGCTGGGCACCCGCGCTGTGGGTGGGGGCGGCCCGCACCAGCGTGCTGGGCTACGGCCTCGGGCTGTTTGGGCGCGCGCCGCTCACTTCGCCCTTCACCGGCAGCCTGTCGTTTGTGGCGCGCCAGCAAGCCCCACTCTACACCGACCAGCTGGAGGCTGGCCTGCGGCTGGGGCAGCCCAGCGGGCGCTTTAGCGGGCAGCTGGTGGCGTACCAGCGCCAAACCAACCACGCGCTGCTCACCACTACTGCGCCGGTTTCCAATGCCTCGGGCACCGCGATGTACGTGGCTTTTTACGACGAGGGCACCATCCGCAACCAGGGGCTGGAGCTGACGGGCACCGCCAGCTGGCGCGCCGGCCGGGTGCAGGGCACCACCCGGCTCGTGGCTAGCCTCAACCGCAACCGCGTGCGGGGCGACGAGTACGGACGCCGGAACCCGATTTATGACGACCAGCCGGTGGGCAGCGTGTACGGCTTTCGGCAGGATGGCCTTTCGGCCACGGGCGCGGTTATTTTTCAGGATAGCAACAACAACGGCCGGCGGGACTTTGATGACCAGGCCAGCCTGGGCAGCGGCATTCCGGCCCAGCTGGCCAGCCTCAGCCAGCAGGTGCAGCTGGGCCGGCTAGCCCTCGATGTGCAGCTCGACGGCCTGTTTGGCTACCAGGTGCTGAACCACCAGCTGGCGTACCTGGACGCGCCCTCCGGCTTTACCAACAACGCCACCAGCGTGCGCAACTACTGGACGCCTACCAACACCGCCACCGCCGTGCCCGCACCCGACCGCAGTACCATCTACGGCCCCCTCTCCGACCGCCTGCTCGAAAACGGCAGCCACGTGCGCCTCTCCTCGCTCACGGTCAGCTACCGCCTGCGCCAAACCGCCACCCAGGACCTGAGCTTGTGGGTGGGCGCCCAAAACCTGTTTGTGCTGACCAGCTACCGCGGCTACGACCCCAACGTGAGTAGCGGCGGCAGCGCCCCCGCCCAGGCCGGCCAAGACTACGGCGCCGTGCCCGTGCCGCGCACCTGGCTGCTAGGGGTGCGCGCCAGCCTGTAAGCCGAGGGCATTCACCTTATTGTAATTCAACCAGCTATGCACTTTGTCTTGCTTCGCCCGCTCGCCCTGCTGCTCGGGGGCCTGCCCGGCCGCTACTCCTGGCTAGCCCCCACCTTACCCTACCAGCCGGTCAAAAAATAGTCCCGCTAGCCCCGCTCGGCGCAAAGTAGTCGGCTAACACACCTTTTTGCGGGCAAGCCTGTTAAGTTTGTTGCTAGCGTCAGCAAGCCCCTACTGCTTATCTTCACTATGATTCATTTTCAGGAATTTACCCTGCCCAACGGCCTGCGCTGCCTCGTGCACGAAGACTTTACTACGCCGCTGGCTGTGCTCAATATTTTGTACGACGTGGGCTCGCGCGATGAGAGCCCCGACCAAACGGGCTTCGCCCACTTGTTTGAGCACCTGATGTTTAGCGGCTCGGTCAACATCCCGAGCTACGACGAGCCGTTGCAGAAAGTGGGCGGCGAAAACAACGCCTTCACCTCGCAGGACATTACCAATTACTACCTCTCGCTGCCGGCCGCCAATATCGAAACCGGCTTCTGGCTCGAAAGCGACCGGATGCTGGATTTGGCTTTCTCCGAGAATGGCCTCGATGTGCAGCGCAAAGTAGTGGTGGAGGAGTTCAAGCAGAGCTACCTCAACCAGCCCTACGGCGATGTGTGGCTGAAGCTCAAGCCGCTAGCCTACCAAAACCACCCCTACCAGTGGAACACCATCGGCAAGGAAATTGGCCACATCGAAGACGCCCGCATGGAGGACGTGCGCGCCTTTTTCCGCCGGCACTACGCGCCCCAGAATGCCATTTTGGTAGTAGCCGGCGCCGTGGCCTTCGCCGAAGTGCAGCGCCTGGCTGAGAAGTGGTTCGGGCCTATTGCGGGCGGCGAGCGCCAGCCCCGCCAGCTGCCTCAGGAGCCCGCCCAGACCGAGGCCCGCCGCGCCGAAGTAACGGCCGCCGTACCGCTGAGCGCCCTCTACAAAGCCTACCACATGCCCGCCCGCCTCGACCCCCGCTACCACGCCGTAGACCTGCTGAGCGATGTACTGGGCCGGGGTAAAAGCTCGCGCCTGCACCAGCGGCTAGTTAAAGAGCTACAGCTCTTTAACAATATTTCGGCGTCCGTAACGGGCGCCCTCGACCCCGGTCTGTTCGTAGTCAGTGGCAAGCTCAATGCCGGCGTAGCCCTGGCCGAGGCCGACCGCGCCGTAGAAGCCGTAGTGGCCGAACTACTGCAAGCCGACGTACCCACCGAGGAGCTGCAAAAAGTTAAGAACCAAGCCGAAACGGGCCTCGTTTTTGGCGAAATCGAGCTACTCAATCGTGCGCTGGCCCTAGCTATCGGCAAGCTGCTCGGCAACGCCAACCTGGTGAACGAGGAGCCCGCCCAGCTGCAAGCCGTGACGCCCACCGACGTGCGCGCCGCCGCCGAGCTGGTGCTGCGCCCCGAAAATTGCAGCACCCTTTATTATCAGGCTGCGGAGTAGCGCCTTGGCTTAATAGCCAAAAAGGCCCGGCGAAACGTGTTTCGCCGGGCCTTTTTTTATTTCGGCGTTCCCAGCGTGGTTTTGGTGCGGGCCTCGCCTTTGGGGGCCGGGCCGTCGTAGGAAGGCGTGTTTTTACCATTGTCTTCCACGTTTACCGGCTGGCCGGGAGCGGCGTAAACGTTGTTGCCGCTGCCATTGCTATTGGTGCCGCTTGGCTGGTCGGCCACGCGGGTACCAGGCGCCATAGCGGGTACCGGGCGCGCGGCCGCCGGGCGGCTAGCCTTGGTTTTGGGGGTAGTCTGGGCACTGGCGGGCAGGGCTAGCAGAGCGGCCCCGAGCAGGGGCAGGCACAGCGAACGAAAAGAGCGCATGAGGCTTGAATGAGAAGGCGTTGGCAAAATCCAGGCGTTCAGTTGCCCGGTATGGTTTCTACGCAAAGCGGCCACGAAAGGCTAGCTTTCGTGGCCGCGGCAAAGGCAGAAAAAAGAAGAGAAAAGCGGGATTAGCGCGCGGTGGAGAGCGTGGTGCTGCTAGCCTCGCGGTACAGGGGCCGGCCGTTGTAATCGGTCGTTACGCCGTGGCCCACCTGGTTGAGGGGCATGCCGGGGGCCACCGATACGTTCATGGTAGGGCGGCGGGGCGCGCCGGTGTTTACCGGCAGCGGCTCGTCGCTCCAGCCGCTCCAGCTGGTGCCGGCGCTGGCGGTAGCAGTGGGCTGCGCCGCCGCTTGCTTGGCTGCGGCGAGGGCCTCAGCCTTGGCGGCCGCTTCGGCGGCGCGCTTTTCGCGGGCGGAGAGGACTTTGGTACGGGCCACGGGGCGGTTGTAGGCGCCGGTGGCGGGCGTGGTTTGGGCTGACGCCGCCTCGGTGGCGAAGAGGGCGAGACCTAGCAGCGGAAGGAGGAAACGGCGTAGCATGATGGGAGAGGAAAAGGAGTGGGAAGTGGTTGAAAGCTGAAAAGGCTTTTGCAAAGCCGGTGCCAGGTTTTAGCTCCAAGCTGGGTAGGAGTGAGGAATTTATTTTTGCCATGTAAGCAATCAGCTAATTTTCAGCATAATAATTTTTCTTGCTACTTAGCAGGCCCGCACGTTTTACAGCGGCTTGCCGGCCGCCGTACCTTTGTGGGTACCATGCAGGAATCTATTTTGGGTCTGGCCGCCGAGGTGGCCGCCGCCGACGTGAGTACCGCCGCCGCCCTCGACCAGTTTCGCCTTCTCTACCTGGGCCGCAAAGGCCGCCTGGCCGACCTGTTCGACCAGCTCAAAACGGTGCCCAACGAGCAGAAGCGCGCCGTGGGCCAGCAGCTCAACGGCCTCAAGCAGCAGGCGCAGGCCCGCTTCGACGAGGCCCAGCAGGCCCTGGAGGAGGCTAGCGCCAACCAGCCCGCCGATGCGGGCTTCGACTACACGCTGCCCACCGTGCCGCACGCGCTGGGCACCCGCCACCCACTAAACCTGGTGCGCGAGCAGATGCTGCGCATCTTCAGCCGCATCGGCTTTGCGGTAGCCGAAGGGCCGGAGATTGAGAACGACTGGCACAACTTCACGGCCCTCAACTTCCCCGAAAACCACCCGGCCAGGGATATGCAGGACACGTTTTTCGTGCCCGCCGTGGAGGGCGACGACCAGCCCAGCCTGCTGCGCACCCATACCAGCACCGTGCAGGTGCGGGTGATGGAAAACGAGCCGCTGCCCATTCGCCGCGTGATGCCGGGCCGCGTGTACCGCAACGAGGCCATTTCGGCGCGGGCGCACATGCTCTTTCATCAGGTAGAGGGCCTCTACATTGATGAGAACGTGAGCTTCGCCGACCTCAAGCAGACAATTTACTACTTTGTGCGGGAGTTGTTTGGCGAGGATATCAATATCCGGTTCCGCCCCAGCTACTTCCCCTTCACCGAGCCTAGCGCCGAAATTGATATCACCTGCCTCATCTGTAAGGGCGCGGGCTGCAATATCTGCAAAGGCAGCGGCTGGGTCGAAATCGGCGGCTGCGGCATGGTAGACCCCAACGTGCTGGAAAACTGCGGCATCGACTCCGAGAAGTACTCGGGCTACGCCTGGGGCATGGGCATCGAGCGCATCACGATGCTCAAATACCAGGTGAAAGACCTGCGCCTGTTCACCGAA
>Ga0308164_10005609_pt1 | contig 10032 bp, 7 predicted proteins | sample PhyTR2_FD_201031 | JGI IMG/M metagenome (GOLD analysis project Ga0308164, IMG submission 201031) | Phyllosphere microbial communities from UC Gill Tract Community Farm, Albany, California, United States - DLSLT.R2 | ecosystem: Host-associated > Plants > Phyllosphere > Unclassified | place: USA... | reverse complement strand
CCACGACTCGCGCACGCGCCGCACCAGCGCGTCGAGCTGCTCCATGCTGGTAAGCGGCCGGGCCGCCGCCAAAAAAAGCTCGGAGTCGTAGGCCTGGTTAAGATACTCGTTGTAAAGCGTGTAGCCCACAATGAGCGCCAGGCTAGCCCCCGCCAGCAGCAGCAGCAGCACCCGCTGCCGCAGCGTGAAGGCCGCCGGCCGCAGGTAGCCCCACAGCAGCAGCGTGCCCACCCCGGCCACTAGGTACACCCCCGCCGAGAGCTTGATAAGCGTGGCCAGGGTATAAATAGCAATGGCTAGCGCCAGGTCGGCAAAGTGCTGGCGCTGCGGAAAGCGCAGCAGGTAGTAGGCCCCCACCACGGCCAGCGAGGCCCCGGCCGCATCGGGCAAAAAATTGCCGGCGTAGTAGGCAAACACCGGCGAGGCCGCCAGAAAAGCCCCCGGCACCAGGGCCGCCACAAACTGCCCCGTGCGCTCAAAAACCAGCCGAAACAAGTAGTAGTAGGCTAGCCAGGCCGTGAGGCCGGTAAGCAGCCGGTAGAGCGGCACTATCAGCGCCCGGCCGCCCACCTTGGCGCCCAGCGCCGCCAGGTAAGGGATGAGCGGAAACTCCACCCCCGTTACCCCGTCAATAGACATCAGGGTGAAGGTGTGGGGCTTGAAGAAATTCATGCCGTGGTCGTAGAAGCCGAACGCCAGGGCTAGCCGGTCGCCCTGCCCCCACTCGTGAATGCCGCGGGGCAGCCAGTGCAGCGAGGGCCAGTAGTACACCAGCACCAGCACCAAAAAAAGACCGCCCGCCAGCAGGCGGTAGCGGCGGGCCAGCGCCGCGGGCAGCGGCAGGGGAGGGGAGGGACTCATGGAGCGCGAGCGGAGTAGGCGCCGGCAGGCCCGCGGGGGCCGCGGCCGGGCTGGTACTTATTGCGGGGGTTTCTGGTAGTAAGTTTTCACGGTGGGCGTCACGTGCCAGTAGTAGAGCATCTGGCCGGCTACTTCCGACTGCTGCGGGTCGCTGGCTAGCCCCCAGGTCAGCACCGGGCAAAAGCCGGCCAGCTCCACTACTGGCTGGCGGGAGCGGGCCAGCTGGTCGAGGCTCCAGCGCTCGCAGTCGCTGGTGGGCGCGTACTCGGCCAGCGCATCGGCCTGCCAAAAAAAGACCGACAGCGCCAGCACCGCTAGCCCATAGGCCTTGCGCCCGGCCCCGCGCAGCTGCCCTAGCAAAAAGTAAGTGGAGTAGCCGTAGGCAAAAACCAGCCCCAGCAGCACCGGTAGGGCGGTATCGTTGCGCAGCAAGTAGGGCCGGTACGCGCGGTAGCCCCCTAGCGGCAGCAGCAGCAGGTACAGCCCCGCAAAGGCCCCCACCCAGGCCAGCGTGCGCAGTAGCCGCTGCCGGGCTGGCGAAGCCGCCCGCCGCCGCACCAGCAGCACATTAAGCAGTACGGCCAGCACCAGCACCGGCAGCCCGGCCTGAAACAGCAGGTAGTGCGCCAGCCCGCCCGGCAGCAGCTGGTACAGCTGCCACACGGTGTGGGTGTGGCTATTCTCAATATTATAGCGCCCGATGTAAAACGAGTAGAGGCTGAGCACGCCCAGCACCGCCAGCAGCCCCAGCGTTTGCCCCGCCAGCCAGCCGGGGCTAGCCCCGGCCAGGCCGCGCCGCCGCTGCCAGGCCCAGTACCCGGCCACCAGTACCAGCAGCACGGCCACCGCGGCGGTAGCCACCGGGCCATTAAACGAAACCACCACCATCAGCCCCAGCAGTAGCCCCACCTGCGGCGCCGGCAGGCGCAGGGGCTGGCCGCGCAGCGCCGCCCGGTAAAAAGGCAGCACCAGCACCAGCAGCAGCAGCATGGCAAAGCCATAGAAAAAGGTGTAGGTCACGGCCCGGTCCGTGAGGCCCATTTGCTCGTAAAAGCCGCCGGCCGTTTGAAAAAGCGGCGCCAGCAGCGCAGCTACTACCCAGCGCTGCGCCCGCGCAGCGCCGGTGGCCAGCTGCACCAGCCAAGCCAGCAAAAACAGCAGCCCCGCCTGGGTCAGCGTCGTAAAAAGGGCGCTCGCCGCGTACAGGCTGCTGATGGGCGTCAGCACGCATTGCAGCAGGCGCGGCCCCAGCTTCCAATAAGCGCCCATGGCGGCGTGCGCAAAAAAGCGGTTGGGCCCCGAGTACACCTCGTGGCGCGTGAGGGCCGACCACCCAAATGGGTCGTGCAGCACCTGGGCATACCAGGGCGCCGGCAGCACCGTGGGGGCCAGGTCGCCATCGAGGGGCAGCTGGTAGTTGCGCCAGAAGGCAAAGGCCAGGTCCAGGAGCACCAGCAGGGCTAGCAGGCTAGGCCAGAGCCAGACGCGCCGGGGGCCGGCCGCACCGGCAGAAGGGAGCGGAGTACGCATTAGTCCAGAATCCGCAGCATTACGTCGTCGAGCAGTACTTCGTCGGTGGCATCGGCCCGCCACATAAACAGGCGCAGCTGCTGGCCCGGTGCCACGCTGTCGGGCAGCGTCACATCCTTGCCAATGGGCACCCACTGGCCGTAGGTGTGCACGGCATCGCGCAGCTTAATGTCATCGCTGAATAGTTGCTGGCTGTAATCGGGCGAAAGCAGCTGCAAGCCCAGGCTGGCGGTGGCCCGCTCGCTGGGCATAAAAGCCCAGGCCTCCAGGCGCAGCTTGCGAAACTTAGCCTCACGGATGCGCCCCAGCGGCATGGCAAAGGTGAGGCTATACTCGTGGTTGCCATCTACGCGCAGCGCGTAGCGGCCCGAGTGCGCCCGGCCCTTCTGCACCAAGCCTGGGTTGTGGTGGGCGGGGTCGCTGCTCCAGCCGCCGCCACTCTCAAAATCGTTGAAGGTGACGACCGAGTCGTCGAGGCGGGGCGGGCGGCCGGCGCCTCCAGAGCACGCGCTCAGTAAAAGCAATCCAAGCAAGGTCGCGAGGCTTTTCATGCAAATTGGTAATCAAGGAGAAAAATGCGTAGCTGCAAAAGTAACCGGCCCTGCCTGAATTGCTAGGCCCCACCGTGCGCCCCTGCCTTCGAGCCCCGGCCGCCGCTACCTTTGCCGGGCATGGACCTCACCTACGAAGCTAAATACCACCAGCTGGAAGAGCAGCACTGGTGGTTTGCCAGCCGCCGCGACGCCGTATTTGCCCTCATCAGCGCGCTGAAGCTGCCGCCCACGGCGGCCATTCTGGAAATCGGCTGCTCGGGCGGCCCGCTTATGCAGCGCCTGCGCCAGCAGGGCTACGCCGATGTGACGGGCATCGACGTGAGCGCGCCGGCCATTGAGCTGGCCCAGGCCCGGGGCGTGCCTCACGTGTCGGTGATGGACGGCGCGGCCCTCGAATTTGCCGATGCCCGCTTCGACCTCGTTATCGCCTCCGATGTGCTCGAACACATTGAGGATGAAGGAAAGGCGCTGCACGAGTGGACGCGCGTGCTGCGGCCGGGCGGGCAGCTGCTGGTATTTGTGCCGGCCCACGCCTACCTCTGGAGCGAGCACGATGTGGTGAACCACCACTACCGCCGCTACTCGCGCCAGGGCCTGGTGGCGGCCCTGGCGCGGGCGGGCCTGCGCCCGCTGCGCAGCTCGTTCTGGAACGCGGCCATGTACCTGCCCACCGCCGCGCTGCGCCTGGGCAAGCGCCTGCTGAGCGGGCCGCCGGCCCCCACCGCCGCGGCGGGCTCTACAGGCGACCTGCACCACTTTGCCGGCCCGCTCAACAAGCTGCTTTTTCGCTGGGTGTGGCTCGAAAACCTGGTGCTGCGGCGCGCCAACCTGCCCATTGGGGTAAGTGTGTTTGCCCTCGCCCAAAAGCCAGCCTAGCCCCGCTATTAGTGCCTGGCTAGGCCAGGCAGGGCTTAAAAAAGCCGGGCGCGATATAGTCAGGCACGGTGTTATTTCGTAAGTGGCTAGGCCTGCTGGTGCTGCCCCGAGGTAGTATCACTAGGTTTCCTGCCCCGCTGCCCCTAGGTGGCAACGCTGCTTTTGGGCTAGGGTATTAGCGAACAGCGAGATGATTATCAAAGAGTTTTTTAAAGTGAGCGGGTGGGCCATGCTGCTGCTGGCGGCGCTGGCCGCGGCCGGGCAGCCGCTGCGGCCGCCGGCCCCCGCCCCGCCGCCGGTGTCCGATTCGCTGGTGCGCCACTACCTGGCCCGCGCCATGACTATCCAGAACCTGCGCCTGCTGCCCGTGGCCGAGCGCCGGGTGTTCACGCAGTGGGCCGGGGCCGCTGGCACCCGCTTTGCCGGGCGGGTAGGCGGGTTCTGGGCCACGCCCCGCACGGCCCAGCAGCTGCAAGCCACCGCCGACACCCTGCGCCAGTTTGTGGCCGACCTGCACCGCGCCCAGCCGGCCATGGTGGTGCAGGGCGCCATTTTTGAGGTGATAGAAGCCCACGCCGCCGACTTGCCCGTGCCCAATGCCGCCCGCGCGGCCTTCGGCGAAGACACCCTGGCCGTGCCGGCGCGCACCTTTCGGTTTGCCGACATGATGTACCCGGCGTATTTCTCGGCCGCCGACAGCAGCCACTACCGCTGGGACGACCGCCCTCCTGGCCAGGCGCCGGGTATTCCTGACATGAGCCGCCCCGAAACCCAACTCTGGTTTTATACCCTGGCCTGCCAGCAGATTGATGCCGGCTGCGAAGCCCTGCATTTTGGCCAGGTAATGCGCATGGACGACCGCGACGCCGGCCACCACGCCTGGTGGAGCATGCTGCAACGCGTGCGCGCCTACGCCCGCACCCGCAACCGCGGCTTTGTGCTTTGCGATGCCCACACCCACGACGAGTACTACGACCCCGACCCATCCCAGCCGCTGCCCCCTAGCCAGCGGCAACTGCTGTTCGATTTTCACAGCTGCCCGGCCCGGCCCATCGAGTGCGATACTATTCGCCGGGGTTCGCACTCGGCCTACCTCGACTTTGCCGATGCCGGCGACCGCTCGGGCGCCATTTATGGGCGCAGTGGCGGTGGCGTGGCCCCCGATGGCACCTACCGCCCGCACCTGCCGGCCCTGGTAGAGCTGGATAATGGCACGCTGGCCCGCGTGGGCGAGCCCGGCCAGCGCGCCTGGGGCGTGGTGTGGGGCGTGGATGAGATTTCGTGGTTTGCCACCCAGCCTGCCGACTACCGCAACCAGTGGCTGGTATACGCGGCGGCCCGTGTGCGCCAGCTCGACCCCGCCGTGTACCTCGAAATGCCCGGCATGCGCGGCGTAAATGTGCCGCCCCAGCCCGACTGGCAGTACCGGGCCAATACTATGGGCCAGGGAGAAATTATCCCGGCCATCTGGGCTGGTAAGCTGCGCCGCCAAACCCGCCGCCTGCTGCGCACCGGGCCCTGCCAGCTGTAGCCCGGTGGGCGGGCGGGCCGGTGGGCTCTACTTTTGCCGGTGCGCCGCGCTCAAGTGGCCATCTTTTGCATGGATTTGTCCGTCGTTATTCCCATCTTCAACGAAGAAGCCAATATCGGCGAGCTGCACCGCCGCCTCACGGCCCTGCTAGCCCCCATGGCGCTGCCCGGTGGCTACGAGCTGGTTTTTGTCAACGACGGCTCGCGCGATGGGTCGCTGCCGCAGCTTATGCGCCTCGCCGAGCACGACCCTAGTCACGTGCGCTACCTTAGCTTCAGCCGCAATTTTGGGCACCAGATTGCCGTCACGGCCGGCCTCGACCGGGCCGAGGGCCAGGCGGTCGTCATCATCGATGCCGACCTGCAAGACCCGCCCGAACTCATCCCGGCGCTCTACGCCAAGCTGCACGAAGGCTACGAAGTAGTATATGCCAAGCGGCGCTCGCGCCAGGGCGAAAGCACGGCCAAAAAGCTTACTGCCAAGCTTTTCTACCGCCTGCTGCGGGCCATGACCCACATCGAGATTCCGGTTGATACCGGCGATTTTCGCATTATTTCGCGCAAAGTAGTCTTGGCCCTGCGCCAGATGCCCGAGCAAAATAAGTTTTTGCGCGGCCAGATTTCCTGGATTGGCTACCGCCAGACCTATCTCGAATACGACCGCGCCGAGCGGGCGGGCGGCGTCACGGGCTACACCTATTCCAAGATGCTGCGCTTTGCCCTCGACGGCATCACCGCTTTCTCCGACGTGCCGCTTAAGGTGGCTACCGTAAGTGGTTTTTTCGTGTCGGGACTGGCTTTTGTGGTCATTCTCTACACGTTGTACGCCCGCTTCGTTACGCTGGAGTACCAGCCGGGCTGGGCCTCCCTCATGGTCAGCATCCTGTTTTTGGGTGGTGTACAGCTCATTGCCGTCGGCATTATTGGCGAATACCTGGCCCGGCTAGGGGCCAATGTGCGCCAGCGCCCGCTCTACATCGTGTCGGAAGGCAACCTGCCCGCCCCCACCGACAACGCGGCCGTGCACCTGCCGCGCCACTAGCCCGCTGCTATGGTAAATCTGGTCCGTACGCCCGCCGTTTTGGGCACGCCCCGCCGTCAGCGCCTCGCGCTGCTAGCCCTCTTTGGGCTCATTTACTGCCTGGTATCGCTGGTAAACCAGGCTAATTTCCGCACCGGTGCCCTCGACCTGGGCTACGAGGCGCAGGCCGTAACCGACCTGGCCCACCTGCGCGCCCCGCGCGTGACGCTGCTGCTCGACGCGCCGCCCACGGCTTATCTGGCCAACCACTTCAGCCTGACGCCTGCCCTGGCGGTGCCGCTCTACTACCTCGTGGGCCCGGTGTGGTCGCTGCTGCTGCTGCAAATCGGGGCCGTGCTGCTGGGGCTGCTGGGCGCGTGGCGCTACGCCCGCTATGTGGGTGCCACCGAGGGGCAAGCCAATTGGGCGCTGGCCCTGCTGGGCAGCCAGTGGGCCGTTTTTTCGGCGCTAGGGTTTGATTTTCACAACAATGTGCTGGGCGCAATGGCCTTGCCCTGGCTGGCCCGCTGGGTGGGGCAGGGGCGTTGGGGCCGCGCCACGCTGGCCGCCATCTTCATCGTGCTCAGCAAGGAAAACCTGGCGCTGTGGCTGGCGTTTGTGCTGCTGGGCCTGGCGTGGCAGCACCGGCGGCAGCACCGCACAGTGTGGCGCGCGGCCGTGGGTGCGGGGCTGGCGCTGGCCTACTTCGCCGTGCTGACGCGCTACCTGATGCCCTCCCTCGACACCACGCACCGGCCCTATACCCAAATGGCGCGCTACGGGGCGCTGGGCGCGTCGCTGCCCGCTATTGCCGCCAACTTGCTGGCACACCCTGGCTTGCTCTGGAATACGCTATTTGTCAATGTGTTGCCCGATACGGCTTACGATTATATCAAGCTGGAGCTGTGGGTGGGTTTGCTGCTGTCGGGCGGCTGGGCACTGCTGCGCCGCCCCTGGTACGTACTGATGCTAGCCCCCATTCTGGGCCAGAAGCTGCTGGCCAATGATGCCGGTTTCTGGGGCCTCAACTACCAGTACTCCATCGAGATAGCGCCGATACTAGCCCTGGCCGTGGCCGATACCCTAGCCAGCGCGCGCCGGCCGGGGGCGGGCCGCTGGCCCTGGGCGCTGGGCACGGTAGCGCTGTTTACGGTAGTTACGCTCTACACGCGCCGCAGCACCTGGTACGACCGGGCCACTACCAACTTCCTTATCGGCAGCCACTACCGCCCCGCCTACCCCAACCCGGCCGGGCTGCGCGCCGCGCTGGCTAGGGTGCCGGCGGGCGTATCGCTCAGCGCATCATCGACCCTGGTGCCGCACCTTGGTGACCGGCGCGACTTGTTCTTGTTTCCGGTGCTGCGCACGGCGCAGGTGGTGGCGCTGCTGCGCGAGCCCGACGAAAGCGGGGCCTGGCCGCTCTCGGTAGATGAGGCTAAGCGCGCTGCCGCCCAGCTGCGCGCCGACCCAGCTTACCGCGTGCTCTACGAAGATGCCCAGTTGGTGCTGCTGGCCCGCCGCTTTGCCCCCGCCGACTCAGCGGCCGTATGGCAGCCCTAGCCAAAACCCCACGCCTTAGGTTTTGGCAATGAGCAGGGACAGAAACTCAGGTAATCAGGGCTGAGTATCTTTTAATTCTCAAAAACGCGCCGTTTCTGCCTAACCCCGCTTAGGCTGTTACCTTTGCGCAGTAAAACCCTTACCTGCCCCGTGGCCGAACCTGCTACCGACTTCTACGCTCACCCCACAGCCGTGCTCGACGCGGGCTGCCGTGTGGGTGCCGGTAGTCGCATCTGGCATTTTTGCCACCTGGCGGCGGGCGCCGTGCTGGGCGAAAACTGCTCGCTGGGCCAGAATGTTTTTGTGGCCGACGGCGTGACGCTGGGTCGCAACGTGAAGGTGCAAAACAACGTGAGCCTCTACGGCGGCGTGGTGTGCGAAGACGACGTGTTTCTGGGCCCCTCGGTGGTGTTTACCAACGTCAAGAACCCGCGCAGCGCCGTGCCGCGCCGGGGTGAGGGCCACTACCAAACTACGTACCTCGAGCGCGGCGTCAGCATCGGCGCCAACGCCACTATTGTGTGCGGGGTGCGGCTAGCCCGCTATGCCTTTGTGGGGGCTGGCAGCGTGGTCACGCGAGATGTGCCGGCCTTTGCGCTCGTCTACGGCACACCCGCCCGGCAGCACGGCTGGCTGAGCGCGCACGGCGAAAAGCTGACTTTCGACGCAACCGGCCGGGCTAGCTGCCCCGCTACTGGCGAAGCCTACCAGCTGAGCGGGGATAAAAAAACGGTATCAATTATGAGCGAAGAAGTTAGCATGCTAACGGCCAACTCATAACTCATAATTTATAACTCATAATTCTTCAAAAAGTGTACAACGAACTCCTCCGCAAAGACGCCAAGCTGGCCGTGATTGGCCTCGGCTACGTGGGCCTGCCCATCGCCCTCGAATTTGCCAAGCAACTCTCGGTTATCGGCTTCGACATCAACGCGGGCCGCGTGGAGATGATGCGCAACCACCAAGACCCTAGCGGCGAGCTCGATGCCAGCGCCTTCGAGGGCACTGATATCACCTTCACCGACTCGCTCGACGTGCTGCGCGAGGCGCAGTTTTACATCGTGGCCGTGCCCACGCCCATCGATGAGCACGCCCAGCCCGATTTGCGCCCGCTGCTCGGCGCTTCGGGCTCGGTTGGTAAAGTGCTGAAAAAGGGTGACTACGTGGTGTTTGAAAGCACCGTGTACCCTGGCTGCACCGAGGAAGACTGCATTCCGGTAATGGAGAAGTTTTCGGGCCTGAGCTTCGCCAACGGCGATTTCAAAGTAGGCTACTCGCCCGAGCGCATCAACCCCGGCGACAAGGAGCACACGCTGCGCCGCATTGTGAAGGTGGTGAGCGGCTGCGACGACGAAAGCCTCGAAACCATCGCCAAAGTGTACGAGCTGGTAGTCGATGCCGGCGTGCACCGCGCCAGCAGCATCCGGGTGGCTGAGGCCGCCAAGATTATCGAAAACACCCAGCGCGACGTGAATATCGCGCTCATGAACGAGCTGTCGATGATTTTCGACCGCATGAACATCAACACCTACGAGGTGCTGGAAGCCGCCGGCACCAAGTGGAACTTCCTCAAGTTCAGCCCCGGCCTGGTGGGCGGCCACTGCATTGGTGTGGACCCTTACTACCTGACCTACAAGGCAAAGGAGCTGGGTTACGATGCCAAAGTGATTCTTTCGGGCCGCACCACCAACGATAACATGGGCGCCTACATCGCCCGCAAAACGGTGCAGATGATGATTAAGCGTGGCAAGGACGTGGCCAAGAGCCGCGTGCTGGTGATGGGCGCAACTTTCAAGGAGAACGTGGAGGATATCCGCAACTCGAAAGTGGCCGACGTGATTCAGGAGCTCAAAAACTTCTCGGTAAACGTAGATATCGTGGACCCGCACGCCGACTCCGACGAGCTGCACCACGAGTACGGCTTCCGCCTCACGCCGGCCGACAAAATCCGCGACGATTACGACGCTGTAATCGTGGCCGTTAGCCACCAGCCCTACGTGGATAAGGACGAGGCGTACTTCAAATCTATCTCGGCCGATAATGCCGTGCTGGTCGATATCAAAGGCCTGTACCGCAGCAAGCCGATGGAGGAAATTCACT
>Ga0308164_10005608_pt1 | contig 10035 bp, 15 predicted proteins | sample PhyTR2_FD_201031 | JGI IMG/M metagenome (GOLD analysis project Ga0308164, IMG submission 201031) | Phyllosphere microbial communities from UC Gill Tract Community Farm, Albany, California, United States - DLSLT.R2 | ecosystem: Host-associated > Plants > Phyllosphere > Unclassified | place: USA... | reverse complement strand
AGCGCCCGCGCTGCAAGGCGATCGGGAAGACACCCAATATTCGTCAATCCATCCATGCCAAGAGCAACTTTGTGCTTGCGCATATCGTTCACGTTATGTTCAATGACGGCGTCTTTTTCGAAGGAGGACACCATGAAGATGAAGGACGTAATGGAGCGGTATGATTACGATCTGCCGCTGCTGGATGCGCTGAACGATCCGGAGCTTTCACCGGATCGTCGGGTGCTGGCGGGTGCGACGATGGGCGTGTGCCTTGGCACGGCCTATTTCGCTGTCAGCGAAATGGAGGAGGCGTTCGCGCAGCTGGCTGACGATGACGATCACGATCGGCGGCATGGCGAGGGTTACCTGGCGATGGAGGCGATTCTGGAGGAGCAGCGCCCGTTCCAGATGCGGCTATGGCATCTGATGTACGAGAGCTCGCTCAATCAGGCGGTGGGCGATCTGCGCTGGCTCAAGATGGTGGTGTATCAGCGGGCGCAGATGGTGAATGCGGTGCGGGATGCTGGCGTGAACGATCGCTACTGGACCTATGCAGAGGGCCGTGAAGGCAATTCGGCGGCTGAGCTGATGGCGAAGGTCACCGCACGCCGCTGAGGCGTCGATCGCGCTGGTCAGGCGACCAGGGCGAGGACGGTTTCCGGGTGTTGCGGCGAGTGCCGTGAGACACGGAAAGGCTGGACGGGATTATCGGTGCGAACGACGAACTGGTCGATCCCGGTGGTTTCGCGAAGCTGGACGGCGACGGCGTAGGCGTTCTCGAACGATGCGAGACGGGTGCGGCGGGCCGAGAATGGAATGATGGTCATTTTGATGTCCTTCGGGTGAAGTCCCTTCGGGGTGGTGTCCTTCGGGTGATGTGCCGTTCAGGCGGATGTAGAGGCGAGAAGCGCCGTTCATGGAACATGAGGTGTTCCTGTTGTATCGAGGGCTGGACCGGAATCAGCGCGTGAGCGTTTATCCGGTCTGATCCCCGTCACGACGGAGATCCCTTCGATCGACGGGGTCGGAACCGCTGCTACGGTTCCGGCCCCGTTTTGGTAGGTGGCGACCTTGCCGCTACGGCCCATCCACCAGCGGTCGTCTGCTCGCGCACGACATCCCGGAACCGTGGGTAGGTGAAACGCGGCAGCGCCTTTCCCTGACGACGCGCATCGCGCGTCAGCTCGAAGCAATAGGCGAACAGCGGGCTTTGCCGGTGCGGCGAAAGGAGACCGCTCGTCCGGCAGGCGTCGAGCCATTCGCGAGGAGCCTGCCCCGGTCGCAGCCGTGGCGCGCCGAGGCGCACCAGCTGGTCGATCGCCCCGCCTACCCCGCTTTCGCCGTTGCGGATCTTCGACAGCGTGCGATCGGAGATCGTCTCGCCAGCGATGCGCAGCACGGATCTGGCGCGGGTGCGGCCCCGATATGCTCCGGACAGGGCGGCATAGACCGTGCCGCAATGGCCGAACTGCGGGTCGCTAAAGCTGACCACCGCCTCGATCGTCGGTTTCTCGCAGTGGAGCAGGCGAAACGCACGCGATGCGAAGAAGCTCTCGCCGTTCGCGGCAACGCAAGGCAGGCAGAGCAGGCGTTGCAGGACGCAGCCGCGAGCGGGATCGGCGTAACCGGTGTGGCGGGTGATGACCGCTCCGGTCGCGGGTACGCCGAAGACGATAACGCCCGCCAGGGTGGATCGTCCTCCGGCGCCTGGCCCGAACAGCCCGACTGCCAATTGTGCGGCGGGGTATCGCGACAGGTAATGATGCTGGGCGATGAAGGCGCGAGCCTGATCGTGGGGCACGACATCGACCGCGTAATCGCGGGGATCGATCAGCGTCGTGTCATCGACGAACAGGCTCCGGCGCTCCCGCCAGCGCTGGCTTCGGGTCGTGAGCATGGGAGGCTTCCATATTCTGGCGGGTCGATGACCGGCGTGAGCTGCGTCAGGACGACGATGTTGGCGGTGCGTGGATCGTAGGTCACAACATCGACCGTTCGGGGCCGGGCGACGCAGCAGCGCCGTCATAGCCACGCTGCCAAGCGGCGTGGAGGCGACTGCCATGGCGATAGTCGCTGCGATGGTTGCCCATGACGAAGCAGCGCCATCCGCTCTTCTCGGCCTCCCACAGAGCGTCGACCGGCCCGCGCGCAAGAAGTCGCATCAGGTCGAGCGTCGAGGAAGTGGATTGACGATCGCGTCCACGTCGCGGCTTCAGACTTGGCATGACGATCACCTTTCGGGATGAGCGATGGCGCGATCGCCGCTATAGGTCTTCGCGTAGCATGATCGTCAGCACGCGCGTCGTGACGCTGGCATCGGCCGGGTTTTCCGAGCCGTAGTCGAGCGCGAGGTCGTAGTAGTCGATCCTGAAAAAGACGGTTGTGCCGCGAAACTCGAACTGGCCCCGGTCGCGGACCACTGCGTCGGCCCCGGCAAAGTCGTGTCGACGCACCGCAGCCATCAGCTGCGCCTGCGCGATCAGGCCGTCGGCTGTCGAGCCGTTGGCGAACGCGCCAAGGCAGCTGCGCGTGATGAGAATGCGGGCGGTCCGATCGAGGCCGAGCCGGCAGCGGTCGTTGAGTTTGGCGATGGCTTCGTGGCGCGAAGTGGCGGTTACAGGCACGATTTTCTCCCTCGATATGGATCAAGCTGCGATCAGCGATCGATCCTGGCGGGGCAGGCCGGCGTTGAAGCGGTCGATCCAGTCGCGCATCGTCGGTCGCTCCTCGATCGCGACGCCGGCGGCGACGTCCTGGAAGCGGATCAGGTCGAGCGGCGCATCGCGCCAGATGCGGTCGACCTCATCGGCCGGCAGCAGGCGCTCGTGGCGGATGAAGTCGGTCATCCGGCCCGGGCGCGCCTTGGTCGATTTGCGCCACAGCCCTTCGACCGTGTGCAGCCGGGGCGCGGCGCGCGCCTCGACCAGCACGATGAGGCGCAGGCACCAGACCGGCAGCTCTCGCACCTCGGCCGGGGTCATGCCGATGCAGAACCAGCAACTCGATTTGGGCGGTACTGGTAGACCAGCGGCCGCAATGCGTGCGGCGCAGGCGTCCCGGTCCCAGCCCCACTCCCGCAGCGGATACTCGTAATCGTAGAGCGGGTCGGCGATCTTGACCGCGTGCGCGTGACGCAGGGTATCGCGGGGGCCGGCATCGAAGCCGATCAGGCGAGTCACCTTCTCGCCCCTGCCCCACGCCTCGACGGCGGGAGCCCATGTCTTCAGAAAGGCGTCCTGCGGGGCTTTCTTGTACTTGAGCGAGCAGCTTGATCCGCCGAGGCTCTTGCTCGGTAACGTGGCGTTCGTCAGCGCCATCTCCAGCAGCGAGTAGTAGGGCGGCCAGTACTTGAAGCGCTTGGGTTCGTAGCGCACGATCTCATGGCGGATGCCATGGGATGCGATCCATGGGCCGATCACGTCGAGATAGGCGTAGGTCAGCGGCTTCTCGACGCCGGTGTCGCCGGTCAGGACGAGGTCGGGCGGCTCGCCGCGTTCGACCAGCTCGACCAGGAGGGCGGTGCTGTCGACGCCGATGCCGTAGGCGAGGACGACGGGTGGGCGCATGGTGGCCATGCTACGCGGCCTCGGGCGTGCGGTCGGCGATCGCGACAGCAAGGCCGGCGCGGGTCATGGTGACGGTTACCGTGCGGTCTTCCGGCACTACCCAGCTATGCGAGTTGAGCAGCGACCGGATCTGGTTCTCCAGTGCAGCGTCGCCGCCTTCCATGGCATCGATCACGCGGGTCATTACCGTGCGCCCGAAATGCTCGCGCTGAGTGTCGGTGCTGTCTGCCTCGGCATCGTCGCTCGGGTCGAATGCGGCGCGTTCGAAGATGTCCGCGACTGTCGCCGGCGTCAGCCCGCTACCCCGGCGAATGTAGATCGCGCGCTCCTCGGCCGCATCATACCAGCCCTCGGATGGTCCGAACGCCAGCACGGCATCGCAGGAAACTTCGACCAGCGCGCCTGCGTGCGCGATCGTCGCCAAAAGCGTGATCGTGTCGGCATAGCCGTTCACGGCGCCCTCGGGCGCGTCCTCCTCGTCGGAGACGGTAAAGGCGAGGCCGTTCTGTTCGACGGTGAAGTCGAGGCGTTCGACATGCGCCAGCACGTCGTACCAGCCATAGCCGATGAAGCGCGGTTCCTGCTCGACCAGCGGCCCGCCAAAGGGCGAGTGCGCCGCGATCGAGACCGCCGCAGGCTGGGCGACGATCGGCTCCAGGTCGGGCATGATGACCATGCCGGGCTCGGTGACACGGGTGCCGCTGTCGTAGTTGGTACTGCTGTCGGCATGTCTGGCGACCCACTGGCGTAGCCAGGGATCAGCCTCGGGCAACACGATGCCGAGATCGCGCGCGTCGCACCAGTTGGAGTAGCTGAGGCGATGGGACGGCTCGGCGGCGATCGCGTGGAAGATGGCGGCTTGCGCGGCAACGCCTAGCGCCTCCAGTGCGGCGTTCTGTACGGCCTCCTTGCGCGCCGGCAGCACCAGCTGGATGTCGGGTGTGTCGATGATGTCGACGCGGACGTGCCAATGGCGGCCGCAGCCGACCTCGCTGATCGACGGCAGCCGGCACGGGATGGTGACGCCGTGGAAGTTCAGCCGCGGGTTGTGGATCGAGGTGTGCGACGGATAGTCGCGGAAGACGCCGATGCGGCTGCCGTTCCAGTCCTCGACGTGGACTGCCTCGGCCAGCCACGCCTGTCGTGGCAGCTCGGCGCCGTCGAGCGTAACCGGCAGCGGGTAGTGCTTCGCCACCTTTGCCAGATCCTGATCGAGCGTCTGCGCCCAGGCATCGGGCATGCGGACGGTGATCGCGGTGCCGCGGGTGATCGGGTCGGGCGAGATGGCGATCGGGCGGCTGCTTTCCCATGCCGATGCAGGGATGTGTGCCATCCAGCCCTGAAGCTCTGGACGCGAGAAGGACCGGATGATGACGTCGCGACCGGCGAGGCTGAACACGCCCATTCCGGCAGGATCCTCGCGGCGGCGGGTTTCGTCCGACCACCCGGACCGACCGAGCGTGACGATCGAGGCCGGATCGGCGATGCCGTGGCCATCGTCGACGATGTGGAGCAGGCGGTCACCGGGGTTGCCGCTGGTGCTAACGACGATGTGGCTCGCGCCGGCACGGCGCGCGTTCTGCAGCAGTTCGTTTAGCACGTCGGTTGCCGAGCCGTTGAACAGGCGTCCAACCTTGGAAATGGTCTCGGGAGCGACGCTGGTGGCGATGGTGGCGGGGAGCATGGGCTGCCTCCTGAGTGTGCGGAGCCAATCCCCGCATCTCCCTTTCCCCGCCCCCTTTCCTCCTTGGCCCTGGCCTGTTCAGGCCGTCCCGGGATCGCCTCGTAGGCGTGAGCGAGCCGTTTTCAGGTGCGCCAGCCCCCGGGCGAGGAAGACTCCCTGTGAGCTGTCCGGTTCGACCGTCGTGGCTCGTTCGGTGAGTGCTGCGATGCGGTGATCGATCGCGTCGACAATGACGGCGACAGTGACATCGTCGAGCTGCGCGCCTGTCGCGGCCTGCTCAGGGGTTATGCAACGTCCCGGGGCGGCATAGCCAAGATAGTGCGGCGCGACGGGCCATCCGTGGCGGAGTGCTTCATCGACGGCGTGGCTGATCTCCCGGTCGCCGTGGACCAGTTCGTCGAGGAGCATGCCGCGAGGCATCGGCTCGATCGTCTTGAGCGCGCCGGAAGCGATGGTGATCGCGATCGGTTCGGTCGAGGCCAGTCCGACGATCTGCTCGGAAACGATGACCAGGACGTCGCCTTCGCGAACGTCCCATTCGTTGAGGCTGGCCTGGTAAGCGGCCTCGCTGGTGTCGAAATGATGGATGCGGTGCATGGCGCGGGTCCTTGTCCCGGAGGGCGGAAGGCGACCGCTAGGAGTAGCGGGGCCGGTCGGCGGGGAAGCGCTCGGGCGGCAGGCCGGTGAAGGTGTAGGCGCGATGGCGACCGCCATCGTAGAGGACGGACTCGACGCTTGGTCTGTGACGCTGGAGGCGTTCGAGCAGACGGTTGGCGCGGCGCATTGCGCGCACCGCGCTCTCGTCGTCGAAGTAAAGACCGATGGCACGGACGAAGGTGCCGGAATCGAAGTACCAGCCACCTTCCTCGGGGCCGCCATACTCACGGTCGATCTCGTAAAAGGCGAGGATGCTGCGCATTGGGACAATCCCGATCTGACAGCACGACCACTATGGTCGGCTTGCCCTTGCCTCTCCCTCTCCCTCTCCTCTCCCGCGCGCTCAAAAGTCGGGATTGCGCTTCGCGGCCTCGGTGGTGAGTTGACGCACCAGATCGTCCCGTTCGGAGCGGATTTCGCTGTTTGGACTCTCGATGACCGCCGCGGCGCGGTTGAGCAGGTTGGCCAGATCGCGGTCGCTCATCGTGCTTTTGCGGACCGGGATAGTGACCGGACGCTCCTCGTCCTGACGGTCAAGCAGCAGCACGAGGATCGCGGGCTTGATGTCCTCGGTCAGCCCTCGGCTATCGACGATGTGACGGCCGCCCTCGGTGATCGCGAACAGGTTGAAGGTGGGCGACCGCCCGCCATTCGCATTGGCGATGGTCGAGCTGCGATCGTGGAACTGGATGTCGACGAAACGGGCCGGGCCGTCGACCTCGTAGGACTGGAAACTGAAGGTGGTGCGCCGTCCGTCGCTCGTTTTCGTGGTGATCGTGAACGCACCGTCCGGCACGTCGATGGCCTTGTGCGGCACATCGTTGAAGCCGGCAAAGCCGATGCTCTGCGCATCGGCCATCGACATGACGGGCAGGTCGCGAATGTCGGGCATGTGGCCGACGGATGCACAAGGCTCATTCGCCGGCGCACCGCCAAGGTCGTTGAAGTAGGGCATGGGAATCCTCCATCGATCATTCGATCGACAGTTCCCCTTCCCCTCCTCTCCCGGGCTTCAGCGGTCGATGAAGCGCTTAGCGGCCGTCTGTGCCGGACCATCGTGCGTCGCCACGGTGCGCAGACGGTCGGTCTCGAGGGTGGCGCCAAGCGTCTCGGGCAGATCCGCATAGGGCTGCGCTATGCGGATCGCTGATGCCGCAGTCGGCAATTCACCGATCGCTGTGCCTTGCCAGAGGATAGTGGTTTCCTCGTCCGCCAGAACGGGATGCGGTGCGTGCACCTGGACGAAGAAGGTCGCGAGCGGGCGGTCCCAACCGATCGCGACTTCGGTAGCGCCGGCCTTGCCGGGGAAGCTGTGACGGCTCATCGGTCGATCTCCTCGACGGTCAGGCGGCAAGCGTGATCCACTCAGCCTGCCACGGCCGGGGACGCGGATCGAAGCGGAGAACACCTGGCACGGTGTCGACGCCGTCGCTGGCGCGCTCCTGTAGCCAGTCGATGTAGATCGCCGCGTCGGCGAGGTCGCCGGCGAGGAGGTCATCGAGCATGGCGTTCTCGCGGACATGCTGTTCGCTGAGTGAAAACCAGTCAAGCGCGTCGAGGAACCGCTCGCGGCGGTCGATGAAGCGCTCGAGGCGAGCGGCGTCCGCCCTTGCCGTGGCAAGGGCGTGTCCGATCTGCATGGCCATCGCTTCAGGCCGTCAGCAGCAGCGGTTCGGCCGCAGGCGGCGGACCAAGGTTCAGGTCCCGGCGCAGGCGGGAGGCGAAGCGCTTCGGGCGCACCAGCAGCAGTATCTGCGCGTAATGGTCCTGGCCGTGTCGGACACCGCCCCGAATAGCGCGGTAGGTCAGTTCGCGGCCCTCGCGGATCCCGCCGATCGCCAGTTCGACCATGAAGTCGTGGGTCACCAGCACGACGCTGCCGGATACCGAGATGTCGCCGAGCCACGAGCGGATCTCATAGCTGCCTTCCGGCAATTCCATGGCCACGGCGAGGCTGTGCATCGCCTTTTGCCCGTCGGCGTGAAAGCGATCCTTGGCGATCGCATCGAAGTCGACCCCTCGCAGCGCGAGTGCCAGGATTGTCGGGAAATGGCGCAGGTCGTCGAGACGGCGGGTGCAGGCGAAGCGCAGCGTGTCGTCGTCGCGGCGGTTGGTCGACACTGTCGCCATATGGCGCGCGAGCAGGACGACGGCCGGATCGGTGTCGGCGCAGACGCCGGCATTGCGGCAATCTTCGATCGCCTTCTCCATCGCGTGGAGCGTAGTGCGGATGTTGGTGAGCGCGCTCGGGTCGAGCGCCTGCTCGTAGCGGATCGGAACGTCGTACATGCTGGCAACCTTTCGGGACCGGATCGAGCGCAAGACCCACGCTCGTCCGATCCCTTCCCCCTCCCCTCCGATGTCCGGCTGAAAGCCGGGGCCAGTTGCGGGAAGGTCATGCGTCCCGGAGGCTCAAGTCGGAAACTTGTTGCCGGATTCCGGCAACAAGTTTCCATGAAACGAGGTCCGGTCAGGCGCCGATTGCGGCGAAGCTGTTCGGCGAAGCGGACGCCTGGTAGCGCGCCGCGTCGACGAGCGCGCGATGCTCCCGGCCTTCGTAGGTCGGATGGCCGAGATGGTTGACGCTTGCCAACTTACGACCGATCACGCCGGTCTTGCCCGCCGGCACCCAGTCTGCCCAATCGCCGAAGGCGGAGACGACGACGATCTCTCCGATCAACGCCATATGGGCATGGATGGTGCGCAGGATGTAGCTGTCATGCGGCTCGACTGGCTTGCCGGTGAAGGCGGCGTAGCGGTCCGGCATCCAGTTGCGCGCCGTCTGGTGCGCAAGGTCGATCTCGAATTTCGCCAGATGGTCGCCGGCCGCCTTCAGCTCAGCCGAGAAGGCGACTACGACGAGCGACCAGTTGACGTCCTCCTCATAGGCCGGCGTGTCGAGGCGCAGCGCGTCGGGCATCGCCGCCTGGCGCTCGTCGGAAAGAATGAAGCCGCCATGGGACGGCGTTGTCACCTGAAACACGCCGGGCAGGCGTTCGATGGCAGTGTCAGCCTGCCCCCACGGGGTCAGGTCGGGGGCGGGCGTCGAGTTGAAAGCGGGCATGATCGTCTCCCTGATCGATGCTCTTCGCCTTCCCTCTCCCCTCCCTCTCCGCAGCTGGGATGATCTGTAACCTGGCCAGTTTAGAGGCTGAGGCCGCGACGCTGGATTTCAGCGAGCGCGCTGCTGGCAATCGGCGTTTCGGGCGTCTCGCGAAAGATGTCCGCCAGATCGAGCAGATCCTCGTCGCCAAGCGCGGTGATCGATGCCTCAACAAGGGCAAGACGCTTCTTCGCGCGTGCCCCCTGGTCGGTGTAGCGCTTCATTCGGGTTCTGAGCATGCCCGGTCGTAGCAGGAGCGATGCAGGATTGTCAGGGGACCGGACATGGCCCTGATGCAGATCGGCCATATCATTGTCGTTTCGGTGCTTCGCAGGAGAGGCGCTCGCCGCGACGCCATTTGGCCGGGTCGATGAAGTACCCGCGATGCGCCCCGGCATGCTTTGTCGCAGCTGCATCATATGCGGCGACGTAGCGTTGCGCCCGCGCCGGATCGTTCTTCAGGTATTGGATCGCCGGAACGGCGAACCCGGCGCCGATCAGCGTCTGCCCGAGATCCTTGCCGTCGATCGCAATCGTTCCGACTGGCCGACCGTAGCTTTGCGTGTTCGTCAACCGGATCGTGGCGTTGCCGCTCTTCAACAGCCGACTGGTGAAGTCTTGCGATGCCTTGCCGCACGACCAGCAGCCCGACCTGGTGCGGCATAGCTGTTTTCTCTCGAAGGCGTCGGCACCGAGCAGGCGGATGTCGATCGAGACGGTGTCGCCGTCGATCGCCCGCCCCTTGGCGGTGACTGGAGTTCCGCCTTCGGCCTCGGCTGCGGTGCCCTTGCAGGCCGTAGCCGACAGCAGAAGCGCAAGGGTCAGGATCAGGCGCATGCGCGGATCTCCAGATAGGCGGCGGCATCGCACTCGACGGCGCGCCACGGCTGCAGCGGCTCGTCGCTCGCGACGACGACGGTCGGGATGCCGTCATCGGTCATCCGTCGGGCGACGCGGAGGGCATTATCGCGGCTGCACAGGGTCCGCCGAAGCGGAGACGTATCGGGTGTCATGGCGGTTTCCATCAGGCGGGTGTCGCAGAA
>Ga0308164_10005607_pt1 | contig 10036 bp, 7 predicted proteins | sample PhyTR2_FD_201031 | JGI IMG/M metagenome (GOLD analysis project Ga0308164, IMG submission 201031) | Phyllosphere microbial communities from UC Gill Tract Community Farm, Albany, California, United States - DLSLT.R2 | ecosystem: Host-associated > Plants > Phyllosphere > Unclassified | place: USA... | reverse complement strand
GCGGTCAGGCCGGCTTTTTTTGGTGATAAAGAGAATAGACCGGCGTTTCATTAGCTTCTGTTGCGATTTCATGTTGATCTCCTGAGGAAGAGTTGTGGCGTATGCCATTTACTTGCTCAGGGAAATGCTTAACAGCAGACGACAATCGCCTGATGGCTTCTGTGGAGGCGTACTGATGAAAAAGCCCTCATAACGAGGGCCGGTGTAAGCAGATAAGTGCTACTACAAGGCCCTGCGAGACCGATCAAATGAAGACGCCGCTGTACGGATCTGCCGGGCTGGGCATGGGCGGGTTGGTAGCGACGTAAGCCGCCGGTTGTTGAGGCTCGGCAGCCCCTTCTTCAACCCGCCTGGGTTTCGCTCTCCGCCGCGGCGGAAAGTCAGGCATGTGCAGCGGAGAGGTCCGGAGATTCCAAGCCCACCAGCTGTCGACGCCAAAACCATTCGAAAAGTAGCGTTGCCGGAAGTCGGCAAAGCCATGCGGCACCGGGCCGGCCGTATTGACAATTTCCATGGGCATCACCGCTGTCTCCTCGCAATCATGCAAGATCATGCTCGGGAAAAGCACGGAAGGATCGGCGTCGAATACCAGCGGCTTGGTGAACGAACGCCCTTCTTCCCTGAGTTTAGCCAGCAATGCGCGCTCGGAATCGTTCGCGTAAGGAATCCAGTCATCGGTCACAGGCATGAGCGCCAAGCTGAATACCTGGCAGGACCAGGAAGAATTTTCTTTTTCGTCCTTGCGCTTGAACGGATAAGGATGCGCAAGGGCGGCAGCAACGACACAGTCACCTCGGCGCCACGCTTCCAGGGCGTAGAGAAAGTCTTCCTGGGTCTTTTCCCACGGCTGACCTTGCTTGGCCATCCATATTTTGGAAAATATCTGCCTGTCCGCGAGTGGCAAGGCTTCGGACAGGTCCATTCCTTCCCGCCACCGGGCAAGAGGAGAGATGAGCAGTATGCGCGACCGGCCTTCGACAGCGGCTTCGATCTTTTTGAGCGTGTTCCGGCTCCATGCAAATACTGTGCGCTGGCCAAGGCAATCCCGACCGTTACGATCAAGGCGGATCTTGCCAGCCGCCTTATCCAGAAAGTGGCTTACCAGCCGCGGCTTGCGGCTGCCTTCCATTCTCGGATGCCAAACGTTCATCTGCGCCACATGCCACACAAGCTGAAGCAGCCCATACAAGGTCAGGCCGGCATCCCGCACTTCCGTCGGCACCTGGCGCAGCGCGGGTTCCCTCCCAGACTGGATCGACGGGTCGGTCAAGGTCAGCCCGACAGGCCTGTTGAGCCTCACGCCACCGCTCTCGATATCCTCAATCGCATCCCTGCCATATGCCTGCATGCCACTACGATCATGCGACCAGGAGTGGTAGACACAGTCAGCGGCATGCTCCGGTCCCGACTGGCCATAGCGAGCCAGCCCATAGCGATTCGCGTATTTTTTCGGCGCCAGCAGCTTCTGGCCACGCCCCATACAGCAGCAACGCACGCTGAGCTTGGTTTCATGGGCGTGCGACAGCACTTTTTCCCAAGCCGCTGCATACTGCGATTCGGTCTGGAATGCGGCAGAATAGTTTCGTCCATCTATCGAAACGGAATACACCCTGGAAGTCATGACTCTCAGCCGTCCTAAGTCGTTCAGTAGCAGAACCGCCCTGCTTCCGAGTTTAGCGTCTAGAAAAAAATAACGATGGCGGCACGCTAACAAATATTGATAAATGCGTGTATTAGAATTATAATCATGTGTATTGTATATCATAATTCGAAGCGGAGAACGCATGACTTTCAATGCCATTACCTATCAGCAGTCGATTCGCGCACTTTCCCTACCCGTTCCTGACTCGCACACCCTATTCGACATCTTTGACATCGAGGGGGATTCCATCGTCAAGGCCGTCGACGCGTTCACGGCAGGTAACGAAAGAGCAAAGAATTACCTGAAGGGGATTCTGTATGCCGTCACACCGGCGACCAAGGAGCGGCTCGCCCGTCGCGGCCTAATCGTGCCCGGCATGGGCGTGCTGATCTCGATCGGCCGGCACGAGGGCCCGGATTTTTCCGTCAAGCTCAAGGCATGGGACAAGAGTGGCCAGGACAACTGCGATGAAGCTCGCTATGTTCGGCTGACGCTGGCGCGGTATCTGGAAAAGGCCTCCAGGAGTGGTGCGGCTACCGTGGCGGCATTCCCTGCCAACGCTCCAGCGGCTGCGACTGGCACTACAACGCCGGCGCAAGCACGGCCAGCCTTGACCATGCCGCCGGCGAGCCAAGCCGTACCGGCTACCAGTAGGCAGGTAGAACAACCACGTGCACAACAGCGCGCGGAGGCACTTCAACAGGCCGAATCGCCTGCGTCGGATATCCCGTGGCCAGAAAGCGAAAGCGAGTCGGGACCAGGGCCGGATGGCGAGCGCTACAAGTCATTCCATGTCTATGGCGGGAAGTTTGCAGCCTGCTTTTCCGAGGATACGACCCAGCGCGGCATACACACCATCCGCGTCGAAGCGACGGAAGCCAGTGGCCAGCGAACCTATAACTGGAAAAACAAAGTGGCTATCCAGCTGTCGCAGCGTGAGTTGCCGCTGATGCTTGCGACGCTGATGCTCTGGACCAGCAAATTCGAAGCCAAAGGCCATGGACAGAACAATGAAAAGTGGATGACGCTGGAAGCGCAGCCAGGCAAGCTCTACCTCTCCGTGCAGAGCAAGGGAACCGGAGCGCGCGGCGTGGCGATAGCGCCGGGCGACGCTTATCCGATTACGACAATGATCGTCAAACAGATGCTGGCGAATGACCCCTTTCTGACTGCCGACCTGGTGTTCAAGCTGGCGAAAAAGCAGATCGAAATCATGCAGCAAGGCGCATAGCGCGTGAAGTCAGGTGCCCGTCTTGTTAGACTCTGGTCGCGGCAATTTTATTTAATGAAACCTGGAAGGAAAATAGCGTGAAGAAAACTGAAGTCATCGAAGCGATCGCTGAACAGACCGGTGTATCAAAGGCGCAGGCGAAAGAAGGTATGGAGATGCTGATCGGTTTCATCCAGACTGGCTTGCGTAAGGAAGGCCGGTTCGCGGTTTCCGGGCTGGGTACGTTCTCGGTTAGCAAGCGTGCCGCCCGGACCGGCCGCAACCCGGCGACCGGGGAAAAACTGAAAATCAAGGCAATGAAAACGGCCAAATTTCGCGCAGCGCCCGATCTGAAAGCCGCCGCGGCCAAATTCAAGGGCTAAGGCACTTCTTCTGGACGGTTATGGTGGGCGGGGTTTCCCGCCCATTTTATTGACCGTAACGCCTGTCCCGGCAGCCTACAGCGCGGCAGCAGAAACGGGTCGACCGATCAGAAAACCCTGAAGATAGTCGCAGCCCATGATCTCCAGAAGCGTCGCCTGTGCCTGGGTCTCGACGCCTTCCGCCACCATAGCCATATTGAGGCTTTTTCCGATGCCGATGATTGCCTGGACCAGTGCGCGCGACTGAGCGTCGGACTCGATCTCTGCAATGAAGGAACGGTCGATCTTGATGCATTGGATTTGATACCGCGTCAGGTAGCTCAGGGATGAATAGCCTGTGCCGAAATCATCCAGCGCGACCCTTACGCCCATCTCGGTCAAGCGGCGTATGTTTGCGCTGGTGATGGCATCCTCTTCGACCATTAATCGCTCTGTCAATTCAATGGCCAATAACGCAGGCGGTAGGTCTGCGGCATCCATAGCGGCCTGGACATCGTCACAGAAGCGCGGGCTGGCCAGCTGCAGCGGCGAAGCGTTGACGCTTACAACGATGGGTGTCGTGCGCGTCCGCTGCCAGTGGCTGGCCTGCCTGCAGGCTGCATGCAACACCCAACGCCCGATATCCAGTATCAACCCAGATGCTTCGGCCACAGGTATAAACCGGTCCGGCGCGATCTTCTCATTCTGACCATTCGTCCAACGCAGCAAGGTTTCAACGATGCTGATTTCAGTTGAACCGGCCCGTATGATTGGCTGGAACATGAGCGAAAATTCGTTATCTTCCAAAGCTTGCCGCAGACGACCCTCGATCAGAAGACTCTCAGTAGCATCCGCCGCCATCGCCTTGACGAAATGACGAAATCCCTGGCCGCCCATTTTCTTGGCTTCGTACATCGCAGTGTGCGCATATTGGATGAGCTGGCCAGCATCCTTGCCATCCTGAGGAAAGCGAGCGATTCCCAGGCTGGCGGTAACCGACACGGTCAACCCTTTAAAGTAATGCGGCAAAGCCAACTCCGTAACGAGCTGCTCGGCCAGCGAGTTCAGCGCAGCATCATCTTTCTTGCCAGGCACCACCAGAACAAATTCATCCCCGCCGAAGCGGCCGACTAGCCCGTCCTGTGACATAACGAAGCGGTGTAGCCGACGCGCCGCTGCATGAAGCAAGTTGTCGCCGGTCTCATGGCCGAAGCACTTGTTTATCCGGCGAAAATTGTCGAGGTCGATAAAGACGACTGCGCACTCGCCGGCACCATTTGCGATCATCTCGGCTAATACGTTGTGGACCTGATTCCGATCAGGGAGGCCGGTGACCCGATCAAAAAGGGGAATTGCACCCCTTCCTGGATCATTTTCGATAATGGCACGAAGGGTTGAGGAGAGGCCGGGAAGCTGAGGACGCAGAAGCGCCCTGCCCGCTTTACTGGCAGTCGGCAAGTTTGCGAATGAAGATGAATGAGTTGCCCCGAAGTGCAAATTCACTGGCTCTTTGCGAACCAGGTCAACCTGTTGCGCTAACTTACCCATAGTGCCTTCCCTTATGCATTGACGCCTGATGCGTTCCTGAACGGACTCTCAGGCATGATAATACCACTGTATAACATATATATGCCAACTGTATTGCAAATTTAAGTTACTGGGAAACACAGGAAAACGGCAGCGCGGGAGGATGGGGAGGGAATCTGACATGCGCCGGTGTCAGAGAAAGAGAACCCCGCGTCGTGCGGGGTCGGTTAGGTTAAGAAAGGCAGTTAGACGAAATCGAAGTCAGGTGCTTCGACGCCAGTTCGCGGCGCTGATTGCTGCTGCCTTGCTGGCGGTGCGCTTTGGGTGGTTGCACCGGTCGATGGAGCATTGGCCGTGGTGTTGCCGCTGTTCGTCTTTTCCGAGATGGCCAGAGACAGATACGGCTTGCCGGATCCATTCGCGGTTTTTTTCCAGGCTGCCAAACGCAGTTCGCGTTCGAAGCCGAAGGTGCCTGCGTAGGCCGGCAGCTTGTCGTTGGTCGATTCCTTCTCCTTGAACAAGGCAGCAGAGATACCGCCGATGCTTAGGGAGTAGAACTTCTTGCCTTCTTTATCTTTCAGCCATGCGGAGGCTTCCAGACGAAGTTTTTTGCCGTCCTTCTTGTCGTCGAGCGAGAACTCCACGAAGCCTTCCAGGACAGGTTTGCCCTGTGCCGGGTTGGTAACGGGGAACAGCGAACCAGTTGCGTTTTTGAGGATGAGAGCGATAGTCATGATTTATCCAAGTGAAGTTGAAAGATGCCAGACGCTTGCGTTGGGCCTGGTACAGGGGTATGGCGCACAGCGATTTGTAAGATCCCAACCACAAATTCTCTGTCTCAAGATCAACAGGCTTGATTAAATCCTTTATAGATATAAAATGCAAGTCTTTGAATTATGCGTCAAGGTTATGGATATTATAAATACATGTTTTATTTTCCCGTGATTTCCTGGTGAGGATTATGGCTAGTCGTCTTGATGTCTGATTACGGCTGGCGTGCATTTTTCCGTTCGGCGTACACCTAGTCGCTTCAGAAAGATCGGCTCCAGCGCGATCACGTCATCTTTATAGGTGAGAGTTTTGGGTTACGACCAGGTCGGACCCAAGGACAAGTGACGCCTATCTATCTGAAAGGTGAGAGTTTTAGGTTACGAAAGAAAAGCAGCGTACCGAAAGGTGAGACTTTTGGGGTACGAACCAGCATTGAATCCGAAATGTTGCTAAATATACAATTAAAAGCCCTTCAAGAGTCCCGTTTGTTACTTTATAGTTGCTGAAAAGTAAAATAACCATTAAAAACCACCAAATAAATCACCAAAAGGTTGCTTGGTGGAAAGTAAATCTCTGCCTAATTTCTCCTTTTTTTCTTATAGGTGAGTGTTTAGGGTTACGAATACGTGTTGCCTCGTCGTTAGGTGAGAGTTTTGGGTTACGAAACTGCTGAAAAACTCGGAAAGGTGAGTGTTTTGGGTTACGACGCAGCCTAATTTTGGCAAAGGTGAGACCTTTGGGTAACGAAATCTAGTTTTTGCAATCGGAAATGAGAAGTCAGAGGGTGCGGCTGTCTTTGCCCCTCTCCAGGCTGCGTTCTAAACTGTCCGATGTTACTGGCAGCTACATGAACTTTTTGTCTCCTTACAGGCCACTACGGCTGTTCTGGTAAGGCTTACAGTGCGCATGTATTGCACGGTTGATTCACCTCCGCAGATTCGACGTTTAGTCTTTGCTAGGTTTTCTGGCGATCAGGTTGGTCTTTCTTTGATCGTGAGATCTATCTGACTGCGCTCCCATTGAGGGTTGTTTACATGTAAACACCTTGTAAACCTTAAAAACCTTAAGGGACCGGGAAGAGCCCATGAAATATGGCTCTCCTGCGATTTAGGTGAGAGTTTACGGGGACGAAAGTGAGAGTTTAGGGTAACGCGGGTGAGTGGATAGGGTTACGAAACTGAAATAGGGTGAGGCTTTTGGGTTACAGAGGTGAGTGGATAGGGTTACGAAGCGAAATTGAAGTGAGACCTTTGGGTTACGAAAAAGCTTTGACGTTTTTGATCCACTCCAAAGGTGAAAAAACTTGCGGAAAATTCACCTTAGCGGCAATATGCATTGAAACATTATTTCCAGGCCACTCCATGCCTCGCCAAAAAAAAACCAGTTCTGCTGTCGCCAACGCATCCTCATCAGGCAATTACCCAAAGGGTACTGACGTCCAGGAATTTCGCAAGGCTAACGAAGCGGTCGGCCTTCGAATCAAGTCTGGCCGATTTACTTTCGTCTCGCGCAAACTGCTGAATATTTTTATTTTCATCGCGCAGAAAGCTGGTGCTCCAGGGGTGAATGCGCCCGCGGGGGAGCCAGGAGCAGAGGGATATTTTTGGGTTCGGATGGCCGATGTTATTTCCGGTTTCAACTACTCGAGCAAGAACACTGAACTCATCAAGCAGACGGCGCATGAAATGCAGTCTGTCAAAGTGCTTCAGACGACACCCAAATCATGGACAGATGAAGTGATGTTGTCCGGCGTGAAAGTTTGGAACTCACATGGGGTAGGAAATAAAAATGGCGAGGTGTGGCTGGGTTTTGCGTTTTCCCCTACGTTTCAGGACCTTGTACTAAAGCCCGATAATAATTTCACCAAGTACAGCTTGTACTACCAAGGCATTCTGAGCGGCGCCCAAGCATTGGCTTTATACGAAGTCTGCAGGCGGTATGCGACAAGCCCTTCTCGAGTAACTTTTAAGCAAACCTATGAATTTTGGTTCCATGTTCTTACAGGCACGCCAATCGAAGGCGGCGAGGTAGCTCCGGAATACAAATACTTTAAGCGTGATGTTGTCAAGCCAGCAATAGCTGAAATAAACGCCAATACTGATATTGAAGTTGAGCTGGTGGAGTTCAAGGCGGGACGACGTGTAGAGTCACTTCAGTTCAAGGTAAGCCTGAAAGCTCAAGCGGCGTTGGAGTTTGTGCCAGAGATCAATCCAGGTCCTTTGGTAGATATGCAGATCGTCGAACAAATTATGCGCTTGGGGATTACCCAAGAGGACGCAATCGAGATATTTGCCCAGTATGGCGAACAGTCAGTGTTGTCGCATATCTCCCTGGTAGAGAAGCGTCAGAATGCGAAATCCGGCACCACCTTGGCGTCCCCAGCTGCCTACTTCAAGGTTGCGATTGCAAATGGCTACGCAACGAATCCTCATCTTGCTGAACCTGTGTCGACGTTGAAGCAGGAAACCGCACCAGAGCCCCAAAAGGACTTAAGAGCGCAGTACATAGCAGCCAGAAGCAAACAGGCTCTCGACTATTTTTCGGAGCTAGAAGCTACCGAACAAAGTGAAATTCTGGCTCGCTTTGTCGACCAGGCGGACAAAACCATTCTTGGCTATTACAAGAAGAAAGGTTTAGAAATGAAGACAGTCCGGAGCGCCTTTGGCGAATGGCTGGCGATCGACGTATGGGGCGAGGCAACTGAGAAAGACATGATTGCGTTTCACGACAGAGGTAATGTGATCTTATGGCGTAGCCCTTGACTGGCCTAGAAGCCACAACAAACATTGACGTCCTCCCCGCCCTCAGCCTTCGGCTGCCGCGCAAGCGCGGGAAGGACGGGGATTCCTACTGCGCTAAACAAGAGCAAGCTCCTGTGCAGTCGCTTCAGCGGGTTCCTGCTTCACAGAGCGGCCTGACTGCACCGGCTCTCCACAGGCTAACACGGCATGTCCTGCCGCTAGGATGTTACATGCTGCATTGAAATCAGCGTTCGCTTCATAGCGGCACGATACGCATGCAAACCGTGCCTGGCTAAGCCGGTTGGCTGCATCGATGTGGCCACAGCACGCGCATCGCTGACTGGTGTGCTGTGGTGGCACCGCCACCACCCGTCCGCCCAGCCAGGCCTGCTTGTACTCAAGCTGGCGCCGGAACTCTGACCAGCCCTGATCAAGGATGGACCGATTCAGGCCAGATTTGGCCTTCACATTCCGCCCGGGCTGCTCCTTGCTGCCTTTTGCCGACCTGCTCATATTGGCAACTTTCAGATCCTCGATACAGACAAGCGCGTGGTTTTTGCTGATTGCGGTAGAGGTCTTGTGGAGAAAGTCGCGGCGAACATCCGCGATCGTGCTGTGCAGCTTCTGGACCTTGGCTTTCGCTTTGCCCCAGTTCTTGCTGAACTTCTGTTTGCGGGCCATTGACCGCTGGTAACGGGCGAGACGTTGCTGGTGTTGCTTCAAACTGTTCAATGGCGCGATCGACTGACCAACTGACAGCGTCGCAAAGCGCGCCACGCCGAGGTCAATGCCAACGGCTGTCGTTGCTTCGTGCACGGGCGGCTCGACGTCACGCTCAGTCTGGATGGAGATGAACCACTTTCCGCACGAATGGCGCATCGTCACATTCTTAGGCGTACCGACAACCTCCCGGCTATTGCGGTAGCGAAGCCAGCCTAGCTTAGGAAGAAAGATGCGACTGTTTGTCTGGTCGAGCCTGAAGCCTTGCGGAAAGCGGAAACTGTCGTGCTGGCCACGCCTCCTAAAGGTCGGATGATCGGCAATCTTGTCGAAGAAGCGTTGGTACGCCGTCTCGAGATTCTTAAGCGCTTGCTGCAATGCCTGCGAAGGCGCTTGCTTAAGCCAGCCGGTCTGTGGATCCTTTTTCCATGCGATGAGGTGTTTGGCCATCTCCTCGTAATGAATGAATTTTCCGCCATCCTTGTAATTTTGTTCCTGCAGCGCCAGCGCCTTATTGAACACGAAGCGGCAAGCGCCGGCAAAGCGGCGCGCATCGCGCTGCTGGCTGCCGTTCGCAATCACTTCGAATTTGTAGGCTTGGCGTCGTTTCACGGAATGAATATTATCAAAGTCTTACCAGAAAAACAGGGACGCCTACGGCGTCCGCGCCTTATATCCACGCCCTGAAGAGACGAGGTTTTACGGCGCAACTGATAAAACGAGAAAATGCCATGGACCAAACGGAGCAAAATCTAAATAGATCACCTCAAGCTGTCGCAGGAAAACCCGGTATTGAAGACTATCGGATTGCAGTGGCTCAAACGATACTGGAGAGATTTTCGCTGCAAGAGGTCCGGCAAAAAAGCCTCGAAAACCTGTCACGGTGGAAAGCTCAGGGAACATGGTCGGGCTACTACGATGAGTGGATGAGACTCATGCTTAATGGCAGCGATACAGAAGTAATCACGACCATGACCAGTTCGGATGACATGGCCTCAAGGCTCCGAGGCGCATCACCCTACCCAGGACTTCTGGATGAAGAAACTGTACGAGCCCTCTGGTT
>Ga0308164_10005605_pt1 | contig 10037 bp, 7 predicted proteins | sample PhyTR2_FD_201031 | JGI IMG/M metagenome (GOLD analysis project Ga0308164, IMG submission 201031) | Phyllosphere microbial communities from UC Gill Tract Community Farm, Albany, California, United States - DLSLT.R2 | ecosystem: Host-associated > Plants > Phyllosphere > Unclassified | place: USA... | reverse complement strand
GGCGGAGAGGAGGCAGGGGCTCGAGCGGGGCTGGGCTCGACCTTCCCAAGTCGCCGCACCGCCTTTCGGCCGTCTTCGAGCGGTGCAAGGGCTTCATCGCTCGCTCGAGGCTCTCGCTAGCAGGCTTTGCGGTCCCTCGAGTTGCCCGAAGCGAGGAAAACGCCGCCGCGAGCAGCTGCACAGGCCCAGCTCGACCAGAACCCGCTGTCGCAAGCAGCGACGCCTGCTCGTGCTGCTCGCCCCGCACGACTTGTTCCCGACAGATGAGACGCCGCGTGCGGCAAAGTGCAAGCTTCGGAGAGCGGAGAGGACGCAGTGGGTCCGCCTGCCGGACGAGGAAGGCCGAGGTGGCTTCCACGCGCAGCCTCGTGCGAGTGGGCTGCGCTCATTCTCCCCTGGGCGAGCGAGACGTCTTTGCTGCAGCGTGGACGAGCAGGGTGGCGCAGAGAGAGGCACTGCGCGAGCGAGAAGAGGTCGAGGGAGCGAGCAGCTCAGCCCGCAGCAGTCGGCGCCGCGCACGAGCCGTGCTTTCCCGCAAGCGCGGCAAGCTCCTTCTGCTGTGGGACCGGCGGCGAGCGACTTGGGAGCCGGACGTTGGCGCGGCTACGGTGCGATCGACCCAGCGAGAAAGTGAAACCCTTGCAGCTGCGGTACAAGCGGCGGGGCGGACGGCACACATGGTAGCGAGCTGGAGCGGGCTCAAGGGCGCAGCGTACCGCTCGTCCGTACGCCGTTCGGCTGAGCGGCAGCGGAAGCAGAAGCAGACCGCGCAGCAAGAGAGCGTCAAGGAGGAGAAGCCTTGCGGCGACGATCCTTCGGCTCGGCGACGACGTCGACGGAGTGGGAGCAGGGAGCGCTGCGAGAGGGACGAAGGAGCGGCGCGATAGAGCAGCGGGGAGGAGCGCTAGCTAGGCGTGGTCCCTGACAGGGTCGCGAGCAAGCGAGTGAGCGGGCCGACAGAGAGGGGAAGAGGGGGAAAGGGGCGAAAGGCGCGGGCGCAGTCGAGAGCGAGGCGAATGCGCCGAGGCAAGCCCGAATCCGACGAGAGAGCAGCGCTGAGTCTGAGTCGGTCGGGCGGAAGGAGAGAGCGGCGTCGCGAGCGAGCGACGGTCGGGGTGTCGTCGTCGGTCGGCCAACTGCTCCTCCTCCCTCCCTCGCACCAAAGGACAAGGTGCGGTCTCGAGACAAAAAGGCCCGACTGTTCGCACGCACACACCGAAGGCTGACCCCCTGTCCGCCCGCCGCCTCCTCTCGCCGCTCGTCCGTCGTCCTCCCCGCGCCGCCGCTCCTCCCGCCGCTCTCTCTCCCCTTGGTCCTCGCCTCGCCTCTCTCGCAGCCAGCCTCTCGCCAGGCTCGCTCTCCTCGCACACGTCGACAAGCACTTTCTGTCGCCGCCGCACCTCGCCCCGCCGTCGCCTCGTCGCGCAACACCGCCCGCGACCCGCCGCCTCCGCGTCGCATTCATCCACCCTCCGCGCCACATTCGGCTCCCAGCGACGCTAGCGCTGTGTGCTGCCCGCCAGCCATGCCCGCGCCCGTGCAGATTGCCCGGCGCGAGAGCCACTTCTCACCAGAGTGAGTCCCCGCTCGCTCGCTTCCTCGTCCCTCTCCCACCGAGGGCGACATCCCCGGTCCCGCTCCGGTCGCGCGCGCGTGCCCACGCGGTCCTGGGCGAGTCGCGCGACTTGGCGGGCTTGTCGACGGCAGCTAGGTCCTTCGAGTGCGCGCGCCGTGCCGGGCGTGCTCGACTCGTCGCGCCTCGACGAGGTGGCGGCCTTCCTCGGGCTCGAGTCGACCATGCCGAGCGAGGCGGACTCGCCGCGCTTGTCGCCGGTCCGCGTCTCTCTCGAGGACCAGGACCAGCAGCAGCATCGTTCCACTCAGAGCGTACGGCACTGACTCTCTCGGTCGCGCGCCCGCAGCATGAGCATGCATTCGCCGCTGCTCCACCCCGCCCTCTCGACCTCGCTCAGCAAGTCGTTCGGGCTCAACTCGCCCTTCTCGCTCGCCGCCATGTCGACCTCGCTCAAGGACTTGTCGTCGTCGCCCGGCTTCTCGTCCATGGCCATGTCGCTCGGCCGCTCGTTCGAGGAGCGCCCCAAGATCGAGGCCCAGTTCTTCAAGAACTTTACGTGCTGCGGCCTCGACCTCCAGGACCTGCACGGCCTCCTCGAGCACTTCGAGGAGTGCCACGTCTCGTTCGACGACGAGGGCGACGCCGACGAGGACGGCGACATGGACGGCCTCGAGGTCGAGGGCGCCGAGAGCGAGGGCACCATCTCGGGCCCGCCGAGCCCCCGCCTGCTCGGTCACGGCCCGCGCGGCTTCGAGCTCAAGAAGTCGGGCCTGTCGTCGTTCGAGACGCCCGACTCGCCCGCGACCGCCGCGCTCCACCTCGACTCGGGCATGGAGCTCGACATGGACATGGGCGAGGACGAGGCCAACTCGCCCGCGTCGTCGGCCGGCTCGTCGAGCACCGGCCACCTCGCGTCGTCGTCGTCGAACGGGTACGGGCAGCCGCAGCAGGCGCCGGCCATGTCGGCGTTCGAGAACCCGCTCCCGCTCCAGGGCAGCGCGAGCAAGCGCCGCAGCCCGTCCATCAACTCGCAGCACCCTCAGCCCTCGGCCATCCCCCCCTCGATCATCGACTTTGGCGGCGCCGGCGCGCAGCACTCGCGCGCGTCGTCGTCGCACGGCGGCACGACCCCGAACCTCGACGAGCCGCCCAATCCGGCCGAGAACGGCCTCGGCTTCCTCCCGAACGGCACGGTCAACCCGGCGCAGGCGCTGGGTGCACCGGGCGGCGGCGCAGGCGGCTCGGGCGGGCTCGCGCCGAGCCTCTTGTTCCCCGGCACGCCGCACGGCTCGCCGCCGACCGAGGCGCAGGTCGTCGTCCACGAGTCGCCGCAACCCGAACTCGACGACGAGGACGAGGACGACGAGGAGCCCGAGTCGGACACGGACTCGGAGCCGGACGAGGACGACATGCCCATCCTTTCGCCCGGCTCGGGCTCGCTCGGCCTGCCTGCGACGCTCCGAGCGTCGCCGGTCCACAAGTCGTCGCACTCGCCCTCGCCCGGCCCCTCGTCCCACCACCACAAGAGCGGCTCGTCGTCGTCGCACCACAAGCCCAAGAAGTCGTCGTCGACGTCGGCCGCCGCCGCCGCCGCCGCTCTCGCCGCCCTCCCCCCTCACCCGATCATCAACCCGCACGACCCGGCGACCATCTCGGCGCTCGCCAACACGACGCTTAAGGACCCGATCCAGACGGCGGCCGCCATCGCCGCGCTCGGCCCGAATTCCCTCGCCGCCCTCCCGACGGCGCTGCATCCTCTCGGTCAGGGCGTCCAGATCTCGCCCTCGGGCCGTCCCTACACGCCGCCGAGCGAGAAGCCGTTCAAGTGCAACGTGCCCGGGTGCGACAAGTCGTACAAGCAGCAGAACGGCCTCAAGTACCACCGGCTGCACGGGCACTGCGGCGCCAACGCGGCCAAGGACGGCATCGACCCGCGCAACGAGGGCAAGCCGTACGTCTGTCACGTCGCGAGCTGCGGCAAGCGGTACAAGAAGTGCGTCCCCTTCCCCTCTCTCTCGCTCGGCCGTCGTCGTCGCCCTCGAGAGGAGCCGGATCGCTGACTCCTCCTCCCCTTGTTCTCTCGCCCCCAGCATGAACGGCCTGCGGTACCACTACCAGCACTCGGGCGCGCACGGTGCGCTCGGCCTGCAGATGCTCGCGCAGGGGTGCCACCCGCCGCCGCAGTTCCCGCCGGGCCACAAGCGCGGCCACGGCAGCTCGAGCCACCAGCTCAGCCACAGCTACACGCCGGGCAGCGCGAGCTCGAGCCGCGCTAGCAGCCCTGCCGGCATCATGCGCGGCATCGGGCGCGACTCGTACTGAGCGCGCGCGCTCGTCGTCGTCGTCGTCGTCGAGCGGGCCTGAGCGCCACTCGTCGTCGTCCTCGGGTTCGGTCGCTCCTCCTGCGGGTCACGGCGCCTCTCCCCGACACGCCCTGCACCTCGCCTTCGTTCTTCTGCCGCGCGAGCGCTTGTCGCGCTCGTCGCCGCCTGCACCTTGTTGTTGTCCTTCCCCCTCCACCCTTTCCCTCCCTCCTTTCCTTCCTAGCTTTGCCGTCCTTCGTCTTTAGATTCCCCTTACCTCACTCTGCGTACCTTCCCTCTCTCTGTCTCCTAATCCCTCCTGCCTGTACACTCGCGCGCCTGTGCCCTCCCTCCCTCCCTTCCTCTTCCTCCTCGCCTTGCCTTCTCTCGCCGTCGCTCTCCTGCGCCGTGCGCTCCTCTTGCCCGACTCGCCTCGCCTCTTTGCGTAGTCGGACCGGTCGGCGGGCGCGGCGTAGCTGCTGTGCGCGAGCCCGTGTTGCTGTTGATTAACCTCTTTGCCGCTTTCCTCGTCTCGCGCCGCACGAGAGCGATTCGACGAGAGCAGCTCTGCTTCTTTGGCACGAGCTCAAGCGTAGAGAGTGTGTAGCAGGCGCGGAGCAAGCGCGCCGAGCTGGACTGAGCGAGTCGCTCTGCGAGGAGGAGGAACGAGCGCGCCGCCTGCGTTCGATTACCGATGCTCGGCTTGACTTCTGCTTGACTCTCGCTTGACACGGGTGGGCTCATTACGTCTGCTCGCAATACAGACTTAGTTGACTTTTGCTAATGCCGCCTGGCTCTCGCTCCAGCTCGGCCTCTTCTCGCTCTGCGCGCAGCTCCTTGTGCTCGGCTGTGCCGTCGACCAGCTCGACCCAGCTCAGCAAAAAGCTGCAGCGGCCAACAGGAAAAGGTTCGACCTCCGCCAGCTGAGCCTCGCGCGCGCTCGGTCTGCGCCTCTCTCTCTCTCTCCTCCGCTCACCTTCGACTCGCCGCTCTACCGACCCTTCAAGCCTCTCGCCCTCTCTTGTGAGCCCTCTCTCCTTGTCTCGGGACCCTGGGACGTGAGGATAAAATGCTGGCACCCGTCCTACGGCCCTCGTTGGCGCTCGCCGGACCCTCCTCGCCGTGTCTTCGTTGTTTGCTCAGCGCACGGCAGGGCGGGCCTGGTGGGCACGACCGGGGGCTGCCACCCTCCTTCACGCTATTTTGGAGGGTGTTTCTGCGGAAGAAACGCTCGCGGCATGGGCCTAATACACCCGCCGCCTGATCCCACCTCGAGCACGAGCACACGCGCGACGAGCCTCTCGAGCAGGACGCTGACTCCGTTCCTTGCCCTCGTCTACAGGTTCAGCATGCTCGCAGCGGTGGATTCGGCGGCGGGAGCGGCTCCTTCGGAGCGTGTGCGAGGGACGAAGGACGAGCAGGCGTGGAGAAGGCGGCAGCGGCGAGCAGAGCGAGGACGATGTGCAACTCGGTGCTCTGTCCACACGTGTGTCTGTGCCCGTCGTCGTGAGCGTGAGCGCGAGTCGGCATGAGCACCAGCGCGCGCGAGAGAGCTCTGGACGAGCGACGAGCGAGAGCGAGAGGCCGACCTCGCTGCCGACAGCCGGCGGGGGGAGCGCGCGACTGCACGAGAGCCCGCTGGCGTGCTCAGAGCAGAGACTCGCGACGTCGCCCAGCCCATCGAGGCTGACGGTGACGAGCAGAAGGAGCACGAGGGCGGCGGCCGGCGAGGAGGAGGACGAGGAGGCGTCGGCAGCTCTGAGCGCGGACGGCGCGCCCCGCTCTGCGCGTCTACCAAGAGCTACGCCGCCCTAACAGCAACTGAGCGCACAGCGAGCGACAGGGAGAGGCAGAGCGAGAGAGAGCGTCGGCTCCACATCGTCGCTCGACCTCGTCCTCCTCTCCCACCCACCGACACGAGCAGTGAGTACCCTGCCCCACTTCAATGTGCTCTACAGGGCGTGCACTGACTAGCCGTCCGACCCGCAGCCCGCCCCACTCGCTCCCCTCCTCGTGCTCGCTCCTCCCCCGCGGACCCCGGACCTCGTCTCTCGGCTCTCACAGCTCGCACAGCCAGGTGCCTCCAGAACCACCCTCGAGAACCAGCAGCGGCCCTCTGCTGACCCCCGCCCCTCCCGCCTTGTTGTGCACAGCTCGCCGTCCCCCTCCCTCATCTCCCTCTCGCTCCGCTCCCTCGTCGACCACCGCCAGCATGGACGCCATCGGCATCAGCAACCTCCCCAATCAGCGCCACAAGATCGGTCCGTCTCTTGCTCCCGCCTCTCACGGACGGGGCCCGGCTGACCTCCTCTCCTCGTCGTTGCAACAGTCGCAAAGCGCGGCGGCCACTTCACCCTCATGGTCGTCGGTGAGAGCGGCCTCGGCAAGACGACCCTCATGTGCGTGCGAGCTCCCCTCGTCTTGGTGGATGGCGCGGCGGCACGAGGACGAGCACGCTCCCCTGCACCGCCTCTCGCAGGGTGGTGCCGAGGAGCTGCTTGATCGCGCCCCAGCTGCAGCGCTTTCCTGGACCCGCCACTGACGCACGTTGTCGTCGCTCACAGCAACACGCTCTTCTCGACCGAGCTCGCCGCCGTCAAGGACTACTCGCGCCGGTTCGCAAAGCAGATGGACAAGACGACCGAGATCGGTGCGTCCAGCTCCCTTTTCTAGATGTGCTCGCTCGTCCTTCTGCAGATGCCGAGTACATGTCGTCAACGGCCGGTCGCTGACGCCCTCAACGCCCTCACAGACATCGTCAAGGCAGAGCTCGAGGAGAAGCAGTTCAAGGTCAAGCTGACCGTCATCGACACGCCCGGCTTCGGCGACTACGTCAACAACCGCGACTCGTGGATCCCTATCGTCGACTTCATTGTGCGTCCCTCCTCGCCCTCGCTCCCTCCCTTGTCGCTCGAGCGACGATCTGACGTCCCTCCTCCCCGGCCAACAGGACGACCAGCACGAGTCGTTCATGCGCCAGGAGCAGCAGCCGCAGCGCGGCTCCAAGCTCGACCTGCGCGTGCACGCGTGCCTGTACTTCATCCGCCCGACCGGGCACGGCCTCAAGCCGCTCGACATCGAGGTCATGAAGCGCCTCGGCTCGCGCGTCAACCTCATCCCGATCGTCGCAAAGGCCGACACGCTCACCCCGACCGACCTCGCCGCGTTCAAGCAGAAGGTGCGTGCGCTCCCTGTGCTGATCGAGCGAGAGTGAGGGAGACGAGGGCGCTAAACTGACTCCATCTCGACGAGCGCGCAGATCCGCGAGGTCATCGCCGCGCAGGGCATCCGGGTCTACAACCCGCCGGTCGAGACCGACGACGAGCAGTCTGCCGATCACGCTCGCCTTCTGTCTGTGCGTCCTTGTCTCCCTCCCGCTTTTGCTCGTCGCCCCGAGCGAGAGTCGCTGACCCCTTCTCGCCGCGCCGCACCTTACTCGCACGCAGGCTGCCCTCCCCTTCTCGATCATCGGCTCGACGACCGAGGTCCAGACGGCCGACGGGCGCACGGTCAAGGGCCGCCAGTACCTGTGGGGCGTTGCCGAGGTCGAGAACGAGGAGCACTGCGACTTCAAGAAGCTGCGCAGCCTCTTGATCCGGACGCACATGCTCGACCTGATCCAGACGACCGAGGAGGGCCACTACGAGCAGTACCGGCAGGCGCAGATGGAGACGCGCAAGTTCGGGTGCGTGCCTCTCCCTCCCCTTCTTCGTCGTCGGTCGGGCGCGGGCTCGTCGAGTGGGACCGCGAGCTCGAGACGCTGTGCTCGAGCCGAGTCCCTAGACATGTCTGTCGTCGTTCTGACCGTCGCTTCCTTTCTTGCGCGCAGCGAGCCCAAGGTCAAGAAGGTCGAGAACCCCAAATTCAAGGAGGAGGAGGAGGCGGTGCGTCAGGCTCTCCTCGCTCATCGAGAGGCGCAAGGCCGCAGTCGGGCTGCATCTCTCTACATGGCGTCCATCTGACGCACTGTTCACCCGCGCGCAGCTCCGCAAGCGCTTCACCGAGCAGGTCAAGATGGAGGAGGCGCGGTTCCGTCAGTGGGGTGCGTCTCGCCTTCCCCTCGCTTTCCCTGCGCCGCACCGAGGCCGTCGCCTCGTGCACGAGCTCTCGGATGCGCTGAGGAGTCATGGTCTGACGCCCTCGACCCCTGCGCACAGAGCAGCACCTGATCGCCGAGCGCGACCGCCTCAACAAGGACCTCGAGCAGGCGCACGGCCAGATCAAGCAGCTCGAGCTCGAGCTCGACCAGATTGGCGGGCAGGGTATGGGCTACGGCAGCGCGGCGAGCAGGGGGACGGCCGGGCGCCGCTGAGCGCTGAGCGCGCCGGCGCGAGCGTGCCTGCGCTTTGCGAAGGCGCTGCGCTCTCGCTCTCCTCATTCTCTCTCGATACCCTTCTCTCCTTCACGACCTCTCCTTCTTGCTCTGCAGTACCCCTCCCTCTCTTATGCCAACCTCGTTCGTCGTCGTCGCCGCCGCGTCTCGCTCGCCGTCGATCACGTGAGAGATGGTCGAGCCGCGCTTCCTCGCTGCGGGCTCGACAGCGCGCCGCCGTGTCAGTGACTTGCTCGTAAGCAGGAGAGCATGCCCCACCAGCTGGTCCTGAGAGAGTAAAGCGGCCGTCGTCATCGTGGACGAGCGAGGCGGTGCCTGCTGCCCTCGCACCGCTCTCTCGCCCTCCACACCCTCGCTGCACTCGAGCCCGAGCCTCGAGCCTACTCGCACACGGACCTAGAGCAGCAACCACCGACCCGCAGCACCTCGAGCCGCCCGCCCGCCACACCCGGGCCCCCTCGCTCAACGCCTCCGCCTCCTGTCGGCTGCCCGCCATGAGCAGCTACTCTGCCGCCACGCCGACGAGCCAGCCGTCGTTCGGCACCATGTCCGAGCCGCCTACGACCCTCAAGCTTCTCGTCATCGGTGCGTGTCTCTCTCCTCTCGGTGGTGGAGCGTGCCGCGGTGGGTGGGTGCTCTCGGCGAGGGAACAGGGCCTGGGCTGGAGCAGCGCGCGGCGCGTCAATGGGAGCATCAGCACGAGAAGAACAGGGCACAGGGCCGCAGAAGCGCACTCTCGATCCACGAGCAGCCACTGACTGGCCCCCCCACCTCGCCGCCCTCCTCGGTCGGCAAGTCGTCGCTCCTCCTGCGCTTCACCGACGAGACGTTCCTCTCGCCCGATGAGACCTCTGGTGCGTGCCGACTCGCCTCTCGTCCTCGGCTCGCCTCGCTCGAGGGGGATGTCCTCCTGCTCGTGCACGAGCTGATGCATGTAGCTCGTATTGTACGCAGCCACCATCGGCGTCGACTTCAAAGTCAAGGTCATGGAGCGCAAGAACAAGCGGTGGAAGCTGTCGATCTGGGTGCGTCCTCGCGCTCGCACTCCTCCCCCAAGTTCCGCAGCATGGACGAGCCGCTCGTCGGGCTTGCCTGCACTCGTAAGTGCAGCTAGCTGACGTAGACCGGCGCGTCCTTCTCTGCGGTACAGGACACGGCCGGCCAGGAGCGCTTCCGCACCTTGACGAGCTCGTACTACCGCGGCGCGCAGGGCGTCATCCTTGGTGCGTCGCCGGTCCTCCTCGCCCCCGGGCTCGGTGCCAGCTCATGCAGAGCGTGGAGCTTCATGTGAATGTAGTGCTCAGCGACGCACGCTGACGCCCGCTCCCTCTCGCGCACGCAGTGTACGACATCACGGCGCGCGACACGTTCGACAGCCTCGCGTCGTGGATCAACGAGCTCGACACGTTCGCCGGCACGGGCCCTGCGAGCCGCGAGGTCGTGCGCATGATCGTTGGCAACAAGGTCGACAAGGTGCGTCTGTCGAAGCTCTCTGGGTCGTTCTCGTGCGCCGAGCCTGCCTCGCTCTGCTCGCGCTCGAGCGGGCCGAGCGGGGCTGGGTACCGTCGACCCAATGATCCTGACGCTCACTGGCCCCCGTCTACGCCTGCAGGAGTTCTCGCGCACCGTCTCGACCGAGGAGGGCCGTGCGTTCGCCGCGTCGCGCGACCCGCCCTGGCTCTTCATGGAGTGCTCGGCCAAGAAGGGCGGCGACGACGTGAGCGGCGCCGAGGGCATCTTTGGGCAGGTCGTCGACAAGGTGAGCCTCGCTCTCTCGCTCTGCGTCGGCAGCGCTCGCAGCTGTGCGCGACGTCGAGAAGGAGCG
>Ga0308164_10005601_pt1 | contig 10046 bp, 5 predicted proteins | sample PhyTR2_FD_201031 | JGI IMG/M metagenome (GOLD analysis project Ga0308164, IMG submission 201031) | Phyllosphere microbial communities from UC Gill Tract Community Farm, Albany, California, United States - DLSLT.R2 | ecosystem: Host-associated > Plants > Phyllosphere > Unclassified | place: USA... | reverse complement strand
AGGTGAGCGTGATGTGGTTGGATAGATGTAAATCCCTCCTTTAATTAAATTACGGTGAATATCACCAACCATGGAACCTATGTACCGGGAAGTATAGGGGCGTTTGGTTGCATCGTCTTCCACTTGGCAATACTTGATGTATTTTTTTACCCCGTCAGGAAAATGGACATAATTACCCTCGTTGATTGAGTACATATAGCCTGTTTCAGGCATCTTCATTTCAGAATGGGATAAACAAAATTCGCCGATAGACGGATCCAAAGTGAATCCGTTTACACCTTTCCCGGTTGTATAAACCAACATGGTTGATGAGCCGTAAATAATATAACCCGCCGCAACCTGTTGCGTACCTTTCTGCAAAACATCTTCAAGAACAGCTTTTCCTTCGGTAGATTTTCGCCGATAAATTGAAAATATCGTACCAACAGCAACATTTACATCAGTGTTTGATGAACCATCTAAGGGATCGATACAAACTATATATTTGGCATTTTGAGATACGGGAGACTCTATATGAATAATATCATCTTCTTCTTCGGTAGCAACAATACAACATTCTCCTCCACTTGTTAATGCCGCTATGAATTGTTCATTGGCATAAACATCTAATTTCTTTTGCTCTTCACCCTGTATGTTCGTTGTGCCCACATCGCCGAGTATATCTACTAAACCAGCCTTATTAACTTCTCGATTTACAATTTTAGCTGCGATTGCAATGTCTCTTAAAAGCCTTGATAATTCGCCTTTAGCATAAGGAAAATCAGCTTGTTTTTCTATGATAAATTGTCCTAGTGTTTTTACGCCACAAACCATACTTAGTGTAATTTTTACATTATCTACCTGATAACTCAATTACCTCTAATGTATGAATATTTTCATCAGTTATGCAAAAACGAATTAAAGTTCTAACCTTGTGCCAACCATGTTTACCCGCAGCACCAGGGTTAATATGCAATAGTTTGAGTTTCTCATCAAACATAACTTTCAAAATATGCGAATGTCCGGTTATAAATAATTTCGGCGGCTTAGTGTAAATATCAGGCTTCACAAAAGAGGAATATTTACCCGGGTAACCGCCTATATGCGTCATCCAAACATCTACGCCTTCACAGCTAAAACGATTTTGCTCAGGGAACTCACTCCTAATAGCTATATCATCGATATTACCGAACACCCCCCGAAGCGGTTTAAAGTTTGCCAAAGGCGCTGCCACACCGGGTCCAAAATCTCCGGCATGCCAAATTTCATCGCAGCTTTCGAAATGCTTAAACACGCTTTCGTCCAGGTAACCATGTGTATCAGAAATTAAACCAATTTTTTTCATTATTTAATATCAAAATTATTTGCCAAGTATGCTGAAACACCGCAATCATCAAAAAAGAAGAATAAAAAACAACCATGAAAATTAGCAGAAATTTGAGCTGAACTAATTACTAAAGCTCGGCATTTATTGTACAATCTTATCATTTAAAAATTGAGGAAAAATTCTTTTAATAAAAGTTTGTATTCAGGAGTATGGATATTAAGAGATTGATAAATATAAAAATCCTTTTCCACGAGTTGGTTCCGCCCCCTCGCCAAGCAAAGCATCATCCTAAAGGGCGGTTTACTTTCATCGGAGTGGATTCTAATTTGTTCTTTAGGGCTTATATTAAAATCTGAAGCGATTTCAATTACATCTTCAGCTTGCTTCAAAGGTATAATTAACCAAATCTCGCCATCTTCGTCAAGCAAAATATTTGATTTCTCAATAAAATTAAAAAAGAAGTTTTTATCGGCATGCCTTGCTATTCCTTTTCGTTTTTCTTCATTCCGTAAATCATTAACAAAAAAAGGCGGATTTGAAACAATCATATCATACTTTGAATCGGTATCAAAATCTTCATATGCAGAATGAAATACCTCAATTCGGGCGCAAAATGGGGAGTTTAGAGCATTTGCTTTGGCTGTATCTGCAGCTTGGGCATCAATTTCAACTGCATCAATTCTCGCTTCCGCAAATCGCTGTGCTAACATCAAAGCAATTACGCCGGTTCCTGTCCCTACATCCAAAATTCTTCGGGCGTTTTCTTTAAATGCAGTCGCTGCCAGAAGCACGCCATCGGTATTTATCTTCATAGCGCAACCTGCCTGCTCCACGCTAAATTGTTTAAACTTAAATATTGAATCCTTTTTACTCACTTTTAAATTGCTTAATAAAGGCTGAACACACAAATATTATCCACAGGGTAAAAACTTTTAATCACTTGAATATCAATTGTATAGAAAAATGATCAACTCTTTAACTTAACAATTTTACAAATGTTGATAATTTCAACAAACGTTTGTTTTTACTGCTGATGAGTATCTCTTATGTTTGTTGCAGCAATTTGAATGAACCGCGTTTTTACCGGGCTTTGAGTTGTGAACACAACAAGTACTCGATCGGTATCTAAGTAGCCAACAACCAAATTGTTGGCTACTTTGTTTTTAACCTATTTTTCATAAAGTTCCAAAGGTAATCCGTCAGGATCTGAAAAAAACGTAAAGCGCTTACCAGTAAGCTCATCAACCCTTACTTCCTCAGTAGCGATTCCTTGCTCGTTCAATCTCGCGGTTATAAAATTCAGATCATCAACCTCGAAGGCTAGGTGACGCAAACCGCTCGCTTCGGGCCTTGATGGCCTTTCGGGCGGGTTATCAAAAGAAAAGAGTTCAATTTGGTATAAGTCGTTTATTGCTAAATCCAACTTATACGACTTTCGTTCTGCCCGGTAAAATTCACTTAATACTTTGAGACCTAATTTATTAACATAGAAATCTTTCGATTTTTCGTAATCTGAACAGATAATAGCAATATGATGAATGCGATTAAACATTTGAATTATTGAGTTTTAAAATTAACAGTTTATGGAGATAGGACAAAGTTGCGCAAAAATAGACTGAATTTCATTTCAATGTAATCCTAATCTTAATTTCTGACAGAATATTAATTTCAGACCATAATTTTACATTTATCCATCCAAAATTCCCTGATTCAATCTTTCATTCCTTCACTCATTAAATTTAAAAAACCTAAATTTGCACTTTCAAAAAAAAAGCATGATTCATTTCTTCCTTAGTCAATCGCAGGCGATTTTTGTACTTCAAACAGACAGAGCGCTTTCCCAAGATGATATTACTAAACTTGAATGGTTATTTGGCGGCGCCAAAATCTCGCAAGAAACGGCTTTAACAGGCTTTTTCGTTGGACCAAGAGCGGCGATGATTACGCCATGGAGCACCAACGCCGTCGAGATTACGCAAAATATGGACATGCAAGGCATCATTAGAATTGAAGAGTTTAAGGCTGTTGCTGAAGATTTTTCTGACTATGATCCGATGCTTTCTCAAAAATACGGCAAACTTGATCAGGCAATTTATACCATAGATATTAAGCCAGAGCCGATTTTAGAAATCACAGATATTGCGGCCTATAACAAACAGGAAGGTTTATCTTTAAGTGATGAGGAAGTAGATTATTTAGATTCGCTGGCTGAACGTTTAAAAAGACCGCTGACAGATTCTGAGGTTTTTGGGTTCTCTCAGGTAAATTCAGAACATTGTCGCCATAAAATTTTCAATGGTAAATTCGTAATAGATGGGGTTGAACAGGAAACTTCCTTATTCAAACTAATCCGCAAAACTTCGGAAGAAAACCCGAACGATATTGTTTCAGCTTATAAAGATAATGTTGCTTTTATAAAAGGACCTGTAGTTCAGCAATTTGCACCTAAACGTGCTGATGAGCCTGATTATTACACCACAAGCGATTTTGAATCTGTAATTTCACTAAAAGCAGAAACACATAATTTCCCAACAACTGTTGAACCATTTAACGGTGCGGCAACGGGTTCAGGTGGTGAAATCAGAGATAGATTAGCTGGCGGACAAGGCTCTTTACCTTTGGCAGGTACGGCCGTTTATATGACTGCCTTATCTCGTTTGGAAGAAGGACGCGATTGGGAAAAGGGTGTTGAAGAAAGGCAATGGCTTTATCAAACACCAATGGATATTCTAATCAAGGCATCAAACGGAGCCACAGATTTTGGAAATAAATTTGGTCAGCCTTTAATTGCTGGTTCAGTTTTAACCTTCGAACATGAAGAAAACAACCGCAAGTTAGGTTTTGATAAAGTGATCATGCTGGCCGGTGGTGTTGGCTACGGAAAAGCTAGCCAGGCAAAGAAACAAAAACCTCAGGAAGGCGATAATATTGTTGTTCTTGGTGGCGAAAATTATAGAATCGGAATGGGCGGCGCAGCGGTTTCATCTGCTGATACGGGCCAACACGGTTCAGGAATTGAATTGAATGCGATTCAGCGTTCTAATCCCGAAATGCAAAAAAGGGCAGCCAACGCAGTTCGCGGAATGGTAGAAAGTGATCATAATACAATTGTTTCCATTCACGATCATGGTGCAGGCGGCCACTTAAACTGTTTATCAGAATTGGTTGAAGAAACAGGTGGATTAATCAATCTGGACAAATTACCTGTAGGCGACCCTACCCTTTCGGCGAAGGAAATTATCGGCAATGAATCTCAGGAACGTATGGGATTGGTTATCAGCAATAAACACATCGAAACACTGCAAAAAATTGCAGATCGCGAACGCTCGCCAATGTATACGGTTGGTAAGGTTACAGGCGATCACCGTTTTACTTTTCAATCGGCAACCACGGGCGTTAAGCCAATGGATTTAGAATTGAAAGATATGTTTGGCAGTTCTCCGAAAGTTATAATGGAAGACAAAAAGCTGGATAGAAAATATGAACCTTTATCGTACCAAGCTGAAAAAATTAACGATTATTTAGAGCAGGTTTTACAATTAGAGGCCGTAGCGTCGAAAGATTGGTTAACCAACAAGGTTGATCGTTGCGTTGGTGGCCGTGTTGCAAAACAGCAAACTGCTGGCCCGCTTCAATTGCCTTTGAATAACTGCGGTGTAATGGCGTTGGATTTTGTTGGTAAAGAGGGTATTGCAACATCAGTTGGACATGCGCCGGTATCTGCATTAATTGATCCTGCTGCAGGAAGTAGAATTGCAATTGCAGAATCGCTTTCAAATATTGTTTGGGCACCATTAAAAGACGGTTTGAAAAGTGTTTCGCTTTCTGCGAACTGGATGTGGGCATGTAAAAATGAAGGTGAAGATGCAAGACTGTACGAAGCCGTTAAAGCTTGTTCTGATTTTGCCATCGATTTAGGAATCAATATCCCGACAGGAAAAGATTCACTTTCGATGAAACAAAAGTATAAGGAAGGTGATGTTATCGCTCCCGGAACTGTAATTATTTCTGCCGGTGGTAACTGCGATGATATTACTAAGGTTGTAGAACCGGTATTGCAGAAAGATGGTGGTTCTATCTACTACATCAATCTTTCTAACGATAGCTTTAAATTAGGTGGTTCTTCATTTGCTCAAATATTAAACAAAATCGGGACCGAAACGCCTGATGTGAAAGATGCCGCTGGTTTTAAAAATGCATTTAACACCATTCAGCACTTAATTAAGAAAGATAAAATACAGGCAGGACACGATATCGGTAGCGGTGGTTTAATTACTACATTACTGGAAATGTGTTTCGCAGATAATAATTTGGGTGCCTCGATCGATTTATCTGCCCTTCAGGAATCAGATAGTATTAAATTGCTTTTTGCTGAAAACATTGCTTTGGTTTTCCAGGCCGATTCCGGCGTCGAATCTATACTTTCATCAAATAACGTTGAGTATTTCAAAATTGGTGAAGTAACGTCTGAATCGACTTTAAAAATTAAAAACGCTAATGATAGTTTTAGTTTTGACATTAATCATTTACGTGATGTGTGGTTTAAAACATCTTATTTATTAGATAAGAAACAAAGCGGAGCTGTTAAAGCAAAAGAACGTTTCGACAATTATAAAAATCAAGCATTAAAATATACATTCCCGTCACAATTCGATGGAAAAAAACCTGTAATCGATAGCACAAAACCAAAGCCTAAAGCAGCTGTAATTCGCGAAAAAGGAAGTAATTCTGAACGCGAGCTCGCAAATGCGATGTTTCTTGCAGGTTTTGATGTTAAAGATGTGCACATGACTGATTTAATTTCGGGTAGAGAAACACTTGAAGATATTCAGTTTATAGGTGCAGTCGGCGGTTTCTCAAACTCCGATGTTTTAGGTTCGGCAAAAGGTTGGGCAGGTGCTTTTATGTATAACGAAAAAGCAAGGGTTGCATTAGAAAATTTCTTCGCCCGTCCGGATACACTCTCGGTAGGTGTTTGTAATGGTTGCCAGTTATTTGTTGAGCTTGGCTTGATCAATAAAGACCATGAAGTAAAGCCTAAAATGCTACATAATGAAAGCCATAAGCACGAAAGTATTTTCACCTCGTTAACTGTAGCAGAAAACAATTCGGTAATGCTTTCAACTTTGGCAGGCAGCACATTAGGCGTTTGGGTGTCGCATGGCGAAGGAAGATTTAGTTTACCATATTCGGAAGATAAATATGGCATTGTTGCGAAATACGCCTACGAACAGTATCCGGCAAGCCCGAATGGTTCTGATTATAATACAGCGATGATGTGTGATTCGACCGGTCGGCACTTGGTAATGATGCCTCACATTGAACGCTCATTGTTTCAATGGCATTGGGCAAACTACCCTAAAGGAAGAAAAGATGAAGTTTCGCCATGGATGGAAGCTTTCGTTAACGCAAGGAAATGGGTTGAGGAAAAGGTTTAAGGTTAATAATATTTATTTATACAAAAAGCTTGAGTTTTAACTCAAGCTTTTTGTATTTCAGCCATCTTCATTAATGTACTTTGACCGCCATTCCCGCGAAGGCGGGAATCTTAAATCGTAAGAAAGGGAAAGGTAGTAAGATCCCCAGCCGAGCTGAGGATGACGACCGTTCATAGTTGGTGCTGGTTGGAAAGTCAGTAAGTGCTATTACTACCCAGTTCGTCATTCCCGCGAAGGCGGGAATCCTAAAGCGTAAGAAGGAAAACGTAGTAAGATCCCCAGTCGAGCTGAGGATGACGACCGTTCATAGTTGGTGCTGGATGAAAAGCCAGTAAGTGCTATTACTACCCAGTTCGTCATTCCCGCGAAGGCGGAAATCTTAAAGCATGAGAAAGGAAAACGTAGTAAGATCCCCAGTCGAGCTGAGGATGACGACCGTTCATAGTTGGTATTTCAAATTCAACCGCCACTAATTGCAATCATTCATCCTGTGTCCTTCCCGTCATTCCCGCAAAGCCGGGAATCTTAAAGCGTAAGAAAGGAAAACGTACTAAGATCCCCAGTCAAGCTGAGGATGACGACCGTTCATAGTCGGTGTTTCAAATTCTGCCGCCACTAATTGCTATCATTCATCCTCTGCCCTTCCCGTCATTCCCGCGAAGGCGGGAATCTTAAAGCGAGGTAAAATCTCTAAACGCATTAATTATGTAAAACAAAGGCCTGAATTTTCGTCCAGGCCTTCAACCAATCATTTATCAAACTTTCCCTATTTTGAAAGCTAAAGATCTAAGTGATCCCATTGCCTTACATCAAGTTAAAATTTATCGGCATGTTATACCTAACCCTAACGGGAACGCCTTTATTTTTACCTGCTTTCCAAAGAGGTGATTTTCTAATCACTTTTACGGCTTCTTCATCACATCCAAAACCTATGCCTTTCAAAACCTGAACATCTGTGATCGAACCGTCTTTCTCTACTACAAAACTTACAAAGACCTTTCCTTGTACGCCTTCTTCCTGCGCTCGGTAAGGATATTTTAAATTCCGCTCCATATATTTCGCCCAGGCTTTCATACCACCTGCAAATTCGGGATATTCATCAACGCCTGCGGTATTGAAGATTTCCTTGTCTTCTCCTCCGCCCTCGCCTTTTTTGGCAGCACCTTCGCCGTTTCCGTTAACGCTTGTATTGATAACTAAATCTGGTTTAATTTCCCCATCTTGACTTACAGAGCTCACAACGGCATCCTTTACATCGGCAATTGTTGGCGGCGGTAATAGGGGGTCTTGTACAACTACGATTTTCGAAGGAATGGCAACCGTTTTTACTTTAACCGGCTTAGCTTTCTCCGGTTCCGCTTTTTTTTCGGGTTCGGGTTTTTTCATACTATGAATTACATCATCCAATACGATCAGTTTTGTAACGGGTGCTGCAACAACCTCCTCCGGAAATAACTTATCGTAAATTACGGGCGTTATAAAAAATAACACAAAAGCACTGCTTGCTATAAGCAACGATTTGGTTAAAATTGATGATGATTGCATTCTTAATGCATATGCACCATAGTTTTTATTTCTTCCTGCGAATACAATATCGAGCCACTCGGTTTTGTAAACATTTGTTGATGAATTGAACATAGTTTTTGTTTTTATACCATGATGTAAGTTTTTCATCAATTCCATAAAACTTCAAAAAATCCAAATAATTTATGAAAAAGGAAATTAATGATCGTGAAAACATTTTTATATTTCATTTTCAACAATTTTTATTTATTTAACCAAATAGTTTCACAAAAATTAAGAAAATATAGTATTTTTGACAAAAAACATAACAAATTAATGAAAAGCTTAAGAACCATCGCATTAAAAGAGGCTCAAAACAGAATTTCACCGGAAGTTAAATCACCATCAGCGAAAATTTCTGACTTTTTTGGCGCTAATGTATTTGATAAGAGAAAAATGAGAGATTTCTTATCTAAAGACGTGTATGAGAAATTAATATCATCCATCAATCAGGGTGAATTAATTAATACCGATGATGCCAACCAAATTGCAACGGCTATGAAGGCTTGGGCAATGAGCGCAGGCGCTACACATTATACACACTGGTTCCAGCCTTTAACAGGAACAACTGCAGAAAAGCACGATTCATTTTTCGAACCAAGCGGCGACGGTGCAATTGAGAAATTTGCCGGAAGTGCTTTAGTTCAACAAGAACCTGATGCTTCAAGTTTCCCTAACGGTGGTATCCGTAACACTTTTGAGGCTCGTGGTTATACAGCTTGGGATCCTTCATCTCCTGCGTTCATTATGGAAAGCAAAGCTGGTAAAACACTATGTATCCCTACAGTTTTTGTATCATATACCGGTGAAGCCTTGGATTATAAAGCACCTTTGTTAAAAGCATTAGCTGCGCTTGATAAAGCGGCGGTTGATGTTTGCCAATATTTCGATAAAAGCATTACTAAAGTAAATGCTTCTTTAGGTATCGAACAGGAATATTTCCTGGTTGATGAGTCGTTATTTAATGCACGCCCAGATTTATTATTAACAGGCCGCACATTATTCGGACACATGTCTGCTAAAGGCCAGCAATTAGAAGATCATTATTTCGGATCGATTCCTGAGCGTGTTTTCACTTACATGGTCGATTTCGAAAATGAAGCTTTAAAATTAGGTATTCCTTTAAAAACCCGTCACAACGAGGTTGCACCTTCGCAATTTGAGTGTGCACCGATTTATGAGGAAATCAACTTAGCGATCGATCATAATCAGTTATTGATGGATTTGATGGAGAAAGTTGCTCGCCGTCACCATTTCCGCGTTTTATTGCACGAAAAACCATACGCCGGAATTAATGGTTCGGGTAAACACAATAACTGGTCGTTAATTACTGATACAGGTAAAAATTTATTGGCACCGGGCAAAACGCCTAAAAACAACCTAATGTTCCTTGCTTTCTTTGTAAACACAATTAAAGCAGTTAGCGAGCATGCAGATTTATTACGTGCAAGTATTGCATCAGTAAGTAATGATCACCGCTTAGGTGCTAATGAAGCGCCACCTGCAATCATCTCTATTTTCTTAGGTTCTCAATTGAATGATGTATTAGATGAGATTGAACACTCACGAATTAGTAAGAAAATTAAAGAGGATAACGCACTTTGGTTAGGTATTCCTAAAATTCCTCAAATTTTGTTGGATAATACAGATCGTAACCGTACATCTCCTTTTGCATTTACAGGTAATAAATTTGAGTTAAGAGCAGTTGGTTCGTCAGCTAACTCTTCGGCTCCAATGAC
>Ga0308164_10005600_pt1 | contig 10048 bp, 10 predicted proteins | sample PhyTR2_FD_201031 | JGI IMG/M metagenome (GOLD analysis project Ga0308164, IMG submission 201031) | Phyllosphere microbial communities from UC Gill Tract Community Farm, Albany, California, United States - DLSLT.R2 | ecosystem: Host-associated > Plants > Phyllosphere > Unclassified | place: USA... | reverse complement strand
CGAGAAGGCTGCGCGCGCACGACGACCGTCAGCTCGACGGCTCTTCGCCTCGCAACCGCACAAGAGAGAACGAGAGACGCACAGGACGAACTGCAGGACCCGCTCACCAAGCCGAGTGGCTCGGCGCGCCCTCGTACCGCCTGAACGTGTACCCGAGCCAGATGAGGTCGTTGGCGCCCTGAGCCGTGCCGTCGCCGCTGGCCGACGGCGACGGCTGCTCGGGCACGTCGTTGAGGTCCTCGGTCGGGAAGTAGGACGTGTCGGTGAGCGAGCTGCGCACGAGGAAGCGAGAGAGGACGAGGGGTCAGTGCGAAGCACGACGACGTGTCGACCTCGCGCGAGAGAGAGAGAGCAGGACGCACCGCAGCTGAGGGATGAACGGGCTCTCGATATTGCGGATCGTGGCCCAGTCGACGCCGGCGAAGAAGGGGTGGCTCTTGATCTCATCGGCCGAGTGCGAGCCGAGGCGCTGGTCCGCCGACGTGATCATCCTGCGCGCGCACGACGAGAGCGTGAGCACCTCGCGCACATACTTGAAGCGAGCGAGAGTCGCTCTCGAGGGAGCGACCCCACAGGCAGGAGGAGAGAGGGAAGAGGCGGCGCACCTGCGGATCAAGTCCTCGGCCTCGCGGCTCAAGCGCACGTCGTCGGGGAAGTACAGCTGCTGCTTCCAGTCGATGATCTTGCGGTACGTGTCGTGCGCGTTCTCGCTGCAGAAGGGCGGGTACCCGACGAGGCACTCGAACATGATGGCGCCGAGCGACCACCAGTCGCACTCCTGGCCGTAACCCTGCTGGAGGAAGATCTCGGGCGCGATGTAGTCGGGCGTGCCGACCGTCGAGTAGGCCTGTGGAGGGAGTGAGGGTCAGCGAAGGAGCCAGAGAGAGGGAGAGAGAGGGAGAGAGGGGGACGCACGAGCTTGCGGCGGTTGGCCTTCCAGGTCGCGATCGCGTCCTTGCTCGACACGGTCAGGTTGATCGAGTTGAGCGCGACCGAGTTGCGCCCGCCGTTCGGCGCCGCGCGCTGACCGTTTGCGCCGGCGGCCGCCGGTGCGCCGCCGTCGCCGCCTTCGAGCAGGCGCTGGTAGTAGGCCGAGTCGTGCTGCTTGTGGAAGCCGGTCGACAGGCCAAAGTCGGACAGCTTGACGTGCCCGTCCTTGTCGATGAGGATGTTGTCGGGCTTGATGTCGCTGCGGGCAAGGTGCGAGGCGGCGTCAACTTCGACGCAGAGTGCAAGCGGCGGAACCTGACAAGCCGGAGCTCGACCGGCTCTCGCCGCACCAGGCCCGACTCGAGGAGACGAGAGGACGCACCGGTGGATGAAGCCGAGCTTGTGGACGGCCTCGATGGCGAGGACGCACTCGGCCATGTAGAAGCGCGTGACGTCCTCGGAGAACGTGTCGTACTTGATGAGCATCGTCATGAGGTCGCCGCCGGGGAGGAACTCCATCAAGAGGTAGAGGTAGTTGGCGTCCTGGAACGAGTAGTACAGCTGGACGACCCAGGGCGAGTTGGACTCGGCGAGGACGTCGCGCTCGGCGCGGACGTGGGCGAGCTGCGAGGCGGCGAGTTGCCGAGGGTCAGTGCGGGCGCGAGACGAGGCGCAGGACGTGAAAGAGGGACGCACCTGGTCCTTCTTGAACATCTCGGCCTTTTTGAGCGACTTCATGGCGTAGATCTTGCCCGTGTCGACCTTTTGGACGAGGCGCACCTCGCCGAACGCGCCCTTGCCGATGACCTTTACGGTGCGGAAGTCGTCGAGGCCGAGGCGGGTGCGTCGCAGGCGGAGGAAGCTCGACTCGGTGCGGCCGAGCTGGGCGAGCTGGCGCTGCTTGCGGTCCTGGTCGGCCGGGTCGGGTGCGGAGGAGGACGACGACGGCGGCGGGGCGGCGGCGACGAGGCGCTTTTCGAGGTCGGTGCGGCGCGTGTTGCGGTCGATGGCCTCCTGGACGGCCTTCTGGTAGTAGTGCTCGAGCTTGAGCTTTGCGGCCTGGGCCTTTTCGAGCGTGTCCTTGCGAAAGTGGGGGCGGCGGTCGAAGTAGACGTAGGCGTCCGAGGGCGGGGCCTGCGGGGGCTTGTGGCCAAAGAGGGCGTGGTCGCGCTGCTGCTGCTGGTGCTGCTGCTGCTGGAGGTGCTGCTGGTGCTCGTACTGCTGGCGCTGTCGGCGGAGGTGCTCCTGCTCCTCGTAGGTGCGCTGGTTCTGGGCGATGAACGAGGGGACGGTGCCGCGACCGTAGGCCTGGCCCTGCTGCTGCTGCTGTTGCTGCGTTTGCTGCTGCTGCTGGTGGTGGTGGGGATGCGGTGGAGGGGGCGCGTGCTGCTGCGGGTGCGGCGCGGGGTGGGACGACGACGAGGGTGCGGGCGGTGGCGGGTGCTGGCGGGATGGATCGACGTGGTAGGCCATGGCAGGCTGGCGTGTAGCTCTGCAGCTGGCCGCTCTGAGTGGCTCGAGCAAGAGGGAGAGGGAGAGGGAGGAGGAGAGGGACGACGCGACTCGACGCTTGGCCCTTGTTGCCGCCCCGCTCGCTCTTCTCGCCCGCGCTCGAGCCAAGCCTGCTGCTCGCTGGTCCCACACCCTATCCACACACGCACCGACACGCTCCTCACCGAGCCCGCACCGCCGTCGCCTGCCGCCGCGCCCCCCTCCCTCCCCACCTCGCCTCCTCATCGGCACCCAGTTGCAACACCTCGCCTCGCCCATTAGAGGGCCATCCAGCGACGAGGCACCCACGACCATGGCCGATCTGACCACACCGGTCCACTTGAGCCCGGCCTTCATCCACCTCGCTCAACGCCGCGACGCTCCCTCGAACGACTCGCTCTTCCAGTTCAAGTGTGCGCTCCCTCCCTCCCTCGGCTCTCTGAGACTGCGCGCACGAGCTCATCCTCCCTCTCTATGCATGCAGACTCGAGCAAACCCGCCTCGATCGACCCAGCCGCGACCGGCACCCTCTTCACCGCGCCCCATTCCGCCTCGGCCGCCTCCTCGTCGTCGTCCAGCTCGGCACCCGGCCAGGTCTGGGCCGCCTTCCCCACCACCAAGCAGCAGGCCGGCAAGAACAAGGGCAAGGCCGTCGAGACGCGCTTCACCGCGACCGAGACGCCCGCCAAGGAGATCGAGGTCGCCCTCGTGTGGGACGACGACCGCCAGGTGCGTCTCGTCCTCGCCCTCCTCCTCCTCCTTCCCCAGGGAGCCGTCGGCTGAACCATCCTCACCCCCCCGCAGAGCTGGTCCCTCGAGCCTCTCACCGCCCACCTCTCGCTCAAGCCCGACCGCACCCCTCGCCCTCCCGCAACCCCTCCCGTACCGACCTCGGCCGAGCTCCACTCGTCGCACGCCTCGTTCTTCACCTCGGCCGCACCAGATCCGTTCGCCGCCTTCCGGGCCGCGACGGCAGCGCCGCCCGCCGCCGCCGCCGTCGCAACGAGCGCCGTCTCGCCCCCGCCCGTCTCGGCGCACTCGCGCCCGTCGAGCAGCGGCGGGCTCGCGAGCTTGCTCAACCCGGCGACGTCGCCCTCGATGGCGCAGCGCGCTGCGATGGCGAGCACGGCGACGTCGGACAACGACGACAACGACGACGGCGACGAGAGCGACTTTGACGAGGTCGCGCTCCCCGCCGTGCCGTCCGTCCCGAGCTACCTGCGCAACAAGCCCGCCGCGAGCGTCCAAGTCGAGGACTTTGGCGACCTCGGCAGCCTCGGCGGCGGCGGCGCTCGGCCGGGCCTCTCGCGCCCGTCATCGTCGACCTCGACCTCGACCGCGCCGCCTCCTCCGCCCGCTCGGGCCGCCAAGCGCCCGAGTCCTCCGCCCGTCGCCCGGCAGGAGCAGCCCGCCGCCAAGCGCTCGCCGCCTGCAACCTCGCGCGCACCTCCCGCCGCCGCCGGTCCCGAGACCGGCGCACGGACCTCGGCGCGTCCTCCCCTCCCGACCTCGCCGCGCCTCCCTCCCTCGCCTCGACAGCAGCCCGCCTCGTCGACCGCCCCCGCAAGCCCGCACAACCAGCCGCAGCCGCACCCTCGCTACGGCGCCAAGATCCCCGCCTCGTCGACGCGCGCTCAGAACGGCGCGCCGCCGTCGCCCAACCTGTCGCACGGCCCGCCGCCGGGCGCGCACCCGAGCTTCGGGAGCAAGATCCCGGCGTCGTACTCGCGGCAGCTCGCGGCGCAGGGCGCGGCCGCGGGCGCGGGCGCCGGCTCGGGCGCGGGCGGGTTCGACGACGACGCGCCGAGCAGCAGCGACGAGGACGACCGGGACGGCGACGAGCAGGAGAGCGACAGCGACGACGTCGAGATGGAGCAGGTCGTGCACCACCCGGTGCTCGTCGCCGCGTCGACGGGCGCGCCGCCCCGGCCGGGAGCGGGCAAGGGCGGCGGCAAAGGCGGGCCGGGCGGCGCACCGCTCAGGGCGCAGCCTGCACCGGCGGCGGCGCACGCTCCTCAGCAGCAGCAGCAGCAGCAGCAGCAGCAGCAAGCGCAGCGACAAGCACCTCCCTCGGCCGCCGCCGCGCCTGCGCCGCCACCGGCCGCCGCCGCTCGTCCACGCCCGCCTGCGCCGGGCATGCTCGGCGGCAAGCGCCCGCCCGACGCGGCGCGCCCTCCTCATCCTCCTTCCGCCGCATCTACCTCCGCTCCCACGTCGTCCTCGTCGTCGTCGAAGCCGGGCCCAGGACCAGGTCCAGGCCCGGCGCCGGGCGCGAAAGGCGCCAAGAGCATCCAGCGCGTCGCGCCCAACATCTCGGACTCGTCATCGTCAAGCTCGGACGATGACGACGACGATGAGAGCGACGAGTCGGATGCAGGCGGCGGCCGAGGAGGAGCAGGAGCGAGGGGCCGGCGCACGGGCCCAAAGTTGCTCCCGAGCGTCGTCTCGCTCGCCGTCAACGCCCAGATGGCCAAGGTGCGCTCGTCGGGCGGCGGCGTTTCGGCGCCTCCGAGCGCGAGCTCGGCGTCGTCTGGGCCCGGGCCTGCAGGAGCCGGCGCCGCCGCGTCGTCGTCGTCCGAGTACCCGAGCATCAAGACGGCCGCGGCGGTGCAACAGCAGCAGCAGGCGCAGGCGCACGCGCGTGCGCTCCTGCTTCGGGCGCAGCATGACGCAGAGCTGCAGGCGCAGGCGCAGGCGAAGGAGAGAGCGCTCGCGGCGAGGAGGACGACGGCGGGCAAAGGGCTTCCGAGTGCGTCTCCCTCTTCTCTTCTTTCCTCTCTCTCTCTCTCTCGCTCTCCCCTTCACTCTCTCTCTCTCGCTGCCGTCGACGACGTACTGACTCGGCTCTTTGTGCGCGCTCGCAGACTCGTCGTCGGTCAACCCGCTGCAGGTCGAGCGCGAGAACGACATCCCGGACTCGAGCGAGGAGGAGTAGATCGCCGAGGAAGCGCTTCCTTCCTGTGTAGCTTCTCGTTGCTAGTGCATGGAACTTAGCGTCGATGTTGCTGCTGCAAAGCCCGAGCTACAACTCGTCTCGCTCGTACACTCGTCGTCCCTGAACCCATACTGCTCGCCGATCCGCCTCGCCGCCGTTGCTCCACCACTTCTCAACCTTCTCCTCGAGCGTCACCCTGTGCCCCTCTGCTGCTGCTCCCTCCTCGTCGTCGCCCTCGAAGTCGAACCAGTCGACCCGGCTGCGACTGTCGCCGAGCTTGATCCACTGCGCGTCGAACGCCGAGCCGACCTCGAGCGTGCCGACGCGCCGCTCGTTATCGTCGAGCCCGAGCGCCTGCGCGCCGCCGAGCGTCGCGAGGAAGAGCGACTCCTGCCACGTGATGGCGAGCGAGCCCTCCTTTTCGGCCTCGCCGTGCTCGGGCATGACCCGGACGGCGTCGCGCTGCCCCTCGCGCATGCGCGAGATGCCGACGGCCCACCGCATGTTGTCGTCGAGCCCGACGCGGTACCCGCCGCTGATGTCGCTCCCGAGGCCGACCTTGACGCCGGCCGTCCACGCCTCGCGCAGCGGGAGCTGCCGCTCGCTGCTGAAGTAGACGTTCGAGAGCGGGCAGCTCGCGATGGCGGTGCCGGTGCGAGCGAGGAGGGCGAGGTCGGGTGCCGTCGTGTGCGTGCAGTGCGCCATCAGAGACCGGTCGTTGAGGAGGCCGAGCTGCGAGCAAGCGAAAGCGAAGGCTCGTCAAGCTCGTCTTCGACCGGCGCAGTCGAGCAGCGAAAAAGGGAGACGCACCTCGTTGAGCACCTCGACATCGCTCTTGTCGCCGAGCATGTCCTTGCAGACGCGCACCATGCCCTCGCTCTCGCACATGTGGCTCTGAATCCGGGCGCCGGTCTCGCGCGCAAGAGCGCTCAGGCCGCGCAGCAGCTCCAAAGTGCACGTCGGCACGAAGCGCGGCGTCACGACGGGCTCGACGATCTGCTGCTCGGGCGCGAGGGGCGCGACGAGCTCGCGCACGGCCGAGATGAAGGATCGGGTCGACGAGAGCGAGGACGAGGTCGTCTCGACGTAGGTCGGGATCGAGTGCTGGTCCATGGCGACCTTGCCGATCTGGCCGCGTAGACCGGCATCGAGGAAGGCCTTGGCGAGTACGAGGCTGCGCAGGGCGTGAAAGTCAGCCGGATAAAGCACGAGAGCGACGAGAAGCGGAAACTGGACGCACTTGGCCTCGACCGAGATGGTACCGAAGACGCTCGCCGCCGTCGTGCCGTTCTCGAGCATGCGCTGCGCGAGCTTGGCGTAGACGCGCGCACCGAGACCGTGCGGGTCGCGGTCGATGCGGGACTCGGCCTTGAAAGTGTACGCCTCGAGCTGCAAGGTGGAGAAGGGAGTCAGCGAGGTCGACCGGAGGCAGCGCGTTGTGAGAGCACGCCGACGCACCCATTCCATGAGCGGTTTGTCGAGGGCCATGCCCGAGTTGATGTACTGCGGTGCATGGACTGCGAGAGGAGGAGGAGGAGGACGAGGACGAGGTCAGCGAGGGCGGCGAGGGCGACTCGATCAGTCCTGCGCGCCAGTGACAGGATCCGGGGAGAACAGACTCACTGTGTGTGTCGACAAAGCCCGGCAGGATCCACCCGTCGTCTCCCAGCTCGACGACTCGCTCGCGCCCCACTTGGCCCGCCTCGACCAGGCTCAGGACCGCCTTGGACCGCGCCGTGTCCGCCGCCTCGAGGTGCGAGATGTAGCCACGACGATCGACGACTGCGTGCAGGCAAGCGCGCCAACAGGGCGAGGGTCAGCTCGAGAGATAGGCCGGAGGCTGGATGAGAGGAGCGAGACGACGCACCGGCGAGCTGGTCTGGGCGGATGCTGAGCGTGCGGTCGGGTCGAGAGCTGATGACAGTGCCTCGCAGCACCCAGGCGACGTCTTCTGCGTCCATCGTAGCGAGGCTGCTCGTCGACAGCTGCGCCGGCCGCCTCGGGCGAGTTCGTCGGCTCGTCCAGCTGGTCTCGCCTTTCTCGCTCTCTTCGACCCGCAGACAGCGTCTCTAGATCTAAGTAGCATGACACGAGAGAGAAGACAACGAGCTACACACGGCGGGACAGAGGAAAAAGCAAGATTGTCCATCGAGACCTCGAGCGACCAGCTGCGGGCGTCGCGCTCACTGGCTGCGCGGCGCACGCTTCTGCCGCCTCGCCTCGTCCAGCTGCTCGCGGACCTGCATCGAGAGAGGAAGAGTCAGCGACGGGCGGGATGAGGAGAGGATGAAAGAGAGAAGCGAGAGGAGGACGCACGAGCTCGACGAAGAGGGGGACGAGGCGCGGGATGAGCTTGAGCGCGGGCGGGTCGATGACCTCGCGGTCCTTCTTGCGGCGAGGCGGGCGAGGCGGCACGAGCGGGGCGTCCTTCGAGGGGAGAGGCGGCGGCGGCAGCTCGGCCTCGCTGCTGTCGCCGCTCGCCGAGTAGTCGTCGTCGCTCGCCTCGTCGTCGCTCTCCTCGTGCTCGATGTCGTGCACGTCGTCCATGACGCCGCTGATGTGCAGGTTGTCCATGACGCCCGCGACGAAGGCGGCATCGGCGTCCTTGTCGAGGTCCTGGCGGCCTTTGACGAGGCGCTTCTTCATGCGCTCGTGGTGCGCGAGCTTGAGCTTGCGGTGGTACTCGACGAGCGCGTCGACCTCGGCAAGGATGTCGTCGCGCTCCTTGCCGCCGACCGGCAGGAGGAAGTCGAGCGAGACGGGCGAGGGGAGGCCGTCGCGCACAAAGTTGATGAAGAGCTCGATCCACGACATGAGGTTGTCGAACAGGCCCTCGCCCTTCGAGTGCACCTGGTGCACAAAGTGGTAGAACCGCTCCTCGTGTCGGGCGACGAGGTCGACGAAGAGCTGCACCGTGCGCTGCGGCTCGGTGAGGTTGGCTGCGGGCGACAAGGACGGTCGAGGACTGCGTCAGCTTCGGGCTCTCGCACGAGCGTCGGCTCGTTCGGTCGACCGACATGTGTAGAGCGCGTCAAGGAAGAGGAGGCGCACCCTGCTCGGCGAACTCGACCGTCTTGATGAGGTCGTCGATGAAGGCCTGGAGGTCAGAGAGCGAGTCGGCGATGTTGGCGGCCTTGTACACCTTTGCCAGTGGCTCGTAGAAGATCGTGACGATGTCCTTGAGGACCTCGGACGTGCTGCCCTGCAGAAGAGGACAGGAGGAGAGTCAGCGCTGCGTCGCAGACAGGCGCTCGTCTCGGAGAGGGCGACGGCGCACGCACCTCGAAGATGAGCTCGATGAGCTGCTCCTTGTCGCGCGCCTTGGTGATGAGCCGACGGTACACGTGCAGGTCCTCGTACAGCCACGCCTCGTCGTTGTCCGGGCCCTCGTCGTCGTCCGGGTCGGCGAGCGTGCTCCTCCACCGCTTGTACTCGTCGTACCGGACGGCGCACCGCGCGAGGTACTGCATCGTGCGCGCGTCGACCCTCGGCGCGCTCGGCGAGCGCAGGATGACCGTCATGAGGTCGATGTTCTCGGCGCTCGCGTCGAGGCGGAACGCGTCCTGCTCGTCCTTGGGCGCGTCGACGTACTGCCGCACCTTGGTCGTCAGGCGGTCGTCGCCGATCTTGCGCGCGACGAGGTCGGCGTCGGCGCGCAGGTCGCGCACCTCGGTGTCGAGGCCGCTCGTGAACATCTTCTGGAGGAGCGACGTCGAGCCGAACGGCCGGGCGAGGAACAGGTCCAGGACGGCCCGGATCATGGCGACCGGGTTCGAGATGCGCAGGATGCCGCGCAGCATGAAGTAGGGCATGATGCCGTGCATGCGCTTCATCTGCGAGAAGACGGACGACGAGTTGTCGGACCCGAGGAAGAGCTGGTAGATCGTCGACGCGAGCCTGCACGCAAGAGGGTAGCTCGGCGTCAGCAGCTGCACAGGGAGAGGGAGGGGAGAGCGAGCGAGGGAAGCGGACGCACGAGATGCGGGCCCACTCCATGACCTTGCGGTACTCGACGGGCAGGTCCTGCGCCTTCTCGGTGTTGCGGATCGTCGCAAACACCCTCGACAGGCCGTCGTGCTTGACGAGCTCCTCGCGGAAAGTGCGCAGGTAGCCCTCGAGCTCCTCGACGCGCTCCTCGACCTCGGCGCGGAAGCTCTTCATCTCCTGCTCGCGGATGCGGTCCATCTCCTCGCGGATGACGATGTCGTGCTCCTCGCTCGGCGACAGGTCGATCGGCGACTCGAGGAGGAACGACCGGAACGCGTCGGCGCTCGCGAGGACCGGGTTGACGAGGAGCGAGCGCAGGTACGCGCGCAGCGTGAGGCGGTTGCGCTCGCGCGCGAGGGTCGGGACGTGGTTCATGTCGAAGGCGGGCGTCGGCGGCAGGCTCGTGTCGCTCGAGGTCGACGGGCGAGGCGAGGGCGCGGTAGGGGTCGACGCGTCCGACGAGCCGGCCTTGCGCTCGACCGACCGGCGGTCCTTGGCCGGCGGGCTCGGTACCGCCTCCTCGATGCACTCTTTGCGGAGCTGCAGGGGGGAGACTGAGTCAGCACATGCTGTCGGGCGGAAGGCAAGGAGGAAAGAAGAGAGAAAGCGCGACGCACCGTTTCTGCGAGCCGGACAAAGTCGCCGTACCGCCTCGCGACGTACACGTCCGACTGGCCCTTGCGCCTCGTGCGGACGAGGAACTCC
>Ga0308164_10005598_pt1 | contig 10050 bp, 9 predicted proteins | sample PhyTR2_FD_201031 | JGI IMG/M metagenome (GOLD analysis project Ga0308164, IMG submission 201031) | Phyllosphere microbial communities from UC Gill Tract Community Farm, Albany, California, United States - DLSLT.R2 | ecosystem: Host-associated > Plants > Phyllosphere > Unclassified | place: USA... | reverse complement strand
AGCAAGCTGCGCGCACGCCGGAAGGCGAATGGGTGAAGGTGGTGGGTGGCTGGAACGAGTACCAGTTCGAGGAAAAGCGCTTGCCGACGCTGGAGGAGATCAATGCGGCCGTGCCCGATCGGCCGGTCTTCGTTCTCTACCTGTACGGCTTGGGCTTCCTGAACAGGAAAGGCATCGAGACGCTCGGCTACACCAGCGAGACGACGTACAAGGATGGCGTGGTGGAGCTGGACGCCAACGGCAAGCCGACAGGTCGCCTGATCGCCAAGCCGAATGCGCTGATCCTGTACTCGACGCTGGCCAGGACCAACAAGCTCAGCCGCGAAGACCAGGTCAATTCCACGCTGCACTACTACCGCGAACTCAACAGGCTGGGCGTGACCAGCGTCATCGACGCCGGCGGTGGCTTCCAGAACTACCCGGACGACTATGGCGTGACGATCGGGCTGGCGCGCGAGGGCAAGCTCACCGTGCGCACCGCCTACTACCTGTTTGCCCAGCGTCCCGGCAAGGAACTGGAAGACTTCCAGCGCTGGATTGGCATGACCCACCCAAAGAAGAACGACCACATGTTCTATCCGAATGGCTTCTCGGCGGAAGGTGCGGGCGAGAACCTGGTCGCCAGCGCGGCCGACTTCGAAAACTTCCTGGAACCACGTCCCGACCTGCCAACCCACATGGAGGACGAGCTGGAGCAGGTGGTCAGCCTGCTGGTGCAGAAGCGCTGGCCGTTCCGGCTGCACGCCACCTACGGCGAAAGCATCGACCGCGACCTGGCGGTGATCGAGAAGGTCAACGCAAAAACACCGCTGAACGGGCTGCGCTTCATTGTCGACCACGCGGAAACCGTCACCGATGCCCAGCTGGCGCGCATCAAGAAGCTGGGCGGGGGCATCGCGGTCCAGGACCGCATGCACTTCCAGGGCGAGAGCTACTGGAAGCGCTATGGCGCGCAGGCACGCCAGATGCCGCCGATTCGCAAGATGCTGGACATGAAGATCCCGGTCGGCCTGGGCACCGATGGCACACGGGTGTCGAGCTATAACCCCTGGCCGTCTCTGTATTGGGCCGCCACTGGCAAGACCGCTGGCGGCATGGCGACCTGGCAGGCGAGGGATGTACCAAGCCGCTATCAGGCCCTGAAACTGATGACCACGGGTTCGGCCTGGATGAGTGGCGAAGAAAAGCTCAAGGGAACAATCCGGCGCGGCCAGTACGCCGACTTCGTGGTCCTGCCGAAGGACTACTTCACGATGGAGTCGGAAGGCATCAAGCGCCTGGAAAGCCTGTTGACCGTGGTGAACGGCACGGTGGTCTACGGCGCCGGTCCTTATTCGCCGCTGAATCCGCAATTGCCGCCGGTGTCGCCGGCCTGGAGTCCGGTGGCTGTTTACGGCGGCTACCAGGACCGCTGAAGGGTGGCAGCCGCAGTTCGTGCAAGCATGGCGTTCCTACGATCGCCAATCAACAGTCATCACGTACAGGGAGATGTCAAATGGATATCGTCACGCATCATGGGCAAGGCAAGCTGCAGCAGATTATCGAGGTTGGTTCGTATCGCCTGACGTCGGATGCGTCGGTTGAGGCGGGAGGCGAAGCGACCGGCCCGGAGCCTCACGATCTGCTGGCGGCAGCATTGGGCGCATGTACCGCGCTTACAGTGACGATGTATGCGCGGCGTAAGGGTTACGAGCTTGACGATGTGAATGTGCTTATCAGCCACGGTCAGCAGGACGGGTCCTATGCATTTACCCGTAGTATTCATTATGTCGGTGAACTGAGCGGCGAAGAGAAGGCGCGCCTTACCGACATTGCGAACAAGTGTCCGGTGCATAAGACGCTCATGGGAACGATACAAATCGTGACAAATGAGAGTTGAGCCTGCATGGCTTATCGCATGTGTTTTCATCCGCATCCAGAAGTCCCAATACACCTGTCTCATTACTTTCAGAAGGCTCACGCGATTCATTGACAAAACTGTCGAAGCCAACTGACGGAACAATCTGGTGCTTGGGGAAAATAACAGCGAAGATCTCGGCCGCTCAGCTAAAAACACATGCGCCGTTGCGACCGAATTCCCCACTAGCTGCACCGGCGCGTATCAATGCGGAAACGATATTCCAGGCCGAAAATTCGGCATTCGAGCCGTCGCGTTTGGGCACCTGGGAAATCTGTCCAGTTGATGCCATGATTGCCTTTGAAACTAGATGTAGTTGTATTTCAAGGCAGTGGACCAGATGTAGTCGCGTCAAAGAGACTTTTGATAAGTATGTTTTTTCTTGATGCAGGTTATCTTCATTAGTCGCTGTCTCTCCCGGGCCGCCGCGCCCTCCTTGGTGATCATCGGTGCCGCACCGCCGGCGGCGAATCGTCCGCCGACAATCAGCGCATGCGCATGCGCATTGCGCTGAATGAGCGATCCGATCGGCTTTGTACCTGGAATAGACACATTGAGGCCGATTGACGCCGGGCACTGAAGTGATGTGCCGGCGGCTTGCACGTGCGCCAGTTCCCGCGCAAGGCGCCAATTGCCGTGGTTGCCTAGTCAGTCTGACGGATGCGGCTAGGCCGCTTGCCATTCGTATTCACCCTTCCTGCCAATTGGCGCGGGTACACGCGCCCACTAAGCTCATGCGATCCCCAAGGCGTCAGGAGAATCACGTGGCAAGCAAACGCAAGGCAGGGCAGGTACTGGCCAGCAGCACGATATCGTTCACGATCTGTTTCGCAATCTGGATGATGTTCGCGGTGCTTGGCATTCCCATCAAAACGATGCTGGGCCTGAACGAAACGCAGTTTGGCCTGTTGGCAGCGATGCCAGTACTGAGCGGCTCGCTGGTACGTGTACCGCTGGGCATCTGGTGCGACAAATATGTCGGACGTAGTGTGTTCTTCCTGCTGATGCTGGTATCGGTGATCCCGATCTACCTGATCGGCAAGGCAACCGCATACTGGCAATTCCTGGTGCTCGGCCTGATCGTCTGACACCCACGCTCAAACTCAAACGGTTGAATCTGGCAAATCACTTTGCCAGCGATATCGCGCGGATCTATCAGCACTGAAGCTCTCGGAAGTCATTTTGTAAGAGCGTGGGTGGAATCAGCCAGCGGCACCACGGCAATGGCGATTTTCCCCCGCAGGCCGCTGTCGCGCCTTTCCAGCCGGGCATGGGCCAGTGCGATGTCGTCCAGCGCATAGACAGCGCCGACGTGCGGCCGTAGTTGACCGCGCGCGACCAATGCGCTCAACTCGTCAAGCTTGCCGCGATTTTGTCGGGTGAAAACGAAGTGATAGCTGGCGTTTTTCCCCCATGCTTGCAAGAGGTTCTGTGACTGGGCAGTGTCGACGATCGACACCACGCGTCCCAGCTGTGCGAGTACATCCGGGCTAGCCGACAGCGTGTCGCCGCCGATCGTGTCAAACACGACGTCGACTCCGCGGCCGCCCGTTTCCCGCATGACGGCGTCGCTATAGTTTTCCTCCTGGTAATCGATCAGCACGTCGGCACCCATACTGAGTGCGAAATCAAAATTCGCAGCACGCACGGTGGTAAAAACCCTTGCCCCCATCGCTTTTGCGAGCTGGATCGCAACATGGCCGACCCCTCCGGCACCGCCGTGGATCAGGATACTTTCGCCCACCCTCAGGTTCGCACGCACGACCAGTGCTTCCCACGCCGTCCCGCCAACCAAACTCAGGCTTGCAGCCTCAAGATGGCTCAGCGAGGGCGGTTTCATGCCGATGATGCTTTCAGCAGCGACGTGGAACTCGGCATAACTGCCTGGCCCGTCAAATATCTGTGGGGTGTACCAGACGTGGTCTCCTGGCGCGAACAGTGTCACACCCGGTCCCACGGCTTCGACAATGCCGGACACGTCATGTCCGGTAATGGCCGGCAATGGCACCAGCTCGGCATAGTCGCCGCGGCGAACCTGGTAATCTAGAGGGTTGATGGACGTCGCATGGACCCGTACCAGCACTTGTCCAGCATGCGCGACAGGTGTGGGCACATCGCCGAGTTCAAAGCTTTCCGGGCCGCCAAATGATTTAAGTATCGCTGCTTTCATTGCTTATCTCCATGTCGATAGGTAGTGATCGTGACTGATGCCACTCGATGGCCCGGCGCAGGCGAAATCCGCGACCCTCCCGGCGCGACCCGGGCAGGAAGGACCTGCTGCCGGGCAGGCACACACGCGGTGCCGTCAGGCCAGTGCGCCGCCGTCGACGTTCAGGATGGCGCCCGTAATGGCGCTCGCAGCGGGGCTGGCGAGAAAGACCACGGCGTTCGCCACTTCGTGCGGCGCGCCGAAACGCCCGAGCGACGACAGGCCGCGTTGGAAGTCTGCCGCCGGGCCATCCTGCGGATTGGCGTCCGTGTCCGTCGATCCTGGCTGCACGAGGTTGACCGTGATGCCGTCTGGGCCGAGTTCGCGCGACAGGCCGCGGGTAAAGGCGGTCAGCGCTGCCTTCGACATCGCATACGCCGTCACGCCTGGGAACGGCACCCGCTCGCCAAGTCCGGAACCGATCGAGATGATGCGCCCGCCAACAGTGAGATGCGGCATCACGGCCTGCGCGAACAGCATTGGCGCCCGCACGTTGACGTCCATTAATGCTTGGTAATCCTTCAGCACAATGTCGGCGATGGTCGCGTTGAGGCCGATCCCTGCGCTGTTGACGAGGATATCGATGCCGCCGAGCGCTGCGACGGCGTCACGCACGGAGCGCTCGATAGCCTCCGGGTCGGCGCTGTCCGCCTGGATAGCGACTGCGCGGCGCCCCGTTGCTTCGATGGATTGGACCACCGTTTCGGCCTTGACGGCAGAGTTCTGATAGGTGAACGCGACGTCAGCGCCGTTCTCTGCCAGCGCCAAGGCAATGGCAGCCCCGATGCCCCGCGAGCCTCCCGTGACCAAGGCGCGCTTGCCTGCAAGATCAATCATTTGTTCGTCCGTTTCTAGCGTCGTTGATAAGAGGGCTGGTGCCAGCGTCCAGGCCAGGCGGGAAACTGTGTCGCCGCCAGAAGTTCAACGGGCCTGGTCCTGGATAAATTGCAGGCCCGCCGCACCGCCGGTCTTGATGAAGAGATCGAGGAAGCCAGGCACGGTATCGCTGCGATTCCAGTCGCGCTGGAGCTCGCAAAACAGCCCCATGGTCGACACCAGTTTGCCGCCCGCCTGCTCGATGCGCCGCAGCGCGGCGTCATGTCCGGCTACCGAGGTGGCTCCAGACGCATCGACCACGGCATACACTTCGTAGCCGGCGGCGAGGGCGTCGAGCGCGGGGAACAGCAGGCAGGCATCGGTCCACAGCCCGGCCATGATCAGTTTTTTGCGCCCGGTCTGCTCGACTGCCTTGATGAATTCGGCATCTTCCCAGCTATTGATGTTGGTCCGGTCATACGAGGGATAGTCGCGCAGTGCTTCCTGGATTTGCGGCACCGGCGGTTTGTTGAGTCCGCTTTTTACATTCACCGTTGTGTGCACGATGGGAACGCCATACAGGATGGCGGCTCGAATGCAACCGACAATCTGGTTCATCAACAACTGGCGATCCATGGAGCCGATCGAATTGACCTGCGCCGGTTGGTAATCGATGACGAGGAAGGCTGCATTGCCGGCGCTCAGGAGTTGATCGGTGTCGGGATTACGGATAGCTAAGCTGGTCATGATATTTTCTCTCTGGTAAGCCGCTTCGATTCCTGCGCAGGCGGGTGCCTGGAAGGAGAAACGGCGGTGGCAGGTTCGCCGCTGAACCCATCATGATTGACTCTTGGTGTTCATTCAAATATATTGATCTGATCGTTCTATCAGATAAAGTGATGAATTCATGGAATTGCGCCATCTGCGATATTTTCTTGCGGTCGCCGAGGAAGGCAACTTCAGCCGCGCTGCCGAAAAATTGCATATCGTGCAACCAGCGTTGAGCATGCAAATCCGCTCGCTCGAGGAAGAACTTGGCACACCCTTGTTCACCAGGACCAGCCGCAAGGTGCTGTTGACCGAGGCCGGCCAACTCCTGGTCGAGGAGGCCAGGCGCACTCTCGGCCAGGCGCAGCGCGCCATGGACGTGGTGCAAAAAGCCGGGCGCGGCGAAACCGGTACGGTGCGCATCGGCTTTTCGGGCAACGCCTCGTTCGCCGGAAAACTCTCGAGTGACTTGCGCCAGTTCCACCGCCTGGCCCCGTTGGTGGAGATCAGTTTGCGCGAGGCGTCGCCGCAGCAGCAAGCTGACGCCATCCTGTCCGGCGAGCTCGATATCGGTTATTGCCCGACCTTCGATGTGGCGTTCCATGATGACCTGTTCGTCGAGCGTATCGGCTCCTGGCCGTGGGTGGTGGCGATGAGCGACGACCATCGGCTGGCACAGCGCGACTCGGTCACCTGCGCCGACTTGATGGACGAAGCCTTCGTGGTGTACTCAGCCCATGGCTCCGAACCCATGCAGCTCAATTTCTTACGCCGCGTCCTGGGCAAGGAACCGACGGTGTCGCATTCGGCGGGCAGTACACTGGGCGTCTTGCTCAAGGTCTCCGCTGGCCTGGGCGTGGGCGTCGTGCCGGCCCCGCTGAGCACATTGGCAATCCAGCACATCGCCTACCGCGCGCTCGATGGCGTGAACGCGACTGCGGATCTGGTGCTGATACACCGGGTGCGCGAAAGTTCAGGTGCGGTCAATCGCTTCCTGGCGTTGGCCAAGGCGGCGTGCGCGCAGGCCGGCGCACTGTGAGAAGTGCCGCGCCGTGAAGGCCAGCATCACCGACGTCGACATCGGGTACACGGTCTGGTTGGAGTAGGGCACGCGTACCGCCGGAACGGGCGATGCCGACATCGTTGAGCAGGATATCGAGCACGCACAGTCGTTTCATCGTCTCCGCCACTGAGCGCCGCACCGCAGCCGATCATGGCTGTCGGGGCGGATGGCTCAGCATCCTGGCCGCGAAACCGATGCTATTTGCACACGCAGAATCAGTACTGGCAAAGGGCGATGACGATCAATCGCCGGACAAGACCTGCGCACAACCGTTCATTGCAGTATGGCTGAGGCTATCGTCGGAACTGGTGGCAGTTCATTGACACTGATTGCCTGAGGATGGCGTGACGGCCTCGGCAAGCGGAGACGTTGGCGGCTTACTCGTCAAGCGCGGCAACGCATGGAGCATGCGTGCCAATAATTACTGCGAACAATTGATGCGAGATGCAGGTTGAGCGTCCGTCCGGTGATGATCGAGGGACTGAAACGTCCGAATTCTTCAGAGCGTGCATGCGATTACCACGAGGGTCCTGGAGACCGGGCCAGCGGAAAGACACGCCTGCATAGCAGCGGCGGGATTGAATGTCGCAGAACGATCCAGATAATTAGATCTGAGAAACGCAGTTCTGAAGAACGAATGGCTTTGCTGCCGGGAGCGAAATCTGAATCAGTGCTCAGGCACCCTCGCCGAAATACGAACACCGCATAATCTATATTATGTTAAATACGATATGTGTGATGATGCAAGAACCCGCATCGGACAGCATGCATGCCCCGCTCTTGGTGCGAACTACGATGCAGTCCAGAGCGCAGCAGATGCATCGTCTGCCGCCTTCACTGCACGTGCCGCAGTCCGTGCTCCTGTCGCTTCAAAGTTCCGTAACTCCTCGAGTTGCGCCTCGAGTCCACGCTTGATGCACGCCTCCACCAGCCCCGCGTCGGTGTACAGGCCGTAGAGATCAACCAGCCGATAGAAGCCATCGGTCATCACCAGTATGTTGGCGTCACGCGCCAACTCGACGCTGCGTAGACGCGCATGGAATGGTCCGTGCGGATCGAGACACAGGACACTGGGCGCCGGCGCCATGTTCTGCGATTCGCGGCGAGCACGCAGCATGGGAAGCATCTTTTCCCGTCGGCTCACCGGATCCTTGATCCCGTCGGCTGTCAACCTTGCAATCGCATCCTGTAGAACAGCTTCCTGTGGATTCACGAATGGATCCAGGTCGACACACGGACTTGAGTTCGTGCACAGGAGCGTTTTGCAGTCACCGAGGCTGTACAGCGTCGCAGTTGCAGCCTCGCCGTGATGCGAAATCCTCAACCAGGTCATTGCTGCAATTGGCCACGCGTGCACCGGTACATTGGTCCCGGATGCCAGATGCCTGAACTGCGCCCGGACATCGGCGATCGCCATCTCGACGCAATCAGGCTGAACGCGCCCTGGTATCAGCATTTTTTGCAGTGAACTGGTAAACGCGTGGACGAACCATGCAACATCTCCGCGTTGTTCGTCGATGTAATCCCGCTCTGCCACGGATGAGCCACCGTCAATGACGACAATGTCGCTCACGCCGGCGGAAGTAAACACCGCGACGTGGTCATCATTGCGTTGCGAATCGGGGTTGGCGCCAGCGGAAATATGTTCAATCTTCATCACGCAATGTATATTTGATCAAGATTGGGACTCTACCCTTATCGAACAAAGGGGACAAGGAACTACGCTCGCTCCACACTCTAACTCGACAATATATTCTCTAATGTCGATTGAGATTTAGATTGTCCCGGTTGTCACTTGGCGCACCTCAGCGCGAAACGCTCATGCCCAGAAAGGCTTCCTAATCGTAAAGTGCGTTGGTGGACGCTTCCAAGGGCGTCTGCGACTGTTCGACTGTCGCTGAAATTATTTACCGCAGTTGCCTTGTGAATCACCGTTCTGGCTCGCCTTCGTTTCGCCGCCATACCCCGCGATCCCTTCTGGCCCTTGACCGGTTCGACCGCACTCCCCGTCTGCCTGGCCAATGCCCACCTCTGCCAGAAATGATCGTCGCAATAGTGTGTTCGCTGGCATTTTTCATGGTGAGGCCGGCCGTCGCCAGGACTGCGTGTCTACAAGCGGTTACGGATTGGACCGGTCCTTTGCTCGCCCCCTTGTGCCCTGCTACCGAACGAAAGACACCAGCCGCTCAGCTGACTGCAACGCGCTTTTTACCGCAGCAATACATGCCTTGATAATGCTTGGAATTTACACCGCAGACGACGCAACCGTACTGCAGCGCGCCGGCCGGCTTCGGCTTGTAGGCTTTGACCTGCACGCCGCTGACATCCCAGGTCGTCCCGACCAATTCAAGGCCGGCAGCAATTGCCTGCGACTCCGAGACGGACTGATATGCCAGGAACAGAACCGCTGCGCGGTCATCGTTTGCTTTGTTTTCCGCCACCCTTGCCTGCCATAACGCGAAACTTTCCATCTTTATTACCGTCCCTTTTGAAGTCGGTGTTACCTGCGACGATGCGGCCCGTTGAATCAGGATGAAGATTAACCGCTTTTCGTGTTTTGCCTGGAGTGTCTTACCTGTATCCCCGCTCGCCGTGGGCGTGATCATGCCCAAGATGAACCCGACCATCCATACGACCGCGCGTGCATGAAGGCCGGCGCCTGCATTGCACCCGAAGTTGGGAACTTGGGCAAAGACTCGGCCGAAGTGACAATGCAAAGGGATATGATCAAAAAGGCTGAAACATATTTTGTGCGTCATTCCCGGCCTGAACTATCGCACGTATCCGCTACGGCAACACACATCGTTTTTTGTTTCTGGCGGTTTGTAGGTGTTTAGGTATTATTCTCGGAGTCTGCAATGTTGAATTATGGGGATTTAGCCTCTTTCTTTTTGTGGTTAGTTCCCTTACCAACCGGCAGATCCAGGACTGTATTCAGTCCGGAACGGATGGCCAGTGTGTATCGGTGGCATACCCGATCAATCACAGCGCACTCGTGCACATAAGTCACCTTCCTGCCCCACCCTGAACGCAATCGTTGGTCCACTAATGCCGTTCATCGGCTTTGTTCAATTGCCCGGTGCCTTCCATGGCGCCATAGTCGCCAACGCCCGGCATGCGAGTGACAGGGTCGTCGCCTACGGCTCGCGGTGCGCACGGCACGCGACCAGAGATTTGCGCGCAACCGATGACTGCGTGACAATGGAAAGACACTTACTGAACACTCAAAGGCAGATCATGAACATCACCGTCCAGAATACCGTCCCGGCCACGACACGCATCACCCTTGTTGGCGAA
>Ga0308164_10005597_pt1 | contig 10051 bp, 7 predicted proteins | sample PhyTR2_FD_201031 | JGI IMG/M metagenome (GOLD analysis project Ga0308164, IMG submission 201031) | Phyllosphere microbial communities from UC Gill Tract Community Farm, Albany, California, United States - DLSLT.R2 | ecosystem: Host-associated > Plants > Phyllosphere > Unclassified | place: USA... | reverse complement strand
GTTGCAACACGGCCGTCGTAGGAGCTGGCGCCAGCCAGCGAGCTTGGCGTCAGCAGCAACACTGCAAATACCAGAATTACACCACCCCAAACCGCAGCCGTCACAGCCCCATTCGCGCCGCCCGCACACCCCGCTTTTCCCACCAAAGCCCCTCAGAGCGCCTTCACGCTCATTCTCCTGTCGATTAATGGGAAACCAAGCCTTCCAGGGGATAGGTCCCTGGCGGCGTTTGTGATAACATCCGACGGTTTACGGGACTGCTCCGTGGAGCCGTGTCGGGTGCCCAGGTTCAGGGCATAACGTATTGATTTGTCGTAAGTCGTTGCACGGCACCGGTCTGCAGCGGCAAGCCTTGTGCGGCCCATCAGGCCAGCGCGGGTTTCACCAGAAAAAGGAATCAGGCTTCTCATGGGCGAACTGGCCAAAGAAATCCTCCCGGTCAATATCGAAGACGAGCTGAAACAGTCCTACCTCGACTACGCAATGAGCGTAATCGTCGGCCGGGCACTGCCTGATGCGCGCGACGGCTTGAAGCCGGTGCATCGCCGCGTACTCTTCGCGATGAGCGAACTGGGCAACGACTGGAACAAGCCGTACAAGAAATCCGCCCGTGTGGTCGGTGACGTGATCGGTAAGTACCACCCCCACGGTGACACCGCGGTCTACGACACCATCGTGCGTATGGCCCAGCCGTTCTCGCTGCGCTACCTGCTGGTAGACGGCCAGGGCAACTTCGGTTCGGTGGACGGCGACAACGCCGCGGCCATGCGATACACCGAAGTGCGCATGACCAAGCTGGCCCACGAGCTGCTGGCCGACCTGCACAAGGAAACCGTCGACTGGGTGCCCAACTACGACGGCACCGAGCAGATCCCGGCGGTCATGCCGACGCGCATCCCCAACCTGCTGGTCAACGGCTCCAGCGGTATCGCCGTGGGCATGGCCACCAACATTCCGCCGCACAACCTCGGTGAAGTCATCGACGGTTGCCTGGCCCTGATCGACAACTCCGACATCACCGTCGACGAACTGATGCAGTTCATCCCCGGTCCGGATTTCCCCACCGCCGCCATCATCAACGGCCGCCAGGGCATCATCGAGGCCTACCGCACCGGCCGTGGCCGCATCTATATGCGCGCCCGCTCCAAGGTAGAAGACATCGACAAGGTCGGTGGCCGCCAGCAGATCGTCGTCACCGAGCTGCCGTACCAGCTGAACAAGGCTCGCCTGATCGAGAAGATCGCCGAGCTGGTGAAAGAGAAGAAGCTCGAAGGCATCAGCGAACTGCGCGATGAGTCCGACAAAGACGGCATGCGCATCGTCATTGAGCTGCGCCGCGGTGAAGTGCCAGAGGTGATCCTCAACAACCTCTTCGCGCAAACCCAGATGCAGGCCGTGTTCGGCATCAACATCGTCGCCCTGATCGACGGCCGCCCGCGCATCCTCAACCTCAAGGACCTGCTCGAAGCCTTCGTGCGCCACCGTCGCGAAGTGGTCACCCGCCGCACCGTGTTCGAACTGCGCAAGGCCCGCGAGCGTGGCCACATCCTTGAAGGCCAGGCGGTTGCGCTGTCCAACATCGACCCGGTCATCGCCCTGATCAAGGCTTCGCCGACGCCGAGCGAGGCCAAGGAAGCGCTGATCCAGATGCCGTGGGAGTCCTCTGCGGTGGTGACCATGGTCGAGCGCGCTGGCGCCGACTCGTGCCGCCCGGAAAACCTCGACCCGCAATACGGCATGCGCGACGGCAAGTACTTCCTGTCGCCAGAGCAGGCGCAAGCCATTCTCGACCTGCGCCTGCACCGCCTCACCGGCCTGGAGCACGAGAAGCTGCTGGCCGAGTACCAGGAAATCCTCAACCAGATCGGCGAGCTCATCCGCATTCTGTCCAGCGCCGAGCGCCTGATGGAAGTGATCCGCGAAGAGCTGGAATTGATCCGCAGCGAATACGGCGACGTGCGCCGCACCGAGATTCTCGACGCGCGCCTGGACCTGACCCTCGGCGACATGATCCCCGAAGAAGAGCGTGTGGTGACCATTTCCCACACCGGTTACGCCAAGACCCAACCCCTGGCCGCCTACCAGGCCCAGCGCCGCGGCGGCAAGGGCAAGTCGGCCACTGGCGTGAAGGACGAGGACTACATCTCGCACCTGCTGGTCGCCAACAGCCACACCACGCTGCTGCTGTTCTCCAGCAAGGGCAAGGTGTACTGGCTCAAGACCTACGAAATTCCCGAGGCCTCCCGCGCTGCCCGTGGTCGCCCGCTGGTCAACCTGCTGCCGCTGGGTGAGGGTGAGTACATCACCACCATGCTGCCGGTCGAGGAATACACCGAAGGCCACTTCATCTTCATGGCGACCGCCAACGGCACCGTCAAGAAGACCCCGCTGGAGCAATTCAGCCGCCAGCGCAGCGTCGGCCTGATCGCCCTCGAGCTGGACGAAGGCGATATCCTCATCTCCGCCTCCATCACCGATGGCGAGCGCGAAGTGATGCTGTTCTCCGACGGTGGCAAGGTCACCCGCTTCAAGGAATCCGACGTCCGCGCCATGGGCCGTACCGCCCGCGGTGTGCGTGGCATGCGCCTGCCGGAAGACCAGAAGCTGATCTCCATGATCATCCCGGAAGAAGGCAGCCAGATCCTCACCGCCTCCGAGCGCGGCTTCGGCAAGCGTACCGCTATCAGCGAGTTCCCCGAGTACAAGCGCGGCGGCCAGGGCGTGATCGCCATGGTCAGCAACGAGCGTAACGGCCGCTTGGTCGGCGCGGTGCAGGTGCTGGATGGCGAAGAGATCATGCTGATCTCCGACCAGGGCACCCTGGTGCGTACCCGTGTGGGCGAAGTGTCCAGCCTGGGTCGAAATACCCAGGGTGTGACCCTGATCAAGCTGGCCAGCGACGAAAAACTGGTCGGGCTGGAGCGCGTGCAGGAGCCATCCGAAGTGGAAGGCGACGAGCTGCTCGAAGGCGAAGAGGGCTACGAGGCCCCCGAAGCGCTCGACGGCGAAGCGGAAAGCGACGACGTGGCCGATGGCGACGTAACGCAGGACTAATATTCAGGTGGTGCGGGGCGGCTAAAAGCTCGCAGGCTTCGCCAGCTCCTACCTCGATCGCGGTTTGATCCGGCATTGAATTGCCCAACAAACCGCCGCGGTGTTTGCCCTCGATGCGAATCACTGGGCATATCACCACGGTGTTTGTCCGATACGAATCGCTGGGCATATCACCACGGTGTTTGTCCGATACGAATCGCCGGGCATATCACCACGGTGTTTGCCCTCGATACGAATCACCGGGCATATCACCGCGGTGTTTGCCCTCGATACGAATCGCCGGGCATATCACCGCGGTGTTTGCCCTCGATGTGAATCGCCGGGCATATCACCGCGGTGTTTGCCCTCGATACGAATCACCGGGCATATCACTGCGGTGTTTGCCCTCGATACGAATCACCGGGCACCACACGGTCGGGGTAGGAGCTGGCGTAGCCTGCGAGCTTTTGCCGCCCTCGAATACCAGGCAATCAGCACAGCGAGAAACCAGACGTGAGCAATCGAGCCTTTAACTTCTGCGCAGGCCCCGCCGCGCTTCCTGAAGCCGTACTCCTCCGTGCCCAGGGCGAAATGCTCGACTGGCATGGCAAGGGCCTGTCGGTCATGGAAATGAGCCACCGCAGCGACGAATACGTGGCCATCGCCGAAAAGGCCGAGCAGGACGTGCGCGACCTGCTGTCCGTGCCCAACAACTACAAGGTGCTGTTCCTGCAGGGCGGCGCCAGCCAGCAGTTCGCGGAAATCCCGCTGAACCTGCTGCCTGAAAACGGCACCGCCGACTACATCGAAACCGGCATCTGGTCGAAAAAGGCCATCGAAGAAGCCCGCCGCTACGGCAACGTCAACGTCGCCGCCAGCGCCAAGCCCCTCGACTACCTGAACATCCCCGGCCAGAACGACTGGAACCTCACCCCCGGCGCGGCCTACATCCACTACGCCTCGAACGAAACCATCGGCGGCCTGCAGTTCGACTGGGTTCCGCAAACCGGCGACGTACCGCTGGTGGTGGACATGTCTTCGGACATCCTCTCACGCCCCATCGACGTCTCGCAGTTCGGCCTGATCTACGCCGGCGCCCAGAAAAACATCGGCCCCAGCGGCCTGGTGCTGGTGATCGTGCGCGAAGACCTGCTCGGCAAGGCCCGCAGCGCCTGCCCGACCATGCTCAACTACAAGATCGCCGCCGACAACGGCTCCATGTACAACACCCCGGCCAGCTACTCCTGGTACCTCTCGGGCCTGGTGTTCGAGTGGCTGAAGGAGCAGGGCGGCGTCGAGGCGATGGAAGCCCGCAACCGCGCCAAGAAAGACAAGCTCTACGGTTTCATCGACCAGAGCGCGTTCTACAGCAACCCGATCGCCCACAACGCCCGCTCGTGGATGAACGTGCCGTTCCGCCTGGCCGATGAACGCCTCGACAAGGCCTTCCTCGCCGGCGCCGACGAACGCCGCCTGCTCAACCTGCGTGGCCACCGCTCGGTCGGCGGCATGCGCGCTTCCATCTACAACGCCCTGGGCATGGACGCGGTTGACGCGTTGGTCGCCTACATGGCCGAGTTCGAGAAGGAAAACGCCTGATATGTCCGAACATGAACTCCAGGCACTTCGCGTGCGCATCGACAGCCTCGACGAGAAAATCATCGAGCTGATCAGTGATCGCGCACGCTGCGCCGAAGAAGTCGCCCGCGTAAAAATGGCCGCACTGAAGGAAGGCGAAGTGCCGGTGTTCTATCGTCCGGAGCGTGAGGCCCAGGTGCTCAAGCGCGTCATGGAGCGCAACAAGGGGCCCCTCAGCAACGAGGAAATGGCCCGCCTGTTCCGCGAAGTGATGAGCGCGTGCCTGGCCTTGGAGAACCCGCTCAAGGTCGCCTACCTGGGGCCTGAAGGCACCTTCACTCAGGCTGCGGCCATGAAGCATTTCGGCCACGCCGTGATCAGCTCGCCCATGGCGGCCATCGACGAAGTGTTCCGCGAGGTGGTGGCCGGTTCGGTCAACTTCGGCGTGGTACCGGTGGAAAACTCCACCGAGGGCGCGGTCAACCACACCCTCGACAGCTTCCTCGAACACGACATGGTCATCTGCGGCGAAGTCGAGTTGCGCATTCACCATCACCTGCTGATTGGTGACAGCACCAAGGCCGACAACATCAGCCGCATCTATTCCCACGCCCAGTCCCTGGCCCAGTGCCGCAAGTGGCTGGACGCGCACTACCCGAACGTCGAGCGCATCGCCGTGGCCAGCAACGCCGAAGCCGCCAAGCGGGTGAAGAGCGAGTGGAACTCGGCGGCCATCGCCGGCGACATGGCGGCCAGCCTCTACGACCTGACCCGCCTGGCGGAAAAGATCGAAGACCGCCCCGACAACTCCACCCGGTTCCTGATCATCGGCAACCAGGAAGTGCCGCCCACCGGCGACGACAAGACCTCGATCATCGTCTCCATGAGCAACAAGCCGGGCGCGCTGCACGAACTGCTGGTGCCGTTCCACGAGAACAACATCGACCTGACCCGCATCGAGACCCGCCCGTCGCGCAGCGGCAAGTGGACCTACGTGTTCTTCATCGACTTCGTCGGCCACCACCGCGACCCGCTGATCAAGGGCGTGCTGGAGCGGATTCGTGCCGAGGCGGTGGCGTTGAAGATTCTCGGCTCATACCCCAAAGCCGTGTTGTGAGCGGCGCCATGCGGCGGCATCACCCGGGCATCCTTGGCACCTCACCCGGCGCCGTGCTCGCTCTGGCCTGCGCCGCTGCAATCGGCGCCTTACGCGCTCTGGCCTGCGCCGCCGCAATCGGCGCCTTACGCGCTCTGGCCTGCGCCGCCGCAATCGGCACCTTACGCGGTCTGGCCTGCGCCGCTGCAATCGGCGCCTTACGCGGTCTGGCCTGCGCCGCCGCAATCGGCACCTTACGCGGTCTGGCCTGCGCCGCCGCAATCGGCGCCTTACGCGATCTGGCCTGCGCCGCCGCAATCGGCCCCTTACGCGATCTGGCCTGCGCCGCCGCAATCGGCGCCTTACGCGGTCTGGCCTGCGCCGCCACAATCGGTGCCTTACGCGGTCGGTGTAGGAGCTGGCGTAGCCTGCGAGCTCTTGATCTTCGACCCCAAACCCACCTCATGAGACCTGCCACATGAGTGACTTCCTAGCCCTGGCCCAGGCCAATGTGCAAAAGCTTTCGCCCTACGTCCCCGGCAAACCGGTGGACGAACTGGCCCGCGAGCTCAACCTCGACCCCGCCAGCATCGTCAAGCTGGCCAGCAACGAGAACCCCCTGGGCGCCAGCCCCCAGGCACTCGCCGCCATCGCCGCGGAGGTCGCCGAGCTCACCCGCTACCCGGATGGCAACGGCTACAACCTCAAGGTCAAGCTGGCCGAGCGGGCCAAGGTCGGCATCAACCAGGTCACCCTCGGCAACGGCTCCAACGACATTCTCGAACTGGTGGCCCGTGCCTACCTGGCCCCGGGCGTGAATGCCGTGTTCAGCGAGCACGCCTTCGCCGTGTACCCGATCGTTACCCAGGCCGTCGGCGCCGAGGCGCGCGTGGTGCCGGCCAAGGACTGGGGCCACGACCTGCCAGCGATGCTCAAGGCCATGGACGCCAACACCCGCGTGGTGTTCATCGCCAACCCCAACAACCCCACCGGCACCTGGTTCGGCCCGCAGGCGCTCGGCGATTTCCTCGCCGCCGTGCCCGAGCACGTGCTGGTGGTGCTGGACGAAGCCTATATCGAGTACGCCGAAGGTGGCGAACTGCCGGATGGCCTCGACTACCTGGCCGCCCACCCCAACCTGCTGGTGTCGCGCACCTTCTCCAAGGCCTATGGCCTGGCTGCGCTGCGGGTCGGCTACGGCATCAGCTCGGCGGTGATCGCCGACGTGCTCAACCGCGTGCGCCAGCCGTTCAACGTCAACAGCCTGGCCCTGGCGGCCGCCTGCGCAGCGCTCGACGACCAGGCCTACATGGTGCAGAGCCGCGAGCTCAACAGCGCCGGCATGCAGCAATTGCAAGACGGCCTCAAAGCCCTGTCCCTGGGCTGGATCCCCTCGCGCGGCAACTTCCTCGCCATCGACCTAGGCCGCGATGCCGCGCCCGTGTTCCAGGGCTTGCTGCGCGAAGGCGTGATCGTGCGCCCGGTGGCCAACTACGGCATGCCGCAGCACCTGCGCGTGACCATCGGCACAGCGGCGGAAAACAGCCGTTTCCTCGAAGCATTGGGTAAGGTGTTGGCACGTGGGTAACCCCGCAACGCACCGCGAGCCGCTGCACGGCCGCTTGGTCAGCGAGGCGCTGAATCGCCTGTTTTTTCGACGTTTCGGTGTGGTTTTGCACGTGGGTAACCCCGCAATGAACCGCGAGCCGCTGCTCGGCCGCTCCGTCATCGGCGCGGCGAGCCACCTATTTTTCGAAGTTTTCGCTGGGGACAAGGCACGTGGGTGAAGTACAACAACCATTGATCGGCCGCCTGGTGGTGGTCGGCCTCGGCTTGATCGGCGGCTCGTTCGCCAAGGGCCTGCGCGCCAGCGGCCTGTGCCGTGAGGTGGTGGGTGTCGACCTCGATGCGCATTCCCGTGAGCGCGCCGTCGAACTGGGCGTCACCGACCGCTGCGAGGCCGACCTGGCCGCCGCCTGCGTGGGCGCCGACGTTATTCAACTGGCGGTGCCGATCCTGGCGATGGAAAAGGTGCTGGGCGTGCTTTCGCGCCTGGACCTGGGCAATGCCATCATCACCGACGTCGGCAGCGCCAAGGGCAACGTGGTCCGTGCCGCGCGCGAAGTGTTCGGCCTGCAGCGCCTGGCGCGCTTCGTGCCCGGCCACCCGATCGCCGGTTCCGAGCAGAGCGGAGTAGAGGCGGCCAATGGCGAGATGTTCCGCCGTTACAAGGTCATCCTCACGCCGCTGGAAGAAACCGATACCCAGGCCCTGAACATCGTCGACCGCCTGTGGCGCGAACTGGGCGCCGACGTCGAGCACATGGCCGTGGCCCGCCACGACGAAGTGCTGGCCGCGACCAGCCACCTGCCGCACCTGCTGGCGTTCAACCTGGTGGACTCGCTGGCCAAGCGCAACGAAAACCTGGAAATCTTCCGCTATGCCGCGGGCGGTTTCCGTGACTTCACCCGGATCGCCGGCAGCGACCCGGTGATGTGGCACGACATCTTCCTGGCCAACAAGGAAGCGGTGCTGCGTGCGCTGGACATCTACCGCGGCGACCTCGATGCGCTGCGTGGCGCGGTGGAAGCGGGCGATGGGGAGCAATTGCTGGAAGTCTTCACCCGTGCCCAGGCGGCGCGTGAGCATTTCGGGCGGATACTGGCCGAACGGGCGCCGGCGCCGGGGAAGTGAAGTGGGTTTAGGTGGGAAGGGGGGCGTGAGCGTTTTCGGTGGGGCGGCTGGCGCCAAAAGCTCGCAGGCTGCGCCAGCTCCTACAGCGATCGCATTCCAGCCTGGGCTTAGGGTTGTTAATACGGTCCGGGGGTAGGAGCTGGCGCAGCCTGCGAGCTTGGCGTCCGTGCAGCCAGCGAAAGAACATCGCCTCCCACTTTCCCGCCGCCCCCCACCCCCTCAAAAGGCCATTAATACGCCATGCCTGTAAGTTGTCACCTTCGGGCAGTATCATGTCGCAGATTTTCCGCTGGCGGTTCGCCGCCAGCTCGGTTTTCTTACAGCAAAACCCCCGCGGACCGTCTCCATCTTCGAGTTTCCTGGCGCCGTAACCGCCAGGTCGAAACCCGCGTGGCAAACGAGGAATACGTGTGAACTTTCAAGCACCGGTCATCACGATCGACGGCCCAAGCGGCTCCGGCAAAGGCACCATCGCCGGCAAGCTGGCCAAGCGCCTTGGCTGGAACCTGCTGGATTCCGGCGCCCTGTACCGCCTGCTGGCCTTCGCCGCCGGCAACCACGGCGTGGCCCTGGACAACGAAGCGGCACTCAAGGTGCTGGCCGCCCATCTCGACGTGCAGTTCATCGCCGCGACCGACGGTCAGCCCCAGCAGATCATCCTCGAAGGCGATAAAGTCACCGACGCGATTCGTAACGAAACCGTCGGCGCCGGCGCCTCCCAGGTCGCGGCACTGCCCGCCGTGCGCGAGGCCCTGCTGCAGCGCCAGCGCGCTTTTCAGGAAGCCCCGGGCCTGGTGGCCGACGGCCGCGACATGGGCACCGTGGTGTTCCCCGATTCACCTCTGAAGATTTTCCTCACCGCCAGCGCCGAGGAACGTGCCCGCCGCCGTTACTTGCAGTTGAAGGCCAAGGGCGATGATGTTAGTCTGTCGAGTCTGCTAGATGAGATACGTGTTCGCGATGAGCGAGACACCCAGCGCGCAGTGGCCCCGCTCAAGCCGGCGGCCGATGCCATACAGCTGGATTCCACGGAATTGTCCATCGACCAGGTGCTGGAACGCATCCTGAGTGAAATCGCAATCCGCGATATCGCCGGGTGACCAAGAAAGCGTGCGGGAGACCAGTCGAGTCCTGCAGGCTTTCTTTTACTTGAACGAAACCCACATTGACTGGAATGTGGCTGATGGGCGTCTCCTTCGCCCTAATTTACAGGAATTAAAATGAGCGAAAGCTTTGCAGAACTCTTTGAAGAAAGCCTAAAGACACTGAATCTTCAGGCTGGCGCGATCATCACCGCGATCATCGTCGACATCGACTACCAAGCTGGATGGGTAACCGTCCACGCTGGTCTGAAGTCCGAAGGTCTGATCCCGCTGGAACAGTTCCACAACGACGCTGGCGAACTGACCATCAAGGTCGGTGATGAAGTACACGTTGCGCTGGACGCAGTCGAAGATGGCTTTGGCGAAACCAAGCTGTCCCGTGAAAAAGCCAAGCGCGCCGAGTGCTGGATTGTTCTGGAAGCGGCTTTCGCTGCCGAGGAAGTGGTCAAGGGCGTTATCAACGGTAAGGTTAAAGGCGGCTTCACTGTCGACGTTAACGGCATCCGTGCGTTCCTGCCTGGTTCCCTGGTTGATGTCCGCCCAGTGC
>Ga0308164_10005595_pt1 | contig 10053 bp, 7 predicted proteins | sample PhyTR2_FD_201031 | JGI IMG/M metagenome (GOLD analysis project Ga0308164, IMG submission 201031) | Phyllosphere microbial communities from UC Gill Tract Community Farm, Albany, California, United States - DLSLT.R2 | ecosystem: Host-associated > Plants > Phyllosphere > Unclassified | place: USA... | reverse complement strand
TAATCCGGGATAATGCGTTCCACCCGAGCAACCGCAAAATATCCGCTCGGGCCTGCAAACTTACGCGGCTCGTTTGTATGCAATCCATTCCCCAGCACAGGATTGCGCACAACCGAGTTACTGCTTTGTAAACTGATACCGCTCGGCCGGGTTGTCGCCGTAAACTGAGTCAGAGAGGTAGATGAAAACGCCGAAGCTCATAGCGACTGGTAGGCCTCACCGTGGCGAACGCAATTGGTGGTAAGCGGCCTGTCCGCTTTCGGGCGTCGATCACGACAAAGCGGACGCTCGTTCAGGCGGCAGGGCAGGGGGCGTAAACGAGTCGTCCCCCCGAACCGTGAGCGGACTTGTGACGCGCCCTTTTGACACTTTGAAACCAGCACTAACCCGTGCGTCAACGGGCAGGATCACAACCCTCCGGTTTTGGCACCGCAGACCCTGAAAGCGGCAGTTTGGGTTAGCTTACAGCTCATCGAACTCGAACGCTCATTCGCGTAAACATCACTGTTGTCGCTAGCTGCGTTGGTCCTCACAAGATTTCGAAGATTCCACGGCAAGTGGCTATGGCCTTCCGCGGAGATCCAATGTTCGGTTGACCTTGGTCGCGATTGCCATTGTAATCTCGGGGTGGCGATAACCTTCCAACGTAACGGGCGATCGGTCTCGTCTCGAAAGTTCTTCGACGGGCTGAAGGACGATGTGATCGAGATGGCGATTGCCGCGGTCGCCGAGGACATGCACGGCAAGGCCGCCGCCATCGTTGATCCAGAAACCGGCAAGCACGCCGCGGTAATGGTGCGACGGATTGGGAACAATCGCCTGTCGATCCATGCCGATGGCTCGCCGGCATTTGCCCGCATGCTGGAGGACCGCTTGAAACTTGAGGATGGAGAAATGAGGGGGATCAGAGAGCCTGCGGCTGGGACGCGTCTGGTCTACCTAGCCCACGCGACCGACGACAAAGCGATCGCCAAGCCAATTGCGGAGGGCCTGCGCGCCCGCGGGATCGAGGTCTGGTTCGACGACTGGGAGATTGGGATAGGCGACAGCCTGCGGCAGCGCATGGAACAGGGACTGGGCGACTGCACCCACTTCCTTGTCCTGTTGACGCCTAGGTCGATCACTAGGCCTTGGGTCGCGGAGGAGATCGACGCAGGGCTAATGCGCGCCGTCGAGGGTTCCGCTCGCTTCCTAGGCGTCCGGCACGAGTTGGAACTGAACGCCCTCTCACCCTTCATGCGGACCCGGAAAACTCCCTCGCTCGGCGAGGGGGAGGCCGGGATCAACGAACTGGCCGACGACATCCTAGGCGTCCGGTCCAAGCCGCCGCTCGGGGGCGAGCCGAAGCACGTCCAGAGCTTCAACACGGCGAACGGGTGGTCGGTCCCTGCGCAGGCCGTCGCCAAATGGTTCGTGGAAAACAGCCAACACGGATCGCTGTTCGATCCCCAGACGACACTCGCGGACCTGGTGACCAACACGGGCATGCCGCTTAACTCGGTGAAGGTCGGGGTGCTCGACCTGGCCGGGTCCGGACTGCTTGAGCGTCAGGACTACTACGGCGGCCACGTCGACCTTCATCCCAAACCCGACCTTTTCGTAACGTTCGACGCCCAATTCAAGGACTGGGACCCGAGCAAGGACGCCGAAGACTTGGCTGTCGTGTTGCTCAACCTCGAGGCCGATCAGGCGAACGCGACCGACGTGGCGACCACGCTCGGGTGGCCGCCGCGCCGCTTCAACCCGGCCGCAGCATACCTCGTCTCGGCCAACATTGTGCGGGCCATGGAATACAGCGCGGAGGACGATTACTGGCCACCAGCCTTCATTTTGGGGGACGAACTCCTGCGCTTCGTCAGCGACCTATGATGGCGCCACTCGCTGCTTCACCCACCGCCTTACCAAGGCTGCAATTTCAAAAACCGTTCGGCGCTGAAGATCGGGCGTATCGATGCTGACCGTCGGCCAGGTCCGCGCGGCCGCGCGCGCGGAGAGGGTCCGCACCACCAAGTCAGACAGGGACATCCTGGAGGCGGCGACCAGCACGACCGCCGATCACTATGACATCTTCCTATCCCACTCTTTCCGCGACCGCGACCTGATCGTTGGCACACGCAAGCTTATCATGCAGAGGAAACTGTCGGTCTACGTCGACTGGATCAACGACAGCGATCTCGACCGCGAGGCGGTGGATGGCAAGACCGCGGCGCGCCTACGGGACCAGATGCGCAAGTGCGACACGCTTTTCTACGCCCACTCGCCATCCGCGAAGCTCTCGCGATGGTGCCCGTGGGAGCTCGGTTACTTTGACGCCTTACAGCACCCCGACCGGCAGGTGTTCGTGCTACCAGTCGTGGACGGCGGCAAAAACTACCCGGGGCAGGAATACCTCTCGCTCTACCCCATCGTCGACCTCGCGACCTACAAGCACGAGCCCCGCAGGCTACGCGAGGCCCGGGAACACGAGCTACGGATGCTACGATCGGCCTTCGGCGTCCGTAAGTAGCTGCCAGCTTGACCGTCCATGCAACTAGTTCGCCACATCAGCTGCGCACAGGCGACCTTTTTTCGTTCGGATCTATGCCAAGTTGGTCGAGGAACAACGCGACGTAATCGAGCTCCTCGGCGAACGGGCGAGCGGCATCCAACTCCCTGCCCAGCTTCTCGGCGGCCCCACCGGTCGACATTACCGGGAGGATTTTCGCGTTCGGCAAGCGCTCGACCATCATGCGGTGCTCATCGAAGATGCCTCGCATCCCACCGATGAATACCGCTGCCCCGAAGTGGTTATCGCCGATCATCCGCTGTCGCATGACTGCCAGGCTGGCCTGCCTGTCGTCTCCCACGGCCTCCGTGACTATCACGTTCTTAAACCTGGCGGTTTCCTCGGGAAACATGTCCTCAAACACCGCGCTCTGGTAGAGCGTCACCCAATCGCCGTAATCCACGTCCATCGCCTCGGCGAATGCCCATACCATAGGCGTGATCGCCGGATGGCCCCCCCAGATGAGCTGACGCCGGCCAAGCGTCACATAGAGCAGCGCGCTGACGGCCGCCGCGATCGCGGCGCTGTCGCCCTCCCCCTCGAAGTGCAGAGCAGACGGGTCGGGTACGCCGGCGGAGAGGAAGACCGCGTTATTGCGCATCGCCATCCCACCCGACCAGTTCGTAGCCCGCGCCTAAGATCTTCAGGGTCCGCACTCCCGCGATGTTCTTGTCCAACCACGCCAAATGGTCGAGCCAAGCGGGCCGGATGCCAGTGTGATCATACACGAGGCAGGGAAAACGGCCATGCTTAGCCTTCGTGGCCTTAGAGTAAACGTCGTTGAGCATCTCGGCGGTCGGCACGCCCACGACAGGATAGGCCTCGATCGTCTTGCCCATCGGAAGCGTCAGCGCCATCGCCCGGTGGGCGCCGATACCCTCAAACTTCCCATTGATCCGCTCCACCTCGACCTTCAACTTCCCAAAGATGTCGAGTTGCCGCGTCGCGATCGACCGACTGCGCAGCGCCTCGGCGCGCCTGGCGATATCGGATACGACCGCGACGGACAGCCGTTTACGCAGGTGCAGGTCGTGCTTAGCAAGCACGACGGTGTCGCTTAGCGACAGGTGCGCCGTCCCCCTGTGGCCCGGCCAGACGACGCGCAGAATCTGGACCCCGAGCGCCTGCGCCCGTCCGATCTCCTGCGGCGTCCACTTGCTGTCCAGATAGTTCTTGGTGTCGAGCACGATCATCACGTCGCAATCGACGAGCCGATGCCAGAGCATCTCCTGAAAATCGGCACCCGGGCGGATATCGTGGGTATCAAGGAACACGTCAAAACCCCGGCCGCTGAGTTCATCGTGCAGTTGCACGGCGGCCTCTCGGGAATCCGTACGGCGATAGCTGACGAAAATGCGTCGCTGCCGGTGTAGCAGTCCGACGATCTCGAGCGCGACTGGGGCGAGCGTATCGAGCCGCCCGTCGTCGGCGGGCACAATGCACGCGTTCACCGGGCGGATCGCAGCCGGGATCGCTTTCGAAAAAGAAACCGCAGCACCCTCGAACACGACCGGTACCACAGGCACCTTGGCAGCCTCGAGCTCATCGACCCTGTCGGCATCGATGGTCGGGTCGCCTCCGAAATAAAGAGCGACAGCGGCTGCCTTCGGATTGCGCGACGACATCGCGGCACCAACCAGCACGTCGATCTCACCCGGCATCCTGAGCTGGAAGGAAGTCGCGGCCTCCCCGATCCTGTCCTTCAGCTGCTTCATCTGGCTAGGGGTCGGCGACCCGAGCACGATGATCTCATACCAGGCCATCAGCGGCCCGCCGCCTTTGCTGCAGCTTCGATCCAGGTCGGCATGTTGGCGTAACCATTATCACGCACCCAGTCGTAGGTGCTATAGACCCGGGACATGGGAACCGACACGCCGTTCCGGGTGACCGACCAGTGATCAAGCGGGTTCGCGCCCTGGTAGTCGGCGCCGTACTGGGGATCACGAATTGAGTGCACGTCCACCGCGACAATGCCCTTACTCAGCTCGTGGCTACGCTTGATCTCATGCTGGACCCAAGGGCGCATCGACGTCTCGGCACCGAACAGTACCACGGTCACCGAGGTGCCGGCGAGCTGATCCTCGATCCACTTCGCGATGCCTCCTGGTCTGGCCTTCACCTTTTCGAACTCGGCCTTATCGTAGAAGGGCTGAGCCTCATCACCCGGACGCACGACCCATGACTGGCGCACCTGCTGGATGCGCCGGACGTCGCGGGCGTAGTGGAAGCTGAAGAAGACGCGCCTCGCCATGCCGCAGGTCAGTCCCGCGCCTTGATGGCGTCGTCGATCCAGGTCGAGATATTCTCCTTGATGTAGTCGTAGACGTTAGTGCTGATCTTATAGGGCGGGTCATAGACTTCGCCGGTCACGTTCTCGCCATCGACGGTCAGGCCCGTGAACGGGTTGGAACCCTTGTCCGACTGCTCCCCATCCGAGTTCTTGAGGTTGTGGATGTGAATAGCCAAGACGCCGAGCCCGTCCTTCCAGGCCTTCTTGATCTCGTGCTTCACCCATCGCCGGCCCGCGGTTTTCGCGCCCACCAGCACGACGAGGCACTTCTTCCCCTTCATGTTGTCGGCGATCCACTTCTCGATGGCGGCGTCACCCTTCTTCTTTATGGATTCCCAGTCGTTTGCATCGAGCAGCGGCTGCTCCTCAATCGCTCCAATCTTTTTTACCTGGGAAACGCGCCAGCCGTCGGGTTTGTAATGAAAACTGAGGAAGCACTTCTTCGCCATGTTAACCCCTCATCGTCGCCATTTAGAGATGTTCTGCGACGCAAACCCGAATCGACTAAAGGGGGAACGTAGGCCGTTGGAAAATTTCTCGCCAGCGCCAAACCTAATCGAAACTATTTTTTACGGTGTCATAACCGAGCGGTTGTGACACCAGGAAGCCGCGCCAACGCGAGATGTGCGAACGGCAGAAACTATGCCTCCGAAAATGGGGCTGCCAACGTCTGCATCTTGGTCGCCAGGGTAGAAGGGAAGAGCGGCAGCTCCCGACCAACTCAAGTCATTCTCCGACACGCGCGCAAATGGCCGCTACTGCCAGAATCGGCCATTCCCGCTTCCTTGAGCGGCCCGGCGGCTGTGCGCCCTAAAGACGGTCGTTCAGCGCTCAGCGCGATAGCCAGAAATGCGAGTCCTTATTGGGTGGCATGGCGACAGCTTATACCGCCGGTTGACGGCCACCCGCGTCGCTACGGCGCGCAGTCAGCTATATGCGGGCGAGGCGTCGACGCAGATCGGAAAGGCGCGGATCATTCTTCAAAGCAGGGAACTCCGACAACCGTTCGATCACCTGTCCCATTCCCCAAGGCCACAATGTCGCGTCCTCCGGAAGAATCGCGAAGAACAGCCCGAGATGCTCCTCGGGGAATTTGGAGATTTGATCGTCCCTAGTCCGGCGAACATAGGGCATCGCATTGATCTGCTCCGCCGTGGTTTCCAGCACGGACAGGACCGCCGCGGTCGTCTCGGGCATGCGATCGCCCGCACGCAACGCGATCTCTGCCAGCGCGGTCGAAGCCGCGGAGCTCCTGACTGCGAGCTGGCGCGGCCATACCCAGTGCAGGAATTCGACCGTCTGAGTGGCGCAGCCCTCATCCCCGTCGGCCCAATTTGCGATGAGGCGGAGGATTTCCAGTCGATTGGGCTCGCTGGTCGTGATCAGCGCCTCGCGCAGATCGTCCGAGGCCAGCAGGCGATTGCCCTCTGCATCCTTGCGGAACCAGCTTGCAAGAATGAGCGACTGCAGATTGTCGTGCCGCCGCGCGGTGGATTGCTGGTCAGCGAACAGCGCCAGCATGACCGGCTTGAGGCGCAGGAAGAGTTCATTGGGCGGGAAGTGAGACTGCCGCAGAAAGCCGGCGATCGCCGCATCGCGGGCATCGCTCGCGGTCCCCTGTTCGATGAGAGGAACGAGATGCTGCACCGTCCAGTCGGGATCGTGCAGGTGAAACCAGTTGGTCCGCATCGCCAGCTGCGCGGCGGCATGGGCCTGGGGTTCGGGCGGCAGCGCGAGTAGCATCTGCGCGCGATGTCGCAACGATTCCGTGAGCCCCTCGGTCCCTTCCTCCCAGCCCAGTTCGTCGAACAGATGGTCGGCCAGGCGCCCGGCAGGAGCGTTGAGGGCCTCGCTGATCCAGTCATGCCGTCCCTGAACGACGATCGCGGAGTTGGCGGCTGCGGGATGGTTGGCAATGGTGTCGGCGAAAAGCGTCCACGTCGCCAGGTAGAGCTCGCGATCTGCGCTCCAGACTGGCTTGGCATGGCCGGTAAACCACTGCACCAGGGCACGCAGGTTCGCGACCAGCACGGGCTCGGGCAGTGCGCCGAGACGCCGGGCGAGATAGCAGCGGAAGCGAGGGGAATCGTTGCCTCTGGCTTCGGACCAGAGGAAGTCATTCCATGCCCAGGCCCATTCTTGGCCCTTCGCCGCGGCCCGGCGCAGGGCGGCGAGCGCCTTTACCGGTCGCGTCTCGACTAGGCCGCGGAACGGACGAGATTCCATCAGGAAGTCGCGCCCGCGGCCCGAGGCTGCTTGTGCTTCGGGAAGCAGCGCGTCCAACGATGCTCCGAGCAGCGCCGAATGGCTTTTGTCCGTTCCGACCCAGCCACCACGCGATGGACTTCGGTCGAGCTGCTCCGCGGCGATCTGCGCATCCCAGTCCCGGTTCTGATTCTTGAGCCGGGCAATTTCGGCGTCCAGATCGAAGCTGGGGACCAGCTCGCTGCGCTTCATCCAGAACAGCCGCCGCATAATGCCGTCGACACGATAGGGCTCGAATTGCTTGGGATCGACGCCCTCCCAGGGTTGGGGCCCGGCAAGGATCATCACTTCGATGCGCTGCTTCGCCTCCTCCGGGAGCTCCACCCATCGCGCGCCGATCGCCGTCAGAAAATCGCGTTCCAGCCGCGACTCCCAGGCGTCTTCATCGAGCGACAGAATGATGGCTGCTGCCGCCTCGGGGCTGGTGAGATCGGGCGTGCTGGCCGCCCAAAGACGCAGATTGCGAAACGGGACCCCTAACTCGCTACGCCAGCTCGCGGCCTCCGCCACGGCAAGGTCCGGACTGATCCGATGGAGCCGCTGCACCAGATTCCTAAGATGTGCCATCAACGACGAGATATCGGGCGAACTCGCCGTGAATTCGTTGGGACCGCGTTCGAACGGATTGAGCGGGTCGAGATGTGTCAGCGCAAAGCCGCCGACCGTTTCCTCGAGCCGCGTTGCGAGCACAAGGTTGCGACTCGTGCCGTCGATATAGTCGAGGAGATGCTGGTCGGGCACTTCGAGATCGAAACACTGACCAGCATAGCTGACATCGGCCTCGACAAGGTGGAGGGCGTCGGTGCGCTCGGCGACCGGCGCGGTCATCGGGCGCCGAACCGTCAGGCGGGGCCGTTCAACGTCGACCAGCTGGATCACACTGAGGCGCGACCAGCCTTCGACTCCAATCAACTGCTCGAGTTCGTAGCGGTCCCTGGCGTCTTCGCCCGGCTCGTCGAGCGCTGCGAAGATGAGGCGCCAAGCCGCACGGATGTCGGGCGCGACGCCGTCCTTGTTCAGCGACTGGCGCACCGGGAACCTGATATCCGAATGCAACGCGTTCTGGCCCGACGCCCACCAGATCGCGATCGGATCCGCAGCAACCTTGCCAATCCACCATGCAAGCCGCGAAAGCCTAGCGGGCAGGGGCGCGGCCGTGATGGCGTCTGGACCGCGCAGGGAGCGCCGGAGCTGATTTCGGCCGCCGGGACGCTCGCCGGGCGCGGCCTCGAAAGCCGACCAGCTCTCGACCGGAACCGCTGTTTGGCCGGGGCGCTGAACTTCCTCCTCGCGGCTCGGCGGGGTCTCGCCATCGAGACCATAGCTGACGAATGGGTCGAAGCGGTCGGGCTCGGGGTCATGCCAGCTTTTGGCGCGGCGCCGGTCGAACCGGACATAGGGGTCGAAAGCGCAGAGCCATTCCGCCGGCGGCGCTGGATCATGTTCCGCGAATATCGTAGCGCCGATTGGGGAGCTCACCAGATGTGCGACCTGACCGCGCTCGTGCGGCTGGAGATCGCGGGGCCCGCGCAATGCCATCCCGGCGATGCGCTTGCGCCAGCCATCCGGTTCGCGTGCGCGTTCGGCCCAGGCTGCAAGGGTCTCCCACAGGGATCCGAAGCCAATGAAGGGTATCGCGGTGACGCCCTTGTGGCGCCAGAGACCTGTCGCGTAAGACGCCTCGCCCTCCTGCAAGGCGTAGAGCTGACCAGGCGCAATGCTCGGCTGCAATGCCTCGAGCAGATACTGGATCGGCGGATCGTCCGCCGAATAGCCGACGAAGACGATACGATAGCGGTTCATCAGCGCGCGCATGAATGTGGTGGCCCAGCCATCTGCCAGATAGGCACGCCCGAAATCAGCTGACGACAGGACGAACTCAGGTCCCTCCTGCACCGTATAGTCGTGCGATACCTTGCCATGGAGATGGATAATCCCGCGCAGCGCACCTGCACGCGCGGGATCAGGGAGTTCGGGCGGGGCAGTCGCAGCAAGGGTCGAGTCGACCTGCTCGAAGACGCGGTCGAAGTTCGTGGTGACGAGGCGCACCACCCCATCCGGCCCACGCGACAGGTCGACGAGCGAGGCATGCGGTCCGAGCCCGGCATTGGGCTTGGGCCGCAATGCAGCCGCGACCGCGCGGCGCACATCGGCAATGGGAAATTCCTGCTCCAGCATTGCGAAGATGCGATCGGCGGGCGGAATGCCCCCGACACCAGGAATCGGAACGATCTTTTCCGAGAGCTCGAGCAATTGGCGGGCAGGTGAATGCCGCGAAGAGCCCAATGACGTGACGACGCGGTTAGCGAGTTCCCGAAAGCTCGGACCGCCTGCCTCGGCTCGCGAGACGCCCGCCCCGCAAAAGAAGATAACCTGGCCTTCGTCCCTCGCGTCGAGCAAATCGCCGGGAAGATCGGGGCCTTCAGCAATAAATCTCATGACGTGCCCCTTAGCCTTTCCTAGCGCCGATCGTGAATTGCTTTCGGCATGCCCCTATTTTCAGCCTTTGATCGAGATTGGTTGCCCCAGTTTCAAGGTTACAGCATTGCTTCGAGCTGTGGCTAGGGACTTTCTCTATTCTTGCTTGCGACGCTAAATGTGCACAGTCCCCAACCGGCCCAGTTTTGGTTGTTCCGCGATGGCGGCCGGGCGACCGCTGAAAGTCGGCTTCTGACGAGAGCTGCCGTTCGGCATGTCGGGTACGAACGGCGGCAAAGTCCCATTTCGCGCCGTTCCGCGTCCTCGACACGTCGCTTACGGGGAGCGGACCAGTTTACATGAATGAATGACCGAAGCTGGGAAGCGAGCGGGGCGGCCTAAGCGTCCACTTGTGGGTCCTGTTCGCAATTCTCTATGATCTGAGCAGGTTGACGTTCTCAAAGTAGCGGTCCGAAGAGATAGTGGACCAAAATGCCGGCCTGAGCCTTCCCCGGCTATTCTCGTTGCGGAACCT
>Ga0308164_10005593_pt1 | contig 10055 bp, 16 predicted proteins | sample PhyTR2_FD_201031 | JGI IMG/M metagenome (GOLD analysis project Ga0308164, IMG submission 201031) | Phyllosphere microbial communities from UC Gill Tract Community Farm, Albany, California, United States - DLSLT.R2 | ecosystem: Host-associated > Plants > Phyllosphere > Unclassified | place: USA... | reverse complement strand
CCATATCTAGAATCAGCAGAACAGCCTCTCTATATTCGTCGTCCGTTATAGAAATATCATATTCGCAAATATGATCGCACAATATCTCAAGGGCTAGGCTCTCTTCGCTATACGCGACGTAATCCAAGGCGCCTTGGAGAAGATCGGAATTTAATCGACCTTCAAATTTTTTCCCAAAACTAATGATACGATCCGCAAACATAAATCCTACTTGATTGGTTTGTAAGGTGAAATTGGAGCGTCATCAGGAAATGCAGTAACAACCTTTCCTGCCGGCTGATATACAACTCACATTCGTACGCCATCACGAGTTTCATAAGCGACCCATTTAGCAGCATCTCCTTTAGCTGTATAAGCGCCACCGGTTCCAGTTTGCGCGTACCACTTAGTACTCGGAGATGTCGTGATATCGCCGACCGCGTCAACAATCTTATCTCCTGACCAACTTTCAGGAAAGACTGTCTTCCCTTCCTGTCCCGGCCACATATGTCCACCACTGCCTGGCTTATCACCGTACAGAATATGTTGCTTTGCTTCAGGAGAAAGAATGTCAACGTAATCCTTTCCAACTCCTTTTGGACCTAATCAGCAGCTGTAAAATAATGCTTATCTAGATTAATAGGAGGAAACTGGCTAGGTAGAATTTTTGACGAAATATCTCTGCTAAGCAGCTTTAAAATAAACTCAACACAGCCGAAGTTGTAGACTTCCTCTTCCCTCTGATCCGAGCTATGAATAGCAACTTTCCATGTGTCTGGTTCTCCATCAACCAACCAAACAAAGTTTCTCCATTATCCGTTACCGCCCAAGGAAGAAAAGAGCCTTCCTCAGGATAATCTGGTCTTGGATAGTCCGATAAAAATTCTTGCCTCATTACAGCGTATGCGTCTATAAAATATTGGCTTTTTTCAAAATTCAAATTTGAGTTTTCTGAAAATGGATCTAACACCCATACGAAATCGTCTACTGCTCCACATCCGTAAATTGATATGAACTGTTTAAAGTCAGACGGCAATCGCAGACCTCCCTCAGATTCAAAGGTCGCCCAAGCCGCACTATCAAAGATTCGCTGAGAGGGTGGCGAAAGGAGAGCAATCAGTTTATTTATCATTCTTACTTAACTCCACTCACGTTCGGAATTGAGGCATCAAGAGTAAAACCGCCTGACCCACGGGCAGACAACGTTACACCGGTTGGCATTGGGTTTGTACCTGTATAAATAGGCACAGCCCTATAGCTTACTGTTTCACCACTCTGCACTGCGCCCCTGACTTGACGCTCAAATGAACTCATATTTGGATGATTTGCGTTGCGCTGGAAGTGTGTCACCAAATTTCTTGCATCATCACCAGCCGCCCTGGTGAATTCGCAAGTAAATGTCCTTGCGCATGGTTAGCAGGCTGCCCCTCAAAACCTGGAGGTCGAATCGCTGGGTTAGCGCTTGAACCGCCGGCCAATGAATCCTCCCTAAGGACTGCTGTAACCCCAGTAGGTCGACCAAGTGAGTCAAGCTCGCCAAGAATTACATTGCTTGGGGCATTTGGACTTGGCTTGGCAAGCGACGGGTAGCTGCTTTCTGGAATTGCTTTTGCCCCATTAAATTATCTGAAAAAATGTAACCACCGGACCATAGTCCTGATCCGAGTTAGAAACCAGCACACTAAATTCCTTATCAGCAAATTTCTCTCTCAAAACCAACCGCCACGATAATGCAATAACCTCTGCCAACTGTTCGAACACCCTATCATCGACGTCCTCAGAACATCCATCGAAGACATCATAAATATGCATGTGGTTAATCATTCGTTCAGTCGCTTGCAGATCGCCGTCGAATTGTTCTAGCCAAGATTCAACAACACCGCCATCATATTTACTTTCTAAAAAAACTCCACCTCCATCAACAATAAAATCAGGAAAAAAAAGCTTGCACGATAGCAATACATCCTCAGGGCTGCACTTATTACTTATATAGGAAAGTTCATCAGTCTCGTCTTTTTTCGCCCACTCCGACTTCCAAGAGTCATAACGAACCAAGCCGATCATGGGATGAATTGTGTTAACTTTCATTATGGAATCTCGTCAGATTTAGCGGACCTTGGTGCTAATTTTGTCGAGGGCGATTGAACTCTAATCGTCCCGTCCGGGAATTTATTTCTACCGTACTCAATTACATGCGGTGTTTGCACATGCGCATGCGCGGCTCCAGTAACGTCAACTCTCTTAACAATCATTCCGGCCGAATCATACACAGCATAGCTGGTATGTTCCCTTGGTTAGCTCTATACACCGTTCCATTGACTGGCCCACCATCAAGTTTGAAACGTCCGCTTATCTGGCTGCGTTTTGCAGCGGACCGCCTGCAAGGTCGCTTGCATTGCGAGGCGCTGAAGGGGAATTTATTCCTTTTGGACCAAAGAACCAATTAAAAAGCTAATACTATTCATAAATTTTACATGCAAATAATATCTTTGCAAAAGTCTGCCAGCTAGGGATGAGGGCTTCCTCATCTCCAGAGTTTATTGCATAGAAATTCATTGCTCGAGCCCAAGCTTCCATTGCATCCAAAAACCTTTCCAGTGTAGGGTTTTCCCACTAGCCTGAATTCAACTCCAAATCTTCCTTAAGCCCACAGATAAAATCTGCAAACTCCTCTCTTGTTTTAATACTTTCAATCATCTTATCTAAATCCATAATTCACCTATTTACAAACCCCACGAACACAAATTATTGAGCCGTTGTTTGGTGTAGTCATTTTCCTTCCAATCTCCCTGGTTATTTCGGCCTCGGTGGCGGGAACGATTTTGATAGGCACGCCGGCTGCAGATGCAGCTAGAACTCGACGATTATCTAAACTATAGACTAGCCCATCCTTTTCAAATACTCGAACAGCTGGCAAGTCAGCCGGAAAAATCTTTCCAGATTTCAAATCATCAATCGTGTTTGAAGATCCTTACCATCCGAAAAACTACTCTTAACACTATCCTGCGTGAATCGAATATCTTTGGGATTAGCATATCCAGTTAAATTATCCGGCAATCCAGACGGCATTTTCTGGCCAGAGCCACTTATACCTTTTGGACCATCTACATAGCTTTAATCTCTGAAATCAGCGCCAAAAACTCTGACTCAGTTAACTCAAATTCCTTGCCCTCCTCCATTGCCATCAATGTGAGGAGTGCTCGATCCATGGGGGCAGTAATTTCTAAGCCATGGTCTTGGTAAATTTCGAACGCCACTTTAGAAATCCTAAAAACATCGAAACCTCTAGCCAGTGTTCTTTCTAGATCCGTAGCAAGATCGGCTTGTGAGTACATTATTTCCAGCTCTCCAACTCTGCACCTGTAGGAGGATAGTGCTGCGCACTAACCGGCTGCCCATTAATGCTTTTAGGGTGAACTCGTATGATATTTCCTGAATGGTCATAGCTTTCCATCCACTGCCTAGTGAAACCGATCGTAGGATTGTACTCCGTCGCAACCGAAGCGCCACGAGTAACACCTTCAGTTCGAGCAGGCACTTCCTGTGTGTAATATCGAATCCGTCCATCAGGAAGTGTTTTCGTAACAGCTGCGTTCTCTTGTGCTTTCTGCAAGCCTGAAAGCTTTGCCCTCAAAGCAGCTTGAGCGTTAACGCTTGCTGCTTCACTAGATATTGCTGCGGTTTCTTTTGCACCATCAACTATCCTGGGTCAATATTTTTATAAATTTCTCAAATGCCTGAGAGACAGATTCTTTCTCTTCTAGAGAAAGCAATACATTCATAACCTGACCATCAAGAGCACAGTCATATATATTAATACCCACCCAACCTTTAGACCAAAACTCTACAGTTCCTAGCTTATTAAAACCTTCCAACTCTGTCCTTTCAAGGTCACTAAAATCTCCATCAGCAAATGATGAGTACTCTAAAGCAAACCCCTTCAAAAGTGGTTTTACGCGTTCATTAAACCAAGCTCCATCCATAATGGCCTCTCACTTCTTATCTAGAACTTCAATACCTTTGATCGCCGGAAGATATTCGCCGCCCTGCTTATTAAGTAAGAACTGCTGAGACTTACCAGCATCAGCGCCAATCATTTTAAACCAGCCATCTTTCCCGCCTTGCAGCAAGTTGTTAGCTGGAACATCAAACTCAACATATACAGAGACTTTGGGTGCAGCCCCTTTAAAATCGGCGATGCCATTAGTCGAAATAAAGGTTTGTCCTCCACCGCCCTATTTGTATTTTGCATCTGCGCTAGCTCATCAGCGGACATCCACCTTCCTACACGAGTCATACTGACATCGTTGATTACCCTGGTTTCGCCGAGTTCTAACGGAGAACTGACTGGTGCTTTTGCACCATTGGATGAGCATGATCACTCTAAGGAGTGGAGCTTCTCGATGTCTTTCCAATCCGGTGCGAGCCCAAGTGATTGCATGTGCCTGTCAAAAACCGTTCCTACCAGATCGGAAACGGGCTGATCCTCAAGCCATACTGAATCGCACTCGAAGCACATTAAGAAACGGTGCTCGGGCATAGTTTTAAGTCGAACGCGCCAAACAACATCTTGCAGACAGAAGGGACAGAGTTTCATTTCGGGAAAGCCGTAATAACTTGCGTTGTTCCATCGCGAACCACAATCTGAATCGAGGCTTGTCCGCTCGTTCCGACTTGTCGCCCCATGTCGACAACCTATACACGGTTGCCGTTGGCTTGTAGCGTACCAGGCCCAACCCGCGAGGCCCACGCTTGATCAATAAGTCCAATAACCTGTTTTCGGTCCACGCTGAAAAGTGAGTGAACCGGCTTTGAGGGAGTGGGAACAGTATGATCCAGAACGTGCAACACTCGGTTCCCGTGTGCCGAGCCTTGACCATAAACTAACCCGCCAGGTGAGACCCAAGATTTGGTTGCGGCATCATAAATCAGTTTTCCCGTAGAGTTACTGCCTACCCCTTTTGCACCATTAAATCAGGCCAAGCTCTCGCAACTGCCTCTCACTCGCAAACTCTAATCCACCGTTCTCAACCCTAGATCCATCTGAATAATTGGAGTACCCACAGACATTACACTGATAAGCCAGCAATCCATTGTACTTACCTATAAACGCGCGCATTCCCTCAGACTCACATCTGGGGCATTGCTCATCAACTTCGACAGTTGCCAGCTCCTCAATCGTATCGCGTAAGAATCTCGCAATCGAATCTACATCTCGAGCCTGACGTTTCAAAACAATACTCTTGAAATTAATTAAATCACTTACCTTAAAGGAAGAGTATTCAACTGGAATCTCCCTCTCATCTATTTTTGCAAGGCTATCGAACCCATAGACCGTAAACGGCTCACCGGTAAGATGCTTACGGTTACTTCTTATCCAAAATAGTATTACTTCAAGAACTTGCCTCGAAGGTGTTTCGTCACTTAGAGTTTCCACTACCGACTGGAATTCATGCCATATTTTTAAGGGTAGAGTATGCATCAGTTGCCCGCCTTAACCGGGAAGGTTGTAATTAAATTCCCTGCTTTATCGGTGAATACCTTTATCACAGACGTAGGAATGCCGCCATCCTTCAATGTAGTAGTACCAATAGCCCGACCCACATCAACTGTTCTTACGAATTGGCCATCTGGCAGCCCTACAACCGGGGACTTTACAACAGAACTGCTCTGTAGGATGCCTTTCAGCTCATCTGGGGCAATGGTAAACACGGAGCGCGAGTTGGAGATTTCTCTATTGAAATGCCCATCTATTACATGATCGAAACCCGCAGATACGGGATTGCCGTTATCACGAAGAGGGGTCGTTTCCGTGCGGCCATTGGCAATGTTTACACGCGACTGTACTCGGCCTGGGATCTGAGTAGCAGCTTCGCCTGTCGCTTTTGCACCAGAGCCTAGTTAGAGATTTCCAGATAAAACGATTCCGCATGAATTTCCCAAGTCATCCAGCCAGGCCCAGGAGGAGCGTCAAGAACGCCCTCCAAGGAATACTCTTTTATGTTCGACCCCGAGACTTTAGACAAATCAAACGTCTCTACAAGCTCGACGCCTTCTGGCTCTTTGCCGCCAGCGATATATCTGTCTATCTTTCTGACGGAAAAACATACACCTTCAAAAACAAGCCAACAATCTCCAACGTATTCATATTTAAGAACTTCCGCGCTTATTGTCTTGTCCTTATATTCCACCCACTCCTCGGAGTTTTCCATGCGCCCAATAAGAAGCCCATCGACTTTTTTGGCCTCACTATATTTATTCCCGTTCCACGGGTCATAAAAATACCTTCGAGAGAAGGCATCCCTCAATCCTGAAGATACGCCAAGCCCATCTTTCAAATAAACCTTCAGCATATTCTTTGAGAAAACATGAACTCCATATACAGACATATATATGTCCAGCGAATCAAAGTCAGCATCCAATCTCATTTAATTCGCTCCAAGACAATCGTTCTTATAGTTGAAATATTTTTCACCGGACTCACTCCATCCGATTGAAAGAACGTCTGACCAGCGAATCTTGAGTCTAACGCTCCGTTATTCTGTACAACTCTCAACCCCAAAGAGTCCAACTCCGCCTGACTAGGCAACTTTCCGTAACGGTTTGCGTCGTTCGCATTGATATAAATTTTCCCACCTGGTTCCACTACGCGAGTAGCCTCCGGCAGAAAATCCATCATCTTGCCGCCAGGCCCCATATATGGGTTTGTAGCGATTACCTCGCCTAGCGATCCGTCTTTGAAAGGCAGTTTCGTTGCATCGGCGCGGATGCCCGATTGAATATCGGCGCGGATATCTACGTTGATTGCGCCGGGAGTCTGAGCATTCTTCCCGCCGAACAGCTCAACGGTGGGCTTCGCGCCTCCTGTCGCTTTTGCACCAGCTTCTTAACTGCCGTTCTGATTCAAAACCTTTATCTCGCGCCAGTAAATGCTTTCTGGCAAAGCCTGACTCTGATTAAATCGGGAGAAAACCTCGATCACATCTTCAATATTAAACCACTCATCTTTCTTTAATTGAACACGCCCCGCACCAAACGATAGCAAGCTTCCATCTTCGAAGTTTGTGCTGGAATTTGAATGATAACCTCTAAACAGAGCTTTGCTTTTTGCGTCATATCTTTCAATAAAGCAAGTGAATCTGCCTCCAGCTACTTGCACATAATTACCGTCGTCATCAGTTATGCATGCGAATGAGCTAGGGCCGTAGCTTTTTAATTTTTTTAATACTCTTACCAGCTGCGCCTGATTAACGCCAATTATTATGGGACTATTTTCGGCTTCAAGCTTCATATTCATTACCCTCACGGCACATAAATTGTTGTAGCGCTTTCGATGACTTCACCTTTTAGTCGTCCCTTTCCTTGCGCCCCAAACTCATTAACAAAATAATCGGTGAATTCTTGATAGCTGGTTTTATTAGCAGTTCCGCTTTTCACCTCAAGGCCGTGCAACTTACCGCTTGCGTCACGGACTACAATGTCATACCTACGATCACCGAGAGGCCCTTTAACAACCATCTCAGTGCCTACAACCTCCATTCCATTTGATTCTAAATGTTTAGCAAATTCATCTGCCTTGACTGTTCCCGGAGGAGCTAGACCAGTCGGGCTAGCAAATTTTCCGTCAGGGGTTCGATAGCTTCCATCTGAATGCTGTTTTATTTCGGGGGTTAGGTCGGTCCCTGGACCAACTTTCGTCCCGTCCGTCGCATTTGGATCTGCTACCTCTTTTGCACCAACAATCTCCCCCTCAGCCTTCACCAACTGAGCCAGATTACCCCCGGCTTTGGGCTTAAGTCCACCCTCAGCTGTCTGGAGGTAAAGCGCGCCGTCGGGACCGGCGACCTCTATGTTCCCGGTCTTGGTATTGATGACGCGTCGATATCCATGAGGCAAACCGCCAGTCGCGTTGAACGACGCGCCTGCCGAACTATCTTCTCGGTAATAGGACGGAAGCGGGGGTCGTGCAGCTGTTTTGTCGGTCGCTCCAGGTGACGAGGTTGGTTTTGTCTCAGCTGAAACGGTTCTGTCCGGTTTGTTCCAGTCTGGATTGACATTAACCTTGACGGTGTCTGTCGGTTTACTCGTCTCAACTTCGGAGTTCGTCCCTCTTGAGTGGCTTACTGGCTTGGCCCCGGCCAAGCCTGCGGTAATACCCAGTGTCCCGAGCGAGATATTCAGAAGCGTTGTGGCGCCCCCGACGTACACATCACCTTTTTGCTCCGTTAACTGATACTCGTTATATTTCTTAAACAACCTTTCGCTCTCTTCAAGCCGCGCTTCATCTTGGCCACTGAGTTTGCTGGCCACGGATAATGCTGCCGATTGCTTGAACTCGGCGATCTTATCGCCATAGAGCTTGCTGATGATGATATTGCCGGCCATACCCAATGCCAGTTTGGCAGGCCCCATCACGGCTTGAACGCCCAAAGCCACCCGCTGAGCTTCCTCAGCGGGCATGCCTGCCAGAAAGCCGCCAAGCTTGTCCGCTTGTACTAACAACTGTTGACCAGGTGTATCAGGATTTAACGTCCTGATTTTGGCGATCCTGTTGACGCCATTCCGATCTTGGTAATGGTTATCGCCGCCGTCTTCAGAGTAATCTGCGTATGTACAGCCTCCGCCGGATTGACAGTCGGCTTGTTGCGCATTGAATGCTACAAAAACGTTTTCAAACTTTTTGATAATGGCGATATCGCCGTCAGTAAGTTTATCAAGCTCGCTGTAGTCCTTACCGTTCTTCGCAAAAGTTTTCGCAAGATTAAGCGCTAACTCATCTCCCAACCTTTCCTTTGCAGACGCCGGCACATCGTCCAAAAAGACATTCTGCGCCTGGATGGTGTTCCAAACTTGATCTGCCGCTGATACGGACCCTGCCACTAGCCCCTGCATAGTATTTAACATGTCTAACGTGTTGGCTGGGTATTGTTTTAGATTGTTTTTCCAAGCTTCCACGGTTCCGGATGGATCAGACACTGCCTCCAACGAAGACTTGGACGCATACAGGTCCGTCCGCTGCTCATCGTCCTTGGTGATCTCGTACGCTTTGCTGACATCCCGGTTCAGGCCCGCTGTCGAGTCCTTGCCCGCGCTGTCGCCGCGCACGACGATATCGCCCGCACCCACCGTGCCACGGACAATCTGCTGGCGATCTTTTTCGTAGTTCCAGCCTTCGACGCTCCAGCCGGTTTTGTTCTGGTCACCTTTGCCGACCTGGCTCGGATCCTGGACGGCACCGCTGCCGCTGTTGTTGTAGGACCCGCCGACGTTCAGGTAATAGCCGTGCTCCTTGTCCTTGCCGGCGATGTCGCTGAAGCCCAGCGTGCCGGTGTCGAGCTTGAGGTTGCCGGTGTCCGAGGCGATCAACGCACCGTCGAGCTGGGTGTGGTTTTCGGTGCGGATGTCGACCTTGTCTTTGCCGATAATGCTGGTTTGTTGTTCGATCCAGTTGGTGGAGCCGTTGGTCTTGCCGTAACCCACCGAGCCGCTGACGCCGGGACCAGGTCCGATGGTGACGGTGGCGCTCAGATCAAACTCTTTACCTTCGACCTTGCCGGTATCTGCCAGCGAAGTGACGCTGAGGTTTCGGCCAACGCGACCGCTGACTTCGTCGCCACGAAGGGTGGCGCCAGCGATGTTCGTGTCTCGTCCGCTGTTAAAGCCCAGACGATCCCCTGCATAGAGGTATGCTTCTTGCTGTTGCTGGCCTTCGCGCTCAAGATTGCCTTTGCCGATATTGACGCTGGCATACACACCGACGCCTTGGGAACCGAACGTCAGCCCTACTTCGCCCCCGCCACTCTTCCTGCTGTTTTCGGTATCGCTGTCGTTCTGAGCCGCCTTGATGTTCAGGTCATTGCCCGCGCGCAGGTCGATGTCGCGTTGCGCCTGGACCTGTGTACCGATCAAATTGAGGTCGTTGCTGGCCTGCAGGTTGACGTCACGCCCGGCCTGCAACGCAGTTACGGTTGAGGACTGCTGGCTTTGGTCGCCGCTGGCGATGCCGTTGCTGCCGCCAACGCCGAGTTTCAAGCCACCGCTGGTGCCGCCGTGAATGCCGCCCCAGCTTTGGCGTT
>Ga0308164_10005592_pt1 | contig 10056 bp, 10 predicted proteins | sample PhyTR2_FD_201031 | JGI IMG/M metagenome (GOLD analysis project Ga0308164, IMG submission 201031) | Phyllosphere microbial communities from UC Gill Tract Community Farm, Albany, California, United States - DLSLT.R2 | ecosystem: Host-associated > Plants > Phyllosphere > Unclassified | place: USA... | reverse complement strand
GTGCGGCGCAACGCAGCGCCGCATGCCCGCGATCAAATGCCGTGGCGGCGATCTTCGGAGTGTAGTCATGATAAACATTACAGAAGACCTGGACATCAACGATCATTGGCCCCTGCGGATCTTCCCGGTGGCGCCGGGCCAGGAACGCAGTTTCACCGCAGCCGGTACCGATTACGTCCTGCTGCGCAATGCCAGCCTGCATAGCAAGAAAATGCGTTTCGACGAAGTGCATGGCGCCGCCGCCATCAGCGGCGAAACCGCGTATTCGGTCAGTTGCACCCGCGATGCCAGTGCCTTCGTCATCCGCTATCCCGGTTTGCGCCTGGCCGAGCAGCGTTTCTTCGGCCAGTCCGAGCTGGAAATGGGCGGCCTCAGTTACATGGACGGCGGCACCAACAGCACGGCGCTGCACCCGAATCGCTGCGGCGAGCCGGTGGTCAATTACGTTCATTTCCCGCCCGGCATGGTGCAGACCCTGCACACGCATCCGAGCCACCGCATCGGCCTGGTATTGCAGGGCAATGGGCGCATTGAGCTGGACGACAAAAAGTTTTTCGCGGTCGAGGAGGGCAGCGCCTTTTTCATGCGCCGCAACGAACTGCATAATTTCATCACCGACGACGAACCGGTGATCCTCTTCGTGTTTGCCCCGGATTCCGGCAGCGGGCCGAGCGACGAGATCAACGCCCTCAAGGTCCGCACCTATATCGGCCAGCAACGCCATGAACGCTAAACGGCTGCTGATCCTCACCGGGCCCCAGGGATCGGGCAACCATCTGTTCAGCCGCGTGCTGAGCAGCCATCCGCAGGTCCGGGGCTGGGATGCCTTGCGCGACGAATACTGGATCCCGAGCGACCGCGAACCCTTCGCCGCCTTCTGGATCCAGCCGCAGACGCTCACGGCGGACGTGTTCGAGGGCCACGATTATTTCCTCGCCAACGTCAGCTACCCGTTTTTCTACGACGGGGTGCGCTACCAGCCGAAGATCCGCGAAGTGGCCGAACGTGCCGCCGCGCTCGGCGTCGGCGTCGACATCGCCATCGTGGTGCGCGACCAGAGCATCAACGCGGTGCAGCAGCAGCGGGTCGGCGGCGAAATCACCCTGGGCATGGCGCGCGATTACTATTATTCGCAACTGCTGGACGGCAGCTTCCCGGTGCATTTCCTGGATCACGAAGCCTTGTTCCTGCACGGCCGCCATTATCTGCGCTGGCTGAGCCAGATCCTCGATTTCCCGATCGCCTGGGATGGCGAGGACGTCATGCGCTTCATTACCCACGATGCGAATCACAAATACGTGACGCCGGTTGCCGGCCATTGGCTCGACAGCGTGATCCGCGAGGGCCGCCGCCCGTTCAGCGAGCGCGCCGATTCGCAGGCCGGGCAAGCCACCTGACGATAAAGGATGGACGCGCATGTACGACCATATTGTCTTCATTTCGATCGACACGCTGCGCAGCGATTGCATCGGCGCCAATCCGCTGAAACTGTGGCCGGACAAATACGGCAGGCTGTCGGCGCCGGATACCGGCGTGCTCGACGAACTGGTCGGGCGCGGCGCCTTCTTTGCCAATTGCGTGTCGGCCGCGCCGTATACCTCGGCATCGCATGCGTCGATCTTCACCGGCAAGTGGCCCAAGCGCCACGGCGTGTATGAATTCTTCAACCGCAAGCTGTCGGGCACCACCGTGTTTACCCGGATGCAGCGCGCCGGCTACCGCACGATCATGAAAAGCGACTTTCCGCTGATCCTGGGGCCGACCCTGGGATTCGACCGCGGCATCGACACCTTTCTGGTGGAAGACGACGATGCCTACCTGGACGCGATCGCCGCCCATCCGCGCACCGTCAGCCTGGTGCATTTCGGCGGCGTGCACGTGCCCTACGGTTATCACAACCTGCGTTACGGCGGCGACGCCTACCGCGACAAGCTGCGCGCGCTGGAAGACGCCTTCCGGCCGCCGGCCAGCCTGCCCAAGGACCAGCTGTTCGAAACCGTGCGCGGCGAAGAAGACATGGACCTGCTGCTGCGCTACAAGAACGTGATCCAGCATTTGTGGCGCAGCGAGCGCGCCGAGGAGATTTTCGGGCTGTACCTGGAAGGCATCGGGCACTTCCTGCAATACCGTTTCGCCGGCTTCATGGCCCGGCTCGACGCCATGTTGAAAGGACAGCGCGCGCTGATCGTGCTGTTCGGCGACCATGGCGAAGAATACGACGCCGACAGTTTCGGCCATTTCAATTCGGTGGCCGAGGGCGTGCTGCGCGTGCCCCTGCTGTTCCTTGGCGACGACGTGAAAGCCGGCATCCACACCGAGCGCGTGCGCACGGTGGACGTCCTGCCCACCGTGCTGGCGCTGAACGGCGAGCGGCCGTCGCGCCACCAGGACCTGGACGGCGCATCGCTGGACGCGGCGGTGCGCGAGGGCGCCGTGTATGCGCCGCGCCACGGTTTCGCCCAGGCCTACGTGGCCGACACCATGCGCTTCGTGCGCTTCCAGCAAAAACTGATGCGCGACGGCAAAAAGCAGGGCGCCTTGCCGCATCTGCTGTTCAAGGAAACCGTATGGGACGGCGACTACAAGTTGAGCCGTGTGATGGCCGATTTCGAGGAATACCTGGGCGGCATGACGGAAGTCGAGCCGCGCTACCGGCTGGAACGCTTCGACGCCGCGCGCGTGCCGCACCGGATCGAGGACGCCGCCATCCAGGCGCGGCTGGCGCAGCGCCTGGACGCCTACAACGCATCGGGACAGTGAGGCCACATGATCGACCAGGATGGCGCGGACCTCGTCTTCGTGACCGGTACCCCGGGCTCGAAATGGAGCGCGATCGCGCATGCGCTGATTTATGCGGACGGCGTGAATCTGTCCGACATCTCGCTTGAGCGCACGCACACGACCGCGTCGCGCACTTACCATTTCGGCAATTATTTCGGGCCAGGCATGGAGTACGGCCGGGCCTTCGACCGCATCGACAACCTGAGCAAGGACGCCATGCTGGACGAGCTGGCGGCGCCCTTTGCCAGCCCCGGCGGCGTCAAGCTCATCAAGAGCCATATGTTCGCGCGCCATCTGCCGCGCCTGGCGGCGATGTTTCCGAAAGCGCGCTTCCTGCTGGTGCACCGGCCGGATGCCGCCTGCCTGGCGTGGTGGGAACTGGCCGGCGGCTTTTCGATTTCCTTTCCCGATTACCGCTGGTACGAGTCGTCGACGAACATGCAGGAACAGATCCGCATCGACAATGCCGCCATCGAAGGATTCGTCGCAGCGCGCCGGGGCAAGCTGAGCCGGCGACGCAGCATGGCGCCGATCCTGGCCGCCCTCGGCCTGTCCTACAGCGAGGAAAGGGTGCGCGAAGTGGCGGACATGGAATTCGAACGGCGCTTCGGCTTCGGCGGCCAGCCGTTCGAAGACGTGATGCGCGACTGCCATGCGGTGGCGCGGGTGGCCGCCGTGTGCGTGCTGTAGCGGAGCGCGGACATGGCCGGATCGGCGCACCCGGCTGAGCGGCTGCGGCAGGCCCCAAGCCTGGCCGCCAGCCGCGCCACCGTGTCCGCGCTCGCCTGCGCGCTGCGGCGGCTGCTGGTGCTGGCCTGCGCCTGGCTGCCCTGGCTGCCGGCGTATGCGGACAAGACGGCGCTCGGCATGGCGGTCGGCCACACGGCGCGGGCGCTGGCGGCGCTGGCCGTGCGCCACGAGGAACTCCACGGCCGCCATCCGCCGCCGTTCGCGCTCGCGTCGCGCACCGCGGCGCAGCAGCTGGACGAAGCCGGCCGCGCCCTGGCGCCGGCGCAGATTCGGGCCGGCGGCCTCGGCCTGCTGGCGGGTCTGCGCGCCGAACTGGCCCGGGCGCAGGGCGACGCCGATGCACTGTACGACGAGGCGACGGCGCACGCGCTCGGCTGCGCCCAGGCATCGGTGGCTGCCGCCGCCGCGCACCTGGTGCAGGCCGGCTGGCACGGCGCCGCGATCACCCTCGACTGCCGCGCCCGGGACGGGACCGCGCACACGGCCGGCCCTGCCGACACGCTGCCGCCGCCGCTGGCCCAGCCGCGCATGCCGCCCGCGCTGCAAGCGTCGGCGCCGCCCCCGCCATTGCCACTGGAACAATTGCTGGCAAGCGAAGCCGGCATTTGCCGCCTGCTGCACTTCGTGTACGCGGAAATCGAGATCCCGGCGGCCCAGGTCTGCTGCCGCAACATCGTTGAATTCGGGCATGCCATGCCGCTCGCGTTCACGCTGGACATGGCGCGCCAGGTGTTCGACGAGGGGCGTCACGCCGCCATGGCGCAGGCGATGCTGCAGCGCCGCGGCGGCAGGCTGGGCGACTTTCCCTTCCAGAATCTGGTCTGGAACGCGTATGCGAAAGGCGACGGCCTGGCCGAAAAGCTGGCCATCGAACAACTGATCGGGGAGGGCAACGGCCTCGACATGAGCGAGCATTGCATGGACCTGTTCCGCGCCCGCGGCCTGGACGACTTGCTGGCCTACTACCGCTACCTGCAGGTCGACGAGGTCAACCACTGCATCTACGGCAACCGCTGGATCCGCTACCTGGCCGGCGGCGACGAGGCCGAGGTCGAACGCGTCGTGCGCAGCGCCCTGCGCAAGACGGGCGGACGGCTTCCCGGGCCGGCGCCGGTGCGGCCGGCGGTGCGCCGCGCCGCCGCCTTTTCCGAGGCCTACATCGGCCGCCTGCTGAGGGTGCCGGGTGCCGCCGGCGCCGCGCCACCGGCACGCGGCGCCATCGTGTGGCTGACCGGCTTGTCGGGCGCCGGCAAATCCACCGTCGCGCGTGCGCTCGACCAGGCCCTGAAGGCGCGTGGCAGCCGCAGCCAGGTGCTGGACGGCGACATCCTGCGCCAGGGCCTCTGCCGCGACCTCGGCTTTTCGGCGCGCGACCGCAGCGAAAGCGTGCGCCGCGCCGGCGAAGCCGCCCGGTTGTTCCTCGACGGCGGCACGGTCGCGATCGGCGCGCTGATCTCGCCGTTCCGGGCCGACCGCGCGGCGCTGCGGGCCGCGGCCGGGGACGGACGTTTCATCGAAGTGTATTGCCGCTGTCCGCTGGCGGTGTGCGAGGCGCGCGACCCGAAGGGTTTGTACCGCCAGGCGCGCAGCGGCGCGCTCCGCGATTTCACGGGCATCGATTCGCCCTACGAGGAACCGGAGGCGCCGGAACTGGTGCTCGATACCGCCACCACGACGCCTGCCGATTGCGCGGCGGCGATTCTGCATGTATTGGAACAGCGCGGTGCAATCGATTGCGCCATTCCCGATTATTAATACCCATGCATATTATTCGGAATGGCGCGATTTTCCCGGGCCTTTATTTTATTTCGATCTTTGATTTAAGGTGGACACTGAATTAATCTTTTCAGAACACATTCCAGGGTGGGTGTGCAACGTAACTTTAGAAAGGTTATTTATGAACTCGACTGCTCGCATGAACCGGTCAGTGCAATCTATGACCGTCGGAAAATCCGATCAACATGTTTTCGGCCTGTTTCAAAAGCCGGATACGGAATTGGTGAGAATGTATGGCCCGCCGGCTACCATGCGCATGCATGCGGACGGCAATGTCGAAAGGGTGTGGAACGTCGATTCCGGCCAATTGCACGTCATGCACAATAACGAAGGCAAAGTGGCGGACGTGAAATTCTTCAATAACGTCACGTCCGACGAAATGCATTCGATGGTGCAGCACGAGCAGGCCTGATTGCCGGCGATCGCGCGCCGATTGCGCGGCGCTGCGCTGTGTACCATACGTCGGTGAATGCTTCAGCCGTTTTGCCGGCGCCGGACAGATGCCGGCAAAACGGCTGGCCATTGGGGATGGAGAGTCGTGCATGCATTGCAGTTTGCGTAACCGGCTGGCGGTCGAGCGGATCGGCGCCGTGCACGAATGTGCGATCGTGCTGGCCGTGGATGCCGGACTGCGCGAACAAGTCGAGGCCGAGCGCCGCCGCTTCGGCAGCGAGCAGGTCGTCGAACGCCAGCTCGATCCCCATATCACGCTGCTCTACGGCGGCTTCCAGCCGCCCGCCACGCTGCGCCGGCTCGACGCCCTGGCGCGTGCCTTCGCCGGCGAGGAGATCGAGGTCGTGCTGGACGGCGTGGACGTCTTTGCCAACCGCAACGGATTCATCACGAACATCCATTACCGCATCCGCTCGGACGCCCTGTACGCGCTGCACCGCGCCGCGCTGCGCGGCTTTGCCGAACTCTCGCTGCCCTTGCAGACCTCGTACGTGGACGCGCATTACGTGCCGCACCTGTCGATTTTCGACCGCGTGCTGTTGCCCAAGGACTTGACGACGCTGATGACGCTGCCCGAACGCAGGCACTGGCGTGCCGGCGGCTGTCAATTGATCGGCGAAGCGCGCTGAGGGGAATCAATCATGGACCAGGCCGCACGCCTGAAATCGTTCTTCGCCCCCGAGCGCTGGCAGGCCTCGATCGAGCGCTTTCCGCTGAGCGGCTATGCGCTGGTGGAGCAGGTGAATGCGCTGGCGCCGCGCGTGGCGGTCGATATCGGCTGCGGCTTCCATCCGTTCAAGGGAAAGATCCGCAACCTGATCGGCATCGATCTGGTGAACGACGCCGCCGACCTGGTGTGCGACCTGCATGCGGCGCCGTTCGCGGACGAGTCGGTGGATGTGGCGCTGGCGCTCGGCAGCATCAACTTCGGCACGGCGGACGACATCGCGGCCGCGCTGCGCACCGTCTGGCGCTGGCTGCGGCCGGGTGGGCAGCTGATCATGCGCGCCAATCCGGGCGAGCCGATCGGCGACGACATCGTCGTGTTTCCCTGGTCGGCGCAGCGGGTGGACGCACTGGGCCGGGCGGCGGACTTCGTGATCGGTGCCCCGGTGCGCGAGGAATTGCTGGTGCTGAGCAACGGCGTGCCGGCGCGCCGCTTGTTCTGGACCTACGTCAAGGCGCCGGCGGGTGCGGCCTAGCGCGCCACCGGGCCGTGGCGGCGGCGACGCTCAGCACTTCATCACCTCGCGGTCGGTCAAGGTGCCGGGAGACAGGCCGACGATCTCCAGCTGGAAGTCCATGGCGGCGGCGCGCGCGAAATCGGGGTTGCCGGCCGCGAGTTTGCGGCGCAGGCCGGCCTCGAAGCTGCGCCAGGTGTCGGCGAACAGCAGCGGTTCGAACACCATTTCGATTTCCAGGACGGCGCGCCGCGCCGGCGCCGGCGGCCGCCGCAGGCGCCATTTCGGGAAGGTGTCGCCCTCGGTCGGCGTGACCAGCGAATGGCGCACGTTGTCGATGCGCGCCACCAGCGGATCGAAGTCGATCGCTTCCTGCACGTCGCCATAGCGCACCGGATACAGGCGGCCGTCGTCGCCATCGATGCAGAGGCTGTGGCCTTCCTTGCCCCAGGGCTTGAAGCCGCATTCGCCGGCTTTCGTGCAGGGCGTGCCGATTTCGACGATATCGCCGGTATCGAAGCGCACGATCGGCATGGCCTGGTCGTTCTCGGCCAGCAGGCGCGTCACCAGCAGCTTGCCGACTGCGCCGGGCGCAGCCAGCGGTCGTTCGTCGGCATCGACGATTTCCGGATACACGCCGTCGATGAAGTGGTAATACCCGCACACCGCGCATTCGTGTGCGCGCGCGTTCTGGATTTCGGTGAAGCCGTAATGGTCGATCAGCGTGGCCTGCAGGACCGCCTCGATCCTGGCGCGCCATGCCCGCGACACGAAGGAGGAAAAGGTATGCACTTCCGTCAGTGCGAAATCGCTGCAATCGATCCGGTGCATCAGCATGTAATGCGCCAGCTTCTTCGCCGCGGGCAGGGGAATCATGAGGCGGCTGAATTGCGGTTCGTAGCCGTCGAAATCGAAGCGCTGGCCGAGCAGTTCCACCATGATGCGGTAGCCCTCGGCATCGCGCAGCGGCGCGATCAGCGCCCCGGTGTCTTTCGGGAAGTGCGGCACCGCGCCCTGGCGCCCGCTGCCGGCCTTCAGATACAGGATCTTCTTTTCGCCGTCCCGTGCATGTGGTTGCTGTGGCGCTGGACGGCGTTCGGGCAAGAAGCCCCACTGGATGGTGGGCGCGCCGGTGGTGCCGCCGCTACGGATGAAGAAATCGGGCAGCGACCGGTTAACCGCCAGCCATTCCTTGGCGCGCGCCTCGTAGATTGCCTTGTCGGTGATGGGCAGGCTGCGCAGCGCGGCCAGATCGACCTCGGCATCCGTCAGGGCGGGCATTTGCGCATGCAAGGAAGGCAGCCGCTCGCGGCTCAGGCGCCAGGTGCGCATCAAGGCGAAATTACGCGACAATTCCAATGGAGACATGGTGGTACTCCTTGTACGCATGGGGGCGCCTGCGGGGCGGTGCTGCGATTATAGTCACCGCCGTTCTGCGCTTGAAATACATATTTACGTCGCATGAATGGCCGCGCATCGCGGTTTTTCATCGGGGCGTATTGCGCAACCTGTCAGCGGAACCAGCTTACGCAAGGCGCGGCGCGGCTCTATAGTGAATGCCGCCATTACGCCAGGAGCAGACCATGGAAAAGAGCGGAGCCGAGCGTCCCTTGAATCTGGATGCGGTCGCGTCGCTGCCCGCACGCATGCCAGCGTCGCCGGCGTATGTCGATATCCTGATCGCACTCACGCACGCGATCCAGGAAAGCGGCGGTGCCGATGCGGTGCTGACCGGATCGCTGGCGAACGGCAGCGGCGATTCGTATTCGGATATCGACCTGGAAGTGGATTGCGATTCCGAATCCGTGCGTGCGCGCCTGGAAAAGGTGAGCGCAGAGTGCTTGCGCAGGCAGGGGCGCCTGATTGCGATGTTCCCGGCGACACACCTGCAGATGCCGCACCTGATGATTCACTTCCTGGAATACCGCCACGCACTGGTGAAAGTCGATCTCAATTTCGTGCTGCATTCGCCGGCGCAGGCCAAGCCGGGCTTGCGGCTGGTGGGGCGCCCCGAGGAAACCGTGTTCGGCGCCGCGCCCTTGTCCGCGCCCGCGCCCGACCCGATGGACCGCACCCGCATGGCCGACCTGTACAACAAATTCTGCGGCTGGATGTGGTACACGCATACCAAGATCGCGCGCGGCGAATATTGGGAAGCGGACGATGCATTGGCGGTGATGCGCGCACAGGCCTTGCTGCCCTTTATGCAGATGCTGAGCGGTACGCCCTACGAAGGTTTCCGCAGGATCGAAACGCGGTTTGCCCCGGACATGCAGGCGCGCCTGTTGGCGACGCGCCCGGCATCCCTCGATGCCGCGGAATTGCGGCGCGCCTTGCTTGCCGCCTGCCTGTGGTTCGACCAGGTCACCGCGACATTGGCGCAGCGGGTGGGGGAGGGCTGGCGGACGGCCGATTTGCAGCAAATGCGGCAGTTCGTGTCGCAAGCAGCCGACGGTCGTCGCGACTGAAGAAAAAGATGGGTTGACGGGTTTCCGGAATGCCTGCATAATCTCGTTTCTCTGCTGCTGACAAACAAAACGATTTGTCGCCAAGTGGCAAGATGAAGCACCGAATAAGTTCTTTAAAAATTAACAGTCGATAAGTGTGGGCGTTTGATGAAGGTGCCGGCTGACTAGTTCAGCTGATTACTTAAATTATCAAATGTTCACAAAAGTATTAAGCGTTGTTCCAGCAATGGGATGACGGTCAGTATCTTGAGTGAGCGACCCCTTAGCAATAAGGGTGGCAGCAATGCCAACAAACAGAGATTAAACTGAAGAGTTTGATCCTGGCTCAGATTGAACGCTGGCGGCATGCTTTACACATGCAAGTCGAACGGCAGCGCGGGGCAACCTGGCGGCGAGTGGCGAACGGGTGAGTAATATATCGGAACGTACCCAAGAGTGGGGGATAACGTAGCGAAAGTTACGCTAATACCGCATACGATCTATGGATGAAAGTGGGGGATTCGCAAGAACCTCATGCTCCTGGAGCGGCCGATATCTGATTAGCTAGTTGGTGAGGTAAAGGCTCACCAAGGCGACGATCAGTAGCTGGTCTGAGAGGACGACCAGCCACACTGGAACTGAGACACGGTCCAGACTCCTACGGGAGG
>Ga0308164_10005589_pt1 | contig 10057 bp, 4 predicted proteins | sample PhyTR2_FD_201031 | JGI IMG/M metagenome (GOLD analysis project Ga0308164, IMG submission 201031) | Phyllosphere microbial communities from UC Gill Tract Community Farm, Albany, California, United States - DLSLT.R2 | ecosystem: Host-associated > Plants > Phyllosphere > Unclassified | place: USA... | reverse complement strand
GCGGACTGATGCCCTTCGGCGAGCGCGAGGATGAGCTGTGGGAGGCGATGAAACCGCGGTTCAAGCCGCGCATCGTGGGCGATCCGAACGCGCGTTACGCCAAGAGCATCGTCAACGGCACAGGGGCATTCACGCCCCGACACAACGTCGCACCGACAGCCTCGGCCGTTCGGGCCACTCTGGCGCGGGTTGTTCATCGCACCCCGGAGGTGCTGGTCAAGGTGACAGGGCGGAAGAAGGGCGCGAAGCACTTGGCCGCCCATCTCGATTATATCGGTCGCCACGGCAACATCGCGATCGAAACACGGGACGGCGAGCAGATCACGTCCAAGGATGATGCGCATCGGATCGCGGACGAATGGTCCGACCCACTCTATTGGCGGCAGGGGACATCGGTTTCGGCCGTCGCGATGGTGTTCTCAATGCCGGCAGGCACCAACCCCGACAAGGTAAGGGAGTCCGTCAGAGAAGCGGCCGAACGCTTGATTGGTGACAATCACGACTACGTCCTCGCTCTTCACACCGACACACCCAGGCCGCACGTCCATTTGACGGTTCAAGCCGAAGGAATGGACCGGAAGCGCTTCGATCCTAGGCGCGAGGATCTGTTTCGATTCCGCGAGGCGTTCGCCGAGGCGCTGCGCAGCCGCGGTGTCGAGGCAGAAGCCACGCCGCGCTATACGCGCGGACAGGGGAGGGCGGGCACCAGCATGGCGCTGACGCAGTTGCGCGCGCGCATACGCAACGGTGCGTCCCGCCAACCTACGGACGCCGATCTGCGGCAGGCGCGCGAGGCGATGCAAATCGCGCTCGGCAAGGCCCAGCAGCCGGCGCTGGCGACCAAGACGCGGGCACGCTGGCAGGACACGAAACGGCGCTACGAGGCGGCGGCCGACCGCCTTGACCGCACCGGCAACCGCGAAGACCGCCAGCTCGCCGGCCATGTGCGTAAGTTCATTCAGGAGCGCGCGCGGATCGAGACGGTGCCGGACATGATGCTTCGCGATGCCAAGAAACGGGTCCGAGGCGCGCAGGATCGTGCGCGAACCGACCCGCAGCTGGACCGAGGTGTGCCACGTGGCACACCTCCCCCGCGGACCAGATGACGTTAGTTGGGGCCGGAAGGTATGTCGCGAGAGACATTTAGTGCCAAAGGGATGCCGTATAATCAGTATGAAGGCTCTACGGACCTCGACAAGCACGACGGTTCGCGACTCCAAAACAGGGCGCTTCCTCACCGTACGAGGTCTCGGTGCAATGAAAACATCTTACCCTCAAGGAAGATGTCGACCTTACGAAACCGATCGCCTCGCGGGCGATGGAAAGGCGGCAAGACCCGCAAGGATGCTGGTGCTAAAAAGCGGTAGGCGCGATGCCGGGCGTTCTACTTGATACCAGCTCGTCGTGCTTTTCGCTTTCGCGCGCTCCGTAGAGGGCGTCCGGTCCGGATTTCAGTGATGATCTTCTCGTAGGATCGGATCTCATCGAGATTGTGGAAGTGCCCTCGTATCCATCCGGCGAGATAATCTCTGCCCCGGCCGGCGAGGACATCTCCGTGGGCCGCCAGTTCCCCGAGCTTCGCATCGACAAGATGAAGTACTGCTTTCCAGTCATCTGGTCGCGAGCGGGCGAGTTGGTCCAAGAGCCTACCGATCGCGCGGCCCTGCTCCCAGTCCGGTAGCGTTGTAAGCCAGATGGTCCGCATGAGATCGAGCGTCACACCGAGGTGCGATCGCATCTCGGCCTTGCGCCCGCCCATGAAGCGGATTGCTGCCTCGTACAATGCGAAGGCGCGGGGATCATCCAGAGTCAGAATTCCGATTAGGATCTTCGCGTCGACCCAGACATGATCGTGCCGCATGGCGCCAAGCATGCCGACCGCGATCAGATAATCCTTCTCGGAAACCACACCCTCGCTGCCCAGAACATGCAGCACGACCTGAAGCCAGGCACCGCCGATAACCTTCTGTTGCGCTGCGAACTGGCGCATATGCAAATCTTCGGAAACGATGATGAAGCCCTCGCTCTTGGCGAGATGGGCAGGGTCGAAGATCTTGCGGGCGACATAGGTACCCATCAGCTGCTCGAGCCGGGTGTCGCCCGATCCGTCAACGGGCAAAATATCGCAATGCGCTTCGAGATCGGCAATGACACCGTTGACCATCACGAGCTGCGCTTCGGTCTCCTCCTGCGTGTGGACCCGGCGCCAGGCTTGGTCGCCGTCATAGCCCATCGTCATATACTCGCGACCGCGATTGGATTCGATCTTGGCGCGGACCTCTAGGATTTCATCGAAAGTTGATCGCGGGATGCAAAGCCGGCCGAAATAGGCTTTGGCAGCGGCGAGATGCCCCAGCTCGCGCAGCTGCCATACCGTGAGCGTATCCAGCACGGCACCCTTGCCCCGAGCGCGCCGTACGAACTGCGTTGCCTCATCACGTTCGTCCTGCGCGCCAATGCACGTCCGCAGGTTCTTGCCGCTCGCACTGAGATGCTCCGCCAACGCAAGAACATGCTTGTGCGCCATCGCGGCCACGGCCGCGAGCGGCACTGGGAAGTCGGCATAGGTGTCGACGACGATGTCGTCCTTCTTCTGAAAATCCCGCACCAGGTCGAGGACCGGCTGCACGTCGCCTTCCTTCATCGACATCTCGACCAACGAGGTAGCGTCCGGAAAACGCGCGGCGTGTGTCGCCATGATGTCGTGCAGCAGCCAGATGTACTTATGCTTGAGCTGTCGAATCCGATAGCGACGATGGGTGCCGATCTCGGCGGGCATCACGAACTCGTCGCCGACCTGCTTGCCATCGAGCGCGGCAGCGAGCGGATGGTCGGGCGCGTAACAGTCCACCCCCTCGATCGCCGTCGCATCGATCACGCCAGCAGCGTCGCGCGTTCCATCGAGACCTTCAAGGTCGAACCAGAAGTTTGGCTGAGCGGGCCCAGGGCGCCCAATCGGCGCGGGCAACGCTTCGTCGAGGAAGATCAGCCCGGGATAGGACGCCATCACCTCTTCGACCTGGCGGTGACCGGCAGCGACCGTGTACCCCAGACGAAGCGCGCGTTCGACATCGCCGTTGCGACGATGATGGTGGGCAAGGCGTATCAAGTCGTCTGGCGAGCCCGTCACAGCATCGTCGTCGATCTGTCGTATGAGATCGACCGCGTCGGACTCGCGATTAGCGCGCACGAGCGTATTGGTGAGTAACAGCAGGGCGCGAAGGTCGGTTGGATCCGCTGTGATCGCAGTTCGCAGATACCGCTCGGCCGCGCTCAAATCTCCACGGTGGTGTTCGGCCGCGCCTGCCAGGCGGGCGAAGCGAGACTGAGTGACGACGTTGGAGCCAAGAGATTTGAAGAACGGCGCCGTCCGCGGGCGTAGGCCTGCATTGGCAAAGGCCAGAGACAACCATCCGAGCTCGTCCGACGGTTGGTCCAACCGAACGTGTCCGTCGAGCACCGCGATGACGTCGTCCCAGGCTTCGCTAAAGATTGAGAGTTGAGCAAACATAACCCGGTCGGAATAGCTTGCGTGGTCGGTGATCAGCGCCTTTGCCTTAGCGGCGACTCGAGGGGCGTCCTCTTGCTTGTCGCGTCGATAAATATCAGCGACCGCGATGTGGGCCGAGATCCCGAGCGGCCACGCCTCAAGCAAGTGATCAACGGCTTCCGCAAGATTGAAGGCGGGATCGGCCGCGTGTCGTGCCCGAAAAAGAAGCGTATCGAACAGCTGGCGATCTGCTGGCGCGAGCGCTGCGCGACGTTCGACCGTCGCCGTCTCGAGGACGTCCGCCCATTCATTTTGGTTGGAGAGGGCGACGAGCAGCGGCAGCGTCGCGGCATCGGTCCAAGGGCCGCTGCGCAGCAGCCGTACGGCCTCGGCAAATGCGTCCTGGTCGATCGCCACCCATGCTGCATTGAGATAGGTCTCGGCCTCGGTGCTGCCAAGCGCGAGCATCTGATCGGACGTGCGCTTGGCTCGATCAAACTCGCCAAGCGCTCGATAGGCGGTGATCAGATTATAGGCGACCATGATCCAGTTCGGGTCGGTCGCGTTCTCGTATAGGCGCACGGCATCCCAATGCCGCTGCAACAGGGCGGCACCCGCTATCAGCTTGCTCCGCCTGCCCTCCGCAAGAAAACTGCGACGTTCGCGCGAACGGTCGCTCAGGGCTTCATCGATGAGAGCATCGCCCGCCATGCGCATCGCGGTGCCGTCGTCGGGGAAGCGCACCAGGGTCTCGGCTGCGAGCGGCCACCAGCTATCCGGCTCATCTTTTGCACGTAGATAGCTGATGCGATGGATGCTGACGTTGAGATCGTCGAGGAGCGCAGCGGGCACGATCCTGAGCGGGTCGTGCGCTTCTTCCGCCATGGACGCAACCTGGAACGCAAGCCCCGCAGCCCCGGTATTGGTCGGATCATCGCGCAACACCTGTTCGGCGAACTGCCATGCTTCATCGACTTTTCCCCGCAGTGCGAGTGCAAGGATATAGTTTGCGCGCACCTTCGGATCCGTTTGATTGAGCGCATAGGCTTCGGCGAGCAGGTCCGCGCCGCTTGTCTCGTAACCGAGCCGCAGGCGTGCATGGGCAATGTTCGCTTTGACCCGCGCCCGGATCGCGGCCGAACTCGTCGCGCCCAGGGTTCCATCGAGCATTTCGAGCAGGGTGAGTGCGGTCCGCGGCTTCCCTGCATTCATCAGGTCGCGATATTGATCGATCTGAAGGTCAAGATGCTGCTCAAACGCGCTTCGCGCCGTATCGACAGGCCCGACCGTGATGATCGCACTGATTGCCTCCATATTCTGAAGGAGGCGTTCGTTCTGTGCGTAGAGCTGCGACTGGCCCTGGACTGTCTCGTTGCCGAGCGCCAACAGCTTGTTTGTCGACGCGCTGTAGTCTGGGTCGAAGACGGTCAGGGCGCGCGGGTCAGCGCGGATCTTATCCTGCAGCGTGTCCCATCCCCACACCTGGATATCGATTTTGCGGCCTGCCTTGGCCTGCTCCTGGCTGAGCGTGATCGCGAGTAAATCAAGCGACGGCTCGTCGGTCGCGGTTGTGACGACATAAAATTCGGTAAGCGGAGGGACGATCGTTAGTGCCTGAGCCACCTCGTTGCGAACGATCTTCTCGCTCAGCTTGGCGCCGCGGGTAATAAGCTTGCACTGGATCCCGACAGGCTGGTCAGGATCTCGATCGCGCCGCCCGATCAGATCCAGCCCATATTGCTTCTTGCCGCGCGTACCTAGCAGCTTGACGTTCGGATCGTTGATGATGCCTGCGAACAGCGGTACGCAATTGCTCTCAAACACCTTCTCGTCGGTAGGGATGCCGATGATCGTCGACGAACTCAAATTGGATGTCTCCGCTGCTGGCGCATACTGCAAAGCGCGAGAGGGACTGCGCTACGTTCTTCTATCGTTCTCCTCACGCATTGTATCCAGCGCAATGTGGTAACGGACGGCAACAGATAGCAGCTTTTCCAGAAACGAACCTGTAGCGGGACGCTACCCTTCTGATGACGGCGGTCTGCATGTTCCGCTTTCCTGGAACCTGTTTCGATTGCGCTTTTTCAAAATTGCCATTGGGAAGTGGGGAAACGGGAAGGTGTGCCACGTGGCACACCCATCATCACCGCCCCCCGATCGAGCGTGACTTCTCATAGATCACTTCCTGGGTCATATTGCGGACCTGCTGATCCTGCTTTTGCTTGACCTCGACGCCGGCAATCCGATCGCCCCTCTCGATCCGGGCAGCGACTTCCTCCTTGCGCTCGGCGACGAACTCTCGCTGCTTGGTATGCTCACCTGGGAAGCGATCAGCCGCCACCACGATCGAAAGTGCGACGTGGCTTTGTGCCTTACGCAGCTCGGGATCTTTGGCATTTTGCACATCCGTCTGTCGGCGAAATCGCTCGGCTAGATCGCGTCCGGGCTCGGGCTGCTCTTTGCCGTCGCGAACCTGGTTCGCGGTGCGGGTGGCCTGCGCCTTCGTCGGTGCTGCGCCCGGTTGGCGAGCCTGTTCACGTTCGGCCGCAGCTTTTGTCTTTGCGTCTGGCCGATAGCCGTCGATTTTGAGCCCCTGCGCCGTAGCCGCGAGATAGGCTGCACGCTTGAACTCTTCGTCGCCGTCGATCCGAAGCGACGTCCACCCGTTCTCCTTGGCGAGACGGATCAGATCGGGCAGCGACTCCCGGTTTTTGGCTTTGATGCGATCGGGCGTGATCGTGGCCATCGGCTCTTTGTCATGTGGGCTGCGATAGAGCTTGTTGCCGACCCGCAGGAACCTTGATTCCAGATCGGACGGCACCTCCATCGTTCGACGGCGCCGATTAGCCTCAACGCCGGCAGTATCGGTCTTTTGATCCATTTCACCGCTCCTGTTCGATCATACCTACAAGTTCGTCGCCCCGCTGCTCGATTGACACGTCGATGAGCATGTCGGGGAAATCCTGGATGACGACGCTATCCATCGCGAACGACATTGGATCGGGATCGGTGAGCTGGTCGAACGTCGGCTCGACGCAAGCCGGCAGTTCCTCATCGTCATCGACCGTCTGCGGGATCGGCACCACCACGGGTGCCTTCGTGACGCGGCTACGGAACAGAGCGTCCCTGAAATACCGTATCTTATCGCCGTGAATGGGGGGGATGCCGCCCCTGAGCAGAAGCAGTTCGGTATCGGGGAATTGCATCAGCTCTTGCGGCAGAAGGAGCGCGCGGCGCTGATCGGACATGGACTTGGAGCGGTTGGCGAGGATGCCGTGGATGGTCAGCGACTTGGTGACGGATTCCTGACCGACATATCCGATCCGCTCGGATAGCTCATTCGCGACACGCAGCTCCTTTGGCGTGAAGGCGACTTCTACCCTGCAATTGGCGACGATCTCGCTGGCGACATGCTCGCCATAAACCGCGCGGAGCTGCGACCTGGACTGGATCACCGGCAATAGCCGTATGCCGTAGCCAGCAACGTAGGAGAAGGCGCTGGCGATCGTCTGCGCGCGGCCGATGCGTGCAAACTCGTCGAGGATGACGAGAACCTGTAGCGGCGTCTGGGTACCCGGCAGCTCGCGCACGTTGAGGTCGATTAACTGTTGAAACAGCAGATTGTAGAGCGGCGCGACGCGGTCCAACTCGTCGGGCGATACACCGAGATAGACCGACATAGGAGTAGTGCGCAGCTCGCGCAGGTCGAAATCGCTCGTCTCCGTCGCCGCGTCGACCCGTGGGTTGAGCCACAGGCTCAGCTTGGAGGTGACGGTCTGGACGATGCCCGCGAACGTGTTGTCAGCGCCGGACGTGAAGTCGGCGAGGGCGTTGCGGCAACCTTGCGACAGATCGTGCCGCTCCTCGAGAACGCGGCGGAAGAACTCGCGCGTGTCGCCGGTCGTCATCAAGCGGTAGATTGAGCCGATAGTGAACGGCCGATCGGAAACCGCGAGATAGGCACCCACTCCGACGAAGGCGGTCCGTGCCGAGTCCGTCCAGAACGGCTCGCCCCGTTCGGGCGCGACGAACAGCATCGTCGCGATCTTCTGAAGCTCAATGATTACTTCGTCGGGATCGATGCGATCGATGTAGCCGAGCGGATTATAGCGGGCGGATCGGCCGTTTGGTTCGGTCGGATTGAACAGGTAGACGGCTTGGCCGTGCTTCTCGCGAAAGCCGGCCGTCGCATCCCAATTCTCGCGCTTCACGTCGAGGACGACGACGGATTCCTGCCATGACAGCAGGTTAGGGATGACGATGCCAACGCCCTTGCCGGAACGGGTAGGCAGCGGGCACCGCGCCGTTGAACATCGTGTCGACGGCGTCTTCCGCCAGCTTCTGCAGCGCCTCTTGCGCGGTCAGCCCGTCGATCAGCCGCTCATGCGGATACTGATAGGCCAGCTCGCCCAGATCGAAGGTGCACAGACGCGCGATGTCGACGCTGGCGCGCAGCGCATCGGGATACGCCTTGAACCGTCGGACCATCTCGTCGGGGGATTTGAGCGCACGGTCAGCATTGACCTCACGGCGGTAGCCGAGCTCGTCGACCGTGCATTTCTCGCGCACGGCCGTCACGACGTCCTGCAGCAGCCGCGCTTCCGGCGCGTGATAGAGGACGTCGCCCGTCACCACCGCACGAACCCCAGCGCCGCCCGCCTGCCGCGCCAGCGCGTCGATCCGCACGGCATCCTCCGGCCGGCGTCGCTGGAACAATGCCATATACCCGCGACGGCCATAGACCGTCTTCAGGTCGGCGAGCGCTGCCAGATTATCCTCGTCCGGCTCAGCCGGCAGCAGGATGGCGATCATGCCCTCCGACCAGGGTTCGAGGTCATGCCAGTGGAGGAGGCATCCCCCCTTCCCCGCCCGCTTCTTGCCCACTGTCAGCAGGCGCGTCAGGCGCGACCAGGCGGGGCGGTTGGTTGGGTAGAGCAGCAACTGCCGGCCACAGGATAGATTGACGCGTGTGCCGGCGATCGAGCGAACGCCCGTCGCCTTCTGCGCTTCCCATGCCCGCACCACGCCTGCGACGGTGCCGATGTCGCTGACCCCAATCGAGGGATAGCCGAGCAGTGCCGCAGCCGCGAACAGCTCCTCGGGGCTTGATGCACCGCGCAGCAGCGAGAAATGGGTGAGGACCTGGAGCTCGACATAGTCGGTCATGCGAACACGCCGTGCATCCACCAGCTCAGATCGCCGGTGTCCTCAACGAACCCGTCGCCACGTCGGAACACCCAGTAGCGACCGCCTGTTTCGTCCTCGACGCGGTAATAGTCGCGTACCGCCCACACTTCCGCGTCACGGCGCCACCACTCGCCGTGGATCCGCTCAGGGCCGTCGCCGGCAACCACCTTGTGCGGCCGACCGCGCCACTCGAACCGTCGGGGCGGCTGATCGGGCATCAGTGCGATCACGCCCCACAGCGGTTCAGGTCTGGCCAACAGGCGCGTCGGCCGTCGCCATTTCGGCCATCCCGCGGGCGCTACCACCGGGTCGGCACGCGTGACGGCGCGCTCCGGAACATGGCTCTCGACCGGCGCGATGCGGAACACGGCGTCAGCGCCGATGCGGCCGGCAACGACGTCGACGAGACGGGCCGGATCACGCACGAGAACTTCACCGGCGAGAACCGCACCGAGGTCGACCGCATCGAGCGGCTCGGTGTGCGGCGCCGCCAGATAGAATTGCTCGAGCCCCAGGCCTGGATCGATCCGTTCGATCCTGAGCTTCATGAGCCGCAGCAAGTGTGAGACCTCGCGCGTCGGGCGTGAGGTGCCGACCGCGACGACCTGCTTGGTGCCGTCGACGCGTAAGCCACCGAGGCGTAGCGATCGTACGCCGAGCCCCTTCGCGCGCAGCAGCTCCGCCATATCGCCGAGCAGATCCTCCATGACCTGCGCGATCGCGTCTGCGGTGACAATCGGTTCGAGCAGCCGGCGCTCGACGATCGGCATGACCTCGTCGGTCCGCGGTGTGATGGGTTCAGCCACCGCGCCAAGAGCCTGATCGAGCCGCGTGATTGCGGCCAGCCCGAGCCGGCGGGCCAAAGGCCCGCGTGCGACAGGCAGGAGATCGGCGACGCGTTCGAAGCCGAATTTGCGGGCGGCAACGAGCGCCGTGCCTGCGAGGCGCAGGGCGGCGACCGGCAGACCGCTGAGCGCGTCGACCGTTCGACCTGTGGGCACGATCGCGATGTCGGCAGAACCGAACCTGGCAACGGCATGTGCCGCCCCGGGTGTGTCTGCGACGGCCACACGCGCGGTGAACCCGGCACGCTGACAAAACGCGCGCAGACGCCGACAGAACCGCTCTTCGCCGCCATGGAGATGCGCGCAGCCGGTCAGGTCGAGCCATAGCCCATCGGGCGGCGTGGCCGCTGCGATCGGCGACCAGCGGCGTACCGCGCGTAGCGCGAGCTGATCCAGCATCGCGGCATCCGCCTCGGTCTCGGACGGTCGGATGTCGAGATCGGACACCAGCGCACGCGCATGGGTCGCGGCCATCCCGATCGTGATCCCTAACGCGGCAGCGCCATCGCAGGCGGCAACCACCTCTTCGCGCCGG
>Ga0308164_10005587_pt1 | contig 10059 bp, 7 predicted proteins | sample PhyTR2_FD_201031 | JGI IMG/M metagenome (GOLD analysis project Ga0308164, IMG submission 201031) | Phyllosphere microbial communities from UC Gill Tract Community Farm, Albany, California, United States - DLSLT.R2 | ecosystem: Host-associated > Plants > Phyllosphere > Unclassified | place: USA... | reverse complement strand
CCAGGATGAAGTCGGCCGGGTAGCGGGCTAGCCAGCGGGCGGTAGCCGTGCCTTTGTTGATGCCCGAGTTCTTGATTTCGAGCACTTTATTGCCTTCCATTACTTGCAGCTCGGTATTGGCCGTCATAAAGGCGAGGTGGGTGAGCAGCTCGCGAGCCCGCACTTCGCCCAAGTCGGCATCGGCGCGGCGGTAGTGCCACACCAGCGAGTAATCTTTTTCCTCGATAAACGAGCCGGCGGTGCGGGCCACGTATAGCTCCAGCACCGGGCGCAGCTCGCGCATCCAGTCGTTTTGCATGGCTTGGAACAGCTCCCAGTCCTCACCCGCCGCGCGCAGCCATACGCCATGCTCGGTAATAAAATCGATGGGTAAATCGCCCAGCCAGCCGGCCAGCGTGGCCCGGTCGCGCCCGCTGATGAGTACTACCCGTGTGTCGGGCAGCTCGGTGAGGGCGCGTAGCAGCAGGCGCAGCTCGGCGTCGGGGGCGGCGCGCTGTGGGTTGGCGTGAAAGCCGACCAGCGTGCCGTCGTAGTCGAGCAGCAAAAGGCGCTTGCTAGCCCCACGAAAATCGGTGAGCAATTGCCCGGTAGCGGCCTCGTCGAGCTTTTCGGTGGCTAGGGTATGCTGCTTCATCTTGGTGTACGCCAGCTGATTCATGAAAAGCTTGGTCCAGGAAAACACGTTGTAGCGTTTCACCAGGGTTTGCATGGCCGCCATGCGGGCGTTCTGCTCCTCCTCAGGCATCACGAGGGCTTCGTGCATGGCCTCCACAAGCTGGCCCACGTCGGTGGGGTTGATGATGAGCGCGTCGGATAGCTCGCGGGCCGCGCCGGCGCGCTCACTCAGAATGAGCACCCCGCGCTGGTCGAGGCGGCTAGCCACGTATTCCTTAGCCACTAAGTTCATACCGTCGCGGATGGGCGTCACGAGCGCCACCTCTGCCAGGCGGTAAAGGGCCGCCAGCTCCTCCAGCGGCAGCGAGCGGTAGAAGTACAGAATCGGGTTCCAGCTGATGGTGCGGTATTGCGCGTTGATGCGGCCCACCAGCTCGTCAATCTCTTCCTTAAGCGCGGCATACTGCGCCACCTGGTCGCGCGAGGGCACCACCAGCATAATCAGGCTCACCTGGCCGCGCCACTCGGGGTAGCGCTGCAACAGCATATCGAAGGCCCGTAGCCGTTGGGCAATGCCCTTGGTATAGTCGAGCCGGTCGATGCTGAGAATCACGCGCGTATCGCGCAGCGCCTCGCGGTATTCCTCCATGTGGTGCTGCGCTTCGGCCGAGGCGGCGGCCTGGGCGTAGCGCTGGTAGTCGATGCCCATTGGGAAGGCATCGACGCGCACCGAGCGGGTGGGTGTCTCCACCTGCCCGTTCTGGGCTGGGTAGCCGAGTAGGTGCGTTACGGCACTGAGGAAGTGCCGCATGTAGCCAAAGGTGTGAAAGCCAATGAGGTCGGCGCCTAGCATGCCGCGCAGCAGCTCGGTGCGCCAGGGCAGCACCCGTATCAGCTCCTGCGACGGAAACGGGATGTGCAGAAAAAAGCCGATGCTGGCCTCGGGCCGTGCCCGGCGCAGCATCTCGGGCAGCAGCAGCAGCTGGTAGTCGTGCACCCAAATGGTGTCTTCGGGGCCAGCCTGGGCTAGCACGGCTTCGCAAAACTTCTCGTTTACCCGCACATACGCATCCCAGTGCGCCTGCTCGTAAGTGGCAAACTCGCTGAAATAATGAAAGGTGGGCCAGAGCGTAGAGTTGCTGAAGCCTTCGTAGAAGTCGCGGATTTCGGCTTCCGTCAGGAAGACCGGGGCCATGTTATCCTCGCGCAGCTCCTGGCGGATGTGGTCTTCTTCCGCTTCATCCTGCACAAAAAGTCCCGGCCAGCCTATCCACAGGTTATCGCCCTGGCGGTAGATGGAGCCGAGGCCGGTAGCTAGCCCACCTTCGCTGGGCTGAAACGTGAGGCCCTCCTCCTGACGCAGGACTTTAGTGGGGAGGCGATTGGAGACGATTAGTGTGCGGGGCATAGGCCAAAAACGAATGGTGAACCCTTACACTACGCAAAAAAGCCCCAAATAGTCCCTTTTTTGCCGTCATTTGGTTTGCAACCCGCACGTGGCTAGCCCCTAATATTGCCCGTATGGCTGAGCAAGCGCGCCGCCGCCAGCCAGGTAGCCGCCCGCGGCTAGCGCTGCACTTCGTACTTGCGCTTGATAAAATCGAGCATCTCCCGCACGTGCTCATCGGTCTTGTTGGCCTCTATTTTCCAGAGCGCCTCAATGAGTAGCAGCAGCAGGCGGGTTTCCTTGTCGGGCTCGGGATAGCCTAGCTGCTCGAAGGCCACTTGCAGGCGCGCGGGCACCGGGCGCATAAAGCGCTCGTGCTGCTGCTGGGCCATTTCGCGGTCGGCCAGCCGGTATTGCAGCTTCCAGAAATGCGGCTCCTCCAGCACCAGCTTATACGGCAGGTCGATAACGCTGTGGATAAACGTGAGCGGGTCCGTTTCGGTCAGGCCTCCGCGGTTGTGCTCAATAATGCGCTGGTAGCCACTCTTAATAATGAAGTCGAGCAACTGGTCCTTCGAGCCAAAGTGCTTGAAAATAAGAGCCTCCGAAACGCTGGCGGCCTTGGCAATCTGTTGGGTCGAGGTGTTCTCAAACCCTTTATCCCCAAACAGTTGCAGCGCCACATTGGCAATGTGTTGGCGGCGGGTAATCATAAACGAAGCGGGGTGGGTGGGGCAGAAGCCGGCAGCGAACAACCACAAATGAAGTACAAAGTTCGGGCATAAACCCGGCAATGCGGCCTCCGCTAGGCATTAATCGCGCCTGATAGGCGCCAAGGGCCTGGACCCAAAAAGAAACCGGCCAATTTGGGAGTACCAAATCGGCCGGTTGGAAAACTTTCAGATTCTGCCAGGCCGGGGCGGGGCAGATATTCTCAACCAGCTGGGGTGGGACGACGGCTGGGCAACTTAGAGTGTGGGGCGGAACCAGGCGGGGTGGGACAACGACTGGTCGGAGAGTGTGTGGGTACCGGCTGGGGTGGGACGACGGCCGGGCAACTTAAGAATGGACGGCTAGCGGGGTGGGAGTCGGTAGCCGTTGGTGGAACAATATTACAACAAAAATTTAAAATAAGGTAAGTGTTAGCTCACTAAATGCAGGTGAGTAAGCACTCACCGGATAAATTAAATTGTAAATAATTGATTGACAGGCAATAATGATGGTGTGTAAAATTTAGGCTTTTTGAAAGATTTTTTTGTTCACCCATAAATAGGCAGTCTTTTTTTGTTTTTGCTGGTGAAAATGCTGGAAACGTTTGCGGAGGTTCTGCCAGGAAATCCGGAGCCAATAATTAGCTGGTAACGCGGCAGCCAGTTTTTGGCTGGCTGAGGTGGCTAGGTAAGCTTGGCATTGCCTGCCACAGCTACGGGGCGCCAGCGCTATTGGTAGCGAGGCGGGGTTAGAGGTATTTTTCGTAGATGCCGGCGGCTATTTTCTCCACAATGGGCTTGGGCACTACACTGGTGAGACCGGCCGATACCTTGTTAAGCACGCCAGGAATGAACTCGGCCCGGCCCGCGAACAGCGCTTTGAGGCCGGCCTCGGCCACCTGGCTAGCCGTCATGGATACTTTGTTGGCCACGGCCTGTAGCTCGGTGCCCATGCCCGCCCGGTTGCCAAAGTCGGTAGTGGTAGCGCCCGGGCTCAGGCACGTTACGGATACGGTGCTGCCCTTTAACTCATAGCGCAGGCCCCGGCTGAAGCTGAGCAAAAACGCTTTGCTGGCGGCATAGAGCGTGAGCGAGGGCACGGCCTGGTAGGCGGCAGTGCTGGCTACATTGAGCACGTAGCCGCGGGTTGCGCGGCGCAGCAGCGGCAGCAGGGCGTAGGTAAGTTGCACGGGCAGGTTGAGGTTGAGCTGCAGCATATTCAGCTGCTCCTCCAGGTTGAGCTGCTCGAAGCGGCCCCACAAGCCATAGCCCGCGTTGTTGACGAGCACGGCCAGGCCGTCGGGCGCGTGGTGGGCGGCCCAGCTAGCCACCGTGGCGGCGGCTTCGGGGTGCGTCAGGTCGAGGGCCAGCACCTGGGCCTGGCGCTGATGCTGGGCCTGGGCCTCCTGAGCCACGGCCTGAAGCTGGTCGGCCGAGCGAGCTACCAACAGCAGGTCGTAGCCGCGCTGGGCCAGGGCTAGGGCCAGCGCGCGGCCAATGCCGCGCGAGGCGCCGGTAATGAGGGCTAGGGGCATAGGGGAGGAGCAGCCGTAAGCCGCTTAAAAGCAAGGGGAAGCGAAATAAAAACAAAAAAGCCGGACTATTCAACCGCAGTGAATAGCCCAGCTCTCTTCGAAAAATACCAGTGTCGGCGCGTACTTATTTTACCAAATGCAGGAAGCGCAGGTAAAATGGCGTGGGGCTTTCCTCGCTCTTAGGCTGGTACTTGCCCCCGATAATGGGTACGTACATCACGCGGCGGCGCGACTCGGGGCCCACCAGCGGCGACTGCGCCACGCGGTGCCACATGCGGCCATCGTGCACGGTGAGGTCGCCGGGCTCGGTTTCGACGGCAATCTCGTTGGGGTCGTAGTACACGTCTTTGTAGTACTTCTTGCGAAACAGCATTTTACCCAGGCCCTGGCGGTGGGTGCCGGGTATCACGCGCAGGCCGCCGTTGGTGGCCTTGGTGCCGTCGAGGTGCAGGCCCACGTTGAGCATAGGCCGGATGCGCTTGCCGTAAAACACGTCGCGCAGCGAGTCGGTGTGCCAGCCCATCTGGCTGAACTCGGAGCCCTCCACATTCACGTAGTGGTTGACTACCAGGCCGTCGCGCTCGTTTTCGCCCACGCGGCCGCCCGGCATTTCGAGCAACGGAAACAGGGCCTCAAAGCGCTTGTCCTGCAACAGCTCGTGCAGCACGGGGCTGTGCTGCGAGGCAAAGGCAAAGCGCTGCACAATGGGCGCGCCATCCACGTCTTTGCCGTATTTAATGGGCACGCCGTTTACCTTATCTACCTGGTGGGCCAGCCAGGCTGCCTGCACATCCTGGGTGGCTTTTAGGTAAGCCTGCACCTGCTGGGGCGAGGCGAAGGGCCGGAAGTGCAGGAAACCATATTTAGAGAAAAAAGCGCGCTGCTCGGCCGTCAGTTCCTGGCCGAGAGTGAAGCGCGGATAATCGGATAAAGATGCCATAGAGGGGAAAGCTGGCAGAAATAATTTCCGGCCGCCCTGGGGGTCAAATGAAAGGGCAAAGATACGCGGGCCGGGAGTGCAAAAAGATGAATATTACCTGTACGTGTCCTTGCCGCGCGGCCATTAACCACCCTGGCAGCAGCGAAGTTTGTTGTACCGTGCAGGTTTCAGGGTTCAACAACAGCATTTTGCTGGTTTTCTGTGGCAAGGGCCCTAGCTAGAGTAGCCCTGGCCAGGGCCTGGCCCGCGCCAGGGCAGCCCCGCTGGCCGAACTTGCGTTAGCTGCCCCCTGTGGCCTGCCAGCCCCGCTCCGTACTTTTAACCTCCTCTACCCACCGCCTCATGGTCTTCACGCCTAGCCCGATGCTCCTCAAGCTGCTTTACAACCGCGGCAGCCTCCACAACCTGCCCGAGGGCAAAGGCGTGGCGTTCAGTATTAAAAACCGGCTCGATACGGTGCGCCTCACCGGCCTGCGCCACGTGAAGCTGGGCCAGCTGGTGGTGCCGGCCACGCATATTCAGCTCGACCTGGGCGGCGGCGACGTGCGCCCCGGCACTGCCATCACGGCGGAGGGCCAGGCGATTGAGCTGCCCGTGGGCCACAGCCTCACGTTTTTGCTCGACACGCCCGCCCTGGCTCAGGGCCTGCACCAGCTGCAAGCCCAGTTCAGTACCGATAGCTTTGGCGAGCTGAGCGTGGAAGTCGAAGACGTGATTGCCAGCCCCGATGGCCGGGTGCGCATTCCGCGCTCCGACGATGATGATTATGCCGAGGCCGCCATTCAGGCCCGCCAGCAGTTTGCCGAGCAGTTTACCCAGCAGGAATACAGCCACTTCAAGCAGTATTCTTTCGACCCGCACGCGCTGAAGGGCAATTGCGAGCACTTTGTGGGCGTGGCGCAGGTGCCGGTGGGGCTAGCCGGCCCGCTGCTGGTGCAGGGCGAGCACGCACAGGGCGAGTTTCTCATCCCGATGGCCACCACCGAAGGCACGTTGGTGGCGAGCTACAACCGTGGTATGCAGGTGCTTAACCTGTGCGGCGGCGTGAAGTGCACCGTTATTGGCGATGCCATGCAGCGCGCACCGGTCTTCGTGTTCGACGATGCGCGCGGCGCGCGCGACTTTGGCCGCTGGGTAACCGATAACCTGGAGCAAATCCGGCCGCAGGCCGAAAGTACCTCGCGGGTGGCCAAGCTGCAATACATTGATACCTACCTGAGTAACAAGTTTGCCTTCCTGCGCTTCAACTTCTCAACCGGCGACGCGGCCGGCCAGAACATGGTGGGCCGCGCCACCTTCGCCGCCTGCTCCTGGGTTTTAGAAAACTATAAGGGCGCGCCCATCCGCAATTTTTACCTCGAATCGAACTTCGCCACCGATAAGAAGGCTAGCCAGATAAACGTGATGCGCACCCGCGGCAAGCGGGTGGTGGCCGAGGCGGTAATCCGGCGCGACATCTTGCAGCAGCGCATGCGCGTGACGCCCGAGCAGCTGGCCTACCACGGGCAGGTGAGCAACGTAGGGGCCTTTCTATCAGGGGCTAACAACAACGGAGCGCACTCGGCCAATGGCATCACGGCGCTCTTTATTGCCACCGGCCAGGACGTGGCCAACGTGAGCGAATCGAGCGCGGGCGTGCTGTATTCGGAGGTGACGAAGGAGGGCGATTTGTACATCAGCATCACTATTCCGTCGCTCATTGTGGCCACGCACGGCGGCGGCACGGGGCTAGCCACCCAAAACGAATGCCTGCGCATGCTGGGCTGCGTGGGCCAGGGCACGGTCTACAAATTTGCCGAGATTGTGGCCGGCGTGGTGCTGGCCGGCGAGTTGAGCCTGGGCGCCGCCATCAGTAGCAGCGACTGGGTGAGCAGCCACGAGCAGTACGGCCGCAACCGATAGGCTAGCGACAGATTTTATTGATAAGCGATAAAAAATTTATTGTTTATCAATAAAATCTCGGTTCCTTTGTGGCGTCTTCCACCCTCACCCAGCGCCCCGATGGCTTACGCTTACCTGCCTTTTGTACTACGCCTCACCAAAATCCTGACGGGATTTTTCCTGGTACTGGCAAGCATCCTGACGCTCTCCCTATTTCTTAAAATGGTAGACGCCGCCAGTAAGCCCGAAGTACGGTTGACGCTCAGTACCAGCCACCCTACTATTTTTGGAGCCTGGCACGATACCCAGGCCGGTTTTGTGGATGGGCTGAAGGGCCAGCGGCGGCCCGAGCGTGGCCCCTTGCCGGCTCAGGCCGCCACCGACTTCGACGTGCACGCCGACCCCCACGCGCAGCTGCTGCGCTACCGCGAGCCCAGCGAATGGAAGCGTATGGCGCTGCAAGCCCTCGGCGCGCTCGACGATAGCTTGTCGGTGGCGGGGCTTTTCTTTATCGGCTATGGCAGCTGGCTGCTATTCAGATTGTTGCAGGATGTGACGCCCGCTACGCCCTTTACCCAGGCCAATGCCCGGCGGCTGCGCAAGCTTACGCTGCTCGTGTTTGGCTTGCACCTCTGGCACTATGCGGCCTACCGGTTGGTGTGGGCGCTGGTGCCCGCCTACCGGGTGGCGCAGCTAGCCCAGCCCCTGAGCCACTACGTGCGGCTCAATACCGAAGACCTGGTGCCAGGTGTCGCGGTGGGATTTATGCTGCTCATTATTGCGGCCGTATACCAGCGCGGCGTCGAGCTGAGCCGCGAAGCCGAACTCGTTATCTGATGCCCATCCTTGTAAACCTCGATGTGATGCTGGCCCGGCGTAAGCTGACGCTCAGCGCCCTGGCCGAAGCGGTGGGCATCACCCTGGCCAACCTTTCCATCCTGAAAAGCGGCAAGGCCAAGGCCATTCGCTTCAGCACCCTAGCCGCCATCTGCCAAGTGCTCGACTGCCAGCCCGCCGACCTGCTCGAACACCGCCCCGACCCCGCCGACTTGAAAAAAGGCGAGGAGTAGGGCAGGCTGAAAGGCAGCGCTACTTGCCCAGCAGGGCTAGCTGCGCAGTGCTGTCCTGCACCACGTGCAGGGCTTGTTGCAGCTCAAGGTCGTTGTCGCGCAGCACGGCACGGCCGGCCTCGGGCCCGTAGGCGCTGCGTGCGATGTAGGCCTTGAGGCAGTTGCGCAAAGCGGGCGCGCTGCGGCGTAGCGCCACGGGGTTGGGGCGCACGCCGGCTAGGGCCGCCAGGCGCGAGAGGCCATCCAATTCGGTATCGGTGACGCGGAAAACGGCCTGGTACTGGGCAAAGCGCAGGCCGGCCAGCTCGGCCTTGTGCTGCTGGTAGAAGGCTAGCGCGTAGGCGTGGAGCACGCCCAGGTTTTGCAGGCGAAGGTAATAGGCCGAGTGCAGCAGCGTATCGCGGGCCACAAACACATCGGGCATGATGCCGCCGCCGCCGTACACCACCCGGCCATGGTCAGTGCGAAACGGCTGCCCGGCCGCAACGTGCACGCTATCGGCCGAGGCCAGCTCGCCGTGCTGCTGGCGCTCGGCCACCTCGCGCTGGTAAGTAGCGCGGTCGGGCCCGTAGGGCTTCTGAATGCAGCGGCCCACGGGCGTGTAGTAGCGCGCCACCGTGAGGCGCAGCTCGCCCCCTTCCTGCAGGGCAATGGGTTGCTGCACAAGCGCTTTGCCAAAAGTGCGGCGGCCTACCAGTAGGGCCCGGTCGTGGTCTTGCAGGGCGCCAGCCAGCACCTCGGCGGCCGAGGCGCTGTTTTCATCTACCAGCACTACCAGCGGGTTTTGCTCCCAGTCGCCGGCCACGTGGGCGTAGGTTTGGGTGGCGTACTGCTCGTCTTTGCCGGCGGTGTACACGATTTTGCGCGAGCCGGCGATAAACTCGTCGGCCAGCCGGGTGGCACGGTCGAGGTAGCCGCCGGGGTTGCCGCGCAGGTCGAGCACCAGCCGCTTGAGGCCTTGGCGCTGCAAGTCGGCTAGCTGGGTTTTGAACTCCTCGTAGGTGCCTGCGGCAAACTTACTGACCTTAATATAGCCCGTTTGCCCATCCTCCAGCAGCACGCCCGGCTCCACTGAGTTGTTGGGCACCCGGCCCCGGTTGAGGCGCACGGCCAGCGGCTGCGGCTGCGCCGGGCGCGCCACCGTGAGGGCCAGGCTGCTGCCGCGCGGGCCGCGTAATAGCTGCGTAAGTTGCGCAGTGCTGAGGCCCGCGCCTGCCACCAGCTGCGTGCCCACGCGCAGCAGCTGGTCGCCGGGCAGCAGGCCCGCGCCCTCGGCCGGGCCGCCGGGCAGCGTACTCACCACGGTGGCCGTATCCCGGAAAAAGTTAAAATCGAGCCCCACTCCGTCGAAGCTGCTTTGCAGGAAGGCATCGGCTTGCTCGCGGTCCTTGGCCGGGATGTAAACCGAATGCGGGTCGAGCTTGCCTAGCAGCTGCGCCACGGCGTAGTTGGTGAGCCCATCGGCATCGACCGAATCGACGTAGTCGCGGTCAATAGCCGTCAGAATTTCCTTGTAGCGCAGGTAGCCCCTGGCCGTAGCATCGGGGTTCTCGGTATGGGGCCTGAAGGGATTGGTACCCAAGATAATACCCACTCCTAACGTGAGCGCCGGCAGCAGCGCCAGGCGGTAGCTCCCGCCCCGGCGGGCTAGCCCCCGGGCAGTAGCGGCAGCGGCACGGCGCAAGGGTAAAAGAGCGGGCATAAGCGAGTCGGCGGGACGAATAACAGAAAATCAAACAGCCGAAAAGACTATTGCTCAGTCAAATTTAGGCCGGCCTTTGCACAACTTTTTGTCGCAAAGGCCCAAGCGGGCCGCTTTCTGCTTAGGCCTACACATTTTCTTGGCATAAGCCAAAAAAGGATTCTGGCTAGGGTGTTTGCTACCCTGGTGCCCACCACTGGCCCTTCCCGAAGGGCCAGT
>Ga0308164_10005586_pt1 | contig 10060 bp, 5 predicted proteins | sample PhyTR2_FD_201031 | JGI IMG/M metagenome (GOLD analysis project Ga0308164, IMG submission 201031) | Phyllosphere microbial communities from UC Gill Tract Community Farm, Albany, California, United States - DLSLT.R2 | ecosystem: Host-associated > Plants > Phyllosphere > Unclassified | place: USA... | reverse complement strand
TTGTTGCAGCGGGCGGTAAAGCCATAGCTGTTCAAGGTGATGTTACAAATAAATCTGATGTTGAACGTCTTTTTGAAGAGACTAAGGCTGCTTTCGGCGAGGTAAGTATATTGGTTAACAATGCTGGTATCTATGAGTTTAGCCCTATTGAGGAAATTACCGAAGAGCACTATCATCGTCAGTTCAATATTAATGTACTGGGTCTGCTATTGGTTACCAAGAATGCCGTTAAAAACTTTAACAAAAATGGCGGTAGCATCATTAATATCAGTTCATTTGTAACGCGTACCTTCCCGGTGAACAGCGCCGTTTATACCGCAACCAAAAGTGCTGTCGACGGGATTACGCAAGTATTATCAAAGGAATTAGGTCCCCGTAACATTCGCGTAAATGCGATCAACCCAGGCTTAATCGAAACAGAAGGAACGCATTCTGCAGGCGTTATAGGTAGTGATTTCCATAAGGAAATGGAAAGCCAGGCACCACTGGGCCGTATCGGAGTTCCTGACGATCTCTCCCCTATCGCGCTATTTTTAGCATCCGACGATTCCGGCTGGCTGACAGGTGAAACCATCGTCGCCAGTGGAGGATCACGTTAATTAATTTGGTGTACTGGAAAACGGCCGTACGGCACAATTGTTCAAATTGGAATAAGCTGGCAAGAAATATTGCCAGCTTATTGATTTCAGAAATTAATGTGACTTATTTATTGTTTGCTTACGTTTGCAGTCCTAAATCGTTTGTAAAACCTTCAGTTCCGCAGCATTCTTCATTACATTTAGTACAGTATCTGGTAAATATGGCCGGCCTCCAGTAGCGGGAACGCAGGTTCCTGAAAAAAGAGCTTTGGTGACCACCTTCTTGTTCAGCAACATCATCTGTTTGAAATGCAACTTGGGAAGACCTCCTTTATCTTTGAAAACCTCGCAGGTGACAAAAAACTGATCTCCTTTTTTCAGAGAGCGGATAAAACTTAGGGTATAACTTGAGAGCACCATATACACACCATTTTTTGCTTCTGTCTCAAAGTCAAACCCAAGTACTTCTCTGATAAAATCGTGACGGCACCACTCCATATAAAACGGGTAGTAAAGTCCGTCCATGATACCTTGCACATCGATATGTTCGTCTTTAGCGGTATATATTTTCGAGTATTCCATGATAGTCCTTTATGAATTGCAAAATTAGTGGGAGCAAAGGGAACAGTATATCACCAAAATCGGGGACATATAGGATTATTGAGATCCTTGGCGGAAAGCCGCCCTATGCTCGCCGTATAAAATCTCCCAGCCGGTCAGCAGACAAATTATCCGTTTCTCATTTTTGAATAAAAATAATTACGCCAGCTTTTCAATTCGTTCAATCTTATTAAGATTTATCAATCACTCCTTGGCTGTAGATTGTAGAATTTTACTTGCAAGCGCACTTCCTGTAACCTAAAACACAGTACACATGTATTCTTGACAAGTACAATACAACTATTCTTTTTTAAAAAAATATCAAAAAGTGTAAAAGAAGCATATGTTACAACAATACATTTTATAAACATTAGATATATTTTTGAAGCATCAACAACCAAACTATAAACTGAATAATAATTATGTTAAATAAAGTAATGAGCATCCGCCATTTTTTTTACCTTTCAATAAGGAAGGATTTTAAATATCATTGTATTTTGCTTTTTATCACCCTCCTGTACCATTCTAAAGTTTCAGCTCAACTGGACTATAAGCCAGTCTCAGGAGTTTTGACCGGAAACCCAATAGCCCTGTCACCAGATCCGCTCAGCAATATGAAGTGGGCTCATCCAAAGGCAACAGATGATTTGGAATACTATCATTTGAAGCCAATATCGTTTTTTACAAAAACAGCGCAAAGTTTCGACAGAACTGCTTTCAGTTCCAGGAATGAAATTATAGTCAATGGTAAAGGTGACCTGCGGTTTGATTTTGGAAGGGTTAGCGCCGGCTGGTTGGAATTTGATTCAGATGATCTTGCCGACTCAGTGCAAATGAGTATCAGTGAATACAATGAACCGGCAATAGTCAATCGCGGACCAGATCACAAATTCAAAACTGCAGCAGTAACTAAAGATGGACATACCTATAGGATTAAGCTTAATAAAGAATATTACGAAGGAGTTCGCTTTGGGTGGATACATGTGCTTAATCATAATAAACAATGGCACATTAAAAATCTGAGGCTGGTATGCCAGATCAAACCGACTAACTATCTGGGGAGTTTCTCATGCAGCGACACTGAGCTCACCAAAATATGGTATACAGGTGCATATACCGTCAAGCTTAATCTCCTGAAAGATTATTTTGGCGCAATTCTGATGGATCGAAGCGACCGTCATTCCTGGACTGGAGATGCATTCCCCGCGCAGGCCGCCTCAATGGTAGCATTTGGAAATTACGACTTTGTGAAGAAAAACCTGCACAATACTTCTACACTTAGCAATGACATTGCAAGCTATGCACTGTACTGGGTACTTAGTTTGGTTGACTACGTGAATTATACCGGTGACACGGCGATGGCACAACAATACGTGGCTAATGCCAGTAAGAAGCTCGACCTGGCTTATGTGCAATTTGCTAAAAATCCAAAAATTGCGTTTTATGGCTGGGATGAAAGGCTTGGCGGTGGTTTCGAAAATCCTAATCAAGAAGCCCAGAATGCCTATTCCATGCTGTCTATCAGGGCATGGCAGGAATTCGGGAAATTGATACAAACGATGGGCGATAACAGGGTGTCTGAAAAATACCTGGGCTATGCTAATGAGAAAATCGGATTTGCAAGAAATGAAGGTTCGTGGTTGCAAACATTTGGGCTGCATGCCGCATCAGATGCCATCAATACAACCCTGACCACCGGCGATGAAAATCAAAAGTTATATAATAACAACTTCATGGATCGTGTGAACCGCGTCTCGTACTCGTCCTTTAATGAATACTTTATGATCGCTGCTATGGCCAGGGCACACCATTGGGATGATGCACTCAGCGCCATACATGATACCTGGGGTGGACAGATCAGGTATGGAGGAACTACTTTTTTTGAAGTATACCGCCCACAATGGAATGATATTCTGGGCAAAAATGATGCTCCGGTAAATAATCAGGCGGGCTATACCAGTTTTACGCACCCCTGGAGTTCTGGCGTGGTTAAATGGCTGTCTGAAGAAATTTTGGGCATCAAACCTTCCAAACCAGGATTCGCAGCATTTACGGTAATCCCCCACCTGGGCAGGTCGCTCAGCAATGTACATGGTACACTGCCGACAGTAAAGGGTTCTATTTCAGCACATTTCGACAAGCGAACAGGGATTTCGAAATTGATTGTACCAAAAGGAACACTGGCAGAAAAAGTTGCGTTGCCCTTGGGCAAAAACAAACCTGCATCATTAAAGATTAATGGTAAAATACAATGGAGTAACACTACTGATGTCAAGACAGATGTATCCCTGGAAGCTACCGAAAATGAAGATTATCTTGTTGTACATAATCTCAAGCCGGGAACATATAATTTTGAAGTAAAATACAAAGAACGGTTGCAGCTAAGCCCGCCTAAAGAACTTCCCTGGACTTATCAGGTAAAAACTATTCAGCAGGATAGTGTAACCGGTGGAAAGTGGAAAGGAAAATACGGTGCTGAAGGATCGATACTTTTCAATGCCGTTAAAGCTGGAGTAAACCTTCGGAATATGCCCTCCTATCTGGATACAGTAATCTTGTCTCGCTTTAAAGATGTGCACCTGAATACAGCACAACCGGATTACAAATTGCTTCATGACGATGTCCACGCATCTGATTTTGGAGCTATACAAACCAAAGATGACTATATCTGCGAACAATCCATGACTGTTGATATTCCTGTGAAAGACAATAAACCACACCGAATTACCTTGTACTTTTTAGATCAGGATAACGCCGGCCGGCGCTCTGCTATTGAAATTTTTGACCTTAAAACAAAGAATTTAATAGCACCAATGGCATATATTAAAAATTATACACAGGGAAAATATGTAAGTTTTGATATAAAAGGGCCTGTACGTTTACGGATAAATCAGGTCAGGGGAATCAATGTGTCATTGAGCGGAGTATTTTTTGATCAGGTAAAATGAGAAGATCAATGACAGTACTTATAGCCGCATCAGAATGCCTGACAAATCTTAGGCAGCAAATATTAGTTTTAACAGCTTTGATATGCTTGTGTATATCGAACATTCCCGTCCTGGCACAAAATCTTCACATTGACGCCCTTTATTGCGAATACCGGATCAATCCCCAGGGCATAGACGTGACTGCCCCCAGATTATCATGGAAAGTTAACTCGCTAATGAGGGGTGACAGGCAATCCGCATTCCGCGTAATCGTTGCTGCCTCCATGGCTGCGTTAAACAGTAATAAAGGGGATATTTGGGATAGCCAAAAGCACATTTCCAGCGAAAGCAATCTCATCTATGGCGGTCCAAAATTAAAATCAGGTAAAATATACTACTGGAAGGTGATGGCCTGGGACAGTAAAAGTCATTCTTCTGGCTGGTCGAAACTCAACTCCTGGAGTATGGGCCTTCTCAACAAAACTGACTGGAAAGCGCAGTGGATTACACACCCGGTGCTGGCTGATCCCGCCAACTTCTCATTTACACCGGTAAACTGTTATAGAAGCCAGACTACATCCAATCAAAACGAATTGAAATGGGTGATGCTGGATTTGGGTACAGAAAAACTTGTTGACGAAATTAACCTGATGCCGGCCCGCAGTTTAAAGCAAAATATGGATTTCCTAAGCTGCATGTACCCGCTGAGATACAAAATACAAGTATCCGGAAACAAAAATTTTAACAATGCACAAACGGTTGCCGATGAAACCGCAGCTGACGTGATCAATCCGCGTGACGCCGGAAATATCATTGTTTTCAAACCCGTTAAAACCCGTTATATCAGAGTGCTGGTCACCAAATTAGCCAAATGGGATGTAAATTTGTATGGATTGGCACTGGGTGGGATCAAACCGTCATATCAAAAGAAAGCTGTTGCTGGGGCCTTCAGCGTAGAATCGTCTGATTCGATTGAGTCAGCACAATGGTCTAAAAAGTTTCTGCTTCAGGCCGAAAACCAGATCACCAATGCCCCGGATGCAGCAGTTCTTGGTATTAAAACAGCAGAGTTGACAGATATTCCTGCGGTTAACAAGGTTTCCCGCGTGCCCACGCTGCGCAGGGAGTTTCTGATAAACAGGAAAGTCACACGTGCAACATTGTATGCTACTGCCCGTGGTTTTTACGAATTTCACATCAACGGCAAAGAAATCAGCCATAATTTTTTGGTGCCGGGAGTTACCGATTTCAACAAAAAGATTACTTACCAGGCCTATGATGTCATGCATATGCTGAGAAACGGTGCTAATGCAATGGGCGCAATGTTGGGCTATGGCTGGTATGCAGGGCATATGAATCTCTTTGAAAACCGCAATATATATGGACATTATCCAATGTTGATGGCTCAGCTGGAACTTGAGTTCAGCGATGGAACCAGTCAAACAATTGTGACCGATCAACAATGGAAAACAACCCTGAACGGAGCTGTACTCTGGTCTGATCTACTGGATGGCGAGGCGGTCGACCAGCGGGAAGAAATTAAAGGCTGGGACAAAATCAGTTTTAACGACCAGTCCTGGCTATCCGTTAAAACTGAACCGCTGGACCAGACAAAACTGGTATGGCAGCGCACCCAACCAATTCAGGAAATCCTGGAGATGAAACCTGTTGCGGTAAAAAAGGTTGGTAAAGGCGTTTATGTATTTGACTTCGGTCAGGAGATTGCCGGATGGTGCCGCCTCCGCGTTGCAGGTAAACCAGGGATGCATATCCGTATTAAACACGCTGAACTGCTAAAGAACAATGCCGAAGTGGACATGAGTAATCTATGGGGAACTGCCCAGCAGGAAGATTATATACTTAACGGCGATAATATACAGACACTGACTCCCCATTTTACGTACCATGGCTTTCGTTATGCAGAGGTAAGCGGATTGGAAACAACGCCTGATAGCAGCACAATTACGGCTATAAGCATGCACAATTCTATACCTGAAACGGGCAAATTTGTGTCTTCAAATCCATTGTATAACAAATTGATGGAAACTGCCATCTGGACGCAGAGGAACCTGTTATTTGATATGCCTGCCGGTTGCGCAGCGAGATCGGAAAGATTGGGATGGACTGGGGACATTCGTCCCTGTGTTCAATCGCTGATTTATACCATGGATGCCACCGCATTTCTGGAAAAATATGCAGAAGATATGCGCGACGAACAGACCCCAGATGGGCGCTTTACTGACATCGCTCCACAGTTTCATCTGGAGAACACTAACATTTGTGTAGGGTCGCCGGGATGGGCCGATGCAGGGGTATCTATGCCCTACCAGCTTTACCTCAATACTAATGATAAACGTATACTCGAAGACCAATATCCGGCGGCACGAAGATGGGTAGAATTTATTCTTTCTAAAAACCCGGGTTTTATCTGGGAACAGAATCGTGGAATGGATTGGGGCGACTGGATCAGTGCTGGCGTAGGTGCGCCGAAAGTGATTGGGTCAACCGCTTTCTTTGCAAACGATGCTGATATCCTATCAAAAATGGCCAGAATCCTGGGCAGGAATGAAGATGAGAAAAGATATCGACTCCTATTCGAAAATATCAAAAATGCGTTTAAAAACCGGTTCGTTAGTCCTGAAGGAAAAATCAACGAAGTTGCTGGTGGCATTGATGTTCAGGGCAGTTATGCGATGGCAATCCACTTTAAGCTATTGGATGAACCTCTACGCAGTAAAGCTGTCAGCAGGCTGGCTCAGCTGGTAAATGAAAACCAGGGCCACCTCACTACCGGATTTTGGTCGAGCATAGAAATGCTCCTGGCGTTATCTGACAATAATCAGCATAAAACGGCAGTGCGGGTAGCGAATACTGAAACCAGTCCTTCCTGGGGGTATATGCTTAAAGCAGGAGGCACAACATTTTGGGAATCTTTCGATGCAGATAAACGCAACCTCTCCTTAAATCACTGGACCTATAGCTCCATCGCTGAGTGGCTATGGCAAAATGTTGCTGGATTGCGTATGGACCCAGAACATCCTGGATATAAACATTTTTTTATTGAACCTAAACCAGAAGCTGTTAACGACTCATGTGCTTCGAGTTACAATTCTGTCAAAGGATTAATAAAGATCAAGTGGAAGCTTTCTGCAGACCAGTTCGCCATTAAGATAACTGTTCCCGCAGGTTCTTCGGCAACACTTAAACTCCCAGTGGGTACGTCTAATTCCGCAGGAGCTAATCATTTAATTGCATCCGGCCACCTTTATGAATCCGGAAATCTACTGCAGTCTGGCGCTTCTCCTCAGTCTGGTTCTGCGATAAAAAATATCACAGGTCTCAAAATTGTTAGTCGTGATCCGTCCGGTACTGTACTTGAACTTCAGTCAGGAACATTCAATATTGTTGCCAAACGTTAACCCATCAGTCTTAACCAGGAACATGGAAATAAAAATGCTTTCTCCCCTATGGGGACATGAAAACCTACCTCTCAAGGTATTCCTAAATAAAGTTAAAGATGCGGGTTACGATGGTGTGGACACATGGATTCCGGAAAAAAGAAATGACAAGAAGATATTATTTGATTTTCTTGCGTCCCATCAGCTGGAAATTGTGACACACCAGCATCGCGCAGAAGGCAACAGATTTAAAGATTTCCGTTCGTCCTTTATCAAAAATCTTCATGAATGTGCCGAGCCCCAGCCCCTACTTATCAATTCGCACACGGGCAGAGATTACTTTTCGTATGATCAAAATCTGGCATTAATTGATGATGCTTTTGAGTTTACGGAAAAAACCGGGGTTCAGGTTGTCCATGAAACACATCGGGGGCGACTTGGATATTCGCCGCAAATGATGCGGCACTTTTTCAAAAGCCGGCCGGCAATTAAAATAACAGCAGATTTGTCACACTGGGTATGCGTTACTGAAAGCATGCTCGAAAACTTTGGCGAAGAGGTTGACGAGGCCATTAGCCGAAGCCTGTACATCCATGCCAGGGTAGGATTTGAACAGGGGCCGCAGGTATCCGACCCCCGCGCGCCGGAGTGGCGTTATGCACTTGACCGCTTCTTAGGATGGTGGGATAGAATTGTGCAATACAATGCAGCTCAGGGAGTAAGAAAAATGCCCATAAGTACCGAATTTGGCCCGGCACCCTATATGCCAAGGGTACCAAACAGCAAGTTTCCGATAGTCAATTTATTCGAGGTCAACAATTACATGAGAGAGCTGCTTTCAGCACGTTATCATTCTATTTGATAAGGCGAAGAAAGCAGCTAAACTTTCCGATAGTATTATTTACGTCCAACTTGCGGAAACTGAGAAATACGCAGGGTTGTACATCCGTAAGGAACAAGCGTTATTTGCTCTTCCAACTTGTCGCTTTCCAAATTATAAATATGACTGTAAGGAAGCGGCCCCGACATCTCATTATAAATTTTCCAGGTTGGGATTCGTCTGCCTACGGTTTTGATCATGATTGGTGCGTTCTCCAGGTTCCACGGGTAGTTGCTACTTTTTCCTGTAGATTCTACTTTAAAATAGTCATTCATTTTTGCTGCACCAGTATCATATAATCCGTAGTGCCACGCTGATGTCGGACGCACTTCCGTATAGTTACCATATATCGCATGGTCTTGGTTATTCTTCACAGTGGTAAACTCTTCGTCAATTCTTAAGGCATACGTTATTGGCCCTCGTTCTACCGCCATAGAGTTTTCGTACCATTTACTTTGAAAAATATGCATTGGAAGCGCTAGTTCAAGCACATCGCCCGATTTCCATACACGCTCTATACTGATCACCTGATTGCTCTTATAGCTTGAGATGGATTTGCCATTCACCTTTACATCCGCCTTTGAACACCACTCGGGTATCCGCAGGTGAAACGGAAACTTCACCTCACTTTTGGTTTTGATAGTAAATTTAACAGTCTCTTCAAATGGGTACGAGGTTTCCTCAGTAACCGTAACCGGTACGTTACCGGCAACTTTAGTGGTCATTTCGCTAGGTGCATATACTAGTGCAGCAAGCCCTTTATCTGGTGTAACATACCAAAGGTTTTGAGTAAACTTAGGCCAGCCCTGATGCATATTGGACGTGCAGCAGGGATATCCAGTTAACAGACCATAACATATATCTGTGCCATCATGATTATCCCCAAAATTATGCATCTGACGGGTAAGCATTACCTGGTTGGCCTGCTGGAAATACTGGCGGCCCATATAATCGTCAGAAGTCTGGGTAGGCAGCGCATTGAACGCGATTTTCTCCAGTTGATCAGCGTAGTTCACTGCTCCGGTAATTTGCAGCGAACTTTCAAGCGTGAACATCATTTCTACAACTGCACATAGTTCTGAACCCTGTGTGGGATTATTGCCATGCAAAGCTTCATCCCCACCATACATTCCGTTCGCCATTCCATTATATGTCCTTAGATCCTCGAAACCTTTCTTTGCAGCGTTGAGATATAGTTTTTCTGGATGTGCCTGATAATAGATCAATGGTTCTTTCATTCCTTCAGCAAGGTTAACCGTATGGATACTCCCTTTTCTCTGCAACAAATCTGTGTTCAAAAAAGCATTCGTAAAATCAAACGTCTGCTTGTGAAGTAGCTCGCCCAGGTCCAGAAGAAATTTATCACCCGTAATGTTGTATAACCAGTAGACCACCATAAGGTTATCGGCGCCCCTGTATTTTGCCCAGTAAGTCCAGTTGTCAAGAGGCTTCTTTGGAAGTTCTGACAGCTGATACCTGAAATAATTAGTCATGAATTTAATGACCCGTTTATCCCCGGTGGCTGAATAATATTGTTTTAACACTTTGAGCATCACCATTTTTGGCCACCAGTCACGACTATTATCACGTTGCAGACCAGGCTCATCGGGATAGTCTTTTGAAGGGCCAAAGTAACCATCAGGCGTCTGGCTTTTCAGAGACCATTCTACCCAGGGT
>Ga0308164_10005585_pt1 | contig 10060 bp, 8 predicted proteins | sample PhyTR2_FD_201031 | JGI IMG/M metagenome (GOLD analysis project Ga0308164, IMG submission 201031) | Phyllosphere microbial communities from UC Gill Tract Community Farm, Albany, California, United States - DLSLT.R2 | ecosystem: Host-associated > Plants > Phyllosphere > Unclassified | place: USA... | reverse complement strand
TGATCAATGCGTGGGCGACTTCTGAAATGACGGGCAGTTTTACTGATTGAAAAAAAGACGATAACTCGCTCATGACGATTCTCCAACGGAACATCGCCGCTGCGACAGGTTGACGGTCGCGCGATGGAATGACATTGAAATTTCACGATAGCATAGTTGTTTCTCTTGGGAATTAGGCAGGAAAATTATTTCTTGCCCCGGAAACAAGGATGGCGGATGCCAGAAAGTCCGCTTGGTCTAGTTTATGCGGTAAGGGCCTTTGCGGCCAGCGTCGCCTCGATACCTATTGTATTGAAAAAGTCGGCCAGCAACTTTTTAGCAAGTTTCTATGGTGTTTGAAGTCTCAACTGACTCACGTTCCGTCATAGCGGCCGTTCTGAAAAGTCGAGTTACCGATCCTTACTTTCCGTCCGACACATAAGCCGAGTTTTTCAAAACAATATGCCCAAAGCGACCGTGATTGCGGGAGTCGTAGCTAGCTAAACGCTCAATAGTTAGCTCGATCAATCCTCACTGCGCCTTTCCTGTATTAAATGGCGCACCACTGTCAAACTATTTCGCGTCCGCAGCAATTCTCGCCCGTAATTGGTCGCGTTCAACTTGGCTAAGGAAAGGTACGCGTAACCGAGCACCGACAAAGGATGTATGCCAATTGCTGTTCGCCCAAACCCTATAAATTTTATGTTGTAAATACAGCGAAACGCGGCTTCTAATCAGCGCAAACTACTATACTGAATCGTTGAAACCAGTGTAGTAGCTTACTCACTCGGGGGGATGGCTATGTCCGTAAAGCTTTGTCAGGCGCTGTTACATTCAGGGTGCGCCGTCACCCTGGTGCTTTTCGTCGGAGAGGCGCGCGCGCAGTGCAGCGATTCCAGAGTAGCGCAGTTCGCTAAGGACGGCGTGACGGTCGTTGAGATCGCAGAAGAGTGCGAGATTACAACGCGGGAAGTCAATCAGATCCTGAAGCGCATTCGTGAGCGGGCGGGCTCAGAGGATCAGTCGACCACTGCTAACAGAAAAGGCGCTCCAGCAGGAACACCCCTTGCGCCGTGCTCCTGCTGGGGACCGGTTGACCCTAACGACCGGCAACCAGTAGCAAGCTGCGCTACTGGTTACGCCCAGCCTCAAATTTGCAATATACCCTGCCCAATGGGTGGGTTCGCGTGGCGAGGGGTTTGCTCATGACTCTGTCCACGGCACCCTGCTGCGGCTTCCAGCTCATTCGCATCACCTTGTTCGTTTTCTTCGGAATCACGGCGATGCTCAAAGCTCGCGCGGAGATTCCAACATCCGGTTGCCTTTTCGCTACTACAGTCGGCGATGGCGCTGAGGAAGTTTCAGTGGGCTCCTGTCATCACCCTGATCCCCTCGAACTTGCACGTAATCCACAGGTGCTAAAGCTGATCGCGGCTATTGGCGTGAAACCTGAATTGATCAGTTTTAGCGGCTGCCCAGGAAATTTGTATGCGTTACGGTTGGAAGCCGGGGGGCGATATGTTGTCACATACCCGCCAGAAATAAAGGATGGGTTTCTTGCCCCAGTAGCCCATGAGTTGGCACATATCGTGCAGAGCGAAGCTGCCGGTGGATATGTGAAGCTCATCGAACGTTATCGCTCGCGGCGAATTGAGCTGGGCGCTGATTATGTCGCTGGAATCCTATTTCGGCAGGTTCTGCCGGAAGCAAGTCGAAACATATTTCAGAATCATGTCAAGCTAAAAGGCTTATACCGAGAGAGTCTGGACGGGGCGCACGGAACTCCTAATCAGCGTACGTCGGCGTTTCGGATGGGGGTGGTTGGCCGGATACAAAAAACAGGTGCTGGACTGGCAGAATCGAGCGAACATTTCCAAGAGGACATATATGCCCGAATTGTTCTTTACAGCGATTAAAAGACTGCTCGCCACGCTTGTCGCCTCCTTCGTCTACGGCCACGCCGCCGCTGTTGGCCTGTCATTTGGCATATTAGACGCGTGTCAGCCGCTACGCGATGCTATTGCGAAGCTACAGAGAAGTACAGCGACGCCTCTAAACTGCAGGCCCCCTCGTACCGATCTGGAGCGACAATACTTTACCCGTCTTGCTGTCAGAGGACAAAAACTTTGCTTTCTGCCGACATCGACCTTATCTTTGTTAGCGCCTTTCAGCTGCATGCAGCAGCTGACGGTCAATGGTGCTCAAATTATTTGTTTCCGGCCCGCATCACTGGTTGAAGTGAAGGCGTATAAGAATGACTATAGCGAGCGCCACGCATTTTCTGAGAGGCAATATCTCGATTCAGCAGCCGCATGTCCAGATTCGACTGGAGACGCGGCACGGGCTGGCCCGACATTGTTCCCGACGGTTCTCGGAGAGCTAGCGGCATTCGAACTCGGCTTCATCACTGTCATGCGGTCGGCGGGGGTTGCCAGCGCCACTGCAGTTCATGGCTATGCGGAAACCGATCCGCAACTGCAGGGCGACATTCCTTCTGCGGTGGAGTTCGTATCGCTGAATTACTCCACCGGGACAGGCGCACCAGTGCTTGACGCGACAGAGACGAGTCAACAGGTTGGTGACTGGCTCTTGGAGACTGATGACGAGAAAGCACTGGAAAAAGACTTCGCGAAGGTAGTCCAAAACTCCCCAGCGGCTATGCGTGTCTTTAGCGTAGGCTTTTCTTTTAGCAAGCGCGGCAGCCACGCGACAGCCGATGAAAAAGCACTTCTGTTACGAGGATTGAAACGGACTGTGATTAGTCAGTTGCGTGGAGAAGGCTTCAGGTTGTTATCGTCCAAGACACTAGAAAGACTTACAGGGATGTCGAAGCCCTTCATTTTCGAAGCAATTAGAAAAAACCTCCCATATAACAGGAGAAAAACTCAGGTCCTGAATCAATTTGACTTTGAAATGTTGATCCATGAGCATCTTCCGACCTGTGATCCATTGAACCCAGGGGAGGTCATGGCTAATATTTTAAACACGGCAGCTGAGCCGGGTGTGCGTTCCGACCATGGCTCTATTAGCATAATGGTCTTGGTCGTCGGTAGCTGTGCACTTCAACCCAGCCTCCAACGGTATGCGGAGGCACTGCAAATGCAAGTCGAAGCTGCACTAGTCGAAAATCTGAAAAGACGATGAGGAGTAAACATGCGACGCAGACAGACTATGCAGGCGCTTATATTGGGGACGCTTTGGCCCAGTGAAGCATTAATAGCGGCGGCGCCAAAACTGCAAAATCAGCTAACACCATACGCGGACCCGGAAGCGGCGGATCAGTGGATGCGTACTTGGATGAGCCAACCAAAGGCAGCATCTGGCATGTTAAATGTGGAGCGATTCGCCGATCGATATTATTACCTCCGCAAAAAAATTAGGTGGACTCCCGACGAGGCCGGTACGACCTTGCCGAACGTTACGGTCCCGGTCGGATTTGTGACGGACTTCGCTAGCATTCCACGTGTGGCTTGGTCTATGCTGCCTCCGGACGGCAATTATACCTATCCTGCTGTCGTGCACGATTTTCTTTATTGGTCGCAAACCACGACGCGCAAGCAGGCTGACGAAATATTTCGGCTAATGATGAAAGAATTTGGCGTTGCTGGTCCGGTCATTGCCACAATCCATGCTGGAGTGCGAGCAGGAGGGCAACTCGCCTGGTCAAACAACGATCATTTAAAAAAATCAGGAGAGCGGCGCATTCTCAAAGTCTTCCCAAAAGACCCAAAAATATTGTGGGAAGATTGGAAAAAGCGTGATGTCTTCTAGGAAGACGTGCAATGAACTTCTGACTTAATTTTCTCACATCCATTTGACTGCACCGTATCATATGCCGTCCAGTTAGCGCTTTTGACTTGGCCAAGTAGACCGTGGGAGCTCGGATAAAGGAGGCGTCTGACGAAGAAGCATGAATAACGTCAATGCGGATCAACCAAGAAGCCCGGTTGATCGCTCCATACTACTTCGTCATCGCTTTATGATGTTCCGAAAATCCGTTTACCTCAAAAAAGAGCTTGAATGCTTCGTGGAATTTATCGTAATCAAATTCCTTATGGTCCAAGATGTTCTATCCCAGTGAGTGCGATTCGCGGTTCATGAAACGATAGAAAGCCTAGTGTTTGGTATCTGACAATTTTAGGCTTTGACCCACATTGTTGAGATCCTGCTTCCTACCTGACATCGATTCAGGGCGACTGTTCATCAATGGAAATTCATCGGCGAATAAGTGAAATTTTCGGTGACCGTGAAGTGACCAAACGTGCCACACAGGCGGTCCTTCAAACTCAAGCGAACTGGGGCTTGATCCAGCGCGTGGACAATGGCAAGCGGTTGATTCGCTTGGCGCCAGTTCGAATTTTAGACGATGCGTTGGCTGCGTGGCTTCTTAAGGGAGCGCTCCGATACTCCGGCAACGCTATGCCGGTGGCAACGTTGCAGTCGATAGCGGCAGTCTATCCGTTCACGCTCGATCAATCGCTGGCCCACGTGTTATCGAGCAACGCGGCATTGGAACTGCGGGCGGATGGGCCCAGTAACCGAATTCTCTCCTTGCGAGAATTTATCTAGAGATATCCATTACCGTTGGTCTTTATTGCCGCCAAGTGAAAGTCAGCATCAATATGAAAGAAAAATAATCGATTCGACGCTCACTGAATAAAAGAGAGAAATCGAAAACTTAAAGCTTTGGGTGAATGGGTCCGGGAGCGCGTTAGATGGCATTGGGCGTCTACCTATTTCGGGTGGTGTGACACGATCTCAATTTGCGCTGATCGCCGCAGCAAATTTCGAACGTGCTAAAGGCTTCGTAGACATTTTTTCATTCCTTGAGGTAATGGATTTTGAGAAATCGCAGCATCTCGCTCTGATGGTCGGCAATGGCGTTTGCATCCCATTCTCCACGCTTCTTCTTATCGAAAATATGCGCCAGCTTCAGAGCATCGTAGCGCGGCCTGACGTGGAACTCCGCCCGCTTTACTGAAACCGCCTTGTTACTATATGACGAGTTCTCGCCAGGACTGAGCAAAACTAGGTTGCCAAAGGCATGCAGGTCCGCGTCGTCCAATCGCGAGCCGTGTTTCTCGTTTTGTGGATGCACATGCTCAACCGAATTCTTAGACGTAATCCGATACCCGCTAAGCTTGTCGAGGACAAAGCAATGTAAATCAACGCGACGGCGGCGCCACAGCACATACTCCAACTTCTGGAACCAATAATGTTCAAACGCTGTGCCCTTCGACTTAGTCAAGTCATTGCAAACCTCATCGATATGGCGTTGTCGTTGGCAGTCATCGTCAATCAGAATATAACTGGCTTCTTTTTGCGTACACTTCGTCAGCGATAGCTGATTATCTATGTCCTCCAACAACCCTTCGACGGCACCAAGGCCTGTCTGCCTCTGTTCTATCAGACACCCCAGGAACGGTGTCAGCCAGTATTGTGCGCTACGCTCGCCGCTGAAGTTCCGCACGCTTTGGAGCTGAACCAAATCAGCCATTTCTCTTATCTTTCGGCTCAGCCGGCCCTTGTTCTTGTCGTATTGAACAGTAGTCAGGCAAAGATGCTCGTCGCTCTCGTCATCCGCGCGTACCCACTTCACAACCCATAGATCAAACTGGTAACGAACTTCCCATAGACAGCACAGAAACGCCTTCACCTCGCGCTCAGTTGCTGTCACCACAAAGTCGGCAAAGCAGCGGTTCAACTGGGTATCAATAACCCGCGTATCGATATCCCCCAACTTCTCGCGGTTGCGGAAAATGCGGAATGCGTGGACCAACAGCAGCGGAAAGCTCACCGTTGAACGACAGTAAACATCCATATCGTCCAAGACCGGCTTCTTCTCAGCGGCTTTGTCGTCAGTCTGACGGCCACGTGCCGCAGCCAGTTCAGTGATACTCTTGCCCGCGCCAGCGCCACGATCCGGCTTCCCTAACGGGAACTTCTCCCGACTATACTCGGCTAATTCCTCATATCGCAAAGTCTTCCACTTGGCGTCCGGGAATAACTTGCGCAAATTGCGTTCAAAGTAATTTCCCAGGTTTTCGCAGGCCTGCCATATCGCATCGTAGCGGTAGCTGTCTTGTGTCATTTTTTTCAGCAATGCCGACTTAAGGATATCGCTCTGCTCAAGCTGCACGCCGCCCGTATTCATAGTAGTGAACAAACGGTTCAAATCCAGCCCCTGCGGTACGACGTTATTGACCCACTTGACGTGCCGATGAATAAACTCGGACAAACCGGCCAACCGCTCAGGCGAGGTGTCCCGCAGGCCCGCGAACCGGTTCGTCAAAGCTTTATACGCGCTGTACAGGGGCAACAGGTACTGATCACCCTGTATCGTCTCCCCCTTCAACGTTGGATCGTCGGCCACACCTGCCCAGTAGGCGAGCAGTGCCTGAACCTGCTCGCGGATGGCAAACTTCAGCCGCGGCTGCCCTTTCAGCACCGCCAGTTTGTTCAGCTTGCCCTCGGGGTAGACCTTACCAAATGCAAAAACCATCAGCATCAGCGTCGTCATGCGCTGCTGGCCATCGATCAGTTCGTAGGTTTTTCGTTGCTCGGAGGAAAGCACGGTTCCGATGTAATAGTGTGGCTCCCCAGCGTCGAACGCTGCCAAAATATCGTTCAGCAGTTTCAGTACATCATCAGCTGACCAGACATATGGTCGCTGGTAACTCGGGATGCGCAATGCTAACTTTTCCTGCTCAAGGTCCGCCAACGTTTGCAGGCGGGAATCAACGCGTTCGCTCATTGCCGACCCCCTTTAAGTACCGCCTGCTTGATCGCTTCCTGCAGCGCGGCGTCATAAGCTTTCGCTAGCGACACATCATCCGCAGGCAGGTCGAGTCCAAACCAATCCTTTACACTTATAATAAACTTGCCCTTCACCGTGTTGGCAGCAAGATTGTGCTCATCTACGTCGTAATGATGGTTTTGGAGGAACTGCATAAGTTGCCGATGGTTGAAGCTGGCGCCTATCCAGTCGAGGATCGGAGTATTGCAGGCGAAACTCTGTACCGTGCTTTCCCGCACCATTTTTTCATTGGTGAGCCTGGGAGAATAGACACTGCGGAATAGCCACAGGCCGGCCTCGTATAGGTTTTCCGTACCAAACCGGCTGGCATAGAAGAGCAACGTACTGTCGTAGAGCTTTTTCAGGTAGTCGCTGCCCCGCGCCTCCACCACCAGAGCTTTATAGGCATCCTGAAAAGCCTGCAATCCTGGCGCCTTCTTCAGATGGGCGCGTAGCCCATGCAAATACTGCAGATAGTGGATGGAGTTGCTCCCCGCGTCGAGCGGCTGCCGCATGGCGTAGCCAGCCTTTGTCAGCCGCGGCGGGCGAACGTCGTTCGAGTGGACGACCACTGCGTGCACATAAGCCACATCGCCGTCTGCAGTGCCCGCCAGTTCCGCCAGTTCAAGCACAATTTCATCTCTCACTCGCGACTTATTACGGTAACTGCTCAATTCGCGCCAACGCAATTTCTCCCAGTAGCGCACCTTCATCACCATGTCGACTAAGCCGTCCAAGTCGTCCATGGACTCCCATTCTTTTGCATACCGGTCTTGCTCCTGCACGGCGACGGCACGTAGGTGGTGGGCTTTGATAATCTGCGGCCCGTTGAGCCTGACTCCGCCCGTATTCATCGTCTCAAAGAATCGGTAGGCATCATCTTCGGAGCGGGTAACCACTAGCGTCACGTTAACGCGGGCAAAGTCGATGACGGGGCAGGTTTGCTGCTGCAGCCAGCGCAGATTGGCCTGAATCTGTTGCTGGCTTTCCGGAGCGGAAAATTTCAAGCAGTCGACCAGGTCGCAACGGCCCAAACAATGGGCGAGAAGCAGCAAGCTCGTCAGACGCTGTTGGCCGTCGATGATATTCAACTTGCCATCATTTTGATGCAGCACGATGGTACCGAGGTAAAAGTTGCACTGCTTCTGGACCGCAGCATCAAAGAACTGGCTGAGATCGCTGGTGAGGCGTTGCAGCTGATCGACGCCCCATCGATAAGGACGCTGATACTCCGGGATATGCAGCCTCCCACGCACGTGCCCGCGATCGCTGGTGACTATAGACTTCCCACGAAACAATTCAGCCAACGAAGTACTGGCCACAGCGATACCGCGACTGCCCATAAAACAGGTTCCTCAAAAAGTTGAACTTCCGCACCTCAACACGATAGATCCCAATAGAGTAATCACTGTTTCTTATCGGCAATCAGAGGGTCAAGTCTTACATTTTGACATTTCGTCACAGCTGATGGGCAATTGCAGAGAGCCGGGGATATTGCACTCCAACAAAACGTCGGCTCAATGTCGGAATGCCAGACTCGATCAGACTTGATCCTCATTCCCTCTTCTATAATTATTATGGGCAGCATAGCCGCTACTCAGATGTCCCATGTTCAGGCACTGCATCTGTTCGCACCGGATCATGAACCGCTTTCTAGATCTTCGAGCAAAATTTCGGCTTCGCTCATGTTATCCATGGCTCTAGCGCGCTGCTGTAGAGAGTCATGATGTGCTGGGTAGTGCTCTCCGAGAATGGCAACCAAGCGATCTCGCACTGCTAAGCGGTCCCTGCCAAAATGCGCGATCTTGTGATCATCAGGGCACAGCATGGCAATGTTCCATTCCGTGTCATCGCCGTTGCAGTTCAGAGGAACGACGTGATGGCCTTCAAGGTAATAACTGCCGGCGAAAGTCTCAAAGCCAAGACGTCCACACAGCTCGCATTTGCCATTGCTGGCCCGATCTTTGGCTAGCTTGATCTGCGCACTGTCGCGCTTGTATTTTGTCACTTGGCTGGTGACTCTTGGCGTGGTCGCCGTCTCGTTGATTTGGTCGCTTCCCGCATAACGTGCTTCACCTTCAGGCGGCCGGTAGCTTGGGTCGACCTGGCTCAAATTCCAGCGTGCACGCACAAAATCCTGTTTCGAAAAAAGCGGGGAGAACTGCTTCTCAAGCATGATGCTCTCGAACGATAGCTCCAGTGCCTTCGCTTTTGCGAGTTTCTGGAGGCCGCTTTTCATTTCGGAACCCGATTGAACAAGTTGCTTGGCTACCTCGACGGCGTGCCTTGCTTGGAGTATGCCTTCGATCGAGTGGGTGACATATTTCTTTTGTAGGCTTATGTCCATTGCCTCCCTCATTCGGTTGCTGAAAAGCTGGCGCAAACGGGCTATATCAATAGGTGCGGTCATCAGTCAATCCATGGCGTAGGGTTTCGTTCAGCAGCAATATTGATGCATTCTTTTGATGGTGAGCAAGCGGTTTTTTCGCATGCGGTCCGCCCACTGAACTTCTTAGCTGGAACGGAGTTGCTTGAAAGTGATTGGACAACAGGGATAATTCGGGTTGCCGCAAATCTGAGTCTGACCGGAAATAGACCGGACACGAGGACTGTGGATTCTAGAAATGACAACGCCCACTTGCATGAGTGGGCGTTGCGTGAACGATATTCTTGGTGGCCCGGGGCGGAATCGAACCACCGACACAAGGATTTTCAATCCTCTGCTCTACCAACTGAGCTACCAGGCCAAGAGCGCGCAATTATAGCAGCGTTTGTGGCAAGCAGACAATCCTGCCTGCGGCTGTGTTCAACCCTTGCTGCTGATCCGCCGCGCATGATCGCGCTCGAGCGCCAGACGCAGGTCGCGGCGCCCCTTGGCTTCCTCGAAGCGGCGCACTTCATCCGGCGTTGCCGGCACCAGCGGCGGAATCGAGGCCGGCTTCTTGTCGTCGCCCACCGCCACCATCGTAAAGAAGCAGCTGTTCACGTGCCGCACGGCCTTGCTGCGGATGTCTTCGGCGATCACCTTGATCCCGATTTCCATCGAGCTGCGGCCGGTAAAGTTCACTGCGGCCAGAAAGGTCACCAGTTCACCAACGTGGATCGGCTGGCGGAAGGTCACCTGGTCGACGCTCATCGTCACCACATAGCGCCCGGCGTAGCGGCTGGCGCAGGCATAGGCTGCCTGGTCGAGCAGTTTCAGGATGGTGCCGCCGTGCACATTGCCGGAGAAATTGGCCGTGTCGGGCGTCATCAGCACTGTCATGCTGAGCTGGTGGGAAGGCA